>ERZ1292625.1733-Hain-H41-01um-R1-1733-length-23616-cov-11_pt1 | contig 23616 bp, 27 predicted proteins | sample MGYA00564400_ERZ1292625 | MGnify/ENA primary metagenome ERZ1292625 (study PRJEB36523, sample SAMEA6512639) | groundwater metagenome | collected 2019-01-08 | study: AquaDiva: Metagenomics assemblies of 32 groundwater samples | reverse complement strand
TCGCCGACCGCGTCTTCGACCGCGCCTCTGACCGCGTCGCCGACCGCGCCGCGCTTCTTGAGGCGTCTTCGGGCTGTAGGGGTGAGGCGGGCGAGGACGGCCGAGGCGATCGGCGCAGCGAGCGCGAGGACGATCGGCGAACTCACGGGCACCACGACCCGCGGCTCATCGAGCCCGGCGTAGCGGTAGCACGCCCGGGCGCCCGCCTCGAAGCGAGGCAGGTCCATCGGCTCGGTCGAGAGGCCGATGTCGATCCACTTGCGCGCCCAGCCCGGCATCTGGGCGCGCTGCTCGTCAGTCAGGAAGGCGATCGCCTTGGGCATCAGTCGAGCACGCGCTCGGCGGCCATGTCGGCCGTGAACTCGCGCCCGATCACGACCCGGTATTCGCCGGGCGCGATCTCGATCGTGGAATGCTCCTCATGGACGAGGTCGACCGGCGCCCCGACGATCCGCAGGAACCGCTCGTCTGTCTCGGTTCGGAGCAGCGTCGCGGCCGGTGCTGCGATGGCATGACTGTGGCCCGTGACCTCGCCATAGGCGAGGACGACGCGACCGTTGTCGCGCACCACCTCGGATACCCCCTCCGGGATGGAACCGACCGGGATGAGGAACACGTCACCCTGACGAAGCGGCTGGTTCACCTTGCACACCTCCTGTACTGCCGGCGAAATGACTGCGATGGCTCCGGGTCAAGCACCCCGCGCTCCACTTCGGCCGTCCGAAAGAACGCCCGGGACGGGGCGAGCTCACCGGCCGGATGGCTCTTCGGACGCCCGTCGTGGTCGGCGTGGCTGCAGTGGAAGCCCCAGCGCGACGTGGGCCAGTCCTGGACGGACCCATGACTCGGGTCGACTGGGCAAACCGGCCGGCGAAAGGCGATCATCAGCGACCGACCCGCTCGAACCGGACCTCGCCGGGATGGCGATGGTGCGAGTGCTTACCTGGACGCCGGACGATGACGGTCGGATCGACGCGGTCGGCTCGGCTCTCACCGGGCAGCGTCGGCGTCCAGCGGTTCGCGCAGATGAGGCAGTGGTAGCGCGGCCGGCGGTCGGTCATCGCGTCCGCCCAGTCCGCGCGACGTACCGCGCGCAGTTCGGCCGGCGGCACAGCCGGAACGTCCGGTAGCCGAACTGGCGCGGCTCGCCGGCGTCATGGAGCCCGAGGAAACACAAGAGCGTGCCGAGCTTCATGCCGGCGGCGCTCCCGTCGTCAGGAACCACACGAGCGCGATCCACGCGCCCGCCAGGACGGCCAGCGCCGGCAGGAGTGCCCGCCCGACTTCGCGCCAGGTGATGTCGAGGTCGTCTCGGTCGTAGAACCAGAACAGCCCCGCACCATCAGCCCGCACGCGCGAGTCGGTGGTGCGGGGATCCCGGCGATGGGCTGGATGGGCATGGCCCCAGGTGTCCCGGAACGGGATCGAGCCACGAGACGGGTTGAGCTTGCGAAAGCGGGTCATGCCGCGCTCCAGTCCGGCCGTCGCCCAGACGGCCAGCCCCGCGAGTGGTAGGGGAGAGGGAGCGCCGTCACGCCGCCGGGGCGCCAGCCGCGGCGGATGCGGAGCGCGTGACCGTAGCTGATGCTGAACCTGACGATGGCGGGCCAGACACTGCCGTGAGCGAGCCGGATCGCGTCGGTGATCGCATCTGCCCGAACGGCGACGGGTCGTGGCGGGAGCGGATTCAGCGCGCGGAAGTGGACCCGGCTACAGGTGATACAGAGCCGCGGATGGTGGTCATGGGGCAACGCCACGCATGGTAGCTGGCCGCCAACTACTTCCGATAAGGTAAGGGACGTGGGAGCATGGGTCGTCTGATTATGTCTGCTCACGAGACCGCCCCCGCGCGGACCTTCCGCAGCGCGTCCATCACCGCGTCATGCTCCGCCCCGGTCGGCACCATGCGGCCATTCTCGGCAAGCGAAAGATACGGCACGGCAACACCCGAGATCTCCGCGAGCTTCTCGAGGCTGATCCCGAGCGCGACGCGCTCCCGGCCCCAAGCAAAGCCGCCGGTGCGAAGCGGCGGCACTCGTCCTCTGGTCATAGTTGACACTGTAGACGGTCGGTTATAAGGTGTCAACAGGCAATCTGAAAGGGTGCTAGCGGCGTGCGCTTAGCTGCGGGTTGGCGGGGCCTGATCCGGACTGCGTTCACCTTCGCCGGGATCGCGATGGCGGCGATTGTCTGGTGGGTGTTCACGACCGGCGGCGGGAACCCCGTCGATGCGCTCGCCTACTGGTCGGCCGGCAACCGCCCCGATCCCTATGCCACCCAGCCCTGCTGCGCCTACCTCTACAGTCCGGCCTTCGTCCAGGCGGGCGCTCCGCTGTGGGCACTGCCCTTCCCGGCCTTCGTCGCGATCCTGCGGGCCGCCGAACTCGCCGCCGTCGTGGCGTTCGCCGGGCCGGCAAGCGCGATCGCCCTCTGGCTCCCGCCGGTGGCGACGGAGATCAACGCGGGCAACATCAACATGCTCCTTATGGCCGCGGTCGTGGGCGGGTTTCGCTTCCCGGTCCTGTGGGCGTTCGTACTTCTCACGAAACCGACCGCCGGGCTCGGGTTGCTCTGGTTCGTGGTTCGCGGCGAGTGGCGGAAGCTCGGACTGGCGCTCGGGGTCACGGCGGCGATCGCTATTGTCTCGTTTGCCCTCGCGCCGGGACTCTGGTTCGATTGGGGCCATCTGTTTCTGACCGGCAACCAATCGGGCGGCTGGCCGTTCCCGTGGACGTTCTTTCAGCGGGCGCCGTTCGCACTGGTCCTGATCGTCTGGGGAGCGCGGACCAACCGACGCTGGGCAATGGTGGCGGGCACGATCCTCGCGATGCCGCGCCTGTATTTCCTCTCGCTGTCGATGCTGCTCGCGATCCTGCCGACGCTCCGACAGCCTCGCCGCGCTCACGCTGATGCTCGTGCCGCTCGTGGTCCGGCTGGCGGCAGGGCGTCAGCTCTTGGCGATCCCGTAGGCGCGGAAGATGCCCGACGTGATGTTGCCCGACGACATGAGGAACCTGATCGCGGTGACGGCGGTCGCGCTGTTGTACTGCCCGCCCACCTCGCTGACGGCCATGTTCCCGAGCGTCGAATCTGGATAGATGAACTTCCCGCTGACGAACTTGTAGAGCGTGGCGTGCTGGGGATCGTACAGTTCCAGCGAGCCGGCGATGGGGTGGGCGCCGGTGGAGAGCCATGCAGTGGTGAGAGGGATCTGGTTCGCGCCGGAATCAGCACCGGACAGGGCGCTCGCGTTCCAGCTGTGCCGGAAGAGCTGCGAGCCGTAGGCCGTGCCGGCGTCCCAGGTTGGGCCAGCGCCGGTCCCCATCCGCATCCACAAGATCGACGTGCTCGTGGCAGGGATGATGCCGATGAACTTGACCAGGTAGTCGTCATAGTCAGACTGGATCAGCGCGCCGGACTGACCTGCGGCGTTGCGGGTCGTGAAGTCGATCGTGGCCGAGGCTGAGGCGGTGAGCTGCGCAAGCAGGACGAGGCCGCCGCCGCCACCCCCCCCGCCGGCTGCCGGCACCTGCCACGTCCCGTCGTCGCGCAGGAACTTCGTCCCGTCCGGCGTCCCCGAGCCGAGGTAGCCGACCGGCACGAGCAACCCCGACGACAGGGGCGCGTAGCCGCCCACGACGCCGGGCAGGGCCGCGCCACCCGATGCGCCGAGGGCCTGCAGCGCCCCTTCGACATCGGTCGAGGCGAAGTAGCCCCCCGCATCGGCGATGGTGACGTTCCCGGCCGCGTGGGCGGCGGGCTTACTGAAGTGGGGGACCTTGCCAGCGCCGATGCCGCTCGTCAGCCAGGGCAGCGGGCCGTAGGTCACCGGCGCGTCGGACATCCCGAGCGCCCCGGCGACCTCCGTGATCCCGGCCTCGACGTTCGTCGCCGCCAGTCGGCCGGCGGTCGAGGTACCACTTGTCAGGAAGGGCAGGGGACCGTAGGTCACCCCGCCCTGATCGAGCAGGGTGACGCCGGTTGCCTGGTGGGCGTCGGCCGCATCCACGCCATGCTCGGCCACGGCCGCCGCGGCGACGTTTTCCGCGATGACGCCGACGGTCCCCGCGAGCGCGTCCTGGTAGGCCGGATCGAAGTTCGCGAACCTGGCCATGGGCGGTCAGTCGGGTTCGATGACGAGGGTCACCACGAGCCCTGCGGCTGTATAAGTTGGAGTCCCTCTCGTCACCAGGATTCCAAAGAGGGTCGTGGCGGCGCAGGTGATCGGGAGGGCGGGGGATGCGACGCTGATCGAGTTCAGGGCCGAGGCGTAGTACGTCCCGAACGGGATGACCCCGACGCACAGCGCGGCGTCCGCGTCGCTGATCGAGTGGGCAGCATTCGCGGCGGCCGGGGTGACGGTCGCGCTGAACAGCCACAGCTCACCCGCCGCCGACTGGAGATCCTTGTCCACGACGACGACTTTCCGGATCACGCCCGACCCGGCCGAGACACGGACGGCGGACGCGAATGACAGGACCGCGGTGTGGAGGCTGTCGCCCGAGGCGTAGATCACGGTGTCGAGGGTCGGCGTAGCCGAGACCACCAAGAGCGGCGGCTTGCGGGTGTAGAGCACGCCCTGCCCGTCGACCAGCGCGAGCGTGTAATCGCCGACGACCGGCGTGATGGCGGCGAGGGTGTCGACCCGCTTGTGCCCGGCCGGGAAGACGCCATCTCCCCCGCCGACCACGCCGTCGATGAGGCTCGCGACCGGGACAGACACGCCGTCGCCGCCGAGGTCGAGCTTGACCCGCGGGTAGTGGACGCTGGACACATCATCGGATGCGAACGTTGTGCCGGTGCCCGGGGTGATCGCGTAGTTGTCAACCACGGTGGTGCTCCTTTCGCTCTGGTGATGGGGTCATGCTGGCTTGATGTTCACGGCGACGGCGGCCCACGGATGGGAGACGCCGCTGATCTGCACGACGGGAGCCGAGTCGGAATGCATCTGCACGGTCAGCGGTGCTTTGCCCGTCGTGTAGTCCTGTCTTTGCTGATCCTCGGTCCAGCCTGACCCGACCGTCTGGTCGATACCGGCGCTGTCATGGTTCACGATGAAGCCCGCGATCTGGAGATGGCCTGCGGTGGGAGGCGTGAACGATCCGAGACTCTTGGTGCCCGAGGTCCCTTGCGTCGTGGCCGAGAGCACTTCAAACGTAGACGGATCACCAGCCCTGGCGATCTCATACATCGTCCATTGCAGTTTGGTCTGGTTGATCTGCATGATCTGCTCGTTGACCGGAGAGTTGGTCGCCACGTAGTAGCAGAGCGTGTACGGATTGAACCCGTCATTCACGTAGGCCCACGTGGTCCATGTGCCGGTGGACCCAACTAACACAGTTGGGGGAAGACTCGACGCATCGCCCGCCCGCCGACCGATGATGAGCACGAGCAGATTGCCTGCCGTAACGAGGCTAGCGAAGGTATTGGCCTCGCCGGTCGCATCACCTGAGCGGTAGGAAAATTGCTGGACGATGCCGGCGCGGGACAGCGCCGGCGAGAGCGACAGCGCCACGTCGTACACGCCCTGGGTGAGGTTCTCGGGCCGGCTGAACGCCTTGGACCGGACCCGCATCGGGATGCCCCCGGTGATGGCGCCCCGGCCGTGACTGAGCCTGACCGAGCTGATCCGTTGCCCGTGGCGCACGTCGTTGAGGTTCGCCGCTGGGAGCTGGAGGACGACGTTCTCGAGGGACATGTCCTGCTCGTTGTGCTGCGCGAGCAGGCGGGTGATCTGCGCCCGGGCCGCGGTCTTGGTCTTGACCGCGGAGGTGGGCGCGACCTGATCCACCGTTCCGAACAGAACCGCCGTGGCGGGGTCCTGGTCGTAATCGGTGCCGCCCGAAAACGGCAGGAGGAGCCCCGAGGCGAGCCTGCTTGCCCCGAACGTCTGGCGGGCATCTATGTTCGGCGGCCAGACGGTCGTGAGGTTGATGTCCGCCGCGACGTTGCTGATCTTGAGGATCGCAGGATCGGCAAGGCTGTAGTCCGAGTCCTGGAAGATCAGCTCGCGGTGATCGTGGGTCTCGTTGTACCGGACGAACCAGTTCCAGCCGGTGATGAGCGAGCAGTCATCGAGGACCGCCTTGGCCGTCCGGTCCCGGTAATCGTTGGCCTCCATGACCGTGGCGTTCGCGTCGACGAGCCCGTGATCCCAGATGATCCCGGTCATGCCGCGCATCGTGAGGACCCACGTGATCCGCGCGGACACGGTCTCGGCTGGCCGGTTGGCCGAGGCGCTGATGATGATCTGCCGGGACGGCCACCCGTTGTCCTCGATCAGTTCGAGCTCCCAGCGCCGCTGCACGCCGAGCTGGTAGCTCGCGCTGCCGAGCTCGCGGCTGATCGTCTGGTCCCCGACGTAGCCGTGCCAGACGACCTGACGGCCGACGGGGCAGGCATCCTCGACCATCTTCCAGGTCTTGTACCCGACGAAGTCGTGGGCGGCGGTCGGGTCGTCGACGTAGACCGTGGAGGTGTCGACCTGCCCGATCGAGGCCCGCGACGAAAAGCCCTTCTCATCCGCGAGCAGGACCGCGGTCGTGAGCAGCGTGCCGTCGTAGTAGTGCTGGAGCGTCATGTGTCGGCCATTCCGCCCCAGCTATTACCGACCCGGATGACCTTCCGCTGCGAGCCCGTGACAGCGTTCGCGCTGACGACCGGGGCGGGCACATTGACCACCACGTTGCCCGCGCCGGGGCCGAACTCCTGGTTGCGCCACCCGCTGAGGGGGTTCATGGCGCCCGCGAACGGGGCCATGGCGAGGGCAATCGTCGTGAGCCGGGTATCGATGAGGGCCTGGAGTGCCTTGATGTCGTCCGACAGCGCGGCCCGCGTCTTGGGATCGCCCTCCTTGGCCAGTCCGATCATGATCCCGAGGTTGGCTTGCATCGAGCGCAGGCTGGGATTCGTGGAGGACTTGAACAGCTCCACGAGCTTGCCCGCGTTCTCATCGAGCGTCCCGGCCTTGTCGCCCGCTCGCAGGAACGCCCCGCCCTGCTGTCCGATCAGGCTATCGAGTGCGCCGTGCGTGGCCGCCATCGCCGCGGCGATCTCGCGGTCGATGTCGGTCATGCCGGCGCGGACCGCCCCCCCGACTGCGCTCCCAATAGCCGCCGGGAGCGCGGGCCCGGTGAGCTTGGCGATGTTCGCGTCGATGATGGCGAGCTGGCGGGCGACAAACTCCGGCGAGCCGCCGGTCCTGACGATGGCCTCGCGGGACTTGCGGAGATTGGCGAGCTGCTCTTCCGCGACGTTCGTACCCCGGAAGGTGCGCGACCTGCCGGTCTTCGGGTCGATCTGCTGGTGGCGTGGGTCGTTGATCCCAGCGGTGGCAACGCCGGCCTCGATGGCTCCGACCACGACGGCAGCGGGGATGGCGATCTTGAGGACATTCTTGAGCAGGCCGCCCCAGCCCGAACCACCACCCGGCGTCGGGATGCCGCCACCCTTGACGACGCCACCCGTGACATTCACGACAGCGGCGGTGATCCCGAGTCGCGTGAGGGCGATCTTGCCGACCAGGCCGGCGAGATCGCCGACCGCGCCACCCGTGAGCTTGTTTGCCACGAAGCCGCCGGCGAGCAGTTGCTGGAGCGGCGCCGGCATCGCCATGAAGGTCGAGACGATCAGCTTGGCCGCATCGGCGGCAGTCCCGAGCGCCGCCCCGATCGCCGCCCAGTCGAGCGACTTCGCCCAGGTGACGGCGTCGCGGATGCCTTCGGCGAGATCCTTGCCGAATTCCTTGATCTCGGCCTGATGGTCCCCGAGCCAGTCGACGCCCTCCTTGGCCAGCTCGTTGATGATCGGGAGGAGCTCGGTCCCGACCGTCGCGGCCGCGAGCCGGACATTGTTCTCGAGGATCTTCATCTGGTTGGCGGATGTCTTGAAACGCTTCTCGGCCTCGATCTGCATCGCGTTGTTGTCGGCCCACGCCTTCGTCGCGATGCCCAGTGAATCGGTCAGGTTGTCGGTGTTGCCGAGGATCTTGAGGAGGCCGCGGGTGATCCGGATGTCCGTGAAGCCGAGCCGCTCGAGCGTCGCGGCCTGAGTCGCCTTGTCGAGCCTGCCGAGCTTGACGAGGAAGTCCGACACTGCGCCCGACGCGTCCTTGCGGTACGCGGCCGCGAAGTCCTTGCTGGTCGTCCCCGCGATCTTCGCCAGGAGCTGTAGCTTCGGGCCGCCGGCGTTGACCATGCCGAACGTCTCGAGGAACAGCTTCTGCATCTCGGTCGAGCCGGCCTCGATCTCCTCGCCGGTATTGGCCCAGGCGGCGCCCCAGCCGAGGACCTGGGGCGTAGACAGCCCGACGATGCCGGCGACGCCCGACACGCCCTCGGCCATGCCGAGGATCTGGCTCTCGGTCGAGGCGCCCTTATTGCCGAGGTCGACGACCGTGTTGCCGACGTGCGCGAACGCCTCACCGGTGAGCTTCAGGTTGGTCTTCAGGTGGCCGAGCGATGTGGCCGCGCTCTCGGAGGTCAGGTCGGTCGTGATCCCGAGCTTCGCGACCGTGTCGGTAAAGGCGAGGAGATCGCCCTTGGCGACCCCGAGCGCACCGCCCGCCTCGGCGATCGCCGCCAGCTCCTCATACGCGATCGGCGCCGTCGTGGACATCTTCTCGAGGCCGGTCACGATGGTGCTGATGTCGCCGTCGACGGTCTTGGCGACGCCGGCGGTCGCAGACTCGAAGCTCTGGGCGGTCTTGATCGCGAAGCCGATGGCGCCGGCAGCCGCGGCAGCGCCGACCACGATCGTTCGTTCGAGGTTGCGGGCCACATTGGATCCGGCCTTGCCGGCGATCTGGTTGAGCTGGCGCATCTCGCGGCTCACGCCGCGGAGGGTCTTGCTCCCCGAGACGTCCCTGCCCGTGACGATGAGGGCGAGTTCCTTCTGGATCTTGCTGGCCATCAGTCGTCGTCCTCGTCAAGTTCGAGGGCTCGGCGGAGATCCGCCTGACGGTCCTTCGCCGCGGTGAGCTCGCGGAGCGCGTCACGCCGATCCAGCGCGATATCGAGCTCGCTCACCTTCTGGCCCATGCGCGTGACCTGCCTGATGTCGCCCTCGATGTCCCGCCGGATCTCGGGAGCCCGGGCGCGGGCATAGACGAGGAGGCGCGCCGCTTCGACGTCGCGTTCGGGGGCCGTCGCCAGGCGGCCGCGGTCCCAGCCCGGCAGTTCGGCCATGATCAGGTGCTCGTAGAGCTCTCGGACGTCGGGCTCGGCGGGGTGGGGGAAGCGCTCGCCGACTGCCCAGCGGGCGAGGGAGCGCCTCGTGCGTTTGGGAGTGGATCCTCGGCGAACGCACCGTCGAGATGGGCGATCAGGGTGTCGATCGCTCGTTCGTCCAGCATCGAGATCTGCGCTGCGTCGATCGGGCGGGGGGTTCCGTCGGGCAGGACGAGGGACCAGCGCCTCACGCCCAGCAGGATGGCCATGGCCTTGAATGACTCCGGGCCCGACAGGCGTCCGGCCTGCCGGATCGCGCCGAGCTCGCCGTACCCGAACCGTATCAACACGTCGGCTGAGTCAGACGTGTGGGGCGTGCCTGGGCACCGGCACGCCCCGAGATCGACCGGCCGCGACGACGACGGGTCGACGTAGTTGCTCACGTGAGCGGGCCGGCGACGCTGTTGATCACGATGGCCTGGAGCGATGAGCTCAGCGTCGCGTCCTTCACCACATCGGCGGCGACCAGGTAGACCGATTCGCCGTCGCGCTCGCTGCGCCGGACCGAGGTGAACCGGACACGATGATCAAGGGTGAGGACCTTGGTCCCCGAGCCAGTCGCCTTGACCCGCCAGCGGCGCTCGCCGGCCGGTGCGCCGGCGCCCATGAAGATGTCAAAGATGTTGGTCTTGGAGGTCGCGCCGACCTTGACCATCGCCTCGATCGTGAGCTCGGGCTTGGCGAGCCCGTAGGCGGTCGGGAGATCCGTCGCGCTGCCGTAGGCTCGATATGGCCGGGCGCCGCTGATCTTGAGCTTGTAGCCGACGAGCGATGCCGCGAGCTCGGCCAACGACGCGAACGCAGTGGCCGTTGTTCCCTCGTACAGCGTTGTGAGATGACCCTCGATCGTCTCCATGGCCGATGGGGCCGTGAGGGCGGCCGTGAGGGCGGCCTGCGTGCGATCGATGGCCACGAGGGTCGCGGTCGCCTTCCAGGGATGCTCACCGGGGGCGACCAGGGCGTCGTACCCGAGCTCGAGGTCGGTGATGAGACAGGTCGAGAGCTTGTATTCGTCGTTGGCCGTCTCCGAGCCAACCTCGGCCGTGTAGACCTTGCACGTGTCCGACGCGTCGTCCATCGTGTAGGTCCAGGTGTACGGCCCGACGCCGGTCGGCGTTATGCCGCCGGCAAGCCGCATCTCGAGGAGGCGCATGGCATCCTCGAAGCGCAGGACCGCCGTGAACGGCACGCCGGCAGACCGGAGGCCGTAGCTGGCGCGGTTGGTCTGATGGCGCGACAGGGAGCCGTAGTCCTCGTCCGGGCTGGCGTAGCCCCGATCGAGGTCAGGATCGATCAACCCGGCGTCGATCGGGAAGACGCTCGTGGCCGCCACGGCCGCTCCCGGCGATCCCGGCGTGCCGGTCTGGGGACCGAGCTGGAGGCGGTCGAAAACAATCTCGGACAATTTCAGGCCACCTTTCGTGCCCGCTCCGAGAGGGAGCGAAGATAGGCCAACGCCGCCTCAAGGCGGCCTGGCGATTCCAACCAACCGAGGACCGAGTTGCACCGGGCGCCGCAGTCAATGCACGGATGCGTGTCGACTGGTGGGCTCATGGATCAGCCCTCCACCGGCGCGGGAGCCGGGATCTCGGTCGTGGGGATGGCCGGCTCCCGCGCCGGGATCTCGGTCGTGTAGAGCGCTCGCTCCACGAGCAGCGCGACGAGCGCGCGGCAGGCTTCCTGGTCGGGCTCGCCCGGATCCGGAAGCACCGATCCCCCGTCGTAATTGCTGAGCGCCTTCGCATAGACGAGCCGGGCGACGTCGTGCTCGGTGAGATCGCGCGCCGGGATCCCGACGAGTGCCGGCACACCTCCGGGGCTCCCGAGGTAGCGGAGGACGATCCGGTCCGATCGCGGATCGAAGGTCTGGGCGGGCGGCTTCGGCATGTTCGGTGTTGCTCCTTTCAGGACGGGCTGTACGTGACGGCGCGTCGAACGACGACCTCGAGTTCGAACGGCAGGACGAGGAACCAGCGGTTGGATCCGGACGGCCACTCGGCGCCGTCGATCGACCCGAACGACGTGATGAGCGCCGACTGGAGCTCGGCACTCACGGCATATGCCTTGGCCCGACCCGGGAAGGCATTGAGGACACGCCCGATGTCGGTGACGAGCTCGGCGTAGGCCGTATCGATGAACTCTCGGGAGCGCCAGACCGCGCCGTGGACCGTGTGCTTCTGGGTCTCCCAGGGCCCGGGCGTGACAACCGCCCCGCCGTAGCCGAGCACGAGGGCAGGCACATCGGCCAGCTCATCGGTCGCGGGCCGGAGCAGACCGGAGGCGGCGGTGCCGGTCCCGGGCGTGACGCCATGGACGACCTTGATCCCGGACACATCCGCGGCGACGCGCATCAGTCCCTGGAACCACAGCAAGCTATCGGTGTCAGTCATCAGCGCAGCCCATCGGTGAGCGTGTCCATCGCGGACGCCGCGGCCTTGTCCTGATCGGCCTCGAACTCGGGTGCGATCAGCGGGCGGGCCGCCATGCCGGGGTGGTTGACCGGGCCGCGGGCCATGAAGAATCCGCCGGTGTGCTTGTCGGCCAGCCCCCGCCGGGTGGCGAAGTTCGACAGGAGCTGGCCGGGCTTGCCGATCGGGTGGCGCTTCGCCCCGCGCTCGAAGATGTTCAGCAGAAATGAGGTGGGCCCGGTTGAGGTGGATCCGTCGCGGTGGTTTTTCGTGGCGAGCTTCCGGAACGAGCGCGGATATTGCGGGCCGGACACCCTAGCGCGAAGACCCTGCCGGAAGACCTTGGCGCCGGCGCGGGTGGCGCGGCGCGTGCGGTTCTGGAGTTCGCGGCCCGACAGCGAGTCGAGGAGCTTCGCGATCTCCTTGTCGCCCCGGAGGCTGATGCTGGTCATCAGATCGAGCACTGGAAGCGGCGGGATTCCGCGAGCTTGAGCCGCCAGACGGTGTCCGGGAGCTTGGACGGACCGACGGGCGCGCCCTGCTCGGCCTGACCGACGACGCCGCCGGGGAAGCTCATGTCCGCCGCGATCTGCTGGCGGGCGAGGTCGATGTTCGCGCCGATGTGGCGCTGGCTGGGACGCGCCCAACCGAAGGCGCCGGTCAGGCGCACGCGGTTCTCGCCGCGCGGGAAGCTCGAGTACGTCGCGGCACTGTCGGACAGACGGACGTGGAAGTACGGCTCGCCCGGCCGCGGCGTCAGGTGTCCGGGCTGTGTCTCAAGCCACCAGTCGGCGGTGGCGATCGTCGTCCATGACCCGCCGGTCTGGGTGCGCACCTCGACCGAGGTGAGCGAGACGATCCCCTCATGGACGTGGAGGATCGGCAGGCCATCGCCGTGGTACGTCCGCGCCTCCGTGCCCGACTGCGGATGGCGGAAGGCGTCATAGCCGATCTCGGTGTCAATCCGTTCACGGGCCTCGACGAGGGCTCGGGAGATCGCGGCCAGTCGGCGGGTGTCGATCGGGATCGAGCCGACCTCGAGCAGGAAGTCGTCGAGCGTCGCATAGCTCGATGCGCCCGACTGGAAGGCGTCGCTGTAGTCGGAAAAGACCGTGGCGCCGGCGTTGCTGTAGCGCGTCTTGTACCAGGAGGCGGTTGTCCCCGCGGCGTGGGCGTACTCGTACTGGTACGTCAGCGCGACGACTGCAACCGTGCCGAGTTCCGTGTAGGTCCCGGTCTCGGTGGTCGCGCTTTCGATCCTGACAAGGGCACCGGCGCTGTAGTCGCGCAGGATGTCGTCGGGGGCCGGGACCGTGAGGACGAGCTTGTTGGCCATGTCAGCCCGCCTGCGCCGATCCGGTCGGGCCGACAGTCGCCACTCCATTGCTGCGGGGTGCCATGCTCGCCGCCAAGATGCGGACCGGCGATGCGGTGACGGCGTGAGCGCTCGGGGCGGGACCACCAACGACGACCGTCACATCATCGGACAGCACGCCGGCAGCCCCCGAGGCGCCCGCGCTCGCGGCTGCCAAGGCGATGGCCGTCGCGAGCTGTGCCGCGGCCGTGGAGATCCCGCCACTCGCCGCAGCGAGTCGGATTGCCGTGAGCAGATCGGCGGTCGCGCCCGAGGCGCCCGCCGACGCGCCGGCGAGGGAGATGGCGGTCGTGAGGACGGCGGCCGATGATGAGGTTCCGTCCGACGCGCCGACGAAGAGGACGGGCGCGTTGGCCAGGATGCCGGCCGCCGTGCCAGCACCATTGGCCGCGCCGACCAGGGCGATCGCGGTTGAGAGGAGCGCCGCCGCTTCCGAAGCACCGGGCACCGCGCCGGCCAACTGGATCGCGGTGGTCAGCGCCGCAGCGCCTGTCCCGACGCCAGCCGAGGCGCCGGCGAGGGAGATCGCGGTGGTCAGCGCAGCCGCGGCGGTCGATGCCCCCGGGCTCGTTCCGGCAAGCGCCGTGTCGTTCGTGAGGACGCCTGCCGTTGTCGCGACGCCAGCCGAGGCGCCGGCGAGGGAGATCGCGGTGGTCAGCGCAGCCGCGGCGGTCGATGCCCCCGGGCTCGTTCCGGCAAGCGCCGTGTCGTTCGTGAGGACGCCTGCCGTTGTCGCGACGCCAGCCGAGGCGCCGGCGAGGGAGATCTGGGTAGTAAGGAGTCCCGCCGGAGCGGACGTTCCGGCGGCCGCGCCCGCGAGGGCGATGAGCGTCGTCAATGCCGCCGCCGCCGATGCCGCTCCCGCGCCCGCACCGATGAGCGAGATCGCAGTGGTCAGGGCGGCCGCCGCCGTGGCGGCGCCGTCGCTCGTCGCCGTGAGATTGATGCTCGTCGCGAGCGCGCCTGCCGCGGTCCCTGCTCCCGCGCTCGAGCCGATGAAGTTGGCCGCCGGCACGGTGTAGGTGATCGTGGCCCGGATGAAGTCGACGCCGATGTCCGTGTTCGCCGCGGTGGCGAGGACGATCAGCGCGACCCCGAAGTCCAGATCGTTGACCATCACTGGCGTCGGGCTCGCGGCCCAGGTATCGGCCGCGCCGCCATAGGTGGCGATGCCCAGCGTGGCGGGCCACGCGGTCGCGGTCTGCTTGTCGGTCCCGACGAGCGCGCCCGCCGCGTCGTAGAGGCGGACTTCCTGATCCTCGGCCGCGCCGGCGAAGGCGCGCCGGTCGATCTCGACCGTGATCCCGTCGATGGCCGCGTCAGACGGGATCGTGAAGCCGAAGTTGGTGGCTTTCAGGCGGTAGCTGTGGTCGTTGGCGTCATACGTCGCCGCCGTGATCTGCGCCTCGGTCCCATCGTCAGCGGTGATGGGCGAGGTGCTGATCCAGTTGTTATCGCCCGAGGGGCCGATCTCAGATGCGGTCGTACCCGGGTAGCGCGGCCCTTGTGTAGACACGGTCCTCTGTGCCCCGATCAGTCTTCGGTGATGTCGAGGTCGCCGACCGCGAACGATGGCGCGGGATCGCCGTTGTTGACCGTCTTGTTCGGGGTGATCGCGCCCCAGTAGAAGATGTTCCCCGCGCCCGACGCGACGTCGGACAGGAAGAAGCCGACGATCACGCCCCAGTTCGCGGATGGCGTCGGGAAGGTGATCGCCGTCCCGTTCGCCTTGGCGCCGGCCGACGCGGCCGGGAAGTTCGTCGCGTTGTTGGTCACCGCGACCCGGGCATACGAGCCGCCGGTGACCTCGACGCCCGGGGTCAGCGCGCCCGACGTGCTCGCGTCGTTGGGGAGCGTCGTGACCAGGCCGACGTAGATCGTCGCCGGTGCGGTGGACGCGACGGCGCCGAGGATGTGGTCGAGGATGCGGTTTTCGAGATAGTCACTCTTGCCGGCCATCAGTCACTCCTGCTACGCGCTGTTGCGGTAGACCTCGGAGGCGTCCACGTAGACATGGAGCGTCCCCGACGTCGCATTGCCGCCCTGCGCCACGACGACCTTGATCCGCCCGTTGGCGGGGATCGCGTCCTCGACCGGCTCACCGGCTGCGGCGTAGAGCGAGGCCGCGCCGAGCACGTCATGGGTCGCATCCCGGGGCATCACACGCCCGGAGTTCTTGTTCGTGAGGGTGGCGATCGCCGCGCCGGTGTCTTCCTCGGTGATCGTCCAGTCGGTCCCGGCGTCGAGGGTGCCGGTCACGATGAACAGCGCGAGGACGCGCCCGGCGAAGGGCTGGGTATAGCCGGTGAAGCTGCCATCGGCGGCCGTCGTCACGGCGACCGCGAACCTGCGGTTCGCCATGGCTATGCGTCGACCGTGTATTCGATCTCGACGATGGCCTGGCCGGCCTGAGTGACCGCGACGCCGGTGTGGCGGACGATGACCGGTGTTCCCGCGCTGACCGCGCCCGACACGATCGTCATTGCGGTCGTGGTGCCAACGGCCTTGGTGTTCTCATAGGCCGTGGCCGCCACGACCTCCGCGCCTCCGACCGTCGTGCCGATCTTCGCGTTGCCGGCTGCGACGGTGCCGGTCGTGGCGTCGACATAGATGATCCGAGCTGCGGTGATCGTGATCGCCGCGGTCGGGACCAGGAGCACGTCATCGATCGTGGTACCGGCGCCGTTGTCGAGGTTGAACCAGGCCGAGCGGGCCTCGAGGCGGGCTTTCAGGATTGCCCGGGCGTTGGTACCGTCGAGCTTGAGGATCTGGACGCCCGAGAGATCCTCAAAGATGAGGTCTCCGCTGGACCACCGAGACCGGACCTTGGTGACTGGCATCGTGTGCTCCCATTCGAGACGGATCAGAGCCGTGGTTCGGCTCGTCGATTTGGGGCGTCATGCGCTCCCCGCGGCCGCCGAGCGAGTCGGCGGCCGAACGGGAGGGCGTGACTCAGTCGATCGCGCTGTTGCTGATGGCGCGAGCCACCTTCTTCTTGCCGAAGATGAGCACGCCGCCGAGGACCGGGCTGTCCACGACCTCGACGTACTTCGCCCGGACGTAGCGGTAGCCCGAGGCAGCGAGCGCGACCTCGTGAACGATCGCGGCCACGATCTTCGATGAGCCGGCGGGGGTGGCGAAGCCAGCCGCGGCGCGGCTGGTGATGGCGCCCTCCGTGTCGCCGGTCGTGATCGCCCGGCTGTGGAACGCGACCGCCGACGTGGTGGTCGGCACGATGTCGTCACAGGCCTCGACCGTGACGGTCGAGGTCCCGGTGGCGCCCACGCCGTCATGGCGGACGAAGGCGACCTCGCTGAACTCGGACATGTCGACGACGTCGGTCGAGACCGTCCCGGCGAATGCGTCGGCGACGGGGTCAAGACCCTTGATGAGCTGGAAGCCCTCGAGGAAGTAGCCGGCCATTTGAGGTTCTCCTTTCTGCCCGGCCGCTTACGCGCGGGTGGCGAGGGTGATGAACGCCGACTGGGTCGCCGTGCCCTTGAACGGGGTCACGGGCGACTCGCGCTTCGGTCGCCCGTTGGTCCGCAGGATCCAGCGGAAGGCCGTCTCGTCGGTCAGGAACTGGACATGGATTGAACTCGCGGCCTTGAGCCCGCCCTTCTCGATCGAGAGGTACCCGCCCTTGAGATCGACCAGGCTGATGTCCCCGACGGTTCCGACCGTGGAGGCCTGCTCGATCGGCTCGACTGGTCGGCCCAGGAGAGTGCCGAAGGGCGCACCAGCCAGGCCATCGGCCGGTCGGTAGAGCGGCACCCCGCCGGTTCCGATGACGTGGTGCAGCTGGAAGAGCTGCGGCCAGCAGTCCTGATTGACATACCAGAACGCGTTTCGGAGGCTCCGCGCCTGCATCCGCGCATACATCTTCTCGACGTTCTCGGCGACGATCGTCGCTGCGGCCTGGCCGGTTTCCTTGGCGACCGATACCGTCGCGCCGGCGTTCAGCCAGCCCAGCGGCATCCCGGCGCCCGACCCGCGAACGATCGCGTCGTCGAGCTTGAACCCGAACTCCTCGCCGAAAGCAACGGAGACGTTGGCCTCGAGGTTGGTGACGTCCCCGAGCTCCTCGTCCGTCGCGTAGTACAACGCCGTCAGCTTGTCGAGGTCGAGCTGGGTCTTGGCGTACTTGGGCTTCGACCCGGTGAAGGCCGCGGCCTCAGCCGTCCAGTACGCCTGGACGCCGCCCCAGCGCGAACCGTCCGCCCGACTGGTCTCGTCGATGATGTTGAACTTCGTGCCGTTGGCATTGGGCCCGATCGGCCGGCGGTCGGTCCGGTCATACAGGATCGACGTCTCGTGGGCCAGCCCGAGAAGGCCATTGGAGAGGTCGGTCTGGACCAGATAGCCGCCCTCAGAGCCGACGAGTTCGTTCGCACCCGCCGCGGCCGCGACCTTCGAGTGCCAATCGTTGAGCGCCGTCAGCCCCGGGTGGACGCCCTGGTTCTTGCCCGCCCGGGCGACAGCCACGAGCTGCTCGCCGAGCGATCGGAACGGCTTTGGCGGAGTCGCCTGATCGAAGGCCAGACCCACCGCGGCCGCCAGCCCGCTGGCCAGATCGTCCTCGAGGGACGGCTCGGCCCGGAGCCGCTCACGCCGGCGCTGATCGGCCGCGATCTCGGCCTTCAGGCTCGGGATGCCGTTGGCGCCCTCGATCCGCGCGTCGATCGCGAGGAGGCGGGCCGCCTGTTCGTCGGTGCGCTTCCCGCCTGCCGTGTCGATCGCCTTGATGACCGTCGCCTCTTCGGCCAGGAGATCGTTGCGCTCCTGCTCGAGGACGGCGCCTCCCGAGAGGTGGCAGATCCCGAGACTGACGGCGTCGACGCTCCGGAGTGCGCCGATGCCAAACGGCCTGTAGACCGCGAATGGAGAGGGGGCGTGCCCGCTGTATCGCTCAAGTGCGGAGTGCCGCATCAGCTTCGTCTCCTGGCTTCTGAGCGCCAGAGACGCAAAAAGTGCGCACAACCGGCGCCCTGATCTGATGGATCAAGGACGACAGCCGCGCGCACCGTTGGGTGTCGCTCTCTGTGTCACCTAGGGCCGGTCGATGAGCGTCGGCTTCGCCCTTTTCCCTAGGCCTTATTCAGTTCGGCTGTGACCTTAGGCGCGTCCGCATGCGCGGGTCAACCCCTCAGCCACAGAAACTCTTGACATTCGATACCGCCGAGACACCCGTCCGGTGGGGCCCAGGAGCTGCTCGACCCGCTGACGGCTGACGCCAAGCTGGCGCCCGATCTCCTCGAGGGAGGCACCACGCTCCCGAAGATCGCGGATCTGGATCAGTCGAGCCGATCCGGGGGTGACGATCACCGTCCGTGGGACCGATGCTTGAGCCGGGCAAGTTCGAGGGCGTCCACGTCGGCATCCGTGGGCTCCGCCGCCGCATCGTCGACGTCAGCCGCTGCGGCGTCCGGATCGTCGGCCAGCGGAGCGTCGCCACCATCATCGGGTTCGATCGCCGGCATGGGCTCGTCGCCGGGTTCGCCCGACAGATCGGCCTCGCCGAACCCGTCAACGTCAAGGTCGACTTCGACAGCGGTCATGGGCTGCCCCGTCCCGGCGCTCCACCGGGGCAGTCCGCCCGTCGCACTCGTTCCACGCGGAAGGGGTCCGCGGCCGGTTGCGAGCCGGCGAACTGTCGCGTCGAAGGCCTCGACGCGGTCGACGAGGCCCGCAGCCCGGGCCCGTGCGGCCGTCATTCCGCCGCCCTGACCGAAGTCGCTCTTGACCTTGCTCACCGGCACGCCGCGTCCTTTCGCCACGGCGGCGTGGAACTGGGCGCTGTAGTCGTCGACGGCCTGCTGGAGCTCGGCCCGGGCTTGATCGCTCAGCGGCTCAAATTCGTTGCCGCCGTACTTGCCCGCCGGGTTCCGGATGACGGTCGTCGTGATCCCGGCACTCGCGTCGGCCTTGCTGAACTCGGTGTGAACCGTCACCGTCCCGATCCAGCCGACCTCGGCCGATGGGCTCGCGACGACCTCGTCAGCCTGGCTCGCCAGGTAGACCGCGGCGCTGGCCATCATCGAGTTCGCGATCGCCACGATCGGCTTGCGGCCACGCGCCTCGCGGATTTCGGTCGCCAGCTCCTCGAGGCCGCCGACCGTACCGCCCGGGGAATCGACGTCGAACAGGATCGAGCCGATCGTCTCGTCCTCGAGCGCCTGCCGGAATGCGGCACGGATCCCCGCATAGGTCGTACCGCCGGACATCTCGGTCATGAGGTTCGCCCGGGGCATGAGCACGCCGTAGATCGGGATCACCCCCACGGGGCCCATCGGTCGAGCGCCGCCGCGAGGGCCGGCTACTGCCGCGTCCACCCGCTCGCGGATCTCCGCATCGCTCAGCGCGCCGCCCTCAACCCGGAACCGGACGAGTGCCGCGATAGTGTCGAGCGTCTCATGTCGGATCATCCAGGGCTGACCAAAGACCGTCTGGACGACGTGCTGGTACTTCATCTTTTCGGTTCCTCTCATGCCGTCAGGGCATCCTGCTGCATCGCCAGATTCGCGAGTGCCTCGACTCGATCGACGAGCCATGCATCCATGACGACCGGGCCGTCGGAAAGCAGCTCGGCGCGCTGGATCCGGGCGTACCGGCGCGCGTCGGGCTCCGGGATGTGGAGTGCCGAGGCGACGTAGGCACCGTGATCGCCGTAGAACTCGTCGACGCCGGTACGGAAGGCCGCCTGATCGCCCGCGGCACGTTCAGCCAGCTTCCCGATGGCCGCGACCTCGCGACGCACCACCCGCGATGCGGCGTCGGAGGCGAGCAATCGGAGATGGCCGCGGGTCGCCTCGGGGATCCGGCCTGGTCCATACGCGACCGACACGCCGGCGCCGGTCATGTTCAGCGGGGTGAGCGGGTCGTCGAGGCCCTTGAGCGCGTTGAGGTTCTCCTTTGCCCGGACCTCGTTGCGGGTCATCCAGCCCCAGCTGATCGCGAGTGCGTAGGCCTGCGAGCGAGCCGTCGGGTCACCCTGGAGGAGGGCATCGAGATTGGCCTCGGCGAAGAAGCGCGAGCGCTCGGTCACTGGAAGCAGGTCGCGGTAGACGGTCTGGCGCCACTTGATCGTCCAGCCGAGCAGCGAGTCCACGACGTAGTCGATCGACTGGCGGTCGATGTTGTTATTCGTGCTCCGCTCGAGCTCATACAGCTTGTGGGGTGGGATCCGCACCCACCGGCTGGCCTCGGTGATGCCCCAGCGCATCTGCCCGAGCTGTTCTGCCTCCGTTGCGGTCATCGACGCGTTCTGCCACGTCATGCCGTCCTCGAGGAGCAGAGGCCGGCCCTCGCGCGGACCGCCCGCGGCATATTCGCCGATCGCCGTCCGGAAGGCCCCTCGTGTGCTGTCGTCCCAGGGCATGTTCGGTGGTCGGCTGATGACGCCCTGATGGCGAGCGCCCCGGCTGAACATGTAGCCGGCGCTGCTCTGGAGTGCGAGCTGAAGCCCGATGCTGTCACGAGCGACGTCGATGATCCCCCGGCCAAGGCGTCCGTTGAGGCGGACGAGCCGGTCAGCCTCGATCGTTCGGACCTCGCCGCGGCGCAGCGGGTCGCGGTAGTCATAGCGCAGGACACCCGAGCGGGCGGTGTTCCGAACCAGAAGATCCGGGTGAAGCGGCATGATTTCCATGTCGCGGAGACCGCGACCACGCTGTTCGGCGATGCCGGCGCCGCGCAGGATCGCGAACGCGGTCATCATCTCGAAGAACTCAAACGCCGTCTGCGTGCTGTTCGGCTGGTCGTGGAGTTTGTCGTGGAGCCAGTGGTTGGGCGCCTCGCGCTTGCCGCTTTCGAGACGCTCGAACATCCCGAAGGGCACCTTTCCGATGTCCTCGGAAACGTAGCTCACCGCGGCGAACATCCCCGACCAGGTCATGGCCGAGCCCATGTCGACGCGCGCTCCGGCCGTCGATGCCATGCCCCGCGACTCGTACCAGTAGTCATCCTGTGGAGCGATGGCCAAGATCCGCCCGAGTGCCTGCATCAGGGGCGCCCCCCGAGACCTGTGGCGATGACGACGAGCGCGATCGCGGGGATGAGGACGAGAGCGACGCGCCGATCGCGGAAGTCGATCCCGAGCCCGATGACGACGAGGACGCCGGCTGGCATTCCGAGGGCGAGCGGAAGGCTGCCCGCGGCGAGGAACGCCGCAGCGCCGAGCACGAGCCCGACGAGCACGACCCTGCCCTGATCGGGGATCTCCGCCTGCCAGGCCCCGAACCCAGCCACGGCGTCCCGGATCGCGGAGCGGATCCGTTCGAATGTTCTCATGCCCGCATCCTCTCGAGGATCTCGTCTGCGCTGAGCCCGGCGTAGGCCGATGTGCTGGGCGCGACGATGAGATCGGTGTCGGCGATCCAGCCGGCGATCGCGTCGATCGCCGCGGACACGCCGTCGATCTTGTCGGGGCTGTTACGGTTCGGCTTCACCGGGCGCACGTTCCCCTGGTCGTCGTACTTGCCGTCGGTGTTGCCGACCATCCAGAGCAGGAGTGGGTTCGTGCCGATGACCAGGCGTCGGGCGACGCTTAGCCGGTCCAGTTCCTTCATCGCCGGGCTGAGGCTCATCCAGCCCTGCGCCACGGGCTCGATGACGTCATCACCGAGGGCACGCATCAGGCGGGTGACGAGTCCGGACGCGAGCGCGCGGTCGTACATTATTCGCCGGATCCGGTAAGGGGCGACGAGATCGAGGATGCCCGCCTCGACCGCCTCGTCATCGCGCACGTCGCCGTCAGTCAGCGTGAGGAGACCGGCATCGGCCCAGCGCTCATAGAGCCCATCGCCGCGCGCCGTCGCGGCCGCCGCGGGTGCCCATGCGCGCAGGTGAAGCTCGTACCGCCCATCGACCCGCGGGACCCACAGGGCGCACGCCGAGAGGTCGCGACTCCACCCGAGGTCGATCCCGCCCCAGGCATCCTGGCCCTCGGCCGTGTCAAAACTCCCGTGGTTGCGCTCATCGAGCCAGGCGGCCATTTCGAAGTAGCGGCTCACCGACGAGGACGGCCGGTTCAGGCGGAGTCGGAGGAACGCGTTGAGCTTGGCGGGCTCGGCCTTGGCCTCCGCCGCCCGCTGGCGCATCTCTTCGAGCTTGGGCGAGATCCCGAGCCCAGGGTTGGCCTTGGGCCAGACGGCCTCGTCGAACGGGTCGTCATGCTCGTCGATTGCGTAGACGACCGCGAAGAACTGGTCATCTGTGATCAGGCCGCGCAACATGCGCTCCGCCAATCGCCGCTCGGCGGCCCAGACGGTCTGCCCGCCCGGTTCGCCGGAGGTCGTGATGATGAAGAGCAGGGGCTCGAGGCGGGCGCCGAAGCTGTTGGAGATCATGTCGAGCATCCGCGACGTCGCGTGCCGATGGAGCTCGTTGACGATCGCGTCGGATGGGTTGATCCCCTCTTCGGTGCCCTCTTCGGATGACAGGGGCATCGCCTTGGAGCGACTGACCGGGTCGAAGAGCGAGCGGGCCGAGGTGCGGATGCGTGACCGGAGGACCGGCGACTTCTCAACGAGCGTGGCCATGTCGGTCCAGGTCAACCGCGCCTGGTCCCGTTTCGTGGCCACGACGTAGCACTCCGCGGCCGGCTCCCCGCGGAAAAAGGTACGGATGATGGCGATGCCCGAGGCGATCAGGTCCTTGCCGTTCTTCTTGCCGACCTCGACATACGCCTTTGTGAACCGGAGGATCCACGACCTCGGATGGCCTGCGGTCGGGTTGCGGCGGAGCCAGCCGAAGAGCGACCCGACGAGGAACTCCTCCCATGGCGAGAGCACGATTGGCTGGCCGGGCGCGTTCCCGCGCGGTCCCCACTCGCCCTTGTAGTGGCGCAGGACGGTCGGGAAGAACAGGATCGCCCAGCCCGCCTCTTCCGCATCGAACCGGAGGCCGCGCGCCTCGCCCATGTCCATGTCGCGCAGATGACGCTCGCAGGCAAGGGTCACGAACTCACCGGTCACGATCTCGCCCGCCACGACGGCGCGGGCATAGTCGTGGACGCGTTCGCCCGCCTGGCGGTTCAGGACGGACTGGTCAAGCTCTGCGACGGCCATCGAGGAAGTCCGCTACGGGGTCGTGCTCGCGCTGACCGGTGCCGGTCAGGCGCGTTCGTGATGCGGGAGTGAGGCCGAGCTCGCCGCCGAATGCGCGGACGAGATCGGCGTTGTCGCGGACGAGCTGGTGGAGGGGGTTCTTGACCAGCTCCCCGGACCGCGCGCCGCGCACCAGGGGCGTCGACTGCTCCAGAGCGCTGGCCACGACCTGGTAGCGGGCGACGGCCTCGCAGTAGCAGCGCAGGATGTCCGTGTCGGCCGCGGCGATGACCCCCGTGGCGCCGACCTCGCGAATGACCCGGCGCCATACCACCGCTGCCGCCGGGCTCAGGTCAGCCGGGCGCTTGGGCAGAGCGGGGCGCGGGCGCGGCTCCGCCAAGTTGAGTCGCGAGGATCGCCGCTCGCCGTGGAGGAGCTTCATCGCCGTGGGCATGGGGGCCGGACCGCGCTTACCCATCGACCCGCTCCGCCGCCCGGCCCGTGAAGTTCTGCCATCGGGGCGACCGGATCAGCGAAACCTGGACTCGCGCGATCGTGGC
>ERZ1292625.1732-Hain-H41-01um-R1-1732-length-23619-cov-23_pt1 | contig 23619 bp, 18 predicted proteins | sample MGYA00564400_ERZ1292625 | MGnify/ENA primary metagenome ERZ1292625 (study PRJEB36523, sample SAMEA6512639) | groundwater metagenome | collected 2019-01-08 | study: AquaDiva: Metagenomics assemblies of 32 groundwater samples | reverse complement strand
GCGCAAACGGTTCAAGGCCCAACAGGGCTTTTCTCGCTCATCACGGGAAGGACCATAACACGGGGTTGGATACAGGGCGGATACAGGGCGACCGCGCCGATGCCGCCGGCGGGAAAGGGGCGGTTATTCGCCCGTTTTCGGAGATTTATTTAGATGTGGGTGTGGTGTGGTGATGATACGCAGCAAGGACGGGCACGACCAGCGTGTTTTCCGGCCAAGGAGATTCAAACTTCCCTCCGGGGGCAACATGCCCCCGGAGGGAAGACAACTATTTCTTCACCGGCGCCGTATTCATGCTGGGCAACGTCTTCATGGGTTCGCCGGGTCTGCCCGGACCTTTCGGCATGGGCTCGCCCGGTTGCTGCGGCTGGGTAATGGCCGGTTTGGTCATTGGCTGGGTCATTCCCGCCTTAGGCGTAGGCTGGGATGCCGCCGGGAAGGGATCCTTCGGCGATATCGGGACTGGTTTGGTCGTGGTTGGTTTGGTCGTGACTTGTTTGATCGTGCCTTGTGCAAGCCCGGCCTTGCGTTGTGCTATCCGCCGTTCTTTCTGGGCAGGGGTCAGGGGTATTGCCGACGCCCCTGATTGCATCCTTGATTGTGATTGCGTCCTGACGGCTCCTCGATGTTGCAAAAGTACCGGCGCATACCGTGCTCGACGTCCTCGACCGTGCCCGTGATCGCGATACGGTCGTGCGCGCGGTGGAGGCCGACGGTGTTCGCGGCCTCCATGGCGCCGGCGTCTCCCGTGCGGTGCACGGACACCGCCTGCGGTTCCTTGCGATAGATACGCACCACATAGCTTTCCTCGCTCATCACGGGGCAGACCATAACCCCGGATTGGATACACGGCGGATACATGGCGCCCCCGGGAATAAATGAGGGTGCGGGCTTGATGAAAGGTGTGCTGAGGGGGGAACCGATTCGCGTTGGCTGAGGCGATGTCTCAGCGATTTTTTTCACCCGGGTGCGCACAGCCGGGCGCCTGCACCAAACCCCACCCGAATACCGGGTCCCTGCCCTTGTCGCCGAGGTCACGGGCACGAACCTGCAGCGCTTTCGCCAGGGCGGCGATGCGGGTGTTGCGTTTATCCTGTCGTGCGGTGACGACCGCGGCGGTGACGAATGGCACGGCATACGACGTGCCGGAAACGAAAATGCCGCCCTTGCCGGGCGCGGCGGTCCAGATATCCACGCCCGGCGCCGCAAAGCCGATGTAATCGCCGCGATTCGCCTTGCGGTAAGGTTTCAGCTCCGCGTCGACGGCGGTCACCGCGAACACGCCTTGCTGCGCCGCCGGATAGACCGGTGGCGCCTCGGGGCCGTTGTTGCCGGCGGCCGCCACGATTGCAATGTCCTTTTCGAGGATCCGCTTGATCGCAACTTCCAGCAACAGGTTGCGCGGGCCGCCCAGGCTGAGGTTGATGACCTGGACTTTTTGCACGATCAACCAGTCAAGCGCCAGCGTCACCCACTCCGCAGTCGTGTCGTGGCGGTCGCCGCTGGAACGGAACACGCTCGCGACCAGGAGCCTCGCGCCCGGCGCCAGGCCGTGAAAACCGGTCGGCTGGGTGTTTCCGACCAACAGCGCGGCCGTGGCCGTCCCGTGGTCGGGCGCGGCCGCGGGCACGCCGGTGGTCACGAACGATTGCGTAACGATCGCGCGTCCCTTGAGCATGGGATGCCGGGTATCGACGGCGGTATCGACCATGCCGATGCGCGCGCCGCCGCCGCAGAACGGCGACGGCTTGTCGAGACCGATCAATCGATGACCGTAGTGCAAAACATCATCGCCCTGCAGGACATAGCGATGGTTGGCGTCGGCCCACACGTTGGGTAATGCCTGGCGCAGACTGATGAGCGCGTTGCCGACGCCCAGCTCCTTGGGCACGCGAAACACGGTGACGACGAAGCCGAGGCCGCCGAGGTGCGTACGCCGCTTGACGCCGAGCCCCAGTGCCTGCGCCTGCTGGGCCAATGCCTGGGCCTCGGCCATGGTGCCGCTCACAACGATCAGTTCATTCGGTTCGAGGGTCTTGTCCTCCTTCGGCGGAGGCGGCGGCAGGTCCTGCGGAGGCGGCGGCAAGGCGGTATTCAAGCCGCCGGAACCGCTCGGCGGCCGGGTCGGTGCAGTGGGTGATGTAGCGCTGCCGGACGCGTTGCCCACATCGTCCTGCGATGCGCCCGCGGCCGGGTTTTTAGTTATCGGGGAGGAACTCACCGGCGCCGTCAACGCGGCATGACCGACATTGATCATGCCCGCCGCGAGCAGACCGAATACGACTCTCCAAATTAAGACGGGAACGGTTTTCTTCATGGCGTTAGTCAGTCCTCCCCCCGCCGTTCGCCGCGATCGGGGCCCTGTTCCCATTCCACATACACGATCACACCGGACCGCTGTTTGAGCCGGGCGACGAGCCGGCCGACCTGCTCGCGCCGGCTCCGATCCACGCCTTCGAGACGGATGCGATAGACGCCGAGCGCGCCTGGTCCGTCCACGAACGAACCGTGGACTTCGCCGACGGCGGCGCGGATCTGGGCTTCGGTGGCCGTGGGTGCAAAACGCACCTGCAAGACCACCTCGCCGGCCGGCGCGCCGCCGAGCGGTGTAATCGTGTCCGGCGACGATTTCCAGAAACCGGCGATGATCGCCCCCTGCACGGCGATGACGATCGTAGCGGCGATCGCCAGCGCCGGCAGCCATAATGGGCGGCGGCGCGACGACCGGTTCCGGATATCGCGCAGCAGACGTTGACGCGCCAAGTCTCCGGGGGCTTCGGCCGCGGCGCTGCCCTTGACCTGTTCGCGCATACGCGCCAGCAGCGCGACTTCCCCGCGGCACTGCGCGCAGGCCCCGAGGTGCGCGGCGACACGCTCATGCTCCGCGGGAGCGAGAGTCCCGTTCACGTACCAGGGCAGCAAATCGTCCGGATGTTTCGCTTCATTCATAGGCATAGGAGCGCTCCCGACATATCCGTCATATCCGCGTTCAGCCTGTTCATGGGTGAGTCGTTGAGAACCGCAAAAGGTTCAGTCGCCGTCCGCAGCTCGTACAGGGACGGCATCCGCGCCGCCCAAGCAGCGTTTCAGCAATCTCTTGGCGTGCAGCATGCGCGTCTTCACGGTCCCGACCGGACAATCCGCCAGCTCGGAGATTTCCGTATAGGAGAGATCCTGATAAAAGGCAAGATGCACCACCTGCCGGTGCGCATCGGACAGCGCTTCGATGCAACGGCGCACGCGTTCCGCGTCCTCGACGCCGGCCATGACGTCCTCGGCGGTAGGAACATCGTCGGGGATATCCATGTCGGACACGTCGTCGGACACGCCGGTGAACGTGTCCTTCCGTCGCCGCAGCAGGTCGATCACCTTGTGATGGGCGATGCCGAGCACCCAGGTCAACGGCCGGGAGCGTCCCTCGAAGCGGCCGGCGCTACGCCACACCTCGAACATGACCTCGTTCAGGATATCGGCCGCGTCGGCGGCGTCGCGCAGGCGACTCAGCGCAAAGGCATACACGCGCAGGTGATGCTCGTCGTAAAAACGCTCGAACGCCGCGGAATCGCCTTGCGCAATGCGGCCGAGGAGGTCCTGCACCCGATCAATCTCGATGAACTTCGCCATCACGTGCTCAGCTCCGTTTTGTTCAGGGGACGCTCAATTCACGCACCGGGCTCATGCCGATAATTGATCCATCTCCGCCGATGGCCTTTACACGCCAATAGTAGCGATAGCCGGGCAGCAGATGTTGTCGCGTGGCGGACGAAAGAGTCGTACTTGTCAGCTTGCCCGGCACCAGCATGCCCGCGACCGGCGGGTGCGTCAGCGCCGAGGACACATCCGTCGGGTTCGGCGCAGGATCGCCTCCGCCCGGACCCGGCAAAGCGCCGGCGGCGGAGCGGTCGGCGGCGTACAGTTCAACCTGGTAAGCGCGCGCGCCCTTTATGGCTTCCCAACTGAACGCCGTGCCGTCGGCAAGCAGCGCAAAGGGCGGCGGAGCGGTCACAACCAGCGCCTCTGCCGGCAGATCCTTTCCCGCACCGCTTTCCCCGACAAAGTACCGGATCACCGGCGCTTCAAAACCGGGAATCGGATCGGAAATCCGGAAACGCACGTAGTGCAGCCCGGCGCCGGCGGTCGGCAGCGCCGGACTTTTCAAGACCTGGCCGGCGCCGCCGGCGAAATACTGGCGGACCTGCGACAGTGTCCGATAAAAGGGTTCACTCGAGGTGCTCGGCGGCCCGGCCACTTGCCACTCGCCCTGGAGCAGGCCCGTGCCAATGAAATTGATCTCCGCCTGCGCGGACAGCGGCTCGCGTCGCGACAACAACCGCAGCGGTGCGCCGTTATCGAATGACAGGGCCATGCGGGTGACGCCGAAACCGGAAGCGCCGGCGGAAGAAATGTTTAAGGTTATCGACGCCATCTGCGTCCCGCCACCGAGCGAATCGGCAAAGGTGCGCTGGTAAAGCAGGTTGCTGACACCCAGCTTCATCGCCCGCTGGGCGACGTCCTGCGGCACCAGCACCGACTCGACGAGGGTGGCCGGAACGCCATCGGGCACGTTTGCTTGGTACAGTGCGTTATTTGCCGTCGCGAGCACAGCGGCTGCTCCGGCTCCAGGCACAACGAACTGGCCCTGTGAAGAAGACACGGTTCCGACGAGCCCTCCGGCACTTCGGGTTACGGTCCACACCAGGGTCACGGAGGTCGGTTGTCCAAGCGGAATGGATGCACTGGTCGGCGCCACCGTAACCGTAGCAATGGCGGACCACGCCGGGCCGGCCACCAGCCACGAACTTAGCGCGATTATCGCCAGCAGAAACTTGGTGACAGGATTCATTGATTTCGTCGTGCGTAATGTTTTCATGGCAACCCCCTGGATGTATCAATCTGATAACGCAGCGGCGGAATCTCGGACATGCCGGCGGGCGCCACAATGCGCAGACGGACCAGATAGGCTCCGCCGGCGCGGGTGGGCAGCGCGGGGCTCGTCAACACCGTGGACTCCGCGCCGGTCAGACCCTGCAGCACGTGGGACAGCGTTCGCCACTCGGGCTTCACGCTATTGGGATTCGGGCCGGCGACTTCCCACACGCCTTGCAACAACCCGTTGCCCGTGAAGGCGACCTGCGCCTTGGCGGTCAGCGTCGCGCCACCGGACACGATACGCAAGACCGCGTCGTCATCGAAGACCAGCAGCGCCCGTGAGATTCCGAAGTTTGCGATATTCCCGGTCACGATGCGCAGCACTACCTGGCCGCCGGCGGTCACGCCGTCGGTAAAGCTGCGCTCGTAGACAACTTGATCGTGACCTTCGCGCTGCGCGCGCGTCAGGATGTCGGCAGGGACCAGCACGGACTCGAAGAAAGTGACGGTGGCGGGGCCGGTGATCGTTCTGGAAAGCGGGCTCGCCACCGTCGCCAGCAGGGCTCCGCTCGGCGTGCGGAACCGGCCCTGCGCGGAAACCAGCGTCACCGACCCGGCGCTGTTGGTGGTGACGCGCCAGCCGATCGAGATCGAGGTGGCCTGCGTCAACGAGACTTGGGCCGACGCGGGCGTGGTGTCCACCGCCGTAACCGCCCGGGCGGGCGCGGCAAGCGAAACGAACGCCATCAGGGCCGTTGCGACCGATGCGAACTGGAATGAGCGTTTCATGATGTCGGTCCTTAATAAGTTGGCAGCCATGAAATAATAAGCCTCAGGAAGACCTGGTAGTTGTGCCGGGAGTTCTCGGCGGACACGGAATCCTCCGTGTCGGTATAGAGTCCGTCGAGCGCGAGCGATAAGCCCGGCTGCGCCCCCTGCGCACGAATCGCGTTCCATTGCAGGTTACCCGTCACCGACGTGACCTTGCTGTCCCGGCTCCCGTCCGAGGCTTTCTCGTTTCCGGAATTCAGGCTGAGGATGACATTGACCTTTTCTGAAAAGATATATCCGAGACCCAGACCGGCAGTGGCGCTGGTCGTGTCCTTGGCCACGACACCGGCCGGCGGGTCGCTCTCCTCGGTGGTGCTGTATTGCAGCGAGGGTCTGACATCCAGACTCTGGCCGACCCGGAAATTCGCATTGAGCTGGGATACCCGGGTGCGCGTATCCGGCACGGCATTGATGTGATTCGTGATACTCCCGAGCGAATGGAAGATCGACCAGTTCCATGCCGGATAAGCGAAGCTCGCCGACATCACCACGTTGGTAATGGAATTTAAGGCCCCGACCGACAGCCCGGCGGCGGCCTTCTCGACATTCTGCTCGAGCTCGAGAACAGAGATACTGAAGACCGGCCGTCCATACCACGGCTGCTCGGGTCTGTCCGCGATCGCGCCCGGTTGCGCACGGAACAGCGGCGAAAAGGCGAGCGATGCGACTTTCCGGACGGATTCCGTGCGCGGCAGCAGCGCGATGTCGTTGACGTTATCGGTTTCGTGGCTGATCGAAAGCTGCATGTCCATCCCCGCCCAGTTGACTCCCGTGAACGCGCGCAACGTGTCGCGATCCGACTCGCCGGTGGGATTGGCCGGGCTCTTGAAGTATGTGCCCAGGCGCTTCTTTTCCACGCCCATATTCCAGATTAGGGGGAGTTTGCTGACTATCATATCGTGCCAGGGCGTGTAGGTCAGGAGTCCCGTATACGCCCGATCGTTTTCGGCCGGCAGGTTGCTGTCGAGGACGCCGTCGAGGTCGGTATCGCGCCCGCGCCCGTCGAGATCGTATGCGCTCGACGCATACTCGCCGCGCAGGCGCAGGCGACGATCGAACAGGCTGCTGTCGGCCACGAGGCCGGTCGCGCGCCCGCTGCTGCTGGTCTGGTCGCCGGCGATTCCCGTGCCGATCATGCCGCTCTGGCTCGGTCCTTCTCCGCTGACGTGCGTTGCCGACAACGCCAGCGCATCGCGCTGCGAACTGAAGGGCCGGCTGGACAGCGCCACTCCGTTCGTGCGGTTTTCGGGGTTGCCGGCGCAGAAACCGTCCTGGAGTCCGCCGACATCTTGTGAGCTGATGCTGAAGGCGGTCAGCGATGTCCCCGTTTCCAGCGATTGCGCGCCGATGGAGCCGCCACACCGGTTGAATCCCCGCATGACCAGGCCATCCGACGCGATGCTGTGATGGCCGACCTGGGCCACAACCGGCCCGGCCTCGGCGGTGAGCAGGTAACGGCCCAAATTCCTGAGACTGCTCTGCGTTCCGCCGGCGACGGGCGCGGGCTGACCGGTATACAGGAAATCCATCGACCCCTTTACCTTCCATCCGTCGTCGGCAAGAAGACCTTGCAGCCGCGCACCGGCATTCGCGGAGCTTTTGTCCGGCGACGGTTCCGGCAAATCGTCCGCAATTCGTTGCGATGCGGAGATAGTGGTCTCGGCCTGCAATTGGGCCTCGCGGAACGCGGCGGTCTTGCGGATCTCAACGGTCCACAGACCGCGCTCGATGATGTTCCCGTCAAGCGCATATTCCACCATTCGGAGCCGATGCGCGCCGTAGGGGATCGGTTGTGGAGAAGTAAAGACGGCGAAATCCCCTTCCGTGGCAACGAAACCGGTCACGTCCATGTCGTCGAATTCCAGCGCCAGCCGCTGCAAGGCTTCGCGCGGCAAGCGCGGCAACTTGAAACGGATGGGTTCGCCGGGACCGCGAACGCTCCCGGCGGCATCGACCAGCACGGGTTTCCAGTCCGCGCTCGCGGCATGAGCGATGGCGGTCACGGACAACAAACAGGCGCAGCATACGGCCCGTGCGATCGCGCTGTTCAATTTCTTTTTCATCATGGCATGCGGGCTCCGGGACTTTATTCCCCGGGCAACAGCGCTTTCGCCGCCTTCCGTACCTCGGGATCGTGGTCGCTCTCGGCCGCGCCGGCGGCGATTTTCCCGGCCTCGGGATAATCGCGTCGGGCATTCCACAACACTTCCAGAATTTATCTCAACAACAACTTTCCCTTGGCGAATGTAAGTCGGGTTTTTCCTGAAAACGGTTCACTCTTTCCATAATACCATTTGAAAATTGAATTTATCCGTCAGAGCGCTCCCTAATAAATCCTACCGTGAGAAGGTACTTGACGACATCCATGAGCAGCTCGCCTGTTTTTTGTCGTCTTTTACTATGCCGCAAGACTTAACAATACTGCAAATTTGGCCTCTTGACAAGCTCAATTCGACCAAGGGAAAAAGTTTTTCCGCTCCCCCATCCAGAGGTCTGTTTTCTCTTCGTGCGGACAATACCACGGGAGCGGGTTCGGATTGGATACGGATGGGATTTATGGATGGAAATTTTTTACGTCGTTGTTTTTCGGGTTTTTATGCCTGAAACGGCGTCACGACGCTCTGGGGGGACTATTTGTGAGAGGAAAGCGGGGGAGTCGGGCTGTAAGCTTTATTTCCGCAGCAGGGAACGATAAAGGGCTTCGAGCTCCTTTGACGGCTCTACCCCCAGGCCGGCAGCGAGGGTCTTTCGACAGCGCTCGTAGACCTTGACCGCATCGGCCATTCTGCCGAGCTTCTGATAGCAGACCATGAGTCGTTGATGGAATTCTTCGGCCAGGTGGTCGACGTCGAGGGCTTTCCGGTACCACTCAATGGCCGTTGTGTGGTTTCCGGCCTGTTCCAGGGATGAGCCGAATAGCAGCACAGCCCTCAGGAACTTTTCCCGCAGCCGCTCCCGCGGCGAGATCATCCAGAACTGCTCCGGCTCGCCCGAGAGGAACTCGCCGGTGTAAAGCTGCAGCGCTCTTTCCAGGCGCTGCAGGATTTCGGATTGATGCTTGCGGATTGCGGACGGTTTCTTTTCGTTCATTAACTCCGATCTGTGAACTCCTAACGCAGCCTGCCCTCGAAAGCTTTCATCGGGGGAACTTTCGAGCATTCGCTCGAACGCCCACGCGTCCACCCAGCACAACCGGGGATCAAGGCCCACCCGGCCGTCCCGGTACATGACGGCATCATCGGCCCCCAGAAGCTGCCGCAGGCGATGGAGGGCGCTCTTGAACGACAGCCTCCCTGCGTCTCCCTCGGCCTCGGGCCAGAGCGCGTCCGTTATCTGCCCCTCGGTCACTTCATCGCCGCCGAAAGCGATCAGGGCCTTGAGCAGGTCAAGCGGCTTCTTCTGGACCTTGCCGGAAAACGTCAGGGGCTTTCCGCCTGCTTCGAGCCTGAAACGGCCCAGCGTTAATACCTTCACCGGCCAGGGCCAGGCCTCGGGTGGAACGGAAGCCCTGTCCGGCCGCAGGCGATGCCGGGTGATCAGGCCCCGGACGTACTCGACCTCGATTCCGGCATCAAGGGCGCGTGCACAGAGCCGGGAAAGCGACGGAGGATGGCGCCACCAGAGCTGGTTCACATAGCCCTGCTCCCTGCCGAGCCGAAGCCCTTCGCGGAGCGACCGCAGTCCGCTCGCGTCATGTCCGCGGCTGAGGGCGACCTGCGCCTTCGCGAGGAGCGCCATATATTCGAGAACAACGCTCTTTGACCGAAGCGCGAGATCATGCGCGCGCGCCGCATGCGCCGCGGCCCCGCCGGCGCTGCCCAGGCCCAGGAGCGCCTGCACAAGTTCGAGACTGCACAAGATGACGGGAAACTGATATCCCGTCTCTTCGGCAAGGTTCAGGGCCGTCTCCGCATTCGTCTTCGCCGCGGCGAGATCGCCGGCGAGCAGGCGCTCCCATGCGATCAGATAGTGGTAATGACAGTAACCGTGGCGGCGGCTCGGCGCCAGCGTGCGCTCCAGGTTCCCGATGAACTCACGCCCCCGTTCCAGGTCGTCCTTCATGAGCGAGCCGTAGACGCCGAGGGCGAAGAGCATGTGGTCCCATACGTGAACGCCCGTGGCCTCCGCGTAGGCAAGGGCTTCCATGATCTTGCCCAGCGCCTGATCAGGCGTCATGAGCGCCCAGATGCCTATGGCCGCTTCGAGCCACTTCCACGTGAGCTGGGCCAGGGGCGAGGCCTGAGGCATGCGGGCCAAGGCATGAATGTCCCTGACGACGCTCTTCCTGCCGGCTATGTCGCCGAGCATGAAATAGTAACCCGCCGCGACGGACAGCGACTGGAGCGCTAAACTTACATCGCCGGCGTCGCGCTGGAGAGTCAGCGCCCGCTCCCACCACCACCGGACCCGGGGATGAGCGGGTCGGTGAATCATGAGCGCAGCGGCCATGCTGAAGCTTACGCGCGCTTCGACCGCGGCCGAGGGATAGACGATTCCTTTCTTCGCCCGGCCGTCGAGCCATCGAATCCATCGTTCGAGTGGAGTAAAGTCGTTCCACTCATACGTGAACGTTTCCACGATGCCGGACCATGCCAGCAATTCGCCCGTGTTGTCCTTCTTCTCCTGGAAGAGCTCCAGGGCGCGCTCAAAATTCTTTCGCGCCCGGGGCGGATCGGTGGGCTGAGAACACTCGCCTCGCCAGAAGAGGAGCCAGGCATTCTCGACGCGCGCGTCCGAAAGAGCGCTGGTGATCCACTGATCCAGCGTGCGGTATCGACCCTGGCCGATAAGCGACGGCGCATGCCGCACGATCATCCGCGCCAGCCCTTCCGAATCGCCCGCCGCCTGATAGAGCTCCGCCGCGTCTTCGATGCTTCCGTCCCGCTCCAGAAGCTCCGCCGCCAGGACCTGGAAGCCCGCATGCTCCGCGGGCGTGAACGACTCCCCGGCCCGGGACTGCAGGAACTGCCGGAAGAGCGGATGGTACTGATAGGTGGGCCCGCTGTCGTCCCGCTTCTCGGTGAAATAATTCCTGCGGTTCAACCCGGCGAGGATCGCGCCCGCATTCTTGTTTTTGGTGAGCTTTTCGGCCATGGACGGCCTCATCCGCGGAAGCACGGCGGTCCTGAGCAGAAAGTCCCGGACCGGCTCATCGGCCTTATCGAGCAGCTCCGTGGCGAAGAAATCGAAGGTTTCCTCGGGCCGCAGCGCTCCGTCGGCGTGCGGTTCATCGGCGATGCCGGTCCCCTTTGCCATCAGAATGAGGCCTGCCGCCCAGCCCCCGGCCTTTTTATGGAGATGTGAAGCGTCTTCCGAAGATAACCGCTTCCCGCTCTCCAGCTGCGCGATGCCGACGGACTCATCGAGCGTGAGGCTGAGGTCGTCCCATCCGATGACCTCCATCTGGTTTTTCGCCCGTAACGTTGCAAAGCCCGCTGGAGGTTCGGTCCTGCTGATGACGATGACTTTGACGCCTTCGGGGACGGAGGACAAGCCGATCTTGATGATGTCATGGAGCGCCGACTGCTCCGGAATTTCGTGATAGTTGTCGAAGACGAGAACGAACGGCGAAGGGACCCTGCTGCACAGTTCTTCGAAGAACCTCCGGGTGAAGGTGGGGATGCCGAAGGCGTATTCGGGAGTGAGCAGCGGCAGCGGCCGTTTCACGCGGGGTGCGGCTTTTTTTGCCGCAAGGCCCATATAATAGAAGAACGTGGCGATGTCTCCGTCGCCTTCGTCCACCTGATACCAGAGACAAGGGAGCTTCCGGCTATCGAGATAACTGCCGACAAGCGTTGTCTTGCCCGAGCCGGCAGGACCGGATATCCAGACAACCGGCTTTTCGCGGCGCTGATCGAGGAGATTAAAAAGCCTCGTCCGCTCATAGACGCCGGTTATCTTCGGGCGGGTTATCTTTGCTATTGATAGTTGTCTCTGTCTCATGATCCGACCGTTGATTCCGCCTAAAGTATAACAATATTTCCCGGCGGATTCCATCTGATTTTAACGGATTGATAGTGGGGTGAAATCGCGGGAGGCAAGCGGGTGGGTCATGAGCGGAGCTTATGAGAAGTTTAGACAAAAGTTAAACGGTCTGAACAAAAGGGGGGCGCTTGGGGACATCCTATAGTCCCCAAGATGCTTCCAAGATATCCCCATCAGCTCGAAAAAATAAGGCCGATGGCGGTCAAATGCCCTCACCGGCCTTGAAAGAGAATGCTTCTCTTTTTAATATGTCAAGGGTCTGCGTCACCAGTGCTGATATCGCTGCATGGCCACGGGCTTACGTTGCCCATAAAGGGCAACGCTACAAATCTCCTGGCCAAATCCCCCCTCGCATGCCTGTGCGTCACCGCACGCAGACAGGCCCCCCCTTTGCCAAAGGGGGGTACAAATGCGTCCCCCTTAGAAAAAGGGGGATAGAGGGGGATTTTCATCCTCCGTTGTGAGCTGAAAGCTCATGAATGTTTCATAGAACTTTCGACACTATCGATCGCTGAGACTACCGCCGCTGTGTCTCTCTCAGGCGCTCCTGCAGCTCCAGGTTCTGTTTGCGCAGCAGGGCATTCTCATCGCGCAGCTTCAGGTAGGAGTCACGAAGCCGCCGATATTTTTCGTCAGCCTGATTCATGTTCGCCGGTCTCAGCGCCTCCGCGCGCTCCATTTCCTCGTCCCGCCGCTCGCCGTACTCGCGCTCTTCGGGCGCTATCACAGTCGGCGGAGGAGGCTGAACTCTATGTGGCGGGGGAGGCTGCTGACCTTCCATGCGCGCAGGTGGCGGGGGCTGGTCGCCTTTGCGCCGGATGACCGCCGGCGGCGGTGGTGTCGCCGGCCTGACAACGGCGGGCGGAGGCGGCTGCACCCTGTGCGGAGGCGCGGGCTTTTTCTCCTTCAGCCACTTCTTCTCTTCCTTTTTCTGCTCCTCGGCATGGGCTGGGGTTGTGAACATCCGCCCTGCCGACAAGATCAGAAGCCCGAGGGCAATAAAACCGGCCCAGGCCGCGATGCTGATTCTCTTTCTTCTCTCAGGATTCATGGGATCCTCCCTTTTAGAAACTTACTGGTTAAATTCTACCCAAAATGGGTTGAAAATTTTATCGAAAGTCATAAAAGCCTCATAAATAGAGGTCAATATAACGATTTTTGAAGTGTCGTTTTTAATAAATTTGCACTTTTCAATTTACAATTTCCAATTCCGCTTTATGCGGGTTAGGGTTAGAGTTCATGGGAAACCTTCTCGAACGCTTCATTGCATGCTTCCCCACCGACAAGTCGGCACAACAGAGGATGAAAATCCCCCTCTCTCCCCCTTTTCCAAAGGGGGACGTACTGGTACCCCCCCTTTAGCAAAGGGGGGCTTGGGGGGATTTACAGGTAAAATTTAATTCAACAAAGCTATGCCCCATGGGCCGTTCAAGCCGGTGAGAGCGCCGGAGATGGTCCTGAGCGGCGCTGCATCGCCGGTTGCCGTCCTGCCATACACCCTGACGGCATTATCTCCGTTCGTAACTAATATCTCGTTATTCACCGTGTCAACTTCTATATTCATTGGAGCGTTGAGGCCAGTGGATGCGCCGGAGATGGTCCGGAGCGGCGCTGCATTGCCGGTTGCGGCCCTGCTGTACACCCTGATGGCGTCATCACCGTAGTTCGAAACCAATATCTCATTGTTCATCGTATCTATTGCCATCCCTTGCGGGATATTCAGGCCCGTGGACGCGCCGGAGATGGTTCGGAGCGGCGCTGCATTGCCGTTTGCGGTCCTCCCATATACCGTAATGGAATCCCAGATATTTGCCACTATGATCTCGCTCCTCGCGGTGTCGACTGCTATATCCACCGGGGAATCCAGGCCTGTGAGCACACCAGAGATGGTCCTCAGCGGTGTCTCATTGCCGTTTGCAGTCCTCCCATACACCGTAATGGAACTGTTTCTATTTGCCACAAAGATCTCGTTCCTCGCGGTGTCAACCGCTATGTCCAATGGGAAATACAGGCCCGTGGATCCACCAGAGATGGTCCGGAGCGGCGCTGCATTGCCGTTCGCCGTCCTCCCATACACCGTAATGGAATTACCGGCGTAATTTGCCACGATAATTTCGTTATGCCCGATATCAACAACCACACCGCCAGGACCATTCAGGACCGTGGCTGCCCCGGAGATGGTCCTGAGCGGAGCGACATCGCCGTTCGCCGTCCTCCCATACACCGTAATGGAATTACCGGCGTAATTTGTTACGACAATCTCACCGATTCCGCCGCCGCCACCGCCGCCGCTTGCTGAATCATATTTGGTAAGGTTCCATTCCCACACTGTTGCCCCCATCCCTCCATCAGGTCCTGTAAATGTCCCATAAATGTTATTACCGCCGTCGTAAGGTATACCATCGGTAAAGGGATCAACGTAAGTCAGAAACCAGTCTATTTGAGTACCTTCAGCACCCAAAGGATAAGAACATGTTGAAGTCCAGGCGCCGGAAGTAAGACTTGTTATCCCCGCTCCGATGTAGACGGGAGGATCCGAAGTGTAAAAAAAGGCAAGCAGGCCATCGTCTAAGCTATTCATTATTGAAAACGTAGTAACAGGAAATGCAAAGTAGCAAGGGGGGAAGGGATCAACAACATCAAACGTGCCGACCTCTCGCATCGCTGTTACTGTGCCTTCAATAATACTGTAGTTGCTAACATACGCATCACCCTCTAAATATTTAAAGGTAACCACTGCTTTTCCTTCGGAATAATTGTATACGCCTTCCCGCAATGTCCCTTTATGTGTAATCACGCCCCGCCATTCTCCGCCTCCACCAGTTGAGGGTGGTGTGCCGCCGCCCCCGCCGCCTCCACCGCAGGATGCGGTAACGGCAAGGCCGAGGAGAAGGAGCATGGCTAAAAGATATCTGTTATACCATGTGTTCTGTTTCATTTTACTTCCTCCTTTCGTTTGCAGAGGTTCAAAATTTTGAACCCCTGCGATAGAAAAAATATTTCCACAGAGAAATTTGGCGGGCACACCCCAGCCCGCGGACTAATTTTGATGCATTCGTAAAAAGTCATAATCTACCGCGGAGACGCGGAGACACGGAGAATTGCGCTTTGAAATAATAAGGATTTTCTCTGCGCCCTCTGTGCCTCAGCGGTTAAATTCGACTTATTACGAGTCCATCAATTTTAGCTAGGTGTAAAAACAGCGCAGATATTACTCCACAATACGCTTACAACCTGTGTTCCCGTATGGCTCCCGGTAAAATAGTAGGTGTAGGTTCCAGCCGCATTTACTGTGAAGGTTCTCTGCTCATGTACAGGTGTGCGATAGACTCCTGCCGGCAGACCCCCAGGCCCCATCCAGGCGTTTATAGCACTTCCCATTCCTCCAGTAGTATCTGTAATCCATACATACCCTTCCCAAAAAGCTGTACCACTATTGTCAACATGAAATGTGCCGCTGCCTGAAACCAAAATTGTGCCTGGACCAGGAACCGTTATAGAAACAGTGTTAATATCAGATGTCGTTGTTGTCAATTCAACAACTGCTGTTTCTGCGGAGCATACAGCCACAGATTTGTTTTGATCTATGCCGCTTTTTAGGGCAGTGAAATTGTCATTTACTTGGCCAGAGAGTATTGGATTTCCTGGACTAAAGGTATTTGGTATTGTTACAGTCGCCGCATACGCTATTGCTGTAATTCCTAAAAACGCAATTGTTAAGAAACCGATTACCTGCCACATGGTAAATCTCTGTTTGCTAAAGTATCTCATTTTAAACCCTCCTTTGTTTTTTAGTTATGGAGTTGCGGAGTAAGGAGTTTTTGACTCTTTAACTCCCTTCACTCTTAAACTCTCCAACTCTTTTTATGGTCCCCATGTGCTTCCATCATCCCATCTTGAACTGTCCCATACGCCTGTTGTTGGCCCTGGCGCTGGTCCCGGCCCTCCGTCTCCGCCCCCGCCTCCTCCACCGCAGGAAACAAGTACGGTGATGGTCAGAAGGGCAACGGTAAGCAGTACGTACAAACTCTTCTGTCTATGGTATCTGTCCTGTTTCATATTCATTACCTCCCTTTTCTTTTATTCCGATAAGACCATTTGCCGCGTCTGCCGAACAGTCGTGGCCCTAAACCACATTGAAATCGGCGAAATCGGCGGTCCGGACACCGTCATCCGGAGCAGCCGAAACCGGCCGGGTAGTGCCGAGGAAGATCACCATCGCCGGCAATAACCCGTATAGAAATTATGAGCATCCCATGGCCGCCTCCTTCTTGGTAACCCCCCCTTTTTGAAAACGGCTTCGGTTCGCCTCTTGCCGAGAGAGTTCTCTCGCCCTTTGCTTTAACAATACTTCCGACAAACTTACAGATAGCTGACAGAAATCATGGTATTTTTCACCGTCCGGAAAACTGCCCGGGCACCCCCCCCTCACATTGTTCCGCAGCGCTACCGGATGTAATCGGTGGCGTCGGGACTGAACGACCATAGCGCCGGATCGCCGGAACAGTCACCAGACTGTTTTTCTATCCGCAGGCTTTGAGCCCCGGTCAACTCTGCAATGATGCGGCCCGGGACGGAACCGAAGCCTCCACTGTAATATGCAAGACCGTCGTAGCAGTACTTGTGTCCATTATCTTGAACCCTGTCGAAGTGGGCCGTGCCGCCCGGGATATAACCCATAACCTCTTCAGGGCTGTTGTTTCAGTAATTTTCCGTCAAAAGACTAAGGCCGGAAAAAACTGAAAAAGTATCCCAAGCCCGCGGAGGGATAAAATGCCCCGATACTCTGCGCCTGTTCTCCTGCCGGTCCCGAAGTGCCGTAGTACCAGGTATTCACAGGGGTGACCGAGGTCTGAGTCACAGGATCAAAACTGACGCTTTCATAGCGGTGAAGGCCGCTGAAAGAATTTTCAAAGAATATGCCTGCCGAACCGATGAGATAACTGAGGTCCAGCAGGTCGGCGATTTCTTCATACATCACTGTGGCGGCGTTGTATTGGTACCACCTGACGTCAACCGAGGTAATCCTCCCGTCAGCAGCGGTATTCACCCTGATCACCGGAGCGAAACCGTTCACCTGCCCACCCGATGTGCGCGGGGCGTAAACAGGCCCACCGAAATCGAACCAGGCCCTCTCCAGTCCGCCGACTTTATAGAACCATAATCCAGAGGGGATAGGGTCTGTCAACAAACCGACGCCAAAAGAATAGGAGATGTCACCGTAACGGTTCGAGGCAAAAAAGTCTCCGTTCACCGGCTCCGTTACTTCCACAGCGCCGTCTGCCGCAATCGAGCACACTGCGTTGTCATTGGCAATGGGCGTGGCAGGGTCATAAATGAGCGAAGGATTCGTCGTGTTTATGGTCGCCGGGGGATACAGCTCAACCGGCACCCGTGGTACTCCGAGTGTGCCGCAAACCTGGTCAATGGTCAGCTCTCCGGAGTTCGAATCCAACTGGAAGTTATAGTGTCTATACAGGTATGCAGCCGGATCAGGAAAGGCATTGTTGATGCCGGCATAGTCTCCAAACCACTGAAAGTCCGGTCTGAGCGTGTAAAAAACTCCGGGCGCGGCAGCGCCGAAGTTCAGGACGAGGTTCTTCACGTTCATGAAGGGGTCATCGTTCCTGGCCAGGGTGATGAGCTGCCCCGGGGTCATCGAAAAATCAGCGGCATCGATGGGCTTTTGAGCGAGACCGACGTCGCCGGCAGCGTCAACCTTCCCGATGTTGAGTTTAGAGACCGCTGCCGTTGATACCGGCAAGAGAAGCAGGGTGTTCTCCGGATCGCCTGTCGGGAACGCAATCACGCCCGCAAACCGGTCGGGCCCGGCAGCGGCGAAATTCATGAGCACAAGGAGCCAGTCCGCGTTCTTCTCCAGGCTCAGGGAGAAGGCGCCGCCCGGCTTGAGGGTCGCTGCTTTGCTGTTCAGCATGCTCCGGGAATCCAGATTTCCCCCGTATACCGGCACGGCCATGACCGTGTCCACGGGTTTCGCTGAGGCATTTCTGTGATGATGGCGCAGCACCTGATACCCGTCGTCCACTTTTCCATGCAGGGTCAAAGTCGGGGCCGGGCCGTGCCTGGCGTTATCTTTGCCATACGCCTGGATGGCAAAGCCGATCAAAACAATGCTCAGTGCCAGAAGCGTTGCTGTCAATCTCTTTGTTTTCGCCATGCTCTTCATGTTTTTTCCCTCCTTGTGTGGTTAAACAAACAGGGCGGGGGATTACCACCGCCCCATGATTTGCCTTGCAGCCAATGTCAGCCACAGTTGGCGGGCATAACCCACCCTACTCTTGGCGCGCCTTGTGCCCGCGCGGCTATCTTTTCGTTGCCACGCCGTGGAGCAGCAGGGTGTAGGCGGAGGTGCGCGTCGAACCGTCAAGCAACAGCATGCGGCCGTGATCCACAATCTGGCCGTGCACCGGGTCCGGCGGGTCGCCCGGGTCCTGAAGCGTGAAACTGCAATCCGGGTTGACGACCAAGACCATCGGGCCGCTTTGGGTCTCGGTGCCGGTAACATTGCAGCGGCGCGTGGACGCGCCCGTCACCCCCCCTTCACCGTCGAACACCAGCGATCCCCGGTGATCGCAGAAGTTGAGCACGGGCGCGATGCTGTCCGGCGGGTACTCGTAGCGCACCTCTGCCAGCGTAAGGAGATATTCCCCGCGCAGGTCGCGGTTGTCGCAGGCCGCGTACGCGGCTGCTCCGAAACCGAGAAGTAATAAAACCGTACTTATTGTCTTTGCATACTTCATGATATTTCCCTCCTTCATCCATGCAAGCGTGAAATTCACGCTCATAACGCGCCTCTTATTAAGGCGATCAGAACAGGGCGTTGATACCCGCTCCGCTCCGCGTCAGATCATTATTGCCTCCATTACAATCGTCGTTCATCAGATTCCCATCCATATAGATGTCGGGATCGTAGGTGATGATTATCCGGTAATCCGGCGGGAACTCGCCTTCGGCCGGCGACGAAGAGTCCCAGTTCCGTTCGTACGTGACCGTGACCTCTTGGCCCGGTGCAAGGTTCTGGAACGGCTGATTTGCCTTCAGGGCCGCTGTTCCGCCTATCGGCACTTCATAGAGGAGCACGCTCTGCTGGGTCGGCCCCGATTCATACGATCCTGCTCCGACGTTCCTGACGACCCCGGCGATCCTGACTACACCTGCAAACTGGCTCGTAAGTGAGACAATGCTGAAGTCAATGCGAGCTACGGCAGGATCAGGGCAAACAGCGCCTCCTCCGCCACCTCCGCCCCCGCAGTATGTGAGAAGAATAGCTGCTACGAGAACGAACGGAACCAGGACGTACCACTGACGAAGAATTCCTTGTCTTTTCCCTTTCATGGTAAACACCCCCCTTTTGAAAACGGCTTCAGTTCTACAAATGCAGAGAGTGCTCTCTCTGTTTGCCTTAAACATACCCCCCGGAACCTTACAGATAGCTTACAGAAACCCGGGTACTTTTCCCCTTATTGTGAGAGACCCTCGCACATTGCGGTGCGTGTGTCTCACTACATCCCCATATCACCGTATAAACCGCACCCGGTTCGCGCTGAACGCCCAGGTTGCCGGGCTGTTCAGGCACGGGCTGGTCCCTGTACCGTGCGGAATCTCTTCGATGTTGAGCCGTCCGTCGCTTCCCAGCGAGACAAAATAGCTGTGCGGCGGATAAGAAGTGTCAGCGGCATAACAGTAAATGAGATCATCGGGGCCCACCTCGCTGAACGCGCGGTTCACCCGGCCCGAATGCTGTGTGCTCACCCTCATGAGCCCCGGTCCCAGCGACGCGGGGCCGATCGAAAGGACCTGCGCAACGGACGGCGTTATGGTGTCCAGTGCAAGTGATATGAAGAACGACTCGTCACCGCCCTGCTGAACGGGATTGCTCTCGAGCACCCACAGGCCCTGGGTCGTTCCGGCCACGTCAATTTCCATGGTCCCGCACCGGGGCTCATCCGTTCGAATGTTTACGCCGTCACCCACACGCGAAAGTAAGTATTCTTTGAGCGTAGGCTCGAAATACTCGTATGGACAGACTGCATGCAATGTAGCACTGTGAACACGAGAGGGATTCACAAACGCATTCCGGTGACTGTCGTCGTAAAGTCCGAAATCGAAGGCTCCGGCTGTCGCGCCGCCGACCGTTCCCAGCGCCTCTCCTGCCGAAACACGGATGTCAACAGCAAATCTGCAGGACTCGATCTGCTCATCGGCAGTATTGTACGTGGTGCAGCTTCCGCTCGTGAGATGCGCTGAGAGGCTGTCAACCAGCGTGGTCACATGTCCGAAGTGGCCGTGTATGGCGCTGCAGACCGCGAACCGGACAGTGTAATCGTTCCGTCCCTGGCGCCACGGAGAAACAAGATAGCTCGTACGGGCAAGCTCAGTGATATGGAGACTCCCCGGAGAAACGAGCGGAACGCCGGTTGCATTGAGGTATATCCCGGGATGATCGCTCGGGACCGTATGGATGGGCGGGTTGAAGTTGCCGATAGGCGTGGGAAAGCTGATCGCGGTATCGCTGACCGGAAGGACGGTGAACAAGGCCCCTGCCGGGCAGGACGGTTCGCCGCTCACGCCGGACCCGCCCCCGCCACCGCAGGCCGCGAGGGCGAGGAGGGCGGCAGCGAGTGCGAGCCGGCCGAGGTTGGGGAGGTCGGAATACCGTCTGTTCATGATGACCTCCGGCGTGAACGATTCTTTAGGCTGTTACTGCACCGTGAAGCGCATGTCGAGTAACCCGTTGTCAAACGAATCTCCCATCGTTGCTCCCGCGGTACCCGCCCATAGTCCGCGAGCGGCATACAGCGCAGAAGTTCCGTCGCTGACACACAGTGCGTTAGCCGGCGTTCCGCCGGTACCGGAAATCTCCACCACCAGATTGTCTCTGCCGTTATAGGCAAAGGGTGAAGACAGGGGTATTTCGAGCCAATCCCCTCTGAGTACCGCCGACACCGAGAGCGCCCCGCTGAAGACCGTCACAGGAGACGGCAAGTTGTCAGCGAACATAACGCCGAGCGTCGGTGCGGTGGAATGGCTCATGACTACGCTGTAGGTGAATCCGCTTTCCGCCGCAGAGTTGGCCTGGCTCCGGCAGGCGATCTTGGAAATCGCGCCTTTGCTGCCCAACTCGGAAGCGCGATACAGCACCTGGAGTTTTCCGTCCGTGTTGTAGAAAGGGAACGTAATGCCGCTTCCAGACATCCCCGCGGGAGTATTCACATCCAAGGTGCCGCCGTTGAAGCGCAGCGCGATATGGTTGACAGCTGGATCTACAGTACCAAACGTCGCCGTTCCAGTGGTATCGTTGACCCACACACGGCGACCTGCAATGGATGCATACCGAAGGAGTGTAGAAGCCGTGCCGGAGCTGGTCGCCACTTCAACAATTAGATTATCCGTGCCGTTGTAGGTAAAGACGCCATTCGGGATCGGAACCCACACCCACTCGCCGGCAGGGATGCCCGCCGGGATGCTGAAGGTCACTGCGTTCGCGACGGTCGTTGGTGAATCGGAGTAGTTGTCCGCAAAGGTGTTGCCGAGCGCCGCCAGCGTCGAGTGGCCCAGCTTCAGTGAGTAGGTGTAGTTACTCCCGGGCGAGGTCGCGTTCACCTGAAAGGCAATGCCCGTAACAGGACCGGAGCCATTGATTTCGGACGCCAGATACAAATTCTGGATTCTGGGCCTTTCGCTCACACCCCCTACGGCAAGGGCAAAAGGCCAAGAATTACTACCGGCTCCGCCGAGGTCGATCTTGTCATCGCCGCCGGCGAACGCGAACTGCATGAGAGGTTGTACAGTACTCAGAGAACTGGCCGTCGTAGTGTCGTGCTGCGCTGTGCCAGGCGTGGTGTCTGCCGCAAAGCTAAGCGCTTTCCTGTTTGTAGCAGCGTCGATGCTGTTCACGAACAATGCCGCACTGCAAGCCGTGGTATGCTCGCTCTGCACCACCAAATTGTCGACGCCGTTGTATTGGAAGGGGGTCGTGAGCGGAATATCGAACCACGCGCCCGCTGCGTCCGCCGGGATGGTGACGGTGGCGTTGTTCAGCACCGTAAGCGACGAACCCCGGCCGTTATCCATGTTGAGGGCGAACGTGGTGGATGCCAGCGCCGCAGCGCCTGTATGGCCGAGCTTGATGGTGGTATTCGGGCAGGTTACGCTCGCTGCATTCAAGGCATTGCGCTGAAAACGAAGGGTCGTGATGTTGCCGGCGCCGCTGATTTCGCTCGCGAGATAGAGTTGCTGCACCTTCGCATCATCGGCACTGAACGGATCGATGCTGCGGCCCGTCGGCGTGGGGGCAAAGGCTTTAGTGAACGTCCCCGTGGCCAAGGGCGTTGAACCACCTCCGCCTCCTCCACCTCCGCCTCCTCCGCAGGCGGTGAGCAGAGATGCGAGTAATAAAACTGTACTTATTGTCTTTGCATACTTCATGGTATTTCCCTCCTTAATCCACTTAAGTTTGAAATTCGCGCTCATAACGCGCCTCCTTTTACTTGGAGCAAAAATTGTTTGCTGCCCCTCCCTTCGTAAAGAATGGTGAGGAGGATTTTAACTATATAAAAAATCCCCCTTAGTGCCGGAAACTTACCCTTTTTGTTTTAACAATACCTCCCGGAAACTTACAGATAGCTTACAGAAATCCGGGTATTTTTCACCTGCTGCGTGGTAAGAGCACCCGGGCCTTTCCGCCCGCTGTCATCCGCTTCCGTCCCTGGCCGGGAGGCGCAGATTATTCGACCTTTGATTCTGATTTTCCGCCGCCGTGCGAACGTACCTTGGCGGACTTCCTTTGCCCTTCGCCTCTGCGCCGGGCGTTCAGAATTTCCCAGAGCTCATCCATATCGGTAAACCCCTGCTTTCCCTTATCACCCACCTTTTCCGCAGTTCCGACGATTTTGCGGGATTGAGCATCCGCGTAGCGATAAATACGAATGACATACGAATGCGAACCGTCCGTTAGCTTCATGGCTGATGGCCCCTTTCTCATGGGATGCCCCTCACTTGCCTGCCTGTGCGTTCATCTGTCTGCGTGTACGCACAGGCAGGCGCAGACAGGCGAGTGCTATCCAATGGTTTCTTCTTTATAAATTTAATAGCATGGTGGAACTTACAGATAGCTTACACGTGGACGGGGAAAAAGATGGGTGACGGGGTGAAGCGGTGAGGAGATACACGTTTAAAGAAGATCCTGAAAAGATTTACCCCGTTAGAGATCGCGTCAAGCGAAACAGCTCTAACGGGGTTTACTGATTCTGAAGCAGGGATTTATAGATTGCCTCGGTCTCGGGAGAGGGTTCGATGCCGAACACCGAGGAAAGGATCTTGCGACAGCGCTGGTACACGGCAAGGGCTTCGGTGCGGCGGCCCATGCGCTGGTAGGAGAGCATGAGGCGCTGGTAGAACTCCTCGGCGAGGTCGTCCACCTCGAGCGCCCTCTGGTAACACTCCGCGGCCTTCCGCCACTTCTTCGCCTCTTCCCACTGCCGGCACTGCTTTCCCATAAGTCGAATGATCCTGCTCCTCAAACGCTCGCGCAGGGGTATTGCCCAGGGCTGCTCGGTCTCCTGGCCGAGAAAGGGCCCCTGGTACAGGGCAAGGGCTTTTTCGGTGAGCTCAGGGGACCTGGAACTTTCCGCCTGGCTCATGAGCCGCTCCAGTGCCCAGATGTCCACCCAACAACAGCGGGGGTCAAGGCTAACCTGCCCTTCCCGGAGCTGGACGGCCTTCTCCTGGCCCAGGAGTTTCCGCAGCCGGTGCAGGGTGGTGTCAAAGGCCTGCTGCGCCGCATCGCCGAGAGCGTCCGGCCACAGGGTCTCGGCCAGTCGTTCCACGCCCACATCCCTGCCGCCGAAGGCAATCAAGGCCTTGAGCATCTCCAAAGGTTTGTGCTGGGCCTTGCCGGGGAACCGCACGGGC
>ERZ1292625.1731-Hain-H41-01um-R1-1731-length-23625-cov-9_pt1 | contig 23625 bp, 25 predicted proteins | sample MGYA00564400_ERZ1292625 | MGnify/ENA primary metagenome ERZ1292625 (study PRJEB36523, sample SAMEA6512639) | groundwater metagenome | collected 2019-01-08 | study: AquaDiva: Metagenomics assemblies of 32 groundwater samples | reverse complement strand
TTAAAATATATTGTAGCGGGAGTGTCGTTGATTCTTTCCCAGACTAAAATCCAATATTTAAAAAGCCCCCACTCCCGAAAAATCTTATGGCTTTTAGGGCGCTCAGAACGGGTCTTCGCGAAACGCATTAGTCTTTGGGAAAATAGGCATATCTACCGGCAACCTATCCAGTCTCGTCCCCGCGAGAGTGATATAAAATACCCTCCTTTCGCACAAGCCTGAAAAGGCAATTTGAAGGCTGGTTACAGTGGGACTACGAACTCCGAAGTCATTAGCCAGCAGGTGGTGCGAAATGGCGAAGCCACTGCCATTTTGTAAGTTTCCGCGCCAATTCGTAAAATAATTACAGAAAACCCACTCCCAGCTAGGGTCTTCAGATGAGCGTAACTCTTTGTTAAATCTACGAATGATGCCAAAAACACGCATCCGGCTTGCGGATTGCTTTAGGATCTTTCAGTCAAAATAGTGTCCTGGGGGGTCGAGGCTATGAAATCAAAGATTTTGTTGATTGAAGATGATCAGACTTTTTTCGACAGCATGTCGATGATGCTGTCAGACCGTAATGACATCGACCTTGTATGGGTCGAAACCGGTGCGCGTGGGATCAAACTTTATCAACAAGATCCCCAAGCCTACGCGGTCGTCATTTTAGACTATATCTTGCCGGATCTTAAAGGGACCGAAGTTTGCCAGCATTTACGGCGAATCAACCCCGAGCAGGAATTCCTTTTTGCTAGCGGGCACTCAGATCCTGCTTATTTGCTGGACCAGCTTGAAACTGGCTCATCGGGCTTTTTGATCAAAGGTAGCCCAATCTCTGAAATGAAAAACAAGGTCCTATCGTCCATTACAAAATACCAGACGAAGAACAGACTTCTAAACGTCGCTGACTTTGAACCGACGAAGGCCGAGCTGGAATTGAAACGACACGGCTTTATCAGCAGATCGCAGGTCATGCTTCAGATGTTAAAAGAAATCGAATCAGCAAAAAATTCTCCGTATCCAACTCTCATCATCGGCGAAACCGGCACCGGCAAGGAATTGATCGCGCAAGCTCTTGTCCCAAAGGGAAAGAAAATAATTTCGATCAACTGCGCAAGCTTCCTACAGCGTGAAAATCTGTTGGAGTCTGAGCTTTTCGGTTACGTCAAAGGAGCCTTCACCGGCGCCAATAGCGAAACTGTCGGCCTTGTGACCAAAGCGAATCAAAATGTCTTGTTCCTTGATGAGCTTCATCAGCTGCCACTAGCGGCTCAAGCGAAGCTCCTACGTTTTTTGCAGGAAATGAAATTCAGAAAAGTCGGCGATAATTCAGTCACAGAAACAAAAGTAAACTTCAAACTCGTTGCAGCCGTTCAGCCTGACATCAAGGAACGTCTTCGAGATAAATCATTTTTGACAGATTTGTTCGAGCGCGTGGGTACGCTCATCATCAATGCGCCGTCGCTGCGAGAAAAGCCCGATGACATTGAGCCTCTAGTTCGCCATTTTCAGGATGAATATAATAAGGACAAAATGAAAAGTCAGCAAAAGCAGTTTCGGATCTCTACGGTCACCGAAATGCAGAACCAATCTTGGCCGACGAACATTCGCGGACTTCAAAATGCTGTAAAGCAAATGATGACGAACTGTGAGGGTGACATCGTTAATCCCGTAGATTTTAAAAATTACCTTTCAAAAGTTCAAGTTGGTGGAATACCTGATGGCAGCGGAGTTTCAGACGATTTGCTAGGTGCGGATCACGATCAGGCCCTGAAAAACTTTGAAACTAAACGCATCATTGATTCTCTGAAGAAAAGTAAAACCAGAAGTGAGGCAGCGATTAAGCTCGGACTTCCGCTTTCAACCCTGGTTCGTAAAATCACGCAGCTTGGGATTGATCCAAGCTTTTATTTAATGAGTTCATAAATTAAAAACCAAAAAATTAGAGGGAGAAACTATGATTACAACAGCAAAAACTTTATTAAGCCTTGCCTGTCTTATTTCTAATAAGGGGAGCGTCGACACAATCGGTATCGAAGCCCAGCTAAGTGATAACGACAAGATAATGGTTCAATCTGTCATCGACTCTGGAAGTTGTCTTCCGCAAAACTTAGAACAGCTTTTAGAGGAAACCAAAAAATCCGGCCTACACGAAGAGTTGATGATGCATTCTCCGTCTGAGGCATGTTTTAAGAATTAGATTTTAAATGTATTGAGGGCATCGCTTTGATAAAGAAAAATCAGAAAATACTTTTTCTAGTTCTCTTTGTCGGTGTTTGCCTTGCAGCCGTTTCCCGCTTTAGAATGTTAAAAGTAGAGGGTTCGATGTTAAAACCAGTTGAAGAATTGAAAGTGAGAATCACAGCATCGACTCTGTTGCCAGAGCCGACCAATATTGTTTCAACGGGTGATTGGTATTACCTTGACCATGTTTCAAGTGGACTCACGGGATATGATAATGAAAAGAAAATCTTCGCCCCGATCTACGCTGAAAGTTGGGAAGTAAAACCTGACGGAACTCATGTTTTTAAAATCAAGAAAGACTTGAAGTTTCACGAGGGTACCCCGCTGACCGCAAAAGACATTGTGTGGTCGATCAAAAGACATCTGATCTTACGAACATCGACTCACTTTCCATTGTGGGATTATCTGGTTGGCTGCGAAAATGTTAAAACACTGACCGACACTTGCGATGGTCTAAAAGAAGGCCCAGATCATGACGTCATCATCAAATTAAAAATGCAGACGGATTCTTTCTTCTTGCAGCTTGCCTCGCCCGAGACAGGGATCTGGTGGGCAGGAGACATGGACATCAAAACCGCCGCACTAAAGCCCACAAAGTTCTCCGGCGCGTATTACCTGGAAAGCCGCACGGATGATTATGCCCTGTTAAAAAGAAACGAATTCAGTCCGATTTCGCAGAAATTCATGAACTCGCCGCGAATAATCAAAATTAAAAGAATTCCCAATACAGATCTGACCAAGGCCATGATGAGTAAAGATGTGGATCTTCTTATCAAGCAGTACTCACCTTACAGTGAAACTGACTGGGAAAAATCCGGGGTAAAAACAGCGGCCACAACACCATCATCCATTATTTATTTATTCGGCCTCGGCAATAAGACGCGCGTTGATGTCGGCCAAGATCTGCTCCAGGCCTTTTGGAAAAGTAACATCGATAAGATCATCACTCCGGCAGAAACATTTCTGCCGTTTGCCGCAGACTATAGCTTAAGCAAATCTGAATTCCTTGGTGAGCTTCCGGCGAAGAGCGCTAGAAAAATCAGAATTCTTTGTCCAGATGGTTTTTTCTCTCAGAAATTCTTAGATCAATTTAAAACCGCTGCATTGTCGCTCGGCACTGAGATCGAGTTTTCAATGGCTGGGATGAAAGAATTCTTTGAAGCCTTCGGTGATTTAAAAGCAACCGAAAAATATGACTACATCATGAGTCTATATGTCGCATCGGAAAGGTATCCAGCAGTTCAGCTTCGCTATATGACCAAAAATTTGCTTACGCCACCCATTGATCTTAAACAGACAGAGACTCCAGATCTTGATGTTGATCGTAAAGAGATTTTGAAAAGCTATCAGAAGTGGCTCTTAAAATCGAAGCAAGCCATTCCATTATTTTTTGATGTTACGCTTTTTGTCCATCAGAATAATCTGGATCTTGGTAATCAATCTATGAGTGACGGAGAAATTGAGCTCTGGCGTGTTCAGGAAAAACATTAAGCTTGATCTCGCACCATTGGCCGGAAGGTCCCTTTATTGAATCCACTCCTCCCATCAAAGCTTCTTGGGAAGATTCATTTTTGGAATGGTTCTCAGGCCTTGGTATTCCGATGAACGAGATAAAACTTAAGCTTGGTGGCCTTGAGTATTATCATTTTTCAACGCTAACGAAAGAGCACCCGCTGAAAAAACTGATTTCCGGATTTGGTAGCCACCAGAACCGAAAAGTTGCCGCACTCAAATGTGCCGCTGAAACTTTGGAACGTATCGAGATGCTGGAGTACTTTTCCAAAAACTTAACAATCCCTGCGCAGCTTCAAACCAGTAACGGCTGGGCCGTTCATGGATCTAAAAACCAAGCTCAATATAAAGCATTCGGCGAAGCCCTAGAGCGACACCTATTGCTGAAATCATTTTTTCTTCACGGCTGGGATGGGTTTAAACTCGTTCAAAAAATTGAAACTGATACCATGACGATTTTTCTTAACGTTGGGAAATACACATACCAGGGCCAAGTCCCGATTTTAGCAGCAGTAAAATCTAAAAAATTTGCCGGTGTTTCTTTTGGCTATGGCCTTGGAGAGTTGGATCAGATTAATTCATCTGATTTTTGGACCTCAGCCATTTTTGAAGCTTGTGACCGAGTTCTGATTTCAGTTGTAGAAATGAAGGCCGCCCCGACGGATAACTGGATCAGAGAAGAGCTTCACTATTTTTTAAATGCGCCGTTTGATTTTTCGGTATTCAAAGAGAACTCGGACCCTCTTTTTTTTGAATTGGAAAAAACTCTTGTTTCTGCTGAGCTGGTCACTCTTGATTTGGGTGAAAAAAATAATCTCGATTTTCCGCTTTACGCTACTTTTGCAAGCGGTGGGAATTTAATTCCACTGTTTACCAAGAAGAATCTAGAGCCTAAAACGTTAGCGCATCTTGTGCCGATCTTAAAGGCTCATCAGATTTTTGAAATTCCGGAAAGGCATCCGATTTTATGATGTCTTTAAGCGGCAGCCTGAAAGCTTTGGCCTTAAGCTTCCTAATTACTTTAGGAATTCGATTTGGCCAACTGGCCTACACAAACTACAGTCAAGATGGTGCGGCGAAAGAAGTTTGCAGTCTCGTCGCTATGTCACTTCAGACAAATTCACTACGAGCTGCTTACGAAGGAATGCAAAGCGCTCTTTCCAAGACCACTCAAGCTAAAACCTGTGTTTCAATTGTTGGTTCTGGTCGAAGCTATTCACCAAGCTGTATTCAGGATAATCTCTCCTACCGAACAACTCACTGTAAGGTCGAAGGAAACACCGGAGTTCTGGCTTCAATATCTTTCGAGCAAGAAAACTTTTTTACCACGGATTTTCTAATTCTTTTTTCTACGGTCACGATGGGAGTTTTCGTTCTGCTCGCACTATTGAGTGGTCTGGTTCAAATTATTGTTTTTGAGCTGTCCAGCGAAGTGAAAAATCTATTGGATTCAGCGGACGAGCCAAAATCAACAGTGGGAGCGGCTCAGAAGCTGATAAAATATTTTCTGTTCAAGACCGGTATTCACGCACTGCTGGATAATAAATCTCAAGATATAAGAAAACATTTTCAGAATTACGAATCCCAGATCAAATCCGAAGCACTAAAAAAAGTACGGCTCGAAGAAGACCAACTTCGCAGTCAAGAGTATATCGAAAAAGTAAAACAGATCCGACACGATATTCGGTCCCCGCTAAGCTCCATCCAGTCAGCCTATGAGCTGCTCAATAAAAATGAAAGAGCTTCGCAGTCAATAGCGACAGCCATCCGCCGCATTCAGATCCTGATTGATGATATGAACGAAGTCGATAAGGTTCATGAAAGGCCAAAGCTCATTATTGCCGAAATTACGCTTGAAGAGACCGTTTTGATTTTATCCTCAAAATTTGAAAGCCAGAAAAACGCTCGGCTTACGTTTGAGTTCAACAACGATTCGCTTACACCGATCAGCGTTCGGGAAAAAGATTTCACTTCGGTGATCGAAAACCTTCTAGAAAATGCCCTTGATGCCATCTCTATGAATGGTCAGGTAACTCTTAAGATTGAGAATCAGCAGCGAAACTGCCTGATCACGGTCGAAGATAGTGGCGGCGGCGTGGCGCCAGAGAATGTATCAAGCTTATTTTCCAAAGGTGCTACATTTGGCAAAGCAAATGGGATCGGGCTTGGACTATTTCACGCTAAAAAAACCATTGAGTCCTTCGGCGGTACAATTCAATATGTAGTCACAACATATGGAGCCAAATTTGAAATACGTCTTCCAATTGTTCAGACTGGCGTTGTTTTCACAGGATTACCGAAGGACCTCACAATCAAGGTCATTGACGATGATATTTTGATTCCGAAGATCTTGGCAGACGTCGGCTATACAATCACTGAACATGCCCAGACATTTGAAGCCGGTCAGATCCTTTTAGGAAAGAGCTCTTCCGGCACTGAGGTCATCCTTGTCGATCAGCGACTCGACATCGATAAGCGAGGTACCGAACTGATCGGCCAGCAGTTACGGCGACAGAACATTTTTCTTTGCACCAACGACTATGACGATTTGGATTTCATCAAGCAGGCACGATCCATCGGAGTAAAGATACTTCCTAAGCCATTGATCTTTTTACGCCAGGCACAGAGCCTTTAAAGCCCAACCTGGCCTCTTTAAACCCGTACTGTACCAGAATGAGACAATTTCTGATGCCTTTTCGAATTTACGCGGGGACAGAGTTTTAAAGCGCTTATATGGCAGCTGTATTCGCGGCGGTTCGTCCGCCAAAATTATTTCATTTTAGAATGAACTTCTTACTGTCAAAGAAATAGACAGTTGATTAACAAAAGCCGTATTGGCTAACGAAATTTTTTCCAATCAAGAAATTCATTGGCTCTACTCATTTGATTTACTTCAGCTTTTATTGAAATGAGTTTTTTAGAATTGGCACCTCTCGTGCAATTACATAGATAAACTTTAACGGAGGTTACTATGAAATTCAAATTTTTGGTATTAGCTTTGAGTTTTGCTTCCAGCTCAGCTTTGGCTGGAGATCCCTTTCCTAGCGGATATCACATCGAGAAGTATCGCGGGCAAAACGCGTTGGTTAAAAATACAGATCAGTGGCTCGCCAATAAAACTGATTTAGAAAAGAATTACCACATCGAGAAGTATCGCGGGCAAGACGCGTTGGTTAAAAATACAGATCAGTGGCTCGCCAATAAAACTGATTTAACTAAGAATTATCACATCGAAAAAATACGTGTGGAGGACGGTTCCATCATGAAAGTATTGGTTCGGAACAACTCTAAAGTCACATCTAGCCTCCTGAAAAGTCTTGTTCGTCTTGTAAGTCTTTCCATAGGCGTCGGTGTTGTAGTTGACGTTCTTACCTCCCCAGATGCTTTAGCTGCAGATGAGGATTTCGAAGCGCGCTTCAAGCCAGAAATTGTAAATGGGCAAAGAATTAAACCTCAGTGGGAGCTGGATTCTGAAACAGCCGCAAAGTATCAAAGATCTTTTTCAACGTACAACAGTTCCTCGGCTGCAAGTGCAAGATAAATTTTGAGAGGCCATCAATCACTTGTTTGCGACTCAAACAGCGTTATTTTTTACACTGAAAACATTCTCAGAAAATTTTTAAAGGTTCGGCTGACAAGTTGAGTTCATGTTTCTTGTCAGCCTCGACCAAATTTCAGGGTTTTGACAGCACTTGGTTTTAAGATTTATGATGTTTTTTTCGGTACCTTAAACCAATCTATGTTTATGCAATAAAATTCTTCTGAGTTGGAACTATCGACAACTTTTCCAACTTCCTCAATTGAATTTAACAAAATTGATCTGATTTTTTGAATATCTTTTTTTGATAAGGTCATTGGCGAACTGTAATGTAATTTATCAGAGTGATCCTGGTCGAATAAGTCCATAGCCTTACTTCGCCAGTTTACGTGATGATTCTTTACTAAAGGCGATTCCGCTTCTAAATGTGTACTGCTTGGACCTATTATAAATTTATTATTTTCCTCTTTGATTAGCCCAGTTTTTAGTAAAAACTCAATGGCTTCGACCACGACCTTGCGGGGAATGCCTAAGGCATCTGCAATCACTTCTGGAGTTCCCTTTCCAGGAATCGCTGTCATTTGTCTCACAGCACTGTAGTACCACTTAGAATAAAAAATCGCCTTATCAGAATCATTAAGTTTAGATTCTGCAGGAAGCCTGCTCGAAATTTTATTAGCTTCAGTTCGTACTTCCTCAATTTGTTCGAGAGTAAATTTTTTAAGCGCTCCGTTTCCGGCTCTTTCAAGTTGAATTAACAGTAAAAAATATTTTGTTTCTAATCGTGTAAAACTAAAATATTCACATAACAAAGTAGCTTGTTCTAAATTTAGAACTTTTGCTCCACTCATGACTTGGGAAATAAAGGTTGAGTTTACTCCTAAGTGTTCAGCGATTTTTTTGAGTACGCCATAACCCTTTTTGGGGTACTGGCTAATTCTAAATTTAACTATTTTTACGTAATCTAAAGATTCAAAAAAGTTCATATTATTAATACCTTACATAGTTTATTTACTAATAAGTAAATAAACTATAACACAATTTACTATATAAATCTAGAACGGTGCATAAATTCTGATAATATGTGGTTCAAGATTTGAATAAACAATTTAGCACCACAGGAGGCCTTATGTTCTCGAATTCAGTAGTGTTTAAGAAACGTCTAGTGTTCATCTTATTAACATTAGCAACAATCTTTGTATCAGAAACAGGTTTTGCAATGGATGGTGGCTCCAGAGATGGCGGAGGAGGAGATTCATTAGTTTCTGACTTCGTAGCCTATGCTAACGCACTATTCTCTCAGTATCCAGGAGATGCGAGCGAGAAAGCTTTGCTGAAAGAGACTCTTAAGAACAGTAAAATTGTCAGCGTCCAAACTTTAAAAAACCCAGTTTCTGGAAATGAAATTCCTGACCAAGCTAAATTGATCGCCTGGGGATCGCCAGGATTAATTCAATTGAAACTTGATTCAGGTAAACTAGAAGATGAATCCTGGGACGCTAAAGTGCGCAAAGGAGAAGCCGGACGCTCAAAGCTTTGATCAAACTGTCAAAGCCAATACACCCGGGTGGTCGGTGCAAAAAAGGCTTACACTTTGGCTTTTGAAGTTGAGCTTTCGACAAAACGAATTTCAAAGTACGAAACGACCATGCAGTTTTATAAACACGCTAAACAAATTGATCGTGTATATTGGCTGGTGGATCAGAACTACACCCGCGAACAAATTCTTAAAGCAAAAACTTGCGTGAATGACGAATCGTTCAACTATCATGTGTTCATTGATCTGGAAGATTTCAAGAAAAACGGCTGGGACGCGATGATTACCAACGAGCGGTCAGAAAAGGTCCACACAATCCGTGAAAATATGCAGGAAATTTGCGGGGATTTTTACCGGGATCTCATGGAGAATTACAGGGGACGTTCTACGATTCATGTCCATTTGAACAATTTGAAAGTCATCGGCAAAACAAAGACTTAGCGCGGTCCCGCAGCGGGGACGTCTTCATGACTGACTACCCCTACGCTCCTTATTCACTCCCATGCCCCTCATCATTCTATCAACCCTAACCCTACGAGGTCTATTCATGAAGAGATTTGAAAAATCTTTTTTACTTTGTATTTTTATTATCATGACCGGCTGTCAGAATATGAAAAATAAATCTGATGATAAAACCCAAAACCAGACGCCGCCAAAATTATTAAAACCTGAAGTTAAGAAAATCTGGATTCCAGAAGTGATCAAAAACGGCGGCACCGAATGGGAGGAGGGTCACTACCTCTACCGAATTCAAAGGGACACGTCATGGAGCCGGTAAAATCTGAACCTGAAAATACTATTCAGGATTCATCAAATACAAAAGTAAGCATCCTGGATCAAAAAGTAAAAACTCAAGTTGATCGAGTCACGCTGAATAAGGATGAATCAGCCAAAGTGAACTACTGGATTCGTCAGGTTAAAGATTCCAGCAAGGGATTTTTAGATTTAACCAAATCTGATCTGGTGAATTTCTTGATCAAGTCACATCGTGATGAGCTTCCCATAAAGGAAATTAAAAAGATTCGGTTGGCACATTATAGTTTAATCAAGCATCTAAATTGGATTACGCCTCAACTTAAAAAAGCACTTGATGAAAATAATCACGAGCTGGTTTTTGCTCTACAGGCTGAGCTCCGTAGTCTTGAAATTGGTGTGATCAAAAATGCGGAAGCTTCGCCTAGCGTGCTTGAAAAAAGTGACTTAAGTACAACTAAAAAACAACGCGTAAAAAAGTCTAAAAACCAATCTGTTGTAGATAAAAGCGAAGTTACTGAGTCCTAAACTTTTTCAAAAATAACTAATTCAAAGCTCAGTTCAGCCTTGAATTTTAGGAGCATTTATATGAAAACTAAAGGATCGATTGCTAGTAAAAAACTAGCTTTAGTTACTGAGAAAAGTTCTTTGAAAACTGAAGAGACGGCGGAATCAAATCTTTATTTGCTTACACCTATTGAAATCGCAAAACTTTTGAAGTTTTCAACTAAGAAGGTTTATCGACTTATCTCAAACTGTGAGATTCCTTTTAAAAAAATTGGTGGGCAATATAGATTTGTCAAAATTGATATTGAAAGGTGGTTGAAAGGGGAATTTGGTGAATAACCTGCAATCACGTAAAACTATTTATAGAGCAACAAATGAAGCTGGTGTTAGATCCATATGGAATTGGTCTGATAAGCTTCAAGACTATGTCCAAAGAAAATCTGGGAACAAGTTTCAGGCCAACATAGAAAAGAATGGTCGCTCGTTTTCCGAATCATTTGGAACTATTCAAGAAGCTGTTAAGTGGCGAATTCGGCTAAAGATCGACTTCGACCGCGCACCAGATGTTAGGCCTATGACTTTTAGAAATGTTTTTAACGATTTTTATGAACATAAAAAATCAACCCTCAGAGTTTCAACGCTGGAATCATACAAAAGTTTGACTAAGCATTTTGAAATGTTTTGGGAAGTTGATGTTCAAGACATCAACTCAAAAATTATTGATGAGTGGTTGAGGCTTGTTAAGTCAGAAGAGTATCGTTTAAAACATAAGGTCAAATCGGTGCGGTTATCATATCTTCATGAAGTGGATCTTTTATCTTTGGTTTTCAAATACTATAAAGAATATTTTAATGAAAGATTTGAAAACCCTGTTAGAGAGCGACATCGAAAAGATGCTATTATCGACAGAGCAAAGTATGAACAGAAAAAAGCTAAAGAAAAGATAAAATATATTGCCTCGGAAGATATTGAGAAACTTCTTGTCACTTTTAGTGAGCTAGCAAAACAAAAACCAGCAAAAAAAATTTACTTTGCGTCTTGTTTAACTCAACTGAGAACTGGCATGCGAATTGGTGAAATCTTTGCGCTGAGTTGGCAGGATATTGATTGGTCTAGTGGAATTTTAGAGATTAATAAGACTGTTCAATGGATGCGAACAAATGTTCGCCCTTCAACAATTAGCATGGTTCCTAAAAATGGGAGGAATAGAACAGTTGTTTTGCTGCCTGAAGTTTTGCAGGAGCTAAGAAAGCTTCAAAAACAGCAAGCGCGAATCACTGGCCTCATTTTTAGTGACGATGGGATTAAAATTCCTTCTTACAGTTGTGTTCAACATCAGTATGAACGAGCGATGAGACACGCAAATGTGAATCATAAATCAACACATATTATGAGACATAGCTTTGCTACTCACTTCATGGAGACAACGAAGGACCCGATCGCACTAAAAGGAATCCTGGGACACTCGACTATGAAAATGACGGATAAGTACGCCAAAGTGACAGATCGAACAATTTTTGAAGGAATGACGAAGTTCAAAAATGCGATTGAGAAACCAGCGTAACAACTGCAAATTCATGTTGAAAAAAAATAGGTAACCTGAGAATACCTGAGAATAAAAAAAGGCTTAGAATTTTATCACTCTAAGCCTTTGAAATTTTTTGGTTTTTTCAGATTTTTATGAAAATTGGTAGTGAGGGGCGGACTTGAACCGCCGACCTATGGATTATGATTCCATTGCTCTAACCAGCTGAGCTACCCCACCACTTTTCGCAGAAATCCCCGATTGAAAGCTTGCTCAGCGCATAGCGCCTTGCAATAACTCTAAGTCGAAAGACCTGGTCTACTGATTGAGCTAAAAATTGTCAATACTTCTCTATAAACGCCTTCATTTTAAGCAGTTTAGCTCTCTTTCTGTTGACTCTCGAGCCTGGTAAAATTCCAATACTAAGACAGGGGAAATTCTATGAAGTTTAATTTTATATTTTTGTTAAGTCTGTGCCTATTTATGGGCGCCTGCGGAGACAAAGATAAAACTGGAACTCCGAAACCAAAAGAGTTGGTTTATTCTGATTCCTATATTCACAACCTTGTGCAGACAGGGACACTTGTTGTAGTGGATGAACACAGCCGTCCTGTCGCTGGCGCTAGTGTGCTTATTGGCAATGAAATAAACCACCCCTTTCAAAATAATCTTTTAAAAACAGATGATAAAGGAATGATCATTATTCCTGCGGAGTGGACCTCTGCCCTACCCGTAACAATCGACTTAGATGGCTATATTCGCGTGACTTATCTGGAACAAATACCGGGGGGAATTTATTTTCGCATTAAGAAAAAAAACGGTTTTCCTCAATATGAAATTTACGGCGAAACTTTAGGTCACAATGTAAAAAATTATGACGATCAGTTGGATTTTGGCTTGGTCGTGGAAAGCATGACCAAAGAAGATCTCCTCACTTTTGATATCAATAAGGTGATCAGTCCCCTGTCCGACGTCATTTCCGTAGTTGGATTTGATTTGAGTGTTCCGGGGAATCTTTCTATTCCGACTCAAAAAGAATCTTATTTTTTACCACTCACTCTTTCGAAGCCGGTTTACCGAATTCGCACAGCAGCTTTAGGAAAAAAACGTGTGCTTGGTCTGCGTGGATATTTCCCTTTTAAAACTGTTGTCGACGCTGTTCGTGGTGGCGAAAAAAGTTACGCGGATATGATCAACTATTTCAATTTATTTGGTGGGGTCTTACAAGAGGTCAACGTCACGCAAACCAGAACTCTAGCCAATCTGAATACAAAAGCGATGAATTTCACAGCTCAAACCCAAATCGTCGCGCCATTTTTTAAAGCTCAAGAAGCATTTTTAGCCATCGGAGCTAGTCAAAATAGTGGTGCTTGGTTTCCAACTGATATCAAAAGATTAGAGCCTCGGCAGCAACAAAGCCTGAAACTATTGCCCAATGGCGAATCCTATTTAATCGGCGTGCTTAAAAATAAAAATGAGTTCGCTGTAGGACCGAACGCAGGCCGCATGAGCGCAACAATTGTTCCGGTAACTCCAAACGCTGAATTCAGTTTAATTCCATTGATTGAAAACCCAAGAATGATTTCCAACAGCGAGTTTACATTCACCAAGCCATCGCAACGAGCTCGCAATATCAAGGAATCTGGAACCTACGCGGTGATTTCATCTACAAACACTTTGCGGAGTGAAATCAACGAGACTCAAGTGGTGCTTTCGCGAGAATGGGAAATTTATGCAAATTCTTGGATTGATTCTATGAAGCTTCCAAAGTTTCCATCCAAACCATCTCGCGCAAGCCGACGTTTAGAAGTTTCTTTTATTGGCAGCACAACCGCAAGGGACATTGAACCTGGTTCAGCGATGATTGAAAACGCGACTCATGTTACGAGAAGCTCAATTGATTTTTAAAGTTTTCTCTCTTTTTTTAATGGCCTCTGCTCTTTCGGCCTGTGCCACGCTTGAACCTCAAGCAAATAAGACGAAAGTGTCACGACAAACAACTCCGCAAAGAGTTTATTACGCTAATTTCGATCAGGTTTGGCGAGCCGCTCATACCGTCATTCGATATACGATTGCTAATGAAAATCAGGAAACTGGCTACCTTGAGACAGAATACGTCAAAGCTGTTGATGGTTGGCTTCCTCCAGATAGCGAAAAAAAACCATCTGCAGGATTGAGATATAAACTTATTGTCAGCTTCTCTAAAGGAAAAGTAGATAGCCGCGATTCGACAAGAGTCACGATTGAAAAAAGAATCGAAGTGCTGCGGGATTTCTTTTCTGAACCTGAAACAGTCACTTCGGATGGTCTGGAAGAAAAAATTCTTTTCTATCGATTCGAACGCGAATTATTGATCACAGAGGCTTTGAAAAAAACCAACGCCGGAGAATTTGATTAGGGCGTGTCCTAAACTGGGCTACTTAAAGGATTTCTTTTTTCCAAAGAGCGACTTTCTTGTCCATCGGAGTTTTTTTATCTCCTAAAACTTTTCCCGTCACTTTTTCAAGAGCCTGAACTGCGCTCTGATGAAGTTTGTTATCCGTGTCTGATAATAAACTTACAAATTTATTTTTCTCGTGAACCTCGGGATGGTCCGATAAGACTTCGACGATTTGCGAGCGAATCCAAAGTGAAGACTTATTTTTAAAATTGTATTTTTGATTCAGCTCTTCCCAAAGCAAACTGCGCGCGGCGGGATCTTTTGATCCAGCGATAACATCAACTGCAGCCGATCTGACCACCAAGGCTTTATCTTGAACTAGTTTTTTTGCCACATGATAAGAAAGTTCGGCATCTTGATCTTTCAGAGCGACGAGTGAAGCGTTTCGCATAAACCAATCATTGCTTCGCGACGCTTTCATCAAATCCGCAATTGCTGATTTTTTACCAAGGTCTGAAGCCAACATCAGGGCTTTCCATCGAATCGACATTGGCTTTTGATTATCAAATGCCACTCCAACGACTTTATTGTAAAAACTTTTAGGCTGCATGTTTGCAATTAACTTTCGATTTGCCTCTGGCAAAGTTAAAAGTTCTTCCACCGTGACTTGTGGAATCGCCGCAAAGGAAGAAGAACCAACCAATAAAATTATTAAACAAAGTGTTTTCATCGATTATCCTTTTTTCATAAAATTTTCAAACTCGCCCATGAGATTTTGGCCATCGGCCGCCTTCGCAGCCTTCTTCTCTGCGTTCGAAGCTTTTTGTTCGGCGATGGCCGAAGCAAACTCGCGCATTAATTCATCATCAACTGGTGAGGAGTTCGCATCTGCAGCGGGCTCACCACTCGATACTAAAAATGATTCTGGTGCAATCTCTGCTGCTGTCGGTGACGCCGCTGGTGGCGGTGGCGCTGCTTCGGAGGCAAGTGCAGCCTCTAAAACTGACATTGGTTCTGATGCTGATGGCGCCGCTGCTGCGGGTGCGGCCGCCGCTGCAGCAGGAGTGGGAGCTGGAGGAGCTGCTGCCACAGCCGCAGGCTCCGCCGGCACTGAAGCTGCTGCAGAAGGTGGGGCTGCTGGAGGTGTCGTTGCTCCGCCTGTTTTCGCACTAGCTAATTCTTTTTGTAGCCGAGTATTTTCTTCTCGATAAAAAGACAAGTCCGCAATATCTTCGCTGATAATTTCGTATTCAGCCAATCGAGCCTCGAGGTCTTTTAGTTTTCCTTCAAGCTCTTTGCTGGCGGTTGAGGAAGCTGCTGCCGCACCTTGATTTGCCACTAGCTCTTGCACTTGATCTTTTAATGCTTGTATTGCTTTTTCTTTTTCCTGAGCTTCGATTTTTAATTTTTCAAATTGAGCGGTATCTACCGCGCTGGCTCCCGCTCCTACACCCGACGAACCAGCGGCTCCACCCGCAGAAGTAGATCCTGCACGTGATGCCGGAGATTGTGTCTCCATAATTTTTTGCAATGTTCGTTGAATTTCATCAGAGTCCAATTGTCCCAATGAGCGAGTGCTTTCAGCCTCTTGTGGATTTCCAAAAAATATTCGAAAAGCCAAATAGACAACTGATAGCAATACAATTGCTATCAGCAGCTCAATAATTAAGGTGTTATGAGCACTCCAAAATTGCAAAAACTTCTCTATATTCACTCCTTTAGATTGTCCTTTATAACAATGAGTAAGGTCAAGAACACGAACTGGACCAAGGCCAGGTCCCGTGATATGAGTTCAACATGATTTTAGATCTGCTTCTTACAAATGCTAACACCCTAATTCCCGATATAAATTCCCCATTTGGTCATCGAATTGAAGCACTTGATGTCGGTGTAACCAACGGAAAAATTGTTGAAATTGCTTCCTCGATTCGACGTCCAGCGAAAAAAGTTCTTTCACTTTCTGGACTTCATCTACTACCTGGCGTCATCGATTCACAGGTGCATTTTCGTGAACCTGGCTTCCCAAACAAGGAAGATCTTGAATCTGGAACTCGGGGCGCTCTCTTAGGAGGAGTCACGAGTGTTTTTGAAATGCCAAACACATCGCCCTCGACAACAACACCTGAACTTTTTCAGGATAAACTCAATCGAGCCAAACAGCGCTGTCACACTCACTATGCTTTTTATATAGGGGGCTGTGCTGAAAATGCCGACCAACTTGGTGAGCTTGAAAAAATGCCTCACTGCTGCGGGATAAAAGTATTTATGGGCAGTTCAACTGGCAGTTTGTTGGTTGAAGATGATTTGACTCTCGAGAAAATTTTGCGCTCGGGAAAACGAAGGGTCATCGTTCACAGCGAGGATGAATCTCGTCTTCAAGAAAGAAAGTCCATCGCACTAAAAAGTAAAAATGTAGCTGATCATCCAGTATGGAGAGACGTAGAAACTGCGGTTCGCTCAACGCAAAGATTATTATCACTGGCGCGAAAAACTGGCAGAAATGTTCACGTACTTCACGTCACCAGTGCCGAAGAAATAGAACTTTTAAAAGAACAAAAAGACATTGCGAGCATCGAAGTTTTACCTCAGCACCTAACTTTATTCGCGCCAGAATGTTACGAAAGATTAGGCACCTATGCTCAACAAAATCCCCCCATTCGGGAAAAACGTCACCACGACAGATTATGGCAAGCTGTTAAAGACGGCACTGTTGATGTTTTGGGTTCCGATCACGCCCCCCACACACGCGAAGAAAAAGACCGAGACTATCCGACCTCGCCCTCGGGAATGCCAGGTGTGCAGACTTTGGTTCCATTGATGCTTAATCATGTCAATGAAGGTCGCTTGAGTTTGGAAAGATTTGTTCAACTGACAAGCGATAATCAAAGAAAAGTTTTCGGCATAAAAAATAAAGGTCGAATTGAAGTCGGCTACGACGCTGACTTTACTGTGGTGGATTTAAAAAAAGAAAAAACTATCACTAACAGTTGGATGGCCAGTCGCTGTGGTTGGACGCCTTTTGATGGAATGAAAGTCAAAGGTTGGCCCACGATGACCATATTAAAAGGCCAAATTGCCATGCAAGACGATCAAATTCTTTTACCTTCTTCGGGCGATCCCATCGATTTTGAGATCTAAAAATGAAAATGAATAAACCGTCGGTCAGATCAATATTTTTTGGCGGCTTGCTGCCGGTAATTTTATTTACTGTTATCGAAGATCAATACGGCACCATGGCCGGCTTGATCGCGGGTCTTACATTTGGAGTCGGCGAAGTTATTTATGAAAAGATCTTCAATAAATCTGTCAGCAAAATCACTTGGATTGGAAATGGATTGTTGGTTGGTTTTGGAATTATTTCCCTTTGGACCGCCGATGGAGTTTGGTTTAAACTTCAACCGGCGCTGATGGAAATTATCATGACGATCATTCTGTGGGGCTCGCTCATTCTGAAGCGTCCCTTATTTTCAAGTTTAGCCGAAGCTCAAGGTGTCATTTTGCCCAAGGAAGTGAAAGAGCGTTTAAAGGGCATCACTTTTAGATCAGGAATTTTCTTTTTGATTCATGCGGCGATTGCAACCTGGGCGGCATTTGAATGGACCACCACTCAGTGGGCTTTGCTTAAGGGTCTGGGCTTAACGATTTCTTTTGTCATCTACTTATTGGCCGAGGCTATTTATTTACGTCGGTCTGTTCAAAGAACACTTAAACAACAAAAAGAAACCTCTGTCGATAAAACAGAGGTTTCTAAATAAACTAAATTTTGTTTATTAAAATCCGCATCGTCTCCATTGCACATGGTAAATCAAGCCACTTGAAATATCGGCAGAGTCGACACCCATCAGGGTTTGCTCCATGCGATTGTTAGACTGAGCCATAATTGAAGTGTTTACCCGCAACTGAACGCTGGCTCCGCAAGGAGTCCAAACCAAGTTCTCGGTCATAATACCATTGGTGAGGGTAAAATCATCGTTATTTGGTCCTCTGAATATTTGACTGTAAGTTGGACCACGAATTCCTGCCCAAAAGTATTCTGTATTTATACGATTGTAAGCGCCATTTCCGGGAACCACATTGAAGCCTCGGTAATCAACTTGGATGACGGCGATGCTATATCCTTGTGGAACAGTTACAGGTACGCTTAACAAACACGCCTTACGATCGACCCGACGACCGGTTGATCCCGCTTCAACGGTGAACTGATCAAATAACACGCTTATGGCGTCTTCATCAGGACTCAAACTTACACTGGCACTTCCCGCAGGACAGCCCGTGCCTCCATAATCTGGCATTCCCAGACGCATTCCTTTTGCAAGTTGAGCTTCGGCAGTTAAAGCCGAACCGATGATGGCGATCAAGACAGTCAGTGTTTTTAGCATATTCACAAATCCCCCTTTTTGGTTTTTGTTTTTGGTTATTAATTTTTTCCACTTGTCCCCAAGCGTTCGAAAAATAATAAAAGCAAGTTCAAGGCCAGCGTTTTTGGTAACTTTTTGGCTCTAGCGACTGACGCAAGCAGCTAAACTTTGAAAAACACAAAAAATTTCTAGAGCCTGTCCTCATTTGCCTAAACAATAACCGCACATGAATTTTTTGAACGCTCTTCTGCTTAGTATTATCGAAGGAATAACTGAATTCCTTCCAGTGTCCTCTACTGGTCACATGGTTTTGTTTTCAGGTTATTTTGGAAATGAAGAAAATCCTTTTGTTAAAAATTTTGAAGTGATCATTCAGTTAGGAGCTATTCTTTCTGTTGTGGTGCTTTACCGAAAGAGGTTTTTTCAGTGGAATACTGAATTTTACAAAAAAATTCTTTTCGCTTTTCTTCCCACAGCCCTTATTGGTTTTTTATTAAAAAAAAGTGTCGATGTCTGGTTGGGAAATGTTCAACTGGTTGCCTGGGCATTGATCCTTGGTGGTGTTATTTTAATTTGGTCGGATCGAAAATTTTCCGAGCAACTTTCCCAGGGCAAAAAAATTCAAGATTTGAGCTGGATGCAATGTTTGATTCTTGGCGTCTGTCAATCCTTCGCACTTGTGCCCGGAGTCTCGCGCTCGGGTGCGACCATTGTTGGCGGCTTGAGCTTGGGACTTTCGCAAAAAGAAGCGGCGGAATTTTCTTTTTTTCTAGCAGTTCCCACCATGCTCGCAGCAACGGGCTACAAATTAGTTAACATTCTTCCCACAATCACGTCGGATCAAATTCAAATTTTGCTGTTTGGCTCGGTAATTTCATTTTTTGTAGCCATGATTGCAGTAAAATCCTTTATCACTTGGATATCGCAAAATGGCTTTAAAGCTTTTGGATATTATCGTATTCTTCTGGGAACGCTGATACTTGTCCTGATTTATAATGGCACTGGCGTGCAAAACTGAATTGGAAGTGTCTTTATGAATATTTTTGAAATGATCAATGAAAAAATTCTTGGAGTGGATGTTTGGAAATGGCTGACGCTGATTGCTTTCCTCGCCGCCAGTGTTTTCATTCGAAAATTTTTAGGTGCTGTTTATCGTAAGATTAAAAACTCTCTACCCTCTTCCAATAATCATAAAAACTTTTGGTCTTTCTGGAGAGAACTTAAAACAGACAAGGCCGCCATTGAAATCCTTTGGAGTCTTTTAGGAATTTTTATCATCCATGCCTTAAGTTTTCCCGTTTCATTTGAAAGATATTTAATTACTGCATTAGAAGTTTGGCTCAGTTTTTACATTATTCGATTAGTCTATATTTCCATCGATGCCTTTGGGTTGTTGATGAAAAGTTGGGCCTCCAAAACAGAGACAAATTTAGATGATCAATTAGCCCCTTTTGCGACAAAAACTTTAAAAATCCTGGCTATTGTTCTTGGAACTCTGATCACTTTGCAAAATTTTGGTTTCAATGTGATATCGCTACTGGCTGGTCTTGGGTTAGGAGGTTTAGCTTTGGCCCTAGCCGCTCAAGATACAGCGGCTAATCTTTTTGGTTCAGTAACTATTTTAGCTGATAACCCATTTAAAATCGGCGACCACATTAAAATTGGCGACAGCGAAGGCATTGTAGAGGAAATTGGTTTTCGCTCAACCCGCATTCGTACTTTTTACAATTCTTCAGTGACAATTCCGAATTCGACCGTAGCCAAAGAAAAAATTGATAATATGGGCGATCGCCCTCACCGTCGGATACGACAAGTTTTAGGAATCCACTATGACACTCCTGTCGAAAAAATCCTGCAATTCTGCGAAGGAATTCGTTATTTGATTTTGCAAGAAAAAAAGACCCAACCCGAATCAGTTGTCGTTCGTTTTATCAATTACAATACTTCGACCTTGGATATTTTAGTGAACTTTCATTTGGCGGTTGCTGACATAAACGAAGAGCTGAAAACACAAGAAAATATTTTTTGTGATATTTTGAAGCTCGCTAAAAAAATGGGTGTGGAATTCGCCTACCCAACTCAAACCGTCTATTTGCAAAAAAATTCTGCGCCCACGAATTTGGCAGGCTCCTAATAATATTTATTTTATATAGGGTTCTTTAACATAAACGACATAATCACTCACATCGCCATAGACCGAGTCATGCATCATCGGTGAAATCTGCTCGGGTGTATAATCAGAGGCATCGACGATTCGAACCGTGGCTTTCACAAGATTCGGCGCACGCACAGCTAAACGTTGCACAACACCGTCATTATAATCGGTATGGAAATGTCCCGCGATAAGGAAAGTTTTAGCTGTATTATTATTCTTCAAAGTATGAAAAGCCATCACATCATCGGTCAAGCATTGAGAATCAAAATAATTCCGAGTATTTTCTTCAGAGTCATGACCCCCCATTTCGGCTTTGAATCGATTGAAATAGTTGGCTCCCCCAATTTCATATCCAGGAGGAACGAGATCTGGATTTGCCGCTGAAATTCCTCCGCGAGTTACCGGTGATTTTTCTTGTCGTGTCAGATTAATTCCAAGCAGTGTTCCAGAAAGTTTACTTACACTTTCAATCACTGGGGCATACGGGCGGTAAGAATTACCCCCGGCCATCGCGTAATCAATAAATTCTTGAGTCGTAATTTTTCCTTCTTTAAGCAAAGAAAAATTGCGATCAGTTTTAGCTTGATCTTTCACGTTTAGAAATTCCCACGCCAAGGTAAAGTTATTTTGTGTCGAAGTGTGCATGACGACTTCCGAAATAACTTTTGCTTGCATGTCCTGCACTTCTTGGGTGCTATGATTTTCTCCGAGGGCAATCAATTGATAAGCAGAAAGCTCTTCTTTCAACTGGGAAAATGTTATCTCTTGGCCATCTTTAACTTTGAATACTCGCCCGTTCCAAGTTGGCGATGCCGCCTGCGAAAAGGAAAAGCTAAATAGGGACAATAAAAAGAATTTCTTCATAAGAATCCTCTCATATGTTTTTTTATATATTTATTAAAATTTAGATCTTAGCAATTTGATATGCAAGGTCTTATTTTTTCTTTTTTGCTTTTGTTTTTGCCCCAGACAGCGCTTCTTTCTCAGCATCCTTTGGATTCAGGCCCGCATTTTCGGCTTTTATTTTTTCTGTATCCAACTTTAGCTTTTCAGTCTCGGCTTCACTTTTTGATGTTTCCATTTTTAATTTCGCGGCATCGGCTTTCAACTTAGATTCTTCGACAAACTTCTGAAGTTGTTCTCGTTCCGATTTAGCTTTCTCCGCCTCTTGTTTCAATCTTTGTGTCTCACCATCAGCTTTCCGAGCCGCGTCTTCAGAATCTGAAAATTGTTTTTTAAGTTTATTTGTCTCGAGCGTGATTTGCGCGATGTCCTTGGCCTGATTGGCTTTCACTCGGTCCAGCTCACGCTGAGAATCTTGAGCTTTTTTAGTTGCTTTTTCGGTTTCACGTCGAGAGTCTTCAACCCCACGTTTGGTTTTTTCTAAATTTTCTTTTGAATCTTTCAGAGCCTGTTCTGATTTTTTGCTCTCATCCTGAGCTTTTTGTTTTTCGGCTTGATGAAGTTTTTCCTGAGCTTTTAATTTTTCAATTTCGCTATCGACTCGCATTTTTTCAGTATTTGATTTTGTCGTGTCATTAGCTAATTTGGCTTGTGCCGATTTGGCTTCAGCAATTGCTTTTTGAGCGACTAATTTGGCTTGCGCCATTTTTTGTTCCGTTTGTTTTTCTTCCAACTTTGTTTTTTCTGAATCCCGAGTGGCTTTTTCAGTTTCTTCTTGTGCTCGTTTCATTTCCTTTTCGGCATCTTTCATTTGCTCCAAAGCTTTTTGAGCTGCTTTTTCTGATTCTTTCTTCTTGTCGATGGCCGAATTTTTTTCGTTCGTCGCTTTTTTTGTTTTTTCTTGATATTCTTTTGTCCGTTGATCAGCTTGCGTTTGTTGCTGAACAGCTGCCTGTGTTTGTTTTTCAGCTTCGGCCTGTTCGGCTTTCATCTGCGCCGAAGTTCTTTCCGATTCGGCTTTTTCTTTAATCGCCTGCTGTTCCAGATTTTTTGCTTTTTCGACTGCAGCCCTTGCTTGAGCACGAAGTTTTTCATTCTTAGATTTTTCTTCTTCAGCACGTTTTTTTGCTTCAGCCGCTTCGGCTTTAGCCCCTTCCGCATCCGTGTTGGCTTCTTCGGCCTCAACTTGAGAGCGATCCACTGCCAAAGCTTGGCCGTTGAATGAAAGAATCAGGGAAACAAAAATGAGAGTAAAAATACTGACTTGCATGATAAACTCCTTATTTAAAACTGAGTCAGTTTATCAGGATCAGTCGGATCGAAGTATGTGTTTTTTTAAAAACACTGGGCTTTAGGCTTGTTGTAGGGCTTAGCTCTGGGCCAAGAGGCGCGATGAGATACTGCTTGCTGAATGTGTGACGTCGGTCAAATGCGTTATTAAATATGTCACATACAGACGACGTTCAACATTGAGCAAGATGTATCGATACACTTACTTCCCTGCAGGCTCTTTTAATCTTAAAAAATACTTATCCCATATTTTCTTGCCGAACGATTTCTCCTGATTCACAGGCGGACATGTATCAAAACTGCAGGTCAAGTATTTATCATCTTGCACAGAACGCATCTTTTGATTTTTCTTTACAAGAATATAGTTTAACTTAATTCCTGTAGCACCATCTTCTAATAATGATTTATATAATTTTGATTCGCGAAATCCATTTTTTGTAATTTCTCTAAAATTAAGAGACTGACTTGCATCTTCTACTAATACTCCGGATTTGATTCTATATGAATAATGGGCTTCAATTCCAAAATCAATATTTGGATCCAGTTGTTGAAATCGCCGATTCCAAGATCTTTCACCATTATGACAGTTTAAAACTACCGGGCCCGCTTTCTCACTCGGTTCTGTTAATACAACCTGATTTCCTTTGTGGATCGATAAATTTTCAATTTCACATGCAATAGTATCACTTGGTATTGCGCTATAGTCTTCTAAGGGCGGTGCTAGACAAGCTTTTTCGGAAGGGGAACATCCTTTGTCTTTAGCTACAGACTTGCCACCGACTATTACCAAAGATACGAAAATTATTATAAATTTCATTCATTCTCCTCGGCCTTATTATAAAAAAATTAATCTCAATTTGTTGGCCAGTGAGTGTCTCATTCCGAGACTGAAAAATTTTGGGACATCGACGGGTAAGCAATTAGAGCTGGCAATTTCTTTT
>ERZ1292625.1730-Hain-H41-01um-R1-1730-length-23634-cov-7_pt1 | contig 23634 bp, 15 predicted proteins | sample MGYA00564400_ERZ1292625 | MGnify/ENA primary metagenome ERZ1292625 (study PRJEB36523, sample SAMEA6512639) | groundwater metagenome | collected 2019-01-08 | study: AquaDiva: Metagenomics assemblies of 32 groundwater samples | reverse complement strand
GATTTGCCGGTGGTTGCTACACAAGCCGTGCAGTTTCTGAATCCAGAAGATTTTCGGGCGCACGAAGCGCGTGTCTGCATAGCCGAAGGTTATGTTTTAGAGGACAAGCGCCGTCCTAAAAATTTTACTGAACAACAGTATTTCAGAACACAAACTGAAATGGTTGAATTATTTGCCGACATTCCAAGTGCTTTGGCTAATACCATTGAAATCGCGAAACGGTGTAATTTAACTTTGGAATTGGGTATCAATCGGTTACCAATGTTTCCTACGCCCGATAATGTTAGTTTAGAACAGTATTTGCGTGAACAAGCCGATGCAGGACTGCAGCAACGCTTGACACAATTGTTTCCAGAAAATGAATTACGCCAAAATAAGATAATAGAATATCAAGCGAGACTGGAATTTGAGGTCAACACCATCATTCAGATGGGGTTTTCCGGTTATTTTCTGATCGTCGCTGATTTTATTAATTGGGCCAAGCAAAATAATGTTCCGGTTGGTCCTGGAAGGGGTTCTGGTGCGGGCTCGTTGGTGGCTTACTCACTCGGCATTACGGATCTTGATCCATTGCGATACGATTTATTGTTCGAGCGTTTTTTAAATCCAGAGCGCGTATCGATGCCGGATTTTGACATCGATTTCTGCCAAGATCGGCGTGAATTGGTCATTGAATACGTAAAGCAGCGTTATGGCACCGATAAAGTCTCGCAAATTGCTACTTTTGGTACGATGGCCGCAAAAGCAGTGATTCGGGACATAGGTCGAGTATTGGATTTACCCTACAACTTTGTTGACCAATTGGCCAAACTGGTACCTTTTGAAATAGGCATGACCTTAAAAAAGGCACGCCAATTGGAACCGCAACTCAATCAGCGTGCCGACCAAGAAGAAGATGTGCGCACCTTGCTCGAGCTCGCTGAAAGCCTTGAAGGTGTCACGCGCAATATCGGCATGCATGCCGGAGGCGTGTTGATCGCGTCTAGCGACATTACCGATTTTTGCCCAATTTACTGTACCGAATCGGCCGAATCTGTTGTCAGTCAGCTTGACAAAGATGATGTCGAAAAAATCGGCCTGGTCAAATTCGATTTTCTGGGCTTAAAAACTTTAACCACACTTGACCGTGCAGTCAGTTACATCCGTGAATCTCAGAAACAATCAGAAGTAAACACAACTCAAGATGGCGAGATTTTTTCTTTGCAAACGCTGTCACTGGAAGATGAAAAAACCTATGCGCTGATGCGTAAAGGCAATGCAGTCGGTATATTTCAGTTTGAATCGCAAGGCATGAAAGATTTGTTGCAGCGCGCCAAGCCGGATTGTTTTGAAGACATTATTGCGTTGGTGGCGTTATACCGGCCTGGCCCGATGGATTTGATTCCGGAATTTATTGAGCGCAAGCATGGTAAAAAACAGATTGAATACCTTGATGCTCGCCTCGTGCCGATTTTAGGGCCCACTTATGGCATCATGATTTATCAGGAACAAGTGATGCAGATTGCCCAGGTTATAGGAGGCTACAGTCTCGGCAGTGCAGATTTACTGCGTCGTGCGATGGGCAAGAAAAAAGTCGAAGAAATGGCGCAACAGCGCGACATTTTTGTGACGGGTGCAGTTAACAATGGCTTGGATAAAAGCAAAGCGACTGAACTTTTTGGATTAATGGAAAAGTTTGCGGGTTATGGCTTTAACAAATCCCACGCAGCCGCCTATGCGTTGATTGCTTTTCAGACCGCTTATCTAAAGGCGCATTATCCGGCAGAATTCATGGCGGCGTGTTTGTCCGCTGATATGGATGACACCGACAAAGTTCATATTTTTATTGAAGACAGCTTGACGAACGGGCTGACCATTTTACCACCCGATATTAATGAATCAACGTATCACTTTGTCCCGGTGAACGACAAAACCATTCGTTTTGGTCTGGGTGCAATCAAAGGGTCGGGTGAGTCAGCAATTAACATGCTTGTTGCAGAACGTAAATGTAGTGGTTCTTTTGGCGATTTGTTTGATTTTTGTAACCGGGTTGACCGGCGTATTGTTAATCGCCGTACCATTGAATCTTTGATACGTGTCGGCGCATTTGATTTGATTGATGCCAATCGTTGCAGCTTACTGGCTTCGGTCGGAATGGCGATTGAATCGGCCGAACAAATGAATCGATCATCCAATCAAGCCAATTTGTTTGCTGAAACCAGCGAACCGTTGCCGAAAATGCAGCTTATTCAAACGCAGGCTTGGTCGGAGCGCGAGAAATTGCACCAAGAAAAAATCGGCTTGGGGTATTACTTCAGTGGGCACCCCTATGAAACCTATGCCTTGGAACTCAAACGTTTCATTCGCACACGCTTGAATCAGTTAAACCCACAGCGCGAAACGCAATTGATTGCCGGTATCATCCACTCGATCCGCATTCAAATGACACGTCGTGGGCGTATGGCTATCATTAATTTGGATGATGGTAACGCACGGGTCGAAGTCGTCGTTTTTAATGAGTTATTTGATGTTCACCGGGCACGGTTGAAAGAAGATCAACTCCTGATTGTCGAAGTGAAAATCAGTAACCGGAACTATAATAGCGAAGGCGATGACGATCTCCGAATTACTGCCGAACAACTGTATGATCTCGCGCAAATTCGCACACGCTTTGCCAAGCAACTTAAAATTCATTGTAATGCAACCACAATTGGGTCCATCGCGAATCTTAAAGATTTACTGGCGCTGTATGCAGCTAATGTACCGGCCGTTGAATCGCATCACCTTTCAGCCGCCTGTCCGGTTACTTTGATTTATCACAATGAATTTGCCGTAAGCCCGATCGAATTTGGAAAAAATTGGCAAGTGATTTTGCACAACGATTTGCTGCAAGCCTTGTATGCACGCTTCAAAATGGAAAATGTCGAGATTGTTTATTGAATCTCGTGAGCAAAGCAAAATGATTTGCGTTCCATTGACTGCACATTTGCCACGGTAGCCAGCGCGGTGCTCCGCTTGACTATAGGGGTTAGGGCACTTATTGCCAGGGTAATATCAATTTTTCTATGGCTCGAAACACAGTCGCGCAGATAGAGGTTAATCAGGCTTTGGTATGGAACGCCCTTTTCTTCGGCCATTTCTTTGAAATAACCAATCACATCTTCGCTTAAACGCATCGTGACAGACTTTTTAAGTTTGGTCGCATAAGGATTTTTGCGGGATTTCATTTTTGATAGATCGTATTCGGTTTTCATGACTTAATACCTCGATAAAATGTGCTTTCGTTCTTTGTGGCTTTCCGTGCTGAAATGATTCGAATGGTATTGCTTCGGTCATGCTCGCCAAGACCACTTTATTAAACGAAGCAGTGAGCCCACGGTTGATGCCTAACGTCCGAGTTCAGGGGCGCTGCGCGGCTTTATCGCGTAGCGTCCCCTGCAACGAAGTGTTAGCCGCCTTCTCCGTGACCTTCTCAGCAAGTAGCTCGGCAATTCTTTCGCCGACGTGTAGGGCAGTGGAATCAATCAATTCGATGAACTGCGGAAGCATCCCTTCAGAAAACAGGGTGTTGTGATCCTTGTGAGTGCGTACCAGCACAGCCTTGCTAGCTTTCTTTGAGTTGGCTGCCCGTGCCAGCTTGCTTGCCGCCTCCATGATGGTTTCCCCGGCACGCTGAACTCTGATTGGTACCAGCGAGCCATCAATCTTGACTTGCAGAAACGCATCTATTCCGGCATTGCGCTGAACTGGAAGTAAGTCAAGTCCAGCAAGGAGCGACAACGCATCTTTGTCAGCATTGACATATGAGGCTCGCCCTTTCTTTAGCATGGCCGACTCAGTCTTGATCGGCGCAGCAAGCCTGCGTTGCGCGAGATCAACAGCCTCTTCTGAGATGTCAATTCCAATAGAAGATCTACCGAGGAGCTTTGCGGCAACCAAGGTTGTTCCACTGCCACAAAATGGATCAAGCACTAGATCGCCAGCATCAGTGCAGATTTCGACAATGCGCTCAAGTAACAGTACTGGCTTCTGGGTAGGGTAGCCAGTGCGTTCCTTTGCTTTTGGATTGAGAAACGGAATCTCCCATACGTCGCTAAGAGGAACACCCTTCTTATCTCCGCTATAGATGATGTTGCCACTAGCGTCTGTGGCATATGTGGACACGCCATGCTCGTCCCGACCGCGAAGCTGGAGTATTTGATCGATGTTGGTCGTTTCCGAGTAGGCACCGTAAACACGATTAAATTTGTAGCGATCTGTCTTGGAATAGAAAAGGATGGTTTGATGTGCCGGCAATAGTCCTTTTGCTGAGTTTGACCAGCGCCGATATGACCATATGATCTCTGACTGAAACTGATTGGGGCCGAACACATCGTCAAGGATTGCGCGCAATAGGAAATTTGCATTTTTGTCGCAGTGGACGAATATTGAGCCAGTGTCTTTAAGAACTCGATGAATTTGGCGGATTCTTACTTCCATAAATTCCGCATAATCAGCAAGTCCGTTCCACAGATCGGCGAACCTAAACTTCCTGTTTCGGTCACGTGAAACAGAGGAATGATGCTTGTTTGTAAAGAACGGAGGATCAAGGTAGGCAAGATCGACCGTCGAATCTGTGATCGCCTTCATTGTGTGAAGGCAGTCGCCGTGAATAACCTGGCTCGGTGATTCTCTCATGATGCCGCCGCAGTCCTTTCATTCGCGATTTCTTCAAGAATTCCTTTCAGATCAATTGCCGTCTTGTCGCGAACGTAGCTCCATGCCGCATCTCCGTAGTAATACTCTCCGCCAACACCTTCATAAAGCGTTTCGAGAGTTTCTTGTATGCGGATAGCCTGTGCTCTGTTCGGGTAGTAGAACATCACGCGAATCGGTGTATAGCCAGCATCAGATATGACCTGAATTCTCGTGTGCTCTTTTGTAATGTGGTCGCCGTCCGTCGTGGCATCCTTCCACTTGATTTCTAAGGCATCATTTCCAACAAGGCAGTCAATCTCAAACGTCCTCGGGCGTTGGCCGCGAGTATTTGCGATTCGTAAGGAAGCAGAGTCAGGGAATGCCTCCTTAAAGCAGAGCTTTGTAGCCTCCTCAAGGAATGAGCCTGCGTACTTGTAGAGAAATCGGCCTTTGTTTTGGTAAACGTCAATCAAGTGTCCTTCCTGCTCACTGATGCCGAGTACGCGATAGATCAAATAATGAGACAGATCGTCGCCTAGCATTTCAGCAACGCGACCCTCAATCACGGTGTTCAGGCGCTGAGCGTATTGGTCTGCAAGTTGCCTGATATTTTTTCTGGTAGTCATCATTGCTCGCGCTGGTAGTAATAAACGAGATTATCCATGAAGCAGCGGGTAAGGCGGCTAACGTTCAGCTTAACCGGCGCAAATGGAGCGCAGCGGAATTTGCGTCCGAGTTGAAGCTGTTGTTATGCGACATCACAATCCGGGCTAGCACCTAGAGCACTTCGCAGCATGTTAATGTTACCAATTGATGAGCTACACACACCTGTTCTATCCGTAGAGCAACTCGGTCTGGTAGGTTCCACCTACCGGGCGGTTTACGAACAGCCGCCATTGCCCCCCGCGTTTGATACCGAACACCCGCGCGGTCGCACCGTATTGTTGGACGCTCAGTTGCGTTCCACCCGTGATGTCTGGAGTCGCGGCAACGATGTCCTGCGCGAGGTTATGCAGGGTCCCCATCCGGACGTTGGCGGAGTGGGTGGCGTTCCGCTGCTGCCGCGCGGCGGCACTCTCGAAAAGCTGCTGAAATAAGGTCGGGGGAACGGGTGCAACTTGGACATTGTGGTGAACCACGATCGTCCTGCTCGGCGCCGTGAAGATGAGAATCCCGCAACCGGTAAGTTCGGCGGTGAAGAAGAGCTGCGCCTCGAAACCGAGTTCGATTGCGTAAGCCTGATCCGCAGCCCACTGGAGGTAGTAGGCACGATCACGCTGATATTGTGCGACCGCTGGCGAGTTGCGGCTGACCCAAACCGCCGATGTGGGCGGAATCCCCGTGTCGTCGTAGCGGAGGGTGACAGGCGTCACTCGGGCAGCGGAGTACTGGTAGTGTAAAGGAACCGCTCCAGGGTTGTGAACGGTTCGGGAAACGGTGTTCGGGATCGCCTGTGTCATTGTGCCGTCAAGCCGAATCTGCCTCACGTTGCCCGGTCCATTGAGTAATGCCACCGGGTTGTCCAGGAACTGTCTGTATTGCTGTTGATTCATTGTCATGTTCCTTTCATTTTGTTTTCATACTCCACGCTGTCGCACGTTGTCGCATAACGAATGAGTTCACCGGCTGCCGAAGGCAGTCCGGTGCAACGAAGGGTTAGGCGTCCCGCCAGAATGTTGGATGTACCCCATATTCTTTGCTGCCCATTCTCTGGCCTAAACGAAATCGTGCTGCCAGACCTGATTGTCATTCTTTCGGAACTGCCACACCGGGGTGCCACGCTGGCTAAACTGTTCTCGGACATCGCCAGTGGCTGACACCGACGAGATGACGATGCTGTCCATCGTCCAGTTGTCTGCGGCGAAATCGGGCCCCGCCGCACTGTGCTTTATGCTGACCGAGCGGACGTCGCCCCATATTGTGCCGGGATCGACGGGCACGTCGCGGATGTGTGTCGTGTGCGCCGGCCACTCGGTGCCCTCGTTGAGACTGATCTCAAAGGTGGTACCGCTGCTCAGCGTGACGAGTGCAACATCGGCGCTCACGTGGTCCCGAAACGGGTGGGCCAGATCGCCGAGGCTGTCGTCGCCAACGGTGACCGTGAGCCGCACCGCAGAGATCGGCGTGTCGTCAAGCGGCTCCAGGTTGTAAGTCGAGGTAAAGTCGTTGCTGAACGTCGTGCGGTTCCCGCCGCCCTCGCGGATGAGATGAGTCAGCTTCTGTCGCCACAGGGTCAGATCCGCGCCATGCAGATCCAGGATGTCGCGCGCGATGTAGGTTCCCATCAGCTGCCCCCAGTGCGGCACGCCGTTGTGCGCGATAGCGGCGCGCTGGACGCGCTCGATGAATTCGGAATTTCCGGCGAAATCCCGGATGACCGGAATTTCGATGTGGCAGGTCGTCGGAAATTTCGACATGCCGATCAGGGCTTGCGTGTTGCGGGTGTACCGAAGCGACAGGATGAACGCCACGGCGATATGCCGGCCGTAGAGATCGTCGAATATCGCCAGGACCTCGTCGATGAAGGCAAGATATCCTCCTCCGCCGGTGGCTGCCGCCACGTCGAAGGCGATCTCCATAGCATCCACCTTCTGGCAGAAATCCTCGGCGGCGTAGCCGTAGGTATCCATGACCTTCCAGCCGATGTCGGTCCTGGAGACGAGCGGATACGCGGAGTTGAACAAGCCGACCAGAATCGATCGCATCACGTCCTGGAGACCGACCGTGAACGCAAAGTTGGTGATCGCGGGGCAACCAGCTCACCCGGCGTGACGCCGCTGCTAAAGGTGATGAACCCCAGAAGCGCGACCAACGCGGCGATGACAACGCCAAGCGCGATGATCACCGCGACGATCACCGCAATCGCGGCAAACAAGAGCGCGGCGAGAATCCACCCGACCAACGGAACTCCCAGCAGGACGGTGGCGCCTGCCAGCATGATCGAGACTGCCTCCACCAATCCCACAATCGCCAGCACCAAGACGGCAATCGCCGCGACCAGGATCGCCGCGATCCATGAGACATCCTGCTGGCGGCAAAGCCAGCCGATGAAGTCGTCGCCACCTGGTCCCGGAGGGCTGCTCGGTGTCGCGCAGGCCTCCACTGTCCTTTCGGTGACCTTGCAATCGTGCTGACCGGTATTGCCGAAGGGATTGATCAGAACGTTCAGGAAATACTTCTCCGCGGTGAAGGCGGTGAAGTTCTCGGCACCGAGGTTAGCGCGGTACGTCTCCCAGATTTCGGCGGTGCGGGTCTCTTGTAATTTGAAGGCGGGCACGGTCCTGATGACCAGCGCATACACGAAGCCCATGCGGCCGACGGAAACGAGCGCGGCGCGAAATAGATCATCGTCCTTCTTCACCAGGATGCCATTGCACATTTCGGCGGCCGCTGCGCGATCGCCGTCGACAATCGCCCGCAGCTGCGCCTGGGTGTTCTCCTCGGTGCCCGCCGTCAGACCCGACGAGCGCTCGATCCAGAACTCCTGACCCCCCGGGCCAATCAGGTGGATCGCCTGCACGCAATCCGCGATCGGTGGCAGATGCAGATCGCCGCCGTGCGATCCGGTGGCCATCACGCCCGCGATGGACTGGCCCCCGCTGCCGCCCAGCGTGGGCAGCGCCCGCCGCGTCGAATCGCAACTGAGACCTACCTCATCGTCGCCGCCACCGTTCTCCGCCGCCGGCAGGCCGTGCAGCAGACGATTGACATTGAAAACCTTGGTGCCGCCCTTGATTTGAACCAGGCTCTCGCGGAGCGACTCGTCGGCGAGCGTCAATCGGTTGAGGATCAGGGTGCGATCGATGACACCCGTGATGTCATCGCTCTCGATCACAACGTCGTTCGACACAGAAAGACCCATGAACGCCCAGATGCTGCCCGTCCACTTCACCCGCTGTCCGTCCACTTCAGTCTGCCGAATGATCTCGACGATCTCGCCCCGGGTGGAGGGGCGAAAGGACCTTGCAGCCGTGAAGGTCAGGGCACGCACCCAATTGGTGAACGTTTTCGGGATAGTCCGTGGCGTGGATTCAGTCGATGTGGGACAAATCATGGCGTCATATCCTCCTGCAAGCTTGTTTAGTGTTCGCGCGTCATGACATGAGAGCTGCGGGAAATTGCCCGGACGCCTAGCGTAATGTATAAGACATTTTGTCCAATAATCTTGTAGGCAATGTCGTATAACTCTGGCAATGATTAATTATCATGATGTATTTTAATACCTAATGTCAATTAGCCAATTGAATAAGACAAATGTTATAAATTAATACAACGATGTCGCCAGCTAAAAAATTGTTCAATCAAGTCCGTGAGAAAATAAGATACCCGCACTATAGCTTAAGCACTGAGAAAACTTATATTAAACACTAGATTATTTTTCATGGCAAGCGTCATGGCTGATAGGAGTGCTGTTGAAGTGGGACGGTTTTTGACTTATCTGGCCAATGAGCGTCATGTAGGTACCCAGTGCGACCCAGAATCAGGCATTATCGGCTATTCTATTTTGTGTGCCGCGATGTATTGGCTAGATTCGCCCTGGATGGATGGTTTCGAACGATCCAAAAACCCAAAATGTTTACTTGTGGTATTCCCTTGAAAGTTTAGGCGCTTTTGCGGGAAGCTATAGCTGCGTCGGAACCCATTGGCCTGATTCAAGGACTCTGTTGCAAAGAATAAGCGATTGGATGCATGACTAATTTCCCACAGGATATTTCCTGTGCCAGATTTCAAAGCAACCTTATTTTTGCAACAGAGCCGAAAAAGGCTTTTTTAGGGAAGCATTGATTAATTCGCCGAGCAAGGTGAGATGTCAGGCGGATGGAGCGCAGAAATGAGACATATCATAAAGATAGACAAGTTTCTGAGCACCACCCAACGTAGCAAATCGCTTGCGCAGGCAATTAATCAGTGTTTTAATAGCAAATTAAATGATGACTAACCCTAAAAAAGGACTGCCATCGAGAACGCCTATCGATGTAGGGTCCGGATTCCAATGGTTATCGATCAAGTTAGCGGCATAGTTCACCGTGTTTTCTTGTAGGAAACTATCGGAGTAGGGTACTGTAGGGCTGTCTTTCATTGCTTCCGATAAGACCGCAATATAGTCGTTCACATTGCCAAGTGGCGGATCTGGGAGATTGAGCAATTCATTGAATTCTCCGCCATCCAGCACATTCAAGATATTAATCAAAGTTCCATAGAATATCGATTCTAAATTCTCGGGGGTGGATTGAATATTGCCCAGGTGTGGTACGCCGGTTTCATCGGGAGTATATAAACCATCAGCCTCTTGATAAAGATATTCTGATCGAAAGAAACTTTCATAATCTCCCGGATCTTCTAAAGATGCCTTGACGAGTTCTCTCAGTGTGGAGGTTGACAAAGCTCCTGTGTGATTGTTGAAATCCACCAGCTTATCGACATTACCTAATTTGAGGTTCGATAGTACTTTGACTTCATCAAGCCATGTGCTATCCAAATTAGAAGCTGCGAAGTAATTTCTGATGGTGTCGGATGAGTAACCTGAAATATCACTAAGGTGTTGAACTGTAACGCCATTATCAAGGGAAACTTTAAAAATTGCTCCAGGATTATTAACATTTGCCATCAAAAAATCTACCGCAGTTTTTTGATCTAAATTATAGGAGTTTAAAACTTCTTGCCATGTTGCCATTACTTTTTCCTTTTACTTATTTTGTTGATGATTGAATACAATCTCTAGAAAAATTCCAAGAGCATCGATTCACGATGAATTACTGGGATTTGTTGCAAAGAAATGTCATAGACAATTCAAATTTTGCATTTTTCGATCAATGAAACAGTTAGCAGGCTGTCGAAAAACATTTTTGAGAAAAGCGATGCAAGGCAAAAATAGGCGAAAAAAAAAGCGTAGTTTATGCACGATAAAAGAGCGTTATGAGCCTGTTTTTAACGCCGCAGTGGCAACGCAGATGGTTTTTCAACGACCTGTTAAGACATGGTTGCATGATTGAACCCCATAAAAATGATAACACTAAGTCTGTAGTAAAATGTACTTTTAATACTAAGACTTAGGAATCTAAAGGGCTTGTGTTTCCTAAGTTGAACTGACTTATTCTGCGATTAAGAAGCTTACGCGCACGAGTAGGTAACTCAGATGCAGTCATGCCTACTGGACCGTAATTTTCTTGTACTAAATCATCGGCGGCTGCGCCATGCAAATAGACCCCCAGCAATAGCGCATGTCCAAGTTCCATGCCTTGCGCAAAAAAGGCCGCAATCATGCCAGTCAATACGTCGCCCGTGCCTGCGGTGCTAAGCCCAGCATTACCCGTGGTGTTGATATAACGTTGACCATCGGATAAACAACCAATACTGCCAGCGCCTTTTAATACAATTTGGCAATTAAATTGTTGCGCAAGCTGTAAAGCTGCTTGCATGCGATTGTTTTGTATCGCGGCTGTGGTGCAATTGAGCAGACGGGCTGCTTCGGCTGGATGGGGCGTTAGCAGGGTCGGTGCTTTACGTTGACTGATTTTTCGTGCGATCTCGAGCTGTTGGACCATGAGATTGAGCGCATCTGCATCCAATATCAACGGTATCGGCATGTCGATTGCGCGTTCTAGTAACCTAAGTACAAGCTCCGAAGTACCCATACCCGGGCCGGCAACAATACAGCTAAGGGATTCAATCGCGAATAAATCAGCAGGTGCGCGCAACATCAGTTCTGGTTGTGAAAAATCTACAACAGGTGCTGTTTGTGCAATCATGCCAACATACACTCGACCCGCTCCTAAATGTAAAGCGGCACGTCCGGCCAGTAATGGCGCACCTATCATGCCATCAGATCCACCAATGATGGCAACGCTGCCGTAAGAGCCTTTATGGCTGTTGGCTGCGCGAGGTGGCGGTAATAAAGATTGTGTTAAGGATTCAGTTAATAACCAACTACGTGGCGTGGGGAAATGATCAGAGTGGATATGCAATGTTTCCAGGATTACTTGGCCGCAACAGTCACGGCCAGAATTTGTGAACAATCCCGGTTTTAAGCCAATAAAAGTAACCGTAATCGTAGCTTGTATCGCTATTCCGTAAATGCTACCGTTATCGCTGCCTAATCCAGATGGAATGTCCAACGATAAAATGGGGCATCTCATCTGGTTGACCGCTGCAATCCATTGCCGGTAAGTGCCTTCGATCGGGCGCGATTGGGATTGATCCAATCCAATGCCGAATAACCCGTCAATAATCACGTCATACACCGTTTCATTGGGAATTGACGTAATCATTTTACCCCCGATGGCTTGCCATGCTTGCAAGGCATTTCTTGCGTCATGCGGCATGCGCTCAGCATCTGCAGCAAACACAACCGTCATCGTATGTCCCCAGTCTTTTAAATGACGCGCTGCGACAAAAGCATCTCCGCCATTATTACCGGGCCCTACTAATACCAGTATTTGAGCATTCGTTACGTTTTTTAGGAAATGCTCGCGGGTGATTCGCGCTGCCGCGTATCCCGCGCGCGCCATCAAGTCCGGTGGATTGGGTAATGCGAAAACTGCGCGCTCAATGCCACGTATTTGTTCGGTAAGATAAACGGCATTGCTTTGCATAGGAACGAATTTCATGATTTATGGATGAATACTTTATAGGATAACCGGTTGGAGTGTCTTCTCGTGTAAAATTACTTTTTTATTATTAACCGACATTCTACTAATGCTTCAATTTCGTGGCGAGTCCGCACATTTTGATTTTCGCTTGCAGAAATTACTGCAGCAAGTTACTTCATGCAATCCATCGGTAACAGCGATACACTCCGAGTATTGGTATTTTTGTGCTTCCCGAAGCGAATTAACAACGGATGAAATGACTGCTCTGGGTGAGTTATTGAGTGTTAATCTCGAACAGCAGCATTGTCAGTCTCCCGGGGAATTTTTTCTCGTATTGCCTCGTCTCGGTACCCTTTCACCTTGGTCAAGTAAAGCCACGGATATTGCGCATCACTGCGGGCTTGGTAAGATTGAGCGCATCGAGCGTGGTATTGCATTTCACTTGCAAATTACCCAAGTACTTTCTGCGCAAGATAGGCATCGATTGATGCGCGTGCTGCATGATCGCATGACTGAGTCGGTATTTTATACATTGGCGGATGCCGAATTATTGTTTCAACAATTTACACCGAAACCGTTGCAGCTTGTTGATATTCTTTCTAGCGGTATCAATGCGATGCACGAAGCGAATCAAATGTTGGGACTCGCTTTATCGGAAGACGAAATTGATTATTTGCTCGATTACTATCAGCAAATACATCGTAACCCCACCGATGTTGAGTTGATGATGTTTGCCCAAGCGAATTCCGAGCATTGCCGTCACAAGATTTTCAATGCGAATTGGGTCATCGATGGCAAACCGCAGGACAAATCGCTTTTTGCCATGATTCGTAATACGCATCAAGCGCATCCACAGGGCACTTTGGTTGCTTATGCAGATAATGCGAGCGTCATTGAAGGGGACACGATTGCACGTTTCTACCCGGGAAATGAACAAACATACCGGTATTCGCACGAGAAAACACACTGGCTGATGAAAGTAGAAACGCATAATCATCCAACTGCGATTTCACCTTTTCCGGGTGCGGCAACTGGCGTGGGAGGTGAAATACGCGACGAAGGTGCAACCGGACGGGGCGCTAAGCCGAAAGCTGGGTTGAGCGGATTTTCCGTATCCAATCTGAATATTCCGGATGGTTTGCGGCCGTGGGAATACGATTCCTTGTCGGAAAACAATCGTGCCACCTATGGTAAACCAAACCGCATTACTTCGGCATTGCAAATCATGTTGGAGGGTCCGATCGGTGGTGCGGCGTTTAATAATGAGTTTGGTCGACCGAATCTAGCAGGTTATTTTCGTACTTTTGAAGAGCGTGTTGCCGGCAAAATGCGGGGTTATCATAAACCCATCATGTTGGCTGGCGGGATTGGACAAATTTCTGACCATCATGTGTATAAAGAAAAATTTGCAGCGGGGACGTTATTGGTTCAATTGGGCGGCCCTGGCATGTTGATAGGATTGGGGGGAGGCGCAGCTTCTAGCATGGATACGGGTAGCAATACCGAGGCACTGGATTTTGATTCAGTGCAGCGTGGTAATCCGGAAATGCAAAGGCGTGCTCAAGAAGTGATCGATCGTTGCTGGCAGTTAGAGAGTACTGATCAGAAGAATCCTATTTTATTTATTCACGATGTGGGAGCAGGAGGGCTTTCCAATGCTTTTCCTGAATTGGTGCATGATTCCGGTCGAGGTGGGCGTTTTGATTTACGAAAAGTGCCATCCGAAGAAACGAGCATGTCGCCGATGCAGATCTGGAGCAACGAAGCCCAGGAACGATATGTGCTGGCGATAAAACCTGAATCATTGGCTTTATTCCAAGATATTTGCGAACGGGAACGTTGTCCATATGCAATCATAGGTGAAGCGACCTTGGAAGAGCAGTTAGTGGTTCTTGATTCTGAGTCTACGATGGTTCCGGTTAACATGCCTTTATCAGTGTTGCTGGGTAAGCCTCCTAAAATGCTGCGCGATGTGGTACATCAAAACGAGCATTTGCCCGCGATAGATTTGTCAGATATGGATTTGAGTGAAGCGGCTTATCGTCTATTACGACTACCGACTGTAGGCGATAAAACCTTTCTCATCACGATTGGGGATCGTAGTGTTGGTGGCTTGACAGCGCGTGACCAAATGGTTGGGCCCTGGCAAGTACCGGTAGCCGATGTGGCCGTTACCAGCCGAGGATTTCAGACGCATTTAGGAGAGGCGTTTGCGATTGGAGAACGTACGCCATTGGCTTTGATCAATACAAAAGCAGCGGCACGTATGGCGGTCGGTGAGGCAATTACGAATATTGCCGCGGCTTCGATTGCAGATATTGCACAGATCAAATTATCGGCTAATTGGATGGCAGCAGCGGGACATCCAGGTGAAGATGCCGGATTATATGATGCGGTTTATAGTATCGGTATGGAGCTGTGTCCGCAGCTGGGAATCAGCATTCCGGTCGGTAAAGATTCCATGTCGATGAAAACCACCTGGCAAGACATTGATCAGGAACGCGGTGAAGTGACACATAAAGAAGTTACTGCACCCTTATCGTTGATCGTGTCGGCTTTTGCTGCTATTACCGATGTGCGTAATACACTGACGCCGCAATTACGCAACGACTGCGGCGCAACCGAATTGATATTGATTGATCTGGGTGCAGGGAAAAATCGCTTGGGGGGTTCAGCATTAGCGCAAGTATTTAAACAGGTCGGAAATAGTGCTCCGAACATTGACGGTGAAATCGGTGCGCAACGACTCAAGGCATTTTTTGCAGCAATCCAGCGCTTAAATCTTGAAAACAAAGTACTGGCATATCATGATCGCTCCGATGGCGGATTGTTCGTAACGCTTTGTGAAATGGCTTTTGCCGGACGTGTTGGTGTCACAATTAATCTCGATCAATTATGTTTTGACCCATGCCGCAGCGATTTGGATGGGTCTGAATTGCATCCTGAGCAATCGGGGAGGCATTTTCAGGAAAAATTGCTGGAGGTTTTATTCAATGAGGAACTGGGTGCAGTATTACAAATCCGTGCTGAACAACGCTCTGAAGTGATGAATGTCTTGAACGATGCGGGGTTACGTGAAGTTAGCTTTGTTATTGGGCATGTGAACGCGGTTGATGAGATTCGATTGATGCGTAATAATCAGACGGTGTTATCCGAAAAATGCTGTGATCTACATCGCGTTTGGTCGGAAACAACGTATCACATGCAAAAACTACGTGATAATCCGGTATGCGCGCAACAGGAATACGATCGTATTTTGGATACGGCTGATCCGGGGCTTCACGTTGAATTATCATTCAATGCTGTGGATGATATTGCTGCACCGTATATTCAAAACAATATTCGTCCACGTATAGCCATTTTGCGCGAACAAGGAGTGAACGGCCACGTCGAAATGGCAGCTGCATTTGATCGTGCAGGGTTCGCGGCGATTGATGTGCATATGAGTGATATTTTGTCAGGGCGGATATCGCTTAAAAATTACCAAGGCATGGTGGCTTGCGGTGGATTTTCTTACGGCGATGTATTGGGTGCGGGTGAAGGTTGGGCCAAATCCATTTTATTTAATCCGCGCGCGCGCGATGAATTTGAAGCATTCTTTCAGCGGCAAGATAGTTTTGCATTGGGTGTGTGCAATGGTTGCCAAATGATGAGTCATCTGCAGAAAATTATTCCTGGAGCTGAATACTGGCCGCGCTTTAAACGCAATCTATCGGAGCAATTTGAAGCACGTTTTGTTATGGTAGAGGTTCAACCAACGGCTTCCATTTTTTTCGACGGGATGGCGGGTAGTCGCATGCCGATTACTGTTGCGCATGGTGAAGGGAAGGTTGAATTTATGGCAAACGCGGCTGACAATGCGGCTAATCTTGTAACGCTGCGCTTTATCGATAATCAAGGAACAATGACTGAGAATTATCCCTACAATCCTAGCGGATCAATGTTGGGAATTACCGGCCTAACTACGCCTGACGGGCGCTTCAATGTGTTGATGCCGCATCCGGAGCGGGTGTTTCGCATTTCACAGCATTCTTGGTACCCGGACCAATCGGTTCAACAGGAAGATGGACCTTGGATGCGATTATTCCGCAATGCACGAAAATGGATTGGTTAGCCTCAAAAATACTACCTGCAACAGGATATTGATCATGACACTATTTAAAATAACGCCTTATTATAAAATTTTTGTTTTAACCATTTGGCTTCTGAGTGGTTATAGCGGCTATGCCTGGAGTGAAACCGTTCCAGGCAAGACATTACAACCGGATCAATGTGTTGCACTGGGAGATTGGATTGTTCCGGGTTCGGGAAGCGGTATTGGTAAGGCTTCGCAACAAAACGTTGTTGCTCGTGCCGCTAAGGCGGCCGTCGTATTGTTAGGAGAAACGCATATCAATGCTGATCATCATCGCTGGCAATTACAAGCATTAACGGCGTTGCATGTGCAACGCCCGGATATGGTGATAGGTTTCGAAATGTTTCCACGCCGCATACAACCTGTGTTGGATCGTTGGGGCGCGGGTGAATTGACTGAAAAAGAGTTTTTGCGCGTTGCCGAATGGGATCGTGTGTGGAATACCGATGCGAATTTGTATTTGCCATTGTTTCATTTCGCTCGTATGAACCGTATCCCGATGCTGGCCCTGAATATTGAGCATAGCCTACGACACAAGGTTGCAGCAAAAGGTTTTTATGGTGTTCCAGTCGAAGAGCGTGAAGGGTTGACGCGTCCGGCAGAACCCAGTGATGCTTATGTGGATTATTTGCTGCCTATCTATAAACAGCATGATCGAAAAAATAGCAAGCAAAGCGAAGTTGTTCGGGATGATCCAGATTTTAGACGTTTTATCGGCGGGCAACAATTGTGGGATCGTGCGATGGCACAGGTGCTACAACAGCCTTTAGCGAAATCAGGGAAACATAAACCACCGCTTGTGGTGGGTATTATGGGTTCAGGTCATATCGCACATGGCTATGGTGTTGCGCACCAATTACGAGATTTGGGTGTAAAAAATATTGTTGCATTATTACCGTGGGACATCGACCGTTCTTGTAAGCAACTCGTAAAAGGGTTTGCCGATGCGGTATTTGGTGTTTTGCCGTATGCCTCTGATTCGATTCAACCGCAATTTCAACGTTTAGGCATTCGGTATGAAATCGGCCGTGGCGGCGCCGTCGTATTGCAAGTTGAGCAAAATAGTATTGCCGAAGCTGCGAATTTACAGGATTCGGATGTCATCCTACAAATGGCGGGTATGCCTATCACGAAAATTGAAGATGTCATTAACATTGTGAAACGTCAGGCACCCGGTACTTGGTTGCCGATGACGATCAACCGTGGCAATACAGAAATGCAAATTATCGCTAAATTTCCGCCAATTAAGCGTTAATATAGAGGATAAGATTGGTAACAAATGTTACGTAATATCATTATGTTGGGTCGTTTCTACTGCCGTAGTGTGCTGTTGATATTTTTGATTGGATTTGTTTCGCAATGGACTGTGGCTGCGCCTATTACTAAGTCATTCGCTGTTAAAAATAATGATGTCCATTATCATATTACCGTGCAGGTTGATCCAATTAAAGGTACGTTAGAAGGCAAAAGCATCATTACTGTACAAAGACCCAAAGAACTAAAGCTAATGCTCGGATCAGCATTTGAAGTAACCAAAGCACATTTTAACGATGGAGAGTTAGGCATCGGCCGACAGCAGACCGATCAACCGCATGTCTGGCACATCCCATTTATTTTCAGCCCACACCATCAATTTGAGATTCATTGGCAAGGATCATTGACCCAATTGGGTGGTTCAAATCTAGAACAATTAACCAAGTTTGGCGGTAAGCAAAACACGTTTTTACAGGATGCATCTCTGTGGTATCCTCGCGTCGTGGGTGAATTTGCCAGTTATAAACTAGAGCTGGTATTGCCACCGGGCCAACGAGGATTAGTGCCGGGTCGAATCGTTCATGAACAGGATTCACTGCTAGGATATCAAGCGACTTTTGAGTTTTTATATTCAGCAGAAGGTATTAACCTTGTTGCGGGACCCTATGAAATTAACACACAAACGTACCAAGGAAGTAATGGGCGTTCGATCCAACTACGTACTTATTTTCACCGACAGATTGCTCATTTTTCTCAAGATTACCTCGCCTTAGCTAAGCGGTATTTGTCACTGTACGAATCTCGGATAGGTGCATACCCTTATACTGAATTCAGTGTGGTTTCTAATCTGGAACCGATTAATTTCAGCTTGCCAACACTTGCCTGTCTCAGTATTGACGTACTGAAATTACCGTTGACCCGTGGCGATATTTCAATTGCCCGTGAAGTATTGCGTAACTGGTGGGGTAATGGCGTGTATTCTGAGCATCATCAGGGTAATTGGGTTGAGGGATTGATTGCGTTGATGGCTGATCATGCCATTAACGAACAGCTCAGTGCTGAGCAAGCACGCAATACGCGTTTAACATGGATACATGATTTAGCGTTGTTATCTACCAAGCAAGATGCTCCGCTGAACGCATTTGTGCTCGGTACACATGATATCGAAGAATTGACAGAAAAATACAAAGCAGCGATGTTTTTCCTAATGTTGCAAGATTATTTGGGTGAAACTATTTTTCAACAAGCGATACAAGCACTTTGGACAACGCGTCGCTTCCAAGTCACTTCCTGGCAACAATTACAGCAATTGTTTGAAATTATTTCCGGGCAAAAATTGGAAAATTTTTTTAATCAATGGATTTACCGCAATGGTAGGCCGGATATTTCGATCCAGGAAGTGAAAGGTGTGTCTAAGTCTTCTGATACTTATGGGTTAACGCTAACATTGCAACAAACAAATCCCATTTATCAACTCCGTGTTCCTATCAGTATTCAAAGTCAATTCGATACCAAACTGCAGTGGATCGATTTAACGCAAGAGCAACAAACAGTTACTTTAACCTCAGTGAGTAAACCATTATTTGTCACGCTTGACCCTAATTTCCGATTGTTGAGGAAATTAGCCGGTGGTGAGGTGCCTCTTAATCTGTATGCAGTGATGTCCAATCCACTTACTCGAACTATTTTACTGTCGCAGCAAACTGATGTTCGCGAATTGGCTACAGTTCTTGCTATCCGTTTGCAGAAATATACACCGCGGATTGTTACTGCAACACAGGAATTGTCGGTTGGGCCAATGCTCGTTGTCGGTTTGCAGCCTGAAATTGAGAATTTCATTACCACACACAAAATATCACCGTTATCCGATGAAATTAAAACTGGTAGCACAGCGCAAGCTTGGGTAACTAGGTTATCCAATGATACACCTATCGTTTTGATAGCTGCCCAAGATCAAGCATCGCTCAGTGCTCTCATTTCCCAGTTGCCACATTATGAGAAAAACAGTTACGTAACGTTTACGAGACAACAAGCCATTAATAGTGGGCTGTGGCCGACGGAAATCCCTAAAATCAAAGTCCAATGGTAATTATTAGAAATAAGGATGAATAACATAATTCAGTTTTCATTCAGTTTCGAAACCTATAATTTCCATATTGTTTCATTAAGTAACCAAAAGTAATTCATGATTGTCTAATTAAACAGAAAGAAAAGATTCTTGTTACATCCGAAAATACAAGGCAAAAATATGAAAAATCTCAGATCGTATTTTACCTGCTTGATGAGTTGGCTCGTCATTTTGTTGATCGTAATGATGATTAGTACTGCTTGGGCGGGTGGGTCTCATCGACACCGACATCATCATGTTAATTGGGGAATCAGCTTGGGTAGTGGTGGATATTATCCTGGCTATTATGGTGCAGGAATATACAATCCTGGCATTTGGTCTCCGGGATTCTATAATTATCGTTCTTATAATTATTGGGATCCATTTTTTATACGTCCCCCTATTTATGCACCATCGATTATGACGGTTCCGGTAAGGCCGCCTGTTTATATTCAAAAAGAGGAGCTTAAAGTATCTCAACCGCAAGCAGGTTATTGGCATTATTGCCAGAATCCGGCTGGCTATTATCCAACCGTTAAAAATTGTTCACAGGATTGGATACTTGTTCCTCCACGACCACCCGCACAATAACACCATGAGAGGTAAAATTATGTTGAAACAGAGAGTTAGCAGTATGTGCATACTACCGGTCATTTCTTTATTGTCAGCATGTGTCAGTATGCCTTCCGGGCCGAGCGTCATGACTTTACCTGGTTCAGGAAAAAGTTTTGAGCAATTTCGTGCTGATGAATTTTCTTGCCGGCAATATGCGACTGAACAATTAGGAGGGAGATCTGCGCAGTATGCTTACAACACCAGCGGTGTTCAGAGTGCAGCTGTTGCGAGCGGCCTTGGTGCTGCGGCAGGTGCTGCCATGGGGGGGGGCGAAGGCGCTGCAATTGGTGCCGGTGCTGGGTTGTTAATGGGCGGGTTGATGGGTTCGGGAAGTGCTACAACTTCTGGTTATGAGGCGCAGCGCCGTTATGATATTAGCTATATCCAATGCATGTATGCAAAAGGACATCGCGTCCCAGTGGATGGCAGAATTAGCAATGACGCTCCAAGTAATAATTATCAAAGATCATCAGCACCAACGCCCGGATTTACGCCACCGCCACCGCCATCCGGCAACCCACCGCCCCCACCTCCACGATGATAAACGGGGAATAGGTCAACGTTCGACATTATTATTCGAAAATTCATATAGTTAAGGCTTATGCCTAGTAAACTAGGTATAAGCCTTATTTATTCTAAGTGAATTAAGGTTAGAGATTTAGTGGATATGATGCCAATAGCGTTTGCGTAACGCCCGCCAATAATCCACTGTATAGTGATTGTCAGTAAAACGTATTAAAATAGCGCCATGTATATCGCTGCGAAGCAATGGTATGTCTTCATTGAGATAACGCATTAAAACATCAGGATGTGGATGGCTATAGCGGTTCTGATATCCAACTGGAAATATCGTTAGCTTTGGATTCACTGTCTGTATAAAAGCTGTTGACGATGATGAATTACTACCGTGATGCGGTGCGATCAATACAGTTGCAGGTAACTTTTCAGGAAAATGATTTAACAATGCATATTCCTCTTTAAAACCAATATCGGAGGGTAGTAGTACACTTCCATGAGGGCTGGTTATTTTTAGCACACAACTTCGATCATTCGTTTTACCTGTTACTTTGTCGTAAGCCGCAATGGATGGGTGTAACCATTCAAACTGAACGTTATCCCACTCCCAAATAGTTCCACTACTACATCGCGTATGATTGTTGGAGAATTGTAGTTGCAGTTGATGCGCAGCTTCCAACGATGATGCCACCGTTTTAACGTCGATTGCTTTGATGACTGACAAAACACCGCCACTATGATCGGAATCAGCATGCGATATTACCAGTGCATCAAGCTGATGAATGCCTTCTCCGCGCAGGTAAGGAACGATAATTCGATTACCACTATCAGCTTCACCGAAATTTGGACCAGTATCAAACAATAAATTATGGTTTGCGGTGCGAACCACTACCGATAGTCCCTGTCCGACATCCAGTACAGCTAACCATAATTCACCATTGCGAGGCTTGGACGGAGCCGTTATAAAGAGTGGTAATAATGCAATTAGCCCGAGCCATCGCGCAGGAAATCCGCTGAACCAGTAGAATCCTATACTTCCCGGTAGTAGCATCCAGATTATCCCAGTAATTGCAACGAATATTGACCAAAGCGGGGGCATATGCTGTTGCCACACTGCATTAGGAGCGTCGCTTAACCACTGTATCAGCATCATGCCGAAAGACAACACAGTATGTACTAGCGGCAATAGAATTTGATCGAGTAAAGGGATCGTTGAAAGCAGTGTTAGTGGAATGACTACTAAGCTCATGAAAGGAATGGCAATCAAATTCGCAAGCGGGGAAATCAATGAGAATTGTTGAAACAATCCTAACAACAATGGCATTAAAGCCAACGTTATAGCCCATTGAATACGAAACCATTGTTTCCATCCTTGAACAGCGCTTAACCGATTCACTGTGATCCACAAAATTACGGCGATTGCCCCGAATGACAACCAGAAGCTTGCCGATTGGGTCGCCCAAGGATCCCATAACACTACCAAAAACAGCGCCCATAGCAATACTGTCAAAGGTGAAATCATACGTCCATGCCAGACTGCAACGGCTACTGCAAAAAGCATCCAAAAAGCACGTTGCGCAGGGATTGCGAAACCCGATAGCAACACATAGCCTAAAGCTACCAGTAAACCACCAGCAATGGCTGCTTTACGTGCAGGCAGATGCAATAATAAATAAGTATTTCTGCGCCATAAAGCCAATATCAATGTAAATACTAAACCTGAAACCAGAGTGACATGCAGTCCTGAAATCGCCATCAAATGAACGGTGCCTGTACGAGTCAATGCTTCCCACTGATCTCGTGCGATTACAGATTGATCGCCGGTTGCCAGTGTCTGCAGAATACCGACATAAGGACTATTAGGCAGTTGTTCTTCAAATCGTTGTTGTATTGTTTCGCGCAAATGTTCAATCCAATACTTTGGATGGTGAACGATTGATTGCAATAATTGATTAAATGTTGAAGAACGAACATAGCCCATTGCACGGATATTATGCTCCAATGCCCAAGCCTCATAGTCAGACCCATGTGGATTTGCATTGCCATGTAGTTGTTTAACGCGAACAGTTAATTGCCAGCGTTGCCCTGCTTTTAGATCTGGTAATGAGGATGTAACGATTGATGACTGCTGGTGTGCATACCAAGATAACGAGATATGTTTGGGAATGTATGCACCTTCAGTAAGAATATGCTCTATATCAAATTTGAAGCGCACTGCATGAGTGTGTCGTTGCGGTAAACTTGCGATGACACCAATGACTTGTATGTCTTTACGCTCCCATTCAGTGGGTAACGAATCTGCTAAACGCCAATGAGCACACCATGTTGCCCAAAAAAAACCTAAAGCGAGAAAAATAAACCATAGTGTTACTTGTTTGAGGCGCATTAAAGCGGTCGATTCATTAGAATGTCGCCATAAGCCAATGTATAGCGCGACTGGCAATAGAATCCACAACCACTGTAATGATAGTAATTCTGCTTGTAGCTGAAGTAACCCAGTTCCTAAAACAAAAGCTAAAAGTTTATTGCGCGTTAACACCAATCACTACCTGAAGGTATGGAGAATTAAAACATCATAAGCGCAATCATGGCTTATTGGAATTGAACAAAAGGTCTATTGCTTTAAGAGAAGCATTATATTCGAGCGATGATGATCATCTAGGCTATTTCGAATGTACAAGTACACTTGAGGTATGCTGATTTTCAAGGAGTCCGAAGTTTCATAAAATGAAGACATGAAATGGAGGATGAAGATGGAATTA
>ERZ1292625.1729-Hain-H41-01um-R1-1729-length-23639-cov-44_pt1 | contig 23639 bp, 27 predicted proteins | sample MGYA00564400_ERZ1292625 | MGnify/ENA primary metagenome ERZ1292625 (study PRJEB36523, sample SAMEA6512639) | groundwater metagenome | collected 2019-01-08 | study: AquaDiva: Metagenomics assemblies of 32 groundwater samples | reverse complement strand
CAAAGGATATTGAATGCCCAGGCCAAGTTGAAATCCTCAACCCAGAGCTTCCTATCGCTACTCTTACGGACAAAGGTTCTGATCTTGATGTAGAAATTACAGTCGAGAAAGGTCTTGGTTATGTTGCAAAGGAAATCATCACAAAAGATCGAGTTGATATCGGAACTATTTCTATCGATGCAACATTCACACCTATCAAGAAAGCTAATTACGAAGTCGAAAATATGCGAGTCGGAGACCGGACAGACTTTAACCGATTGAGAATCTCTATCGAAACAGATGGAACCCTTACTCCAAAGGAGGCTCTTGAGAATTCAATTTCTCTCATGATCATGCAGCTCAAGTCTATCGTAGGCTTCAAAGAAGAAGAGGTTGTAGTAGAAGAGAAGGCAGACGAAGCAGCCTCTGGTTCATCAGATAGCGAAGCGAAGCAGGAATTCGATGTAGAATTCTTGAAAACACGAATCGACGCAATCAATCTTTCTGCTCGAACAACAAAGGCTCTTACAAGTGCCAATATCCGAACAGTCGGTGGCCTTGCGCGAAAGAAGGAAGTCGATATCCTTGATATTGAAGGCCTTGGAAGCAAGGGTATCCAGGAAATCAAGAAGGTATTGTCACAGTACGGCATTACGCTTAAGTAATATTTAATACACGAACATGAGACATCATTCAAACAAAAGAAAATTCGGACGAGAAAAAGACCAAAGAAATGCTTTGATGCGTTCTCTTGCTCGAAACCTCATTAACGAGAATCGAATCACAACGACTCTTCCTAAAGCAAAGGAGCTTCGACCATATGTCGAGAAGCTTGTTACGAAGGCAAAGTCAGGATCACTTGCATCACGACGACTTATCGTTTCAAAAGTCGGTGGTGTAAAGGAGACAAAGGCGCTTTTCGATGTTATCGCTCCTAAGTACAAGGATCGAAAGGGAGGTTACACCCGAATTATTAAAATTTCACGCCGCGAGCTTGACGCTGCACCGATGGCTATGATTGAATTTGTATAACCAACATGATACACACTATAGACGCACAAGATAAGAAGCTCGGACGAGTTGCAAGCGAAGCAGCAGCTTTCCTCATGGGCAAAAGAACAACATCTTTCGCACGAAACAAGGTATCAGGTGTCCTCGTTAAGATAATCAACACCAATAAGGCCGCTTTTGATGTTAAAAAGCTCGACAACAAGGAATATGTGACTTTCACAGGATTCCGAGGAGGTATTTATACAGAAAAGCTTTCTGCTCTTATCGCACGAAAGGGAACAAAGGAAGTTTTTGAACGAGCAGTTTACAGAATGCTTCCTTCAAACAGCCTTCGAAAGCAAATGATGAAAAATTTAACAATTACAGAATAATCACATGTCTACTATCAAATCAGACAAATACATAGAAGCGATCGGCCGAAGAAAGACAGCTTCTGCTCGGGTACGAATCACTCCTGCTTCAAAGCAGACATATGAGATTAATGGCAAGAATCTCGAGACATATTTCCCAACAAAGGAGCTTCAGCGGTCAGCTGTTGAGTCATTTGCCGAGTCAAAGCTTACTGAATCCAAGTTCAAAGTAACTGTGGTTGTCAGCGGTGGGGGAATCAGCGGACAGGCAGATGCGATGCGACACGGAACAGCTCGAGCGCTTATCGAATGGGACAAGGAACTCCGAGGCAAGCTCAAGAAGGCAGGCCTCCTCAAGCGAGATCCACGAGCAAAGGAGCGACGAAAGTTCGGTCTCAAGAAGGCTCGAAAGTCTCCACAGTGGAGTAAACGATAGGACACAAAAGAAATACTCCCGCAAGGGGGTTTTCTTTTTTTACAGGAGTATAATTATATTCCAGTTGGTTCAAACTCGGTCAACGAAAGGGAAAAAGATGAAAATGATCAGATTCCTTTGGAGTTGGTTCGTTAATCGCTTCATCTCTGAGGGCTACGAAGATGGAACTGGTTTTCATTACGGAAAGCCTTAAAGATGTTGCGGCAAAAGAAAAGAGGGCCGGTCTTGCATCGGCTCTTTTCTTTTGGTCGATTACATGGTATAAAAATATAAGTCGTTTCAAACTCGGTCAACCTAAACCCTTAGCCCTTCATAACTTATGTGGACTGCACTAATCATACTAGCTGTTGTAGTTGCGCTTGCCTTTTTCTTTGGCAAACCGATGATAAAACTTGTCCTTGGTGACACAGGAACAGATGATGCCGCAAATCGATGTGCTGAACTTGCCTGGAAACTTGAGCATTCGTGTTCTGGACCTGGTGATCCGGAAGCATTTACCAAATTTGATGAATTCTGGGCGCTTGTCGAAAAGCACTCGTTCGATAACGAGAACGTTGACGTTGCGAGCTTCAAGACCGTCCTCAACCACGCCTGCTTGGCCTTTGAAAAGTATTTTGCTGGCGATGTCCTCCAGAGGCATCAGTCTGAAAGGTACCGTCGAGAAATGAGCGGTAGGATCGAGGATTATCTCGAAACTCTAGGCGCCACAGTGCAGACCGCATGAATCCATTTCCTTTTCACCTTGCCCCCGATTCGTTCGGGGGCTTGTTTTTTTATACCCTCAACCTTATACTGTTTTTACTTATGAATGATGAAAACGATATCAAAATAGAAGCTGATGAGACTCTCGATGATTCTGTCATTGCAGAGGAAACCGCTCTCGAAACTGTAAAAGTTCTGAAAGAAAAGCTCAAGAAAGCTGTCGCTGAAAAGCAGGAGTATCTCAATAGTTGGCAGCGCGATAAGGCAGAGTTCATTAACGCTCGAAAGCGCGATGAAGAAGCACAAAAAGACTTCGCACGCTTTTCAAATGAAAGCCTTATATCAGAACTCATTCCTGTTCTTGATAGCTTTAACATGGCAATGGGAAACAAAGAGGCTTGGGAGAAAGCTGACAAGAACTGGCGAATTGGCGTAGAATATATTGCAAATCAGTTGAAAAAGATTCTTGCTGAATTCGGCCTCAAAGAAATTGATCCTCTTGGAAAGAAGTTTGACCCAATGCGAGATGAAGCGATTGAAGATGGGAAAAATGGCGATACAGTAACGACTGTAATTCAGAAAGGGTACGAGTTGCACGGAAAAGTGCTCAAGGCTCCAAAGGTAAAGATTGGGGAAGCGAAATAGTCAAAAATCACTCATTTTGATATACTTATAGCAACATATGCTTACTGTTTCAAACAAGCAAATTCAAGGCGTTTTTGAACGAATTCTTAAGGATAAGAATGGTGTTCTCGCGCGCGTTCGATTCACGGTCGTTGAAGTAAATGGTGTTTTCACTCCGCAGATCATTTCTGCAACGCCTCTCGTTTCAAAAATTGAAGAGGCTATTTGCCTTCCTTGTGTTAAAGATGCAAAAGTTGTTGTTGAAGATGCGACTCCTTCTTTTGTTTCAAAAATTTCTTCATATTTCACTTTAGACTTTTTCATGAGCCAACCGACCCGGGCGCCTGCCTACTAATAAAAAGGAGACGCCATTACGCGTCTCTTGAAGGGTTAAGTTAGTTAACTAACTTCTGTATTTCATCAGATCTCGTCCACGTCTCACGCTGATCACTGGTAAAACGAATCCTGTAAGAAACACCATCAGGAAAAAGATCCGTGTAAGGAATATCGGTGACGATTTCCATAATTCTTGCAGCTTCACCGTTTCGAAAATTGTCTGGACAGTTAGGACGAATTGATTGATAAAAAACGGTTTCAGTTTCTACGAACTGAACCGGTGGAATCGAAGAGCTCATAATTGAAGCTAACATTAACAAAAATCAACTTAAAAGCAACTAAACAAAATATGTCTAAAATAATCGGAATCGACTTGGGTACCACCAACTCTGCCGTTGCAGTGATGGAAGCGGGTACTCCTAAAATATTGGAAAATGCAGAAGGCGCACGAACGACCCCTTCTATCGTTGCCATGTCAAAGACAGGAGAAAGAACTGTCGGACTTTTGGCAAAACGCCAGGGCGTTACGAACCCGAAGAATACGATCTATCAGATCAAGAGATTCATCGGTCATAACTTCGATGATCCTGCAGTGCAGAAAGACCGTTCTTCGGTGCCTTTTGAAATTCAGAAAAGTGCAACAGGAGGAATCGAGGTAAAGATGGGTGACAAATGGTATCGACCAGAGGAAATCTCCGCGATGATCATTGGCAAACTTAAGGCTGATGCTGAAGCTCGACTCGGACAGCCTGTCACCGAAGCCGTCATTACGGTACCGGCATACTTCAACGACGCACAACGACAGGCAACAAAGGACGCAGGAAAGATTGCTGACCTCGATGTGAAGCGAATCATCAACGAACCAACAGCCGCAGCACTCGCATACGGCTTCGACAAGAAGAAGGATGAAAAAATTGTTGTTTTCGACTTCGGAGGAGGAACATTTGATATTTCAGTTCTGGAAGTGGGTGATGATGTCGTAGAAGTAAAGTCTACAGACGGTGACGCGCACCTCGGAGGAAAGGATATCGACCAGAAGATCATTAACTGGCTTGCGGAAGAATTTCTAAAGCAGGAGGGCATCGATGTTCGAAAGGACGCACTCGCACTTCAGCGACTCGACGAGGCTGCTGAAAAGGCAAAAATCGAGCTCTCAACAGCAGTTCAGACAGAAATCAACATTCCGTTCCTTACATCAGGAGCTGACGGACCGAAGCACTTGCTCATCAATATGACTCGAGCAAAGCTTGAAGACCTGACGAAGGAATTTATCGATCGTGCCATGGAAATCACGAAGCGCGCTATGAACGCTTCTCCATTCAAAATTGCTGACATCAACGAAGTCATCCTCGTCGGAGGACAGACACGAATGCCGGCCATGCAGAAAGCTGTGAAGGATTTCTTCGGAAAGGAATTGCACCTTGGCGTGAATCCTGACGAGGTGGTTGCGGTGGGCGCTGCTATTCAGGGAGGTATTCTGGCCGGAGACGTCAAAGGCGTTCTCTTGCTCGATGTCACACCTCTTTCTCTTGCTATCGAGACGATGGGAGGAGTAGCTACGAAATTGATCGACAAGAACACCACTATCCCTACCCAGAAGTCCCAAATCTTCTCTACAGCAGCAGATAACCAGACATCCGTGGAAATCAGCATTACCCAGGGCGAGCGCGCCATGTCAGCGGATAATAAGTCCCTCGGACGATTCATTCTCGATGGCATTGCACCAGCACAGCGAGGCATGCCGCAGGTTGAGGTTACCTTTGATCTTGATGCAAACGGAATTCTTTCTGTTACTGCAAAAGACAAGGCAACAGGAAAAGCTAATAGCATAAAAATTACTGCAAGTTCAGGTCTTTCGAAAGAGGAGGTCGAGAAGATGAAAAAAGAAGCAGAAATGCATGCTGCAGATGATGCCAAGAAGAAGGAAATGGTTGAAGTGAAGAACCAGGCGGAGCAGCTCATCTACACTTCAGAAAAATCCCTCAAGGATGCGGGTGAGAAGGTTCCTGCTGACCTTCGAAAGTCTATTGAAGATAAAGTTGCGGATGTGAAAACGGCAAAAGAGGGAACAGATCCAACAACACTCAAGAAAGCTACTGATACTCTTTCAACAGAGCTATCTAAGATTGGAGAAATCCTTTCAAAGGCGCAGGCAGAGGCAGCTCAATCAGCCCAGCAAACACCAACAAGCGATCAAAAGCCACCAGAAGCAGATGTAAAGGATGCGGAATTCAAGGAGAAGAAGTAAAAGAAAGGCCGCAGTGTATACCGCACTGCAGCCTTAATGAAGCTCGCCCCCACTTTGTTTTGCCCAAGGTAATGGAAGAGCCCCGTAAATACTCTAGCAAATTGCAAATTAAAAAGAAAGAATCCCCGACGGTGTCCATGAGCGATGCTCGTGGGCACAATCGGGGAAACTGAAAAAATTACTCTGGATAGGAGCAGCCAGTATCCTGAACAAGCGACCGTAGTTCAAAACGCATTTGTTCATTGATACCAACCTCTTGAACATAGCGATCAACCAGTGATTGGGCGCGACCCTTATCTCCAGCTAGAACTGCCATTCTAACTGCTTGTCGCCGAGTAACTCTTCCTTCAGGAGTGTACCCGGCTTGGAGTTTGGAAAGCTCTTCTGCAAGCTCAGAAACTCTTCTTGCTTTTGCTTCAAAGGTTGCGGTGGCTTCAGATATCGCAGCATTTAAGCGATCAATTTCAAGATCATCCTTAGTTAGTTGGGGCATAACAATCCGATGGTTTTGTCTTAGGTAACCCGGCCCTTTCTTGGCCGACCTGTGTTGTTTATTAAGAACTATTGAAATTCGTTGCTAGTTATATACCATAAATCTGATTAAAAGTAAAGGGTACATGCGTTGGGCAACGATTTAGCTTACCTGTGAACTTCTCAAGATTTACTTGGTTGATAAAATACTCATATTATCGACTCTAAATTAAATGGAATGGCAAAAACCAACTTAAAAAATGAAAGTGGAACACTCATACTCTACACTGGACCGAAAGGGGTGGTTGAGCTTCGCGCTGATACGGATAAAGAAACCATTTGGGCTACGCAAGCTCAAATTACCGAACTATTTGGCATTGATCGCACGGTAGTCACGAAACACATTAATAATATTCTAAAAGACAAGGAAATTGAAGAAAAAAGCAATGTGCAAAAAATGCACATTCCTAATTCTGACAAGCCTGTATCTCAATATTCTCTTGACATCATTCTAGCAGTCGGATACCGTACGAGTTCATCAAAAGCAATCAAATTCCGCCAATGGGCAACAAAAACCCTTCGGGAATATCTATTGAAAGGTTTTGCACTTGATACAGACAAAATCAAAAAGAAAACTGAGCGATTTGATGACTTACGGGATGCAATTACATTCATAGAATCGAAGGTTTCAGGAAAAGTAAAAGGCAAAATTACCCTTAAACTCACGAAAGAGTTATTATAAACACCATGCCAAAAGACTACTACAAAACCCTCGGCGTTGAAAAAGGCGCCTCAAAAGACGACATAAAGAAAGCCTTCAGGAAGCTTGCACATGAGCATCACCCTGACAAGAATCAAGGACAGGATGCCAAGTTCAAGGAAATCAATGAAGCGTATACTGTGCTGTCTGATGATTCAAAGCGTAAGCAATATGATACCTTCGGTTCTGCAGGACCTGGAGCTGGTTTCAATCAGAATCAACAGGGAGGATTCGGTGGCTTTGACTTCTCCGGATTCGCCCAGCAATACCAGAATCAGAATGGCCAGGCTTTCGAATTTGATCTTGGAGACATCTTCGGAGAATTTTTCGGAGGAGGACGAAGACCAAAAAAGGGTCCGAATATCACTGTCGACGTGCAGCTTTCATTTAAGGAATCAATTTTTGGGGTTGAAAAGGAGGTATCAGTGAACAAAGAGAAGCTTGTTGTAACGATTCCTGCAGGAATCGAGAATGGGCAAGGCTTACGAGTACAGGGAAAGGGCGAAGAGGGTCCAGGGGGTAAGGGTGACCTTATTGTCCGTATCTGGGTTGAAGAACACAAAATCTTCCGAAAAGAAGGATTCAATCTTGTCATGGAGCTTGATCTCAAGCTAACGACAGCTCTTCTTGGAGCAAAAATAGATCTTGAAACCCTTGACGGAAATATTGAGCTCAAGGTTCCGGCTGGAACGACTCACAACGAGATCCTTCGAGTCAAGCAAAAGGGTGTACCACATGAAGCCCCAGGAAGGGTGTTCAATACTGGTGGCCGGCGGGGGGATCTGCTTATCGTTACAAAGGTAGAAATGCCCAAAAAACTATCCAAGCAGGCACAGAAATTAATAGAAGAATTAAAGAATGAAGGGTATTGACAAAGTCAATTAATTTAGATATATTAATGATGAAATTTACGGTTCATCGTTATCCCCCAAACAAACTATGAAAACTGAGATTCGTCCCCCGAAAGAGATCTTGGCGCTTTTGAAGCCCTACCTGGATACACAGCGTGTCACTGTTGTGGTTGAAAAAAATGACGGCGGCAAGCTTGCTGGCGCACTTACTTCAATCAAAGAGCACAACATCGAAGTTCAAAATGTTGGTCCAGCAAAAGTGATTCCTATTAGCGAAATCAGGGAAATCACACACGGTCGGCTTATCGAGCCACAAGCATTAAGCAAAAGGAAGTAACGAATTTTCAGAAAACACTGGTAGCTGACCCTTAAGCTGCCGGTGTTTTTCTTTTTCTTAATTTCTGTTATTATCTATTTATATATGAAAATACTTACTTACCTTAAAAGCCATGCGGTTCTTAGTGGGGGAATAGCCATTGTTGCTGTAGCCGGGATGATCATTGCCGGTCGCGTAGCGCAAAGGGGAGCCGTACCGGAAACAAACACATCAAACGTCAAAAAAGTCGCACTTGTGAGTGTGGATAATTTTCGCGATGACCTTTCGAAGGTTTCAGCCGACGGGATTGTCGAGTCGGTTTCTCAAGTCGACCTGAAGAGCCAGATGTCAGCTCCTCTCTCAATCGTCAACGTATCAGTCGGTGACACTGTATATGTCGGACAAACTATTGCCGCCCTTCAGAATGCTGATATACGGGCACAGCTTGACCAAGCCCGAGCAGGACTTCAGCTTGCTGAAGGTCAATATACTGGCAGTGGCATATCTCTTGACTCAGCCCGAAAATCTGCTTTGGAAACACTACGAAGCAGCTATTTGACTGCAGATGAAATTGTAAATATCCAATTGGAACAATTCCTTTATCGAAATAGCGGAGGGAACCCACAACTTTCAGAACTTGTGACTGATCAGCAGCTTTCAGCTTCTATTCGCAACCTTTTCTTGGAGTCAAAAGGGTCTTTCTTTGTGTGGAAACAGAAGCTTGATGCTTTGACGGTCAATTCCGAAGAAGCAAAGGTGCTTGAAGTCGTCGCACTCTCACAGGCAAATCTCCAGAAGCTTTCAATGCTTCTTGATGATATTTCAGCAGGTATCAGCGACGCGATCCGAGGACTGCCCGCATCGGATACTTACGATGCAGTAAATAGCTGGCAGTCAGTCGTAACAGCAGCACGAGCATCGACCAATGCTTCGATGAAGAGTCTCACAGGAGCACAGGCATCTCTTTCAGGTGCACAAGTAACCTATGAATCCCCGGCTGAAGCGCAAATCTCATCCGCGCGTGCAGTTGTAAAAGGACTCGAAGCACAGCTTGCAAAAACTGTTATCACTTCGCCTATCACTGGAAAAATTGCAGCTCTTCCGTTGCGTGTGGGGGAATTAGCACAGCCAGGTCAACTCATCGCTACAGTCGTTGGTGGTGGCGGACTTCAAGTTAAAGCATATGCAAGCCCGGAAGATCTTTTGAAAATAAAGGCAGGAGCAAAAGCATTAATTCAGAATTCAATCATGGCCACAGTTACAAGCGTTGCTCCAAGCGTCAATCAGATAAACAAGAAGATCGAAGTAAAAATCTCCGTTAACAACCCTGATACATCTGGTCTTGTAATCGGCCAGAATGTTTCCATTTCAATCGAAGCGGCAGCCCAAGTAGCATCCACAACAAAAAGTAATAATTACATCCTTCCAATCCAGAATGTGAAAATCGTGCCTGGTGCTGCTTATGTTTTCACAATTGATACTGAATCAAAAATTATAAAGAATCCAGTGCTCATTGGAAAAATACAAGGTGATTTTGTCGAAATAACGAGCGGCATAACTTCTGACATGAAAATTGTTTCTCCGGTCTATGAGCTCGAAGAGGGTACTGAGGTAACGGTCCAGGAGTAACGTTCAATAAAACACATGGACAATAAAAACAAAGAGCAATCTTCTGACAGCAGATACTTAGAGCGACTGGAATTCAATCCAGAGCTTAGGAAGTCTTGGCTTAATTTTTTCGTGACTAACTTCCGTGTTGTTATCCTCCTTATTCTCGTCATCTCAGGATGGGGAATCTACTCTTTCTATGATCTACCGCAAGAATCAAATCCTGAAGTCAAAATTCCAATCGCCGTTGTCACAACATTCTATCCTGGAGCATCACCATCCGATGTTGAAGAATTCGTTACAAAGAAAATTGAAGCGAAGCTTTCTGGATTGAGTGGGCTTCATAAACTTACTTCGAACTCTTATAATTCACTTTCTTCTATACAGGTTGAATTCGATGCAAGCGAGGATATCGTAGACGCCATCAGGAATCTGCGAGACAAGGTTGCAACAGCTGAAAGCGACATCTCTACCGACGCTGAAGATCCTATTGTAAGTGAAATTTCGCTTGATGATATGCCAATATGGTCTATTTCTCTAACCGGTCCTTACGATGGGTTCACACTTCATGATTATGTGGATGAAATTCAAGATGAGCTTGAAAAGATTCCAGGTGTGCGAGAAATCCAGATCGCTGGAGGTGATCAGCTCGAATATGAAATTGCGTATTTGCCAGACCGACTCTTATTCTATGGAATTACGACCGATGATGCAAATCGATCTATTCTCACAGCAAATATAGCAATCCCATCTGGAAACTTTGAAAATAAAAATCTTATTTTCCCAATACGCGTCGACGGGCGCATGACGGAAATCGCACAGATCAAACGGATTCCTGTAGCACACACGCAGGATGGCGGAACGATTTTCCTTGAAGATATTGCAAATGTAAGTGAAAAAGCGATCAAAAAGACTTCTTACTCTCGTCTTTCAACCAATGGTTCTGAACCGCAAAATTCAATCAGCCTGAGTCTTATCAAAAGACAGGGAGCATCTGTTCTTGAAACTGTCGACAAGGCTCGCGCGGAAGTAGACAGGATGATCTCAACTTTTGCCCCTGGCATCACCTACAGTGTCACAATGGACATGGCAAAGGAGGTACGTGTGAGCTTTGATCAATTAAGCCATGACTTTCTTATCACAGTCCTTCTTGTTGCGATCATTCTCTTCCTCATTGTCGGACTCAAGGAAGCTTTTGTTGCCGGAATGGCGATTCCGCTCGTGTTCTTCGTCAGCTTCGGAGTATTAAACGCTCTTGATATGACACTGAACTTCCTATCGCTCTTCTCACTCATTCTTGCGCTTGGACTACTTGTCGATGACGCAATCGTGGTTGTTTCGGCGACAAAACAGTATCTAAATACTGGGAAATATACTCCTGAAGAAGCGGTGCTTCTCGTACTCAATGACTTCAAATGGGTACTTACAACAACAACACTTGCGACGGTGTGGGCCTTTTTGCCTCTTCTTTTCGCAACAGGAATTGTCGGGCAGTACCTCAAATCAATTCCTGTCACAGTATCAATTACTCTCATAGCATCATTGCTTATTGCTCTGATGATCAACCATCCGCTCGCAGCTATTCTTGAGCGACTACGCCTTACAAAAAGATTTTTCTTCCTTATCGAAGGCCTTCTCATAATTTTTGCTGGTCTCATGTTCTACAATGGGGGAATTATCCAGATCGCTCTCGGAGTTATTGCGCTTGTAATCGAGGGCTGGCTCATCTGGTGGTATGAAAAGGGTGGGATAAAGAAAATGGCAGATAATGCTCGTTTGATGAATGCTGAATGGAAAAGCGATGAGCTCATAAAAAAGAAGCTTGCTGAGCAGGGAGATCGATCTCACGAAAGCCTTACCAACCGCCTCATTCATGGAATCATTAATTTTCATCGATTCTTGCCGATGTATGAAAAGACTTTGAGGTATTATATTTTCAACAAGAAAAAGCGACGACTCGTGCTTGGACTCGTGTCACTTCTTTTTGTCGGCTCAGTTATGCTTGTTGGAACAGGGATTATTCGTAGCGAATTCTTCCCAATTTCTGACATGGATTATATCTATATTGATATCGCACTACCTGTGGGCTCAAATCTCGACGAAACAAATACAAAAACAAAGCTTATTGAAGAGAAAATTTCAAATTATCCGGATGTTCTAAGCTACTCAACCATCATAGGGCAGGCAAGTCCGAACTCAGGAAGCTTCGGTGGGAGCGGAACAGGTTCAACAAACCTTTCTTCGCTATCTCTAACACTAAAGGAAAAAGACGCTCGATCAATGAAGTCATATGAGCTTGCTGACACAATTCGAAAAGATCTCGAAGCAGAAGAAATTCCTGGATTAAGAATTAATGTTTCAACACCGGCAGGTGGTCCTCCGGCAGGAGCGGCTTTCCAAGCCCAAATTTCAGGAGACGATCTCGAGGTACTCACGAAGATAATAAATGATCTTAGGCCGATTCTTGCTAAGATCCCTGGTGCCATAAATGTTGACTCATCTATCAAGGATTCTGTTCCAGAATACACATTCAAATTGGATCCTATTGCGCTTGAAAGGAATAATTTGACCGCAGCATATGTCGGCTCAGTATTGAGAACTGCAATATCCGATATAGAAATTGCTAAAATTGTTAAAGGCGAAAAAGAAATAAAGCTCATAGCGACATTCGACAAGAATTCAATTCCTGACCTCGCATCTATCCAAAATTTGCAAATACTCAATGCATTCAAGGAGCCTGTTTTCTTAAAGGACGTCTCAACTATAGAACTGAAGCCTGCAGTCAACGTCATCACTCGAATCGATCAAAAAAGAACGGTGGTCCTTTCTGCCGGAGCTGATTCAAGCACAAATGGGCCTGCAATTCTTGCGGAGTTCCAAAAGCAAACAGCCACATATAACTTTCCACAGGGCTATGGCATCTTTTACGGAGGTGAAAATGAACAAAATACCGAATCAGTGCTTTCCATTCTGCGAGCAATGATTATTGCAATCATTCTCATTATTGCTACGCTTGTAATTCAATTTAATTCATTCAGAAAAGCACTTATCGTATTGGTCCCAATTCCACTTGCACTTATCGGAGTATTCCTTGGAATGGCAGTGTTCGATGTTTCAATCGGTTTGCCGGCCCTTATCGGAATATTGGCGCTCTTCGGGATCGTGGTTAAAAACGCCATTATCCTCGTGGACAAGATTACACTTAACATCAACAGCGGAATCCCATTTGAGGAGGCAGTCGCTGATGCGGGGAAGTCACGACTTGAAGCAATCTTTATTACATCGCTTTGTACGATCTTCGGAATCCTTCCAGTCACACTTTCAGATGAGTTCTGGCAGGCTCTAGGAAGCTCTGTGATCTTCGGATTGACTCTGTCGTCATTCCTTACACTCTTTATCGTTCCAGCCTTCTATTTGATCCTTATGAAGGAAAAAACAGATAATTAATGCTACTATATCCACATGTCAAAAAAGATACTTTTATCAGGAGTTAAACCAACAGGAGCACCGCATATCGGCAACTATTTCGGAGCCATGAAGCAATTCGTGGATCTTCAGAATATCAACAAATACGAGTGCTATTTCATGATTGCTGACTATCACGGGCTTAACTTCATCCAAAATGCAGAGGAAATGCGGACAAACACCTTAAATCTCGCTCTTGATTATCTCGCACTCGGACTTGATCCATTAACTTCTGTCATCTTCAAGCAATCAGATGTTTCTGCTCATACTGAGCTCGCATGGATTTTTGATTCGATCACAACGATGCCATACCTTATGCGCGCTCATGCATTCAAAGATGCGGAAGCAAAGGATAAAGAAATCAGCGTAGGAACCTTCAACTACCCACTGCTTATGGCTGCCGATATTCTTCTTTATGATGCGGACGTCGTACCAGTAGGGCAAGACCAGAAACAACATGTCGAATACGCTCGAGATACTGCACAAAAATTCAATAATCTATTCACTGAAACTTTCAAACTCCCCGAATCTCTTATCATGAAGGATGTTGCTGTAGTTCCCGGAACCGACGGTCGCAAGATGTCCAAGAGTTATGGAAATACAATTCCTCTTTTCGCTACTCGAGAGGAAATCGTAAAAGAAGTGATGGGAATCGTGACTGACTCAAGCGGGGATGTGCCAACAAATGTCTATAACATGCATAGACTTTTAAAATCTGAAACGGAGTTAAAAAAGCTTTATGAAGAAAATAAAGGCAAGTACAAAGCACTCAAAGAGGCACTCATAGAAGATCTTGATGCATTCATTAAACCATTACGAGAGAAACGAGCGCTGATTGCTCAGAATATGCAGGAGGTAGAGGCCGTATTGGCTCAAGGTGCTCTCAAGGCAAAGGCAAAGGCGGATGCAAAGCTTTTGACAGTCAAAAAGAATATTGGCGTACTCTAAATTTCGCATGAATTTCATTTAATTTTTAAAAGAAATTCATGTCACTTTGATATTGTGAAAGTATTATTAATTTAATATTTCATGATATGGATAATGAACAATATAGTTATGTGCTCGGGGCCTTGGCTCGCATTGATAGGAAGGTGGATTTCTTGCTCGAAATGAGCCAGGAAAAGAAGCCTTTACGAGACATCGATGAATTTGAGGAAGAGTTCGATATGTAGTATGATAGCGCATATAATATGAAAAGTATGGAAAGAATATATATAAAAGACCTCAAAGAGCACTCTGGGAAAGAAGTAAGCATTTCAGGCTGGGTAGACATCCGGCGTGACCAAGGCAAGCTTATTTTCTTCGATTTCAGAGATATTACTGGCAAGGTTCAGGGTGTTATTCTTCCAAATGCTAAGGACGCTCATGCAGTAGGTTCGACCCTTCGACCAGAGTGGGTTGTACAAGTAAAAGGGAAGGTCAATCCTCGTCCAGAAAGAAATATTCAGAAGGATAAGATGAATGGGGATATAGAGCTTGAGATACTTGAGATCAAGGTCTTGAACGAAGCGACAACCCCGCCTTTTGATCTAAAAGAAGGCGGAAAAGAAATCAATGAGGAGGTGCGACTCAAGCATCGATATCAGGATCTTCGACGTCCTCGATTACAAAAGAATATTTTGAATCGACACAAGGTTCTTCTTCATGTACGAAATGCCTTTTCAAAAGATGGTTTTGCCGAAATCGAAACTCCGCTTCTTTCTGCGACAACACCAGAGGGTTCTCGAGACTTTATTGTCCCTTCACGACTCGAAAAAGGTAATTTCTATTCTCTTCCACAGTCCCCACAGCAATACAAGCAGCTTCTTATGGCTTCTGGGTTTGAAAAATACTTCCAATTCGCACGATGTATGCGAGATGAAGATACTCGTGGCGACCGACAACCTGAATTCACACAGCTCGATATGGAAATGAGTTTTGTTGAACAGAAAGATGTCATGGCGATGAACGAAAAAGTCATTCTTGATCTCATTAAAACTCTTTACCCTGAAAAAGAAATTCAACAGACACCAGTTCCGATCATGACCTACAAAGAAGTCATGGAAAAATATGGCGTCGACAAGCCTGACATACGAAAAGATAAGAATAACCCGAACGAACTTGCATTTCTGTGGGTAGTTGATTTTCCATTCTTTGAAAAAGATGAAGAAACAAAAGGCTGGACTTTTAGTCACAATCCTTTTTCCGGACCAAAACCAGAATTCATGGATGATTTGATGAATCAGAAAAACATCGAGGGAATTTTGACTACACAATATGACTTGGTTCTCAATGGTTCAGAAATCGGAGGAGGAAGCATCCGAAACCACAATCCTGAGGCTCTCAAAACCGTATTTAAGATAATGGGATATGATGACGAACGAATCGAAAGAAATTTTGGTCATATGCTTCATGCGCTCGGTTCAGGAACACCGCCACATGGGGGAATGGCGTGGGGATTTGATCGACTTATGATGATACTTGAAAATGAACCTAACATCCGTGAAGTCATTGCCTTTGCAAAAACAGGAGAGGGAAGGGATCCTATGATGGGTGCACCTGGAAAGGTTCAGGACAAGCAACTCAAGGAACTTGGTCTTAAAATTGTAGAAGGAAAATAAAAAAACGACCCCGAGACCTAAAGGTTCCGGAGCGTTCTGAAAACTAATCAGTCTTTTTTCTGTTCATCTTGTACCAGATGATGTCATGGAGACCAGCTAAAAGTGTAGCGGGAATAAAAATCCACAAGAAGAAAAGTAGGGTTTCTTCCGGTGTTGCAGTAGGGTGTACCGATCTGAATTTCAGCATGGCAAATGCCACAAAGCCAAAGTAGCAAAGTAAAGAAATAATTTGTCTCATAAAAAGAGCGGGTCACAGTCAGAAACATGATACCACGCATCTTTGACTTTTCCTTGTGGTGTGATTGAATGGAACAAGTCAAACGAACAAATAACCACTATCCAAGGAGTCAGTCATGGAATTTGCATTGGAAATGAAACTAGAGGGGAAATACCCCGAAGTCAGAAAGGCTTTCATTTTGAAGGCCCTCAGACGTAAAAAAGTCGAAGTCGGTGAAAAATCGGATCGAGAAGTCCCGGTTCTTATCACCGACAACAAGGTAGAAGCGAAGAAGCACGAGAATAAACCAGGTGCATTCACTGTTCTTGTCTTGGCAAATAGCATCAGTAGTAGTTACACCTACAATATTACCGCTGCTGACGATTTCCAAGAAAACTTTCCCAAGTTTCTCGCCCGGGTGAATTGATTACCGAAACACAAAAGACAGCGCCGCACGGACAATGCGGCGCGCTTTTTTATTGAAATTTCTGTTACAATATATGCAATGCCCGACGCATTCAAGATCAAAACCCCTGCTTTTGAAGGTCCTCTCGACCTCCTTCTTTCACTTGTTGAAAAAAGAAAGCTTTTCATCAACGACATATCGCTTGCAAAGGTGACTGATGACTTTATCGCTCACATACAGCAGTTCGACAAACTACCTATGGCTGATTCAGCCCAATTCATCCTCATTGCCTCTACATTGCTCCTTATCAAGTCAAAATCGCTCTTACCAGCACTTACGCTGACTGAAGAAGAGGAAGACGGTATACACGATCTTGAAACTCGTCTCAAAATTTATCAAAGAATTAAGGATGCCAGTGTTCATGTAAAGAATCTCTTCGGCGAGCATGTCATATTTCCACAATCACAACAAAGGCCAGTCGAGCCAGTCTTTTCTCCGCACGAAAGCATGAATCTACTTTCATTAGCGCAAGCAATCAAAGACATAATCAAGGCATTGCCTAAAAAAGAAGCTATCCCAAAAGCAATCGTACGCAAAGTCGTCAGCCTTGAGGAGATGATTGACAATCTGACGAAGCGAATTACCCAGGGTTTAAAAATGAAATTCAGTGAATTTTCAGCAGGACACAAAGAAGAAAGAGTGAATGTTATCGTCAGCTTCCTCGCGATGCTCGAACTTGTTAAGCAGGGGGTTATCCATGTAAGTCAGGAGAGCAGTTTTGCTGATATTCACATGGAAACTAAAGAAATTGGAGTTCCAAGGTATAATTAAAAACCATCATGAAATTATCTCTTGAATCACAAATAGAAGCGCTTCTTTTTTGGAAAGCTGAACCGGTTTCTATCAAGAAACTTGCTTCGCTTTTGCAAAAAGATGCAGCAGAAATTAAAACTGCAGTTGCAAGTCTCCAAGAACAATTGAAGGGTAGGGGACTCACGCTTGTACAATGGGAGGATGAGGTAACTCTTGGTACATCAAATGAAGTTTCAGAGCTTATAGAATCACTAACGAAGGAAGAGCTTACAAAAGATCTTGGGAAAGCAGGTCTCGAAACCCTTTCAATTATCCTCTATCAAGGTCCTTTGTCTCGAGCAGACATCGACTACATTCGAGGAGTGAACTCACAGTTCATATTGAGAAATCTTCTCGTACGCGGACTTATCGAGCGTGTTGATAATCCTCAAGATCAAAGAAGCTTTCTCTACAAGCCAACGCTTGAACTCATTTCATTCCTAGGTATTTCAAAGATTGCTGACATGCCAGACTTCGATGCGGTTAGAAACGATATAGAGAATTTCAAGCACGCAACACATGACCAACAAGGAACTCAAAATTGATAAATTATTCCTGATTTCAGTAATTCTGCTCACCGTGGCAGGCTTTTTCATATTTACCTCTGCATCGCTCGGCCTTCTGGCCCGAGACGGGGCAAGCTTCCAATCAGTTGCAATGAACCAAAGCATCGGGCTCATCATCGGTATCGTGGGCTTTTTCATAATGTCGAGGCTCAATTATAAGATCCTTCGCAAACATGCTTTTTATATTCTTTTGGCTTCAGTCATCCTTAACCTCCTTCTTTTTATTCCATTTCTGACACTTGACCACGGAGGAGCATCGCGATGGATCGATCTCGGCTTCATTACGTTCCAGCCTTCGGAATTCCTCAAGATCGCCTTTATTATTTATTTTGCTGCTTGGCTTTCAAGCATCAAGGAAAAAGTTAGTAGTTTCAAGATGGGAATAGTGCCCTATGCAGTCATTGTTGGAATTCTCGGGCTATTGCTGCTTGCGCAGCCGGACACAGATACGCTGGTTGTAATCGCTGGAACAGGACTTGTGATGCTTCTTGTTGCAGGAGCACGCATTAGACATATTCTCATACTCGGTCTGGTAATGATCGGTTTGCTCGGTCTCGTGGTTATGTTTAGACCCTATGTAAAGCAACGTATCATGACGTTTTTCAACCACACGAGTGATCCTCAGGGCTCAGGTTATCAAATACAACAATCCCTTATTGCAATCGGGTCGGGGCAGATCACGGGGCGAGGCTTCGGGCAGAGTGTTCAGAAATTCAATTATCTTCCTGAGCCGATCGGCGACTCGATCTTTGCAGTGAGTGCTGAGGAATTCGGCTTCATCGGTAGCGTCATATTGATTGCTTTATTTCTTTTATTTTTCATCAGATCCATCAAAATATCAGTAAACTCAGTTGATTCATTCGGTGGACTTACAGCGCTTGGAATTGCTATACTTATCATCGTTGAATCGTTTATGAACATCTCGTCTATGCTCGGGATAATACCACTCTCCGGCATGCCGCTCCTTTTCGTAAGTCACGGGGGAACAGCGCTTATTATCACGCTTGGAGCAACGGGAATCATTGCGAATATATCCAAACACAAGAAAACCTAACTTACACACGATGAAAATACTATTTGCAGGAGGGGGTTCAGGAGGGCATTTCTATCCGATTATTGCTGTCGCGCAAGCACTCAATGAAAAGGCAAAAGAGAAAAAAATTCTTCCGCCGAAACTTTATTATATGGCGCCCTCGAAATATAATCCTCGAGCTCTTTTTGATAATGATATTGAGTTCATTCCTGTGCCCGCAGGAAAGATGCGCAGATACTTTTCAATCCTGAATGTGACCGACATTTTAAAAACTATCTGGGGTATGTTTTCTGCACTTATAAAGGTCTACAGGCTTTATCCTGATGTTGTATTCGGAAAAGGTGGCTATGCAAGCTTTCCGCCCATTTTTGCTGCACGAATACTTCGAATACCAGTCATTATTCACGAATCAGACAGCACTCCAGGCAGAGTAAATGCTTGGGCCGCAAAATTTGCTCGCAAGATCGCAGTCTCATATCCGGAAGCTGCTGACTTCTTTGAAAAGCAAAAAGCTGCTGGCAAAGTTGCATTTACCGGCAACCCCATCCGAAAAGAAATTTCTGCACCACTTTCAAACGGCGCACGTGAATTCCTTAATCTTGAAGAAAAAACCCCCGTCGTACTCATCATCGGAGGATCACAGGGATCTGCACTCATCAATGATGTCGTCATCGATAGCATAAACGAACTCGTAGAACGATATCAGGTCATTCACCAGACTGGCAGGAATAATTTTGAAATTGCAAAGGAAACAACGGCGATCATCTTAAAAGACAACAAAAACGGCTACCGCTATCATCCATTCGACTATCTCAATGATCTCGCACTCAGAATGTCAGCCGGCATCGCCGATGTCGTCGTGTCGCGTGCTGGTTCAACCATATTTGAAATTTCAGCGTGGGGGCTGCCTTCGATCATCATTCCATTATCAAAAGAGGTGAGCCATGACCAGATACACAATGCATTTTCATATGCACACACCGGCGCATGCACAGTCATTGAGGAGCAAAACCTAAGTTCACACATACTTATCTCAGAAATTGACAGAATCGTAAATAATCAGTCTATTAAGGACAGAATGCGCCTTGGAGCCAAGGAATTTAGCCATATTGATGCGAGTGGTAAAATCGCTGAAGTTATCCTTGAAATCGCCTTGAAGCACGAGTAGGTGGGTGGTATAATAGGGCCTCAACATAATTATTAGTTTTTAATAAAGAAATTATAAAAATATGCAACCAGAAACAACGGGCGTAAAAACGTGGCAGTGGGTAGTGACGGTTATCATCATAATCGTCCTCATTGTCCTCGGATATTATATGTTCAAGGGAAATGATGCTGCTGCTCCTGCATCGACAGACAACACAGGTGGCGATTCATTGGTCGCAGGAAAGGACGTAAACCGAGTAGTAGTTACAGATCAGTTCCCGGGAAATATCGTATACCTTTCTTCAGTTCAGCTTACGAAGCCAGGGTTCGTAGTCATCCACAAGGATAAGGCAGGAACTCCAGGAGATGTTATTGGATACCAGTATTTCGACAAGGGCATCAATCCAGGAAAGATTACTCTTACGACAGCAACAATGGATGGAGGTATCTACTACGCAGTTCTTCACTCTGATGATGGAGACAAGGTCTTCAGCGCTGCGAAGGATCTTCCACTCAAGGATGCTAACGGAAGCACTATTATGAAGCTTTTCCGAGTTACAACAACAGTCACAGAAACCAAGGGATAATACCGAGGTAATCAGCAACAAAGATAGAGAGAACGCAAGGCGCCAAGGGGCGCTTTTGTGTTATAATGCTTCCCATATGTCAAATAATGTCGTAACGCGATTTCCCCCAAGCCCTACAGGTTTTCTCCATATCGGCCGTGTCAGAACGGCTCTTTTTAACTATCTTTTTGCAAAGAAAAATAATGGAAAAATGGTTTTTCGAGTCGAAGATACCGACAAGGAACGGTCAAAAAAAGAATTTGAAAATGACATTATCGAAAGCCTCAAATGGCTCAATATTTCTTATGATGATGGTCCTTACCGACAGTCAGAACGAAGTGATATCTATAAAAAATATTTGAAGCAAATGGTCGACAGTGGTCACGCTTATGTTTCTAAAGAAATTCCCAAGGAACCAGGTGACAGGGAGGAGGTCATCCGATTCAAAAATCCAAACAAGAAAGTAACTTTCACTGATCTCATCCGAGGCGAGATTACTTTTGATACGACTGACCTCAAGGACTTTGTCATTGCACGAAGCATGGAAGAACCTGTTTATCATTTGGCTGTAGTTGTGGATGATTTCGAAATGGGCATAACTCACATTATCCGAGGAGATGACGGTATTTCCAACACCCCTCGGCAAATCCTTATTCAGCAGGCAATAGGCGCTCCACAGCCTGTATACGCGCATTTACCGCTTATTTTGGCCCCAGATAGGTCAAAGCTCTCAGGCCGACATGGAGCCGTAGGAGTGGGTGAATATCGTGCTAAAGGATATCTGCCAGAGGCGCTCATAAACTACCTCGCATTGCTCGGATGGAACCCAGGAACCGATCAGGAAGTTTTTAGCATGGACGAGCTCGTTGAAGCATTCGATATTGATAAGATCCAAAAAGCAGGTGCTATTTTCAATGAAGAAAAATTGAAATGGATGAACAAGCAGTACATTGAGAAGATGACTCTTGAAAATTTTGCTACATACGCAAAAAATTCTGGCTCAGAAATCCACCCAAAACTTTTACCTTTAATAAAAGAAAAAATTCACATCTTTTCAGAGATACCCTCCCTCCTAGAAGGGGAGTTGTCATTCGTAAGTCCTCTAGCAGCTTACTCGAAAGAATCTCTTAAATGGAAACAGGAACCCGATCTTACAAACACGAAAATATATTTGAAATCAATTATAGAAAAACTTTCTGCTCTTGATGATTTTTCAAAAGAATCTGTGAAATCAGTCCTTTGGCCTATGGCAGAGGAAAAAGGGAAGGGGAATGTGCTTTGGCCGATGCGCTATGCCCTATCAGGAAAGGAAAAATCCCCGGATCCCTTTATTATTTCAGAAATTCTTGGCAAGGAAGAAACGCTTAAACGCTTAAACTTTGCCCATGACTTACTTTAAGAATATTTCTTTAATTCTGATTGCTGTTTTTCTTGTCGCATCGATTGCGAATGCTCAATCCGCTGATGAGTTACGAAGTAAGATCAATGACCGCAACGACGCGATTGCAAAACTCGAAGCTGAAATCAAACAGTATCAGCTTGATGTTACAGCGCTTGGAAAAGAAAAGGATTCATTAAGCAATGCAATTAAAGCGCTAGATCTTTCTAAGAAAAAACTAGAGGCAGACACGAAAATTACTGAAAATAAAATTGCTACAAAGAACCTTGAGATCAAAGAACTTTCATTACAGATTGGAGATAAGAGCGAACGTATTACTGACAGTAAAAGAGTGATAACGCAGTCCTTATATACGCTTTCACAGATGAATTCAGCATCAGTTATCGAGACAATATTAAGCCAAAAGTCTTTTTCTGACATGTGGAGTAGCGCTGATGAGCTTACAAACCTTCAAGGAACGATGCAGGACAGAATAGTCGAGCTCGAGGGACTTAAAGTCAATCTTGAGGGCAATAAAAAGCTTACAGAAAAGAAAAAGGCGGAGCTTGTATCATTGCAAAATGATCTCAAGAACCAAGCGAAAATTATTGCGGAAAATGTAAGAGAAAAAAATTCTATCTTAGCTGAAACAAAAAATACTGAAGCGAATTATAGGCAGCTTCTCGCAACAAAGGAGAAGCAGAAAGCTGCATTCGAACAGGAAATTACCGCTCTCGAAAGTGCCCTTAAGATCACTATTGATCCAAACAGCATCCCAAGCAGCGGTTCTACAGTCCTTACGTGGCCTCTATTAAACGCAAAAATAACCCAGTACTTCGGAAACACGACATTTTCAATCCAAAATCCAGGGGCATACAAAGGTGCTGGCCATAATGGAGTCGACTTTGCCGCAGCAATCGGTACGCCAGTAAAATCTGCGGCCACAGGTGTCGTATCACAAGTCATCAATACAAACCTCGCACAGCGCTGTGGATATGGAAAATGGATTGCAGTAAAGCATCCAAATGGTTTGACCACGCTTTACGCTCATCTTTCGCTTCCAACAGTTGCCAGGGGTGATACTGTAGTTGCAGGCCAAATTATCGGTTACAGCGGAAATACAGGCTTCACAACTGGTCCACATCTTCACTTCGGCGTTTACGTGACTCAAGGCTTCCAGACTATTGAAAGCAAATCTTGCCCAGGAATTATCATTCCATATGCAGCCTACAACGCATACCTTAATCCACTTTCATTCCTTTAATTTAATTTCAAGGGTGCTATAATTCAAACATCATGATTAAATGGATTGTAATCGCAGTTTTAGGTCTTATCATCCTCGGATACCTCGGTTTTGACATTAGAAAGGCTGTTGAGGCTCCAGTAACTCAAAGCAACCTCGAATATGCCAAAAACGTCGTTATTTACGTTTGGGATAAATATTTAGAAAGACCAGCAAAATGGGTTTGGAATTTTTTCCTAGAGTTCATCTGGAGCAGTGCAGTGGATAATCTTCAGAAAATAAAAGATGGCGACGAAGTAAATTATCAAAAAGTTCCATCACCTCTGCCGCAAAATTAAATATCGATAGGGGAGGCGCTCAATCAAAAGGCGCCTTTCTTTTGCCTAAACAGTGTCTTAAAAGATATATTGTGCGACACTGTATGTTAGGATAGAGATGTGTGTTTATTGCCATTAATCAATCGTCCCCTATTAGT
>ERZ1292625.1728-Hain-H41-01um-R1-1728-length-23648-cov-5_pt1 | contig 23648 bp, 20 predicted proteins | sample MGYA00564400_ERZ1292625 | MGnify/ENA primary metagenome ERZ1292625 (study PRJEB36523, sample SAMEA6512639) | groundwater metagenome | collected 2019-01-08 | study: AquaDiva: Metagenomics assemblies of 32 groundwater samples | reverse complement strand
TTGGTTCATGGTTCATAGTTCGTAGTAGATAAACCGCTCCTAACCCTAAGAAAATAAAGTCGGTGAAATAGAGCAGGCCGGTTTCGGGGACGCGGTTACGGGGTATAACGTCGCCGTTAACAAAAAGAAAGTCGCCGAAAAAATGGTCGGTGTAGTTTTTCAAAAATTGGATGGAATATAAAACCGGGCGGTTGTGTAAAATTCTGGACAAAGGAGAGCTCCAAGCGGGATGCTGGCCGCGCAATTCCTTGGCCCGGTTGAGAGGCCCCTCATCGGCCAGAAGCCCCACGCCGGACAAACGGGAGGCGGCGTCGGTAGTGACTAGGTTATAGGTTAGAGGGATTAGGAGTAAGAAGCCCAAAACAAAAGCCATAAAAATTCGTTTGGGGCGGTAGAGAAAAAATAGACCCAATCCCATGAGGGGAACGATGAGGCGGGCAGACTGGTAGGTGTACATAGAAAGGGCAAAAGGCAAAGTGCAAAGGGCAAAGCGTTTTTTAAGAAAAAGCCAGGCGCCGATAAGTATGAGAGTGGTGGCTACATTGACTTCCCAACCGCCGCGGGAGAAGTGCAGGTGCCACGGCGAAATTGTAAGCATAAGAGCTGCAATCAATCCACAGTCCTTGTTAATTAATTCCTTAGTTAATAAATAAATGAATAACACTCCCAATATCCCAAAGACGGCCGAGGGGAGACGGACGGCGAATTCCGTCAGGCCGAAAACTTTGATAAAGGGAATAAGCAGATACGCGTAACCGGCAGGTTTGAAGTCGCCAAAAGATTCCAGATTGACCGGCCAAGGATGACCATGCTCATCCTTTCCGGTGAGAAGGAGTGAGTAGGCGTTGTAGCCCAGAGCCGCTTCGTCGGCGTTCAGGCCGGCGGGATAGGAGGAAAGTTTATAAAGCCGTAAAACGGATGCCAGGACGAGAATGAGAATCAGCAAAAAATTTTTCACTTGAGACCGATCACTTTCAGACCCGGGGCGCCATTGGGATATTTAATGTCCCCCAGCATGACTAGGTTGGGAATAGATGGTAGATCTGGGTCAGGTAGCTCGTATCTGTCCCCTATCAAAATTGTGGAACGTAGATACCTATCCTCGGGCAAAAAAAGCGGGCGAAAAACAAATTGGTCAAAGCGGTCAACATGGCCCACGTCCCCCTGGGGATTGGCTGTCAACTGGCTTTGACGCTGGTACTCCAGTGGGTCAATGCGCAGATAAAAAAGGGTAAAAATATATGGCTGGCCGAGCTTATCGGAGATAATGACTCGCTGATATTCCCCCAGATGTTGTTTAATCAGGGTCAAGGCCGGTTTGTATGGATAAAGCATATCGGCGGCAGTGAAATTGGGAGAGTGAACATAAAATAAGTCGAGATAATAAACAAAGAAAAACAAGAGTATAAGAGTGTAAGAGTATAAGAGGAAACGATGACGAAATAGTTGGGCAAGGCCGATTCCGGAAATGATAATTAGCGGAACGAGAAGGGGCAATGAGCGAACGCCGGAGACCAGGTCGCGTGACAGAGTCGAAGGCAAAGCAGCCAAAAGCAACCAAGCTATCAGAAGCTTAGTTAGTTGGTTATTGGTTCGTAGTAAGACGACGAGGCCAATGAGAATGGTCAGTATTTCGGGGAGGTGGAAGTAACCGTAGTACGGAACAGAATGGCGCAGGTTTTGCCAATCACCGGCGAAGAACAGGAAATAAGGCGAGAGGTGATTTAAATATCTTTGCAGCACTCCCCTGCCCTGATCAATGATTTCTGAATCGAAGAGAGTGAAAAGGAAAGGGTTATTTTTGTCCTGGCGTTTTATTTCCACAATGGTGTCAGGACGGCGGGTGTAGCTGAAGACACTAAAGACTTTCAAACGGCCGGATTGGGTGCCAAGACCCAGGAGGATGGGGAGAAACAGGAGAAACAGGAAAATTAGGGGTTTGATTAATAATTTAATATTGGGACGGTAAATCAAAAAAAGGGAAACCAGAAGCAAGGGGGTGAACATTTTAGCTCCTTGGTAAGTGAGAAATGTCAGGCCAAAGAAGAGGGCCGATGTTAAATACCGGCGTTTGATAAACAAAAGGGCACCCAGGGTGGTGAAAACCAAAGCGATGTTGGCTTCCCACGCTCCACGGGAGAAATAGAGTGACCAGGGATTGATGGCTAAAAGCAGAGCAGTAAATGCGTTTCGAGTAAGAAGGTAAACAACGATAACGAGCAAGGTGCCAAAAATGGCCGAGGGAAGGCGGGTGGCAAATTCAGACAGGCCGAGAGTGGCGATGCTGGGAACAGCCAGGTAAGCATAAACTCCGGGTTTATAGTCGCCGAAAGATTTGAGAACCACGGGCAAAATTTTTCCGTATTCGTCACGGCCGGTTTTGAGAAGCGAGTAGGCGTTGTAGCCGAGTGCGGCTTCGTCCCAAGTGAAACCCAATGGGCGAGAGCCTAAGTGAAACAATCTCAATCCAGACCCGAGTAAAACAATAAATATGAGCAGAATTTTAGATTTCATAAATAATAAAGGCTGGCTGGCCATTGAGAAAATTAATCCTTTTTATCTCGCGGCCGGAAATTTCACTTTCAGGACTGGAAATAACTAAAGTGTTTGGTTTAAACGCCATGGTGCTAATCTCCCAATCGTTGACGAACTTAATCTTGTCCAGACTGTTCACCCAATACCAATTAGCGTGGTAGTCCCAAGACTTATTTTGGGAAAAATCGGCGGGATCCCAGGGCCAGAAGTAAGCCACGAATTCGTGCGGTTCGCCATATTTCTTGGTAAAAACGATTTGATCGTATTGGGAATACAGCGGTTTAATAAATTGAATTACTTGAGAATAACCGTATTGCCAGGCATCCGAAAAGTTATTGCGATAACTTTTAGTTACGAATAAATAGTTCATAGTTGATAGTAGTAAGACGACGAAGAAGAGAACCTTAACATTGCGGCCGAAGCGGTCCAGGCCGATGGCGGTGAGGATCATGGGGAGAGGAAGCAAAGGGATGGCACGCAGGACGTGGGGTGCATCGCGGGTAAGGCTGCCAGCGACCGGCGCCAGCAGTAACCACAACAGCAACGAATTTCTACTTTCTAATTTATAATTTCTAAATAAATACCAAATCCCAATATAAAAAAATGGCAGACAAATTAAATATAGCAAGCCATAGTTTTGGACACTGAATTGATAATGATTGCCGCCTTTAAGAAACAGGAAATTGGGAGAGAGATAGGAAATATAGTTTTGGCCGAAGCGATAGAGGAAATAAGTGGCTTTGTTGTACACCAGTCGGCCGCCGGGACGGGATTGCAGCTGGTTTATCTGGGTGATGGCCCCAGAATCAAGAATGGTCAGCCAGTTTAAGCGAGCCTGGCCGGAGGAGGATAAGAGTTGGAAAATCATAGGAATAAAGAAAATAGAAATTAGAGAATAGTGGATAGGAGTTAGTTTGGGACGATTGATTAACCAGTAGCCGGTCAAGAAAAGCGGAGAGAAGACGCGGGCGGAATTATAAGCCCAAACGGATAGACCCAGAAAAAGTATTCCCAGATTAAGTTTGCGGGCAAGTAGACAGTAGATGCCTATGGCGATAAGCAGGGCTCCCACGTTGGCCTCCAGAGCGATGCGGGATATCCACCAGGTCCAGGGGGAAATGGCTATCAGCAGAGCTGAAGTCAGACCAACGAACGGAGAAGCCAGCCGTCGACCTAATAGATATGTAACTATGATAAGCAGAGTGCCGAAAATAATTGAAGGTAAACGGATAAAGAACGGCGAAGTAACAGCTAAATAAACGTAAATAGGTAACTTGTAGTCTCCATAAGCGCGAATAATGGTGGGCAGGATTGTCCCCCATTCATCCCGGCCCGTTTTGAGAAGTGAATAAGCGTTGTAACCCAGTGACACTTCGTCCCAGTTGAGACTAGGCGGTAAAAAATTAATGGCAGCGAGCCTTAGAGTTAAACCCGCCGCGACAATAAGTAATAGCCACTTAAGATGAGACATAGCACAGCGACCAGACTAGTAATGTTGCCGATGATCCGGACAGGCGTATCGGTAAATTTCAGGGTAATTTGCGTGTCTAGCGGGACTCGGGCGGTAATTAAACCCAGCGGACCGAAGGGGAAAAGTTCAACTTCCGATTTCCAGCCGGGGAAATAAACAATGGGGTATTGGATTTTTTGGTAAGTATCTGTAGTAAGAAGAACCTGAGGTTGGGATGGGGCGAAAAAACGGGGTAACTGGGGAGCTGTGCGGGGCCAAAAATCATTTAGAGCCGAAGAACGTTGCTCGTCCCACAAGGCTCCTGAAAATTGTTCACGGTCCGTGATGTTACGCCAAATATCGGGACGGAAGAAGGAGAAGTTAATTAAGATAACTAAGCTGATTAAGATGATTGATAATTTTTTGGGAAACACTTGCGCGATGGCGCCGGAAGAGAGGGCCAGAAAGAAGGTTGCCACGGCTAGGAAACGCCAGGGGAACTGGACGTAAGCTAAAGGAGGGAAAAGTTTCCAGATAAATTCCGACTTGCCGTGAGTGAGAAAAATAGCGAAGAAGGCTGATGAAATGAATACTGCAAAATTTCTAATTGACCTAATTTCTAATTGACCTAATGAATGCCTGAATTTCCTAATTAAAAAATATATACCTACTAGAACCGGCACGATCCACTGTAGGTAACCGACGGAGAAACTCATGGTGTCGTTAGGGCCCCAAACGGAGCCGCCATAACCCCAAAAGCGGGAGATAAAGAGCTGCTTGAGAGTGGTCCAATGGAGCTGGTAAGAATAATAGTCGGTGGTGGTGCGGTTTAAAGTAACCAGGTGACTTTCAAAAATAACGGGCAGCAAATAAAAAGCGCTTAAAAGAAAGACGGCAGCTCCGGCGGCGATGAGGCGAGAGAAAGGCACGGGAGATTTTTTGAAAACCCATATAGCCAAAAACGGGGCAATCATGAGTGCGGATATGTTGTGGGTTATGAGTAGAGCGGAAGCAAATAAAACTAACCACCAGAGATGCCGGGGTTGGTGATCGTCAAGGAAATTATCCAACGAGAGAAAAATCAAAGGAAATAAGGCCAGGGCATATGCTTCGTTGAGAGAACCGCGAACCCAGACGTCCACTGCCCGGTAAGGAGCGTAAACATAAAAAAGAGCCGCTACTACCCCGCCTAGATTTCCCCAGTATTTTTTGCCCAAGTAAAACATGGCCACGGCTGAAACTATTATTGTCAAAATAAAATTGGCTTTGACAGAATCAATTGTTTGTAAACCGAAGGCGTGAAATATCTGGCCAATCCAGTAAGGAAACTGACCGTAGAAATTAAATACCGGCTCGCCGTAACCCATCCCCGCATCCGGCGCCCAGCGGCAAGGAAAAGTTTTGGCGGCAACGCATTTGCCAAATTCAAACTGGCGGAAGACGTGGAAATCGTGCATCGTAAAAATACCGGGACGCAACATCAAAGAAAATGTGGGGATGAGAAGCAGTAAGAGGATTTTTTTCATGGAAGCTTCTGAGCAACTATGATAGCTGGACGGGAAGACGGGTAATTAATGTGGAAATATTCGGGGAAATCCGGCGAAAAATCTTCGGGTTTGCCGATGTACAAAGTAGGAATGGTTACCGGATCGGCGGGATGAATAACTCCGAACCGGTATTTGCCTAAATAGTAGCCGTCGAATTGGTCCAGAAACTTAACGTTGCGAGGCCAAGAAGCAGAAGCTTTTTGATACTCCCGGGGATCAAAGCGGGTGTAAAAGGCCACGAAAATGTGCGGCTCGGAGAGCGATCTGCTGAAACGCACGTCGGGGAAACGGTCAGTAAAGGCCTGAAGCCGCGGCATTAAATCCCGCCAGCCGTAGGACATGGAGGGAGCGGCAAGATAGGGTGAGTGGTATAAATAATCCTCTCCAAAGAAAACGAAGCTGGTAATATAGGCGCCGATCACGAGAGTCAGCCACTGGCGGGGGAGGCGGACGATGGCGGTGGAAAGAAGAATGATTAACCAGGGAAGCATAATTACGGCGCGGTTGGCGGCGGCTCCCGGACCTTTGGCCAGAGCGGCGGGGATAGGAGCCAGGGCTATGAGTATTAGTAACAGGAAAACTGATCGGGAGGGTTTGCGGATAAAGTAAAGCAGAGCCAAAACCAAAATTGGCAGTTCAATTAAGTAAAGCACTCCCCTGCCCGGCATCATGCCGTAAAAGGGCTCACCAGCTCCAGAGGTAAAAAGGAAATTGGGGGAAAAGTAAGAAATATAATTTTGAGAAAAAGTGGAGAGGGAATAAACCAGCTTGTTGGAAAAAACGCGGGCAATCTGGTCCGGAAGACCCAGAGCCCGGGCCTCAAAACGGCGGGTGGCCACTCCCAACCAGTTATCAGTGGGGCTGAAAATGCTCACGTCGGCCACCCGGGCCGAACTTAATCCCCATAGTGAAACTATAAGGGGAATAAGCAGGAGAGGTTTGAATTTGTTGCGGAAGTTGACAAAGATAAAGACCAAAATGAAGGGTAAAATTAGCCTGGCTGAATGATAGGAATAGGCGGCAGCGGTAAAGAATAGGGTGGAAAAGAGGGTCTTGTTCTCTAGAAACAGGTAAATCCCCATAGGCAAGAGAAAGGTAGCCAGATTGGCTTCGAAAGCCCCCCGGGAAAGCTGGACATGCCAGGGAGAGATGGCCAGAAGGAGGGCGGCGATGGAACCGGAGCGGGGAAAAAGTTTATTGGCCAGCAGATAAACGGCGCCTATGGCCAGAATGCCAAAGACCGCGTTGGGCAAACGGACAGCAAATTCAGTCAAACCGAAAATTTTAACGGAAGGAATAGCCAAGAAAGTGTAAAGGGGGAGTTTGTAATCCCCAAAGGAACGGAGGTTGGTAAAAAACAATTGCCACCACGGGACTCCCCATTCATCACGGCCGGTGAGCAGAAGAGAATAAGCGTTGTAGCCAAAAGCGGCTTCATCCGGAGTAAATCCAACCGGGTAACGAGTGAGCCATAGTAAACGCGTGAGTGATCCGATGACCAGGGCCAGAATCAGTAAACGGCGCATGTAGACTTGATTATACGAGGTCCGTGAGCTTAATATCAATTGATGTGGCCGGGAATTACTGCAGGAATTGTGATGGTGGTGCGATTGGGACTGACGATAGGAAAGCCGTTAGGGGTAAGCGTGGAGTTGGCCCAAGGGTTTGGAAGTTGGGGATGGGGCGAGACACAAATTAGGATTTGGGGGTGGCTCGCGCAGGCGGTGATTGTAATCTTGCTGGCCAAAAAGACCAGGTCGGGCTGGGCGGCGGTGATTGCAGCGGCTAATCCATGGTTGAATACCTTAAGCTTGTGGCACGTATGGGAGACGACAGCTCTGGCGGCGGGATTATGGGCCTGGACAGCCACTAAAAGATGGCAAAAGGCTGTGGCCATTGTACTTGTGATACTGGCCCTGGCAGCCGATCGGGTGAGCTTGGCAAAAATCACTACCGACAATTTGTTTGATAAATTAAACTGGGGTTACTTGGGCCAAAAAGTAGACGCAATCCAAAAAACTAATTTTCTGGCCACTGGAAAAACTTATATCCTGCCGGCGTTAGCGCGAAAAATCTTGTACAACAAACCAGGACTGGCGATAAACACGGTTTTACAAAGAAGCATAGCTTTACTGGATTTTGAACAATGGACTGCTCCCCTGGCCGCGAGGATAATAACGGGAATGAGCGGTTTGCCCCCCAAGGGATTATTGCCTCTTATCTATTACTGGGAAGTGCCTGTGATAATCTATGGGCTAGTGAAGTTCGGTTCCGGAGGAACAAAGTGGTGGATAATCGGCGGATGGCTGGGGGGAATATTTCTGGACAAGAAATTTTTTACGATCGGGGGGATACTATTTATTCCAGCGATTGTGATGTTGGTAGCCCAAGCGGTGAAAGTTTTGGACAAGCGTTTGGTGTGTGCTTTATACTTGGTTGGAGCCGGATTTTTTTACAGAGAAATGTTCTTTAATCAATTGAAGTGGCAGTATTCAGATGTGTATTTGTACCGGCAAACTTATTTGTGGCTAAAAGATAACCTAGATCAAGTGCCGGGGGTGGTAGTGACGAGCAAATTCGGGCCAATGGAGGAGATGTTAAAGTTTTACAAAATATTGCCCAACTCAAAAATCGAGGTGCGAGAATTTACTCCCGTCCCGGGAAATGTTTACGTCGGTTTACCAAAGGAGATGGCGGGAATACCGGAGGATAAAATTATTAAAAAAATAGAGGCCGATGACGAGTTGGTTTACGGCTACGGAAAAGGATTATGGATCGCAAAATATTAATCGTCATTCTGGTGGTGGGAGCCGTCTTGCGGCTGGTTTGGCTGGACAAATCTCCGGGGTCGGTGAACTGGGACGAGGCGGCTCTAGGGTATAACGCTTATTCATTGTGGAAAACCGGGGCGGATGAGTATGGAACAAAGTGGCCGCTATCGTTGCGCTCGTTCGATGACTATAAACCCCCGCTATATGCATATCTGACGGCTCCGATTGTGGGGATATTCGGCTTAAACGAGATAAATACCAGATTACTGTCGGCGATGGCCGGAGTGGCCAGTATCGGTTTGCTGTATTTAATTTCAGCCAAGTTGCTGGGGAAGCGAATAGGATTAATCGCGGCGGGAATGATGGCTGTCGAACCGTGGGCTATTTTTTACTCGCGCGGGGCATGGGAAGCCAATTTGTCTCTGACATTAATCCTGGCGACCATGTGTCTTATTCTAGAAGGGAAATATACGTTGGGGTTGGTGATAGCGGGAATAAATGTGTTTGCCTATCACTCGGCTAAGATTTATTTATGGCCATTTCTCATCTGGGGCCGGCGGAGCTTGGGGGTAATTTTAGCCATCGTTCTGTTCGGCATAGCTATGTCTAGCGGGGGATGGGCCAGATGGACATCGGCTGGCGGGAGCTGGCGGGAAGCAGGACAGAAATATTTCTCGTATTTTTCCCCAGCTAACTTGTTTGTCCGGGGCACCAATGAACCCAACCAACGAGTAGATGGATTTGGCCTGTATTACGGATGGGAAATATTTTTCTGGGGATCAGGAATTTGGTGGCTAATTAAAAACTGGCGGAAAAACAAAGTGTTAGTGGCCTGGCTGGCTTTGGCCCCGTTGCCGGCGGTCATTACCCAGAGCTGGTTCAACCCGGTGCGGGTGCTGCCGTTATGGGCGGCCAATACCATGTTAATCGCGGTGGGGTGGGTACAACTTAAAACATGGCTCAAGTGGCTGATTATTCCTTGGGCGGTTATCAGTTTGGGATGGTTTGTGCTGGCTGCCTTGTGGCAGATGCCGTATAACCATTACGGCGATTGGCAGTGGGGATTTAAAGAAGTGGCGCGGATTATCTCTCCGATACTCGATAATTATGGCCACGTGGTGTGGGAAACTGGGCAGGCCCAGCCGTATATTTTTACTTTGTTTTATCTCAAAATACCGCCGGAAGAATATCAAAAAGCACCACGGCAAGGATATGACTTCGGCAAGTTTGAATTTCGCAAAATATATTGGCCTGACGACCAAAATCTGCCAAACACGTTGTTTATCGGCGGCGTGTACAGTTTGCCGGAAGAGGCAACTTTGGGGAAGACTTGGGATCCGCAGGGATACGAGTCAGCCCGAATACAAGCAACGCCCACACGACCATAAAGACAGGATCACGGGTAAGCGGGGCCAAATTAAGTGACAGACCGGAAGTGCGGTAGTAAGCACGAAAACCGTTTTCGATTTTTACGGAGGTAGATGGAGAGATGATGGTCAGAGTCAGGGGTTGATTAGCGGAATCCAGAATGGGGGTAAACTGCAAACGGACGTCGCTGGGATCACCGATGTTGCGGCCGGAAAAATTAAGCTCCCGGACTGTCTGGTTAGCTTGGTCTTTAAGTGTAAAAACAAAATCGGACGTGTCCGCCAGGTTCGGATTCTTCATGCGAAGAAGGATGATATTTAGACCCGAATGGATGGGGGTGAAAGTGATGGGGCGGGTTTCAACGAGTGGTAAGTAAGAACTGCCGGAGACTTCGGTATCCAACCGGTTGCGGCTGGCCAAGGAAGCCAAGACGAGAGCGGCTAAAACTATGACCGGTCCGAGGAAAAACACGCGCATAAGCTGATCCACAAGCCAACTCCCACCAAGACGGAGTGAGAGAGGCTTTGCAATAAAGGATTTGAAAAAGCGGGCAGGAAGAGAATTTGGGGATTAAAGGGGCTAATCAGTCCCCAGGTGAGAAATTTATCGGCAAACAAAAACACTGTCGCTAGAAAACTGGCGGAAAAAAGTAATAATGACAGCCAGTCCGATTTGGAAGCAATCCACAGACTAATAAAGGGCATGGACCATAAAATCCACTGGGGATGGAAGTGAGACAGAACCACCGGCAGTAAAGAAGCGGCCATCCAGTAAGCTGACAAGCGGTGAATTTGGCCGCGGTGCAAAACACCTGCGGCCAGGAGCAATCCAGTTAAGACTATCGGAACTAGATACAAGTTTTCCGAATAACCCAAGGGAAGTGAGAGTTGCAGTACCCGCTGGGTAAGCCCGGAGGTTAGGGTGTCGGAATAAAAAGCTGGAGTGGTAAGAAATGGAGCGACTAATAAAATATATGGTGACAACCCAGCTAGAAATATCAGAGCCGACCGCTTAAGATTGGAAGTGGACAAGAGAGCCAGGAAAGGCAAAAGCAGGAGTGGATAAGTTTTGAGGGCTGCGCCCAATCCCAAAAGTACGGCGGCCAAAAACGGCTTGGGTTTGGCAAGGAGCAGAGCCAAAACAGAAAGCAAGACCGGTAAAATATCTATCTGGCCCATAAAGCCGACTACGTAAATGGTGATGGGGTTAAAAAACCAGATCCACAGCACTACCCGCCGGGAGGATATCCGGGATAGCGCCCAACCGGTAGCTAACAAAGCCAGAATGAGCGGAGTTTTGATGAGAAACAAATAGCGGAAAATGCCGGCAATATCCACGGCATCGTTGCCCATACCCAGCCAAGGAGTAAATCCCGAGCCAGCCAAAAAATTAACCACGGGGTAAACTAGCCCCATGACAAAATAGGACAAAGGCGGATAGACAAAGGAGCCAAGCAGGGCTTTGTCCGGATTGGCGGCGATATACTGATAGATATTGACTGTCCCCTGGGATAAAAATTGGGAGAGGTAGTAAATAATTTTGATATCGGGGTGGAAGAAAAAAGGAGCGATGAAAAAATAGAAAATGGCCGCAACTATGAGAGGACGTTTAATCTCTGGCATAATAGCGCCATAATAACCAAATAAAGGCCAGAAGCGCAACTAGAGTGAGAATTTGGATGTTGAATATCGGAGTGAGCAGGGCGACCAACGCCGGCCAACGGGGGTACCACCAATTGTGATAAAGATTAAGCCAATGAAAAAGGGAGAGATAGATAAAAACGGGAAGAAGCCGCCGGTCGCGAGCCAGCCAGAAAATCAAAAAGACCAGAGCCGGTAATAAATAGCGTTCATGCATGCGAGTAAGCAAGAAGAAAGCGGCCATGACGATGAGGGTGGCGGCAGGAAAAACAGAAATGGATTTGCGGGAAAGAATAAAAAACAGACAGGCGCCAAAAAGCGAATACCCCCAGACGCGGTAATTGGCATCGGGAATTTTGCCTAAACCTGTGGTGAGAGCCCAGAAATTAAAAGCGTGGTCTACCACGTAATCCGAACCCGAACCGGTTTGGATGATGTGCCAATAGGTAGCCAGTGGCGGAGCGGCGAAGGGCAAAAATGCCAGCAGGAAAATAGCCAACCCGACGACCGCAGACTTAATGCTTTGAGTCATACCAAAACGGCGGTAAAAAAATAAGGTGTATAGGGGAATAAAAATGATCGAGGATTGTTTGGTCAGAAGGGCCAGGGTAAATGAAACGGCAGAGAGAAACGGCCGGCGGGTAAGAAATGCTGCAACCAGGAAAAATACCGGCACGGATTCAATTTGCCCCCAGGAAGCGCTGTTGTAAAAAAAAGCAGGATTAAAAAGAACCAGAGCTGCCAGCCAGCGCTTTTTGGTAACTGTGTAAACAAGCCAGGCAATGCCGATGTCCGCAGCAATGGCCCAAATCTTATGAAAGGCCGGTTGGGTATCTTGATCTTGCAGCCACCAGACGATTTGGGAGGGAAAGAGTGGATATTTGAGATTTGTATCCCAGGCGGTACGAGAGACCCAATTGAAAGCACCTTGAGACAGAGTAAAAAGCAATAGGGGAACGGGGGGGTAGGTGGGAGTGAGAGTGCCATAGCGAGACATAAATTCCCGCTGATAGACTCCGGCTGGCCCGAATTTGAGGATGTCCCGGCCCCAGGAAACATGATTATTGACGTCGCCGCTGTAGATTTGCAGACTCAAAAAAATTCTTAGAATCAAGCCGGCCAGGAAGAGTAAAATCATTTTTTAGTAACAAGATAAAGAATAGGTTGATCGTAAGCATTGGTGCTGGTAAAAAGGACGCGGATATTATCGGGCGGGGTGCGGCGCCAGTCCCAATCCCCGGCCACGTTATCGCGTTGGGAAATAAGATACAGGCTGTTGGGGAGTAAAAATTCGGTCCAGTTTGGTTTATTAAAGTTGCCGAAGAAGTATTTGCCGTCTAGGGAAAAGCCATTGTAATTGGGGACAATGTTGTCCTGGGGTTGATCAACAGTAAATTGGCGATGAAATTTGGCTGGGGGATAGTTGGTCCAAAACAAGAACCTGATTAAGGATGGTTCGTAAGTATTGTTGATGAAAACCCGAGAATAATTGGGGGCAAGAGTGGATAGGGATTGGAGCGCGGTCTGGTAACCGACGTGCCACCAGCGCCAAGAGGCTTTGGCGTAATGGGCTACGTAATAATGACCTAGCCAGACAAAATAAGTTACAAAGAACAAAAGTAATAAGAAATTAAGAATTTTTGGTAATTTTCGCATCACTAAAAACAGACCGGCACCAGTAGCGACGGCTAAGGGCGGAATCATCAAAAACAGGCGAGTGGCGTGATATCCTCCGTCGGAAGTCAGGGTTGCGGGAATGGGGGCCAAAAAGAGCCAGGCCAGCCAGAGCCATTGGCGCCGGGATCCTAAATACCAGAGCCCGATGAGCACGAACGGGAAGGAAATGGCCGGCAGTTCACCTACCACCTGCATGCTGTGGCGATAAATGGGGTCGCCGCGGATAAACAAAAAGTCGGTAGAAAAAGCCCGGAGATAATTGGCCGTCAGGGCTGAAGCGTAAGTTTCCAGCTTGTTGTGCCAGAGGGGCGAGGTGGGGGCATTATCTTCTGCGCGCAGATCATTAATATTTCTCACGAGTTCCTGCTGGTTAAAAACGCTTAAACCCCCAAAGCGGCCGCGGGCCGGGCCGGCAACGATGTGATAAACCAGGGGAATAATAGTAATAGCAAATAGCAATAAGGGCACAAGCCGGGGGCGGGTGCGAGTGAGGAGATGTAAAGTTACCAACCAGATGGGAACAAATAAAACGGCTGTGCTGTAGGAGTATAAGGAAAGTGCCAAGTGCAAAGTGCCAAGTGCAAAGCGTTTTTTGAGAAAAAGCAATGTGCCCAACATGATCAGGTCGAGCATAAGAACGACTTCGAAACTGGCCCGGGAATAATAGATGTGCCAAGGCATGAGAGATAGAGTTAGAGAAGAAAGAAAAGAGATAGATTTAGATTTTGTTGCTTGATAGACCAATAGAAACAAGATTATGGGGGCGAGAGAACCGAAAATGACTTCGGGCAGGCGGACGCCCCAGACGGAATTGCCAAAAGCAGCGATGGTGGGGACGGTAGCGTACATCAGAAGCGGGGCCCGCCACTCGGCCAGAGAATGGATATAAGTGGGTAACACCTGACCATACAAGTCGCGGCCGGTCTGAAAGAGAGAGCGGGCCTGATAACCCACGTCTATCTCATCGCCAAACAATTCCGGAGGAACCTGATTTAATAACCCAACCCGCAGAAATAGGCTAAGTGCTAAAATAATGCTTAGAATCATGGCTTTGCTCTCTGTCATCATCATAAATCACAACACACCTGATGTCACGTTTAAATGCTTAGAGCATTTGTATAGATCCAGGGAGATCGAATTTGAGACGATTTTGATTAATAACACTCCAGAGGATAGATTCTCATTTCCCAAGGTAAAAGTGATTTATAACTCCACCCGCCTGGGATTTGGAGCCAATAATAACAAAGGCATGAAAGTGGCCAAGGGAGACAAAATTTTACTTTTGAATAGTGATTGTTTTGTGCAACCGGATACGCTGGCTAAATGTTATGCCTTGAAATATGACGTAGTTGGATGCCGACTGACGACTGCCGGCGGAGCGACACTGCCTTCAACCGGATACTTCCCTACCTTGCGGCGGGTGGCACAAATGATGGCGTTTATCGATAACCTGCCTGTTGTCCGCAAATTTATAGACACTGTCCATGTCAGAGATGTGTCCCGATTAGTAATAGCCCAAGAAGCAGATTGGGTGCAGGGAGCTTTTATTATGTTGTCGCGGCAGGTATACAAAAAGGTGGGAGGGTTTGACGAAAATTTTCATATGTATGGAGAGGAAATCGAATGGCAGTACCGGATCAAAAAGGCCGGATTTAATGTCTGGTATTATCCCCAAACTTCGGCTGTGCATTTAGAACGGATGAGCGTCAAATCGCTGGGCCCGTCGTTTATCGGCGAAATGAAGGGGTATTTGTATTACTTCAAGAAACACCGGCCAAAGTGGGAACAGACACTCTTGCCATGGGTATTGTTATTCGGATGCTTGATCAGAATTCCGGCTTGGGCAGTGTGGGGAAAATGGGACCTGTTCCGCGCTTATACTAACGTTTTGCCCCAATTAACTTCTGAAATTTTTGGCCCTGCATAAATTTAAGCTAAGCAATCGCTTCTAATGCAGATTCTTCCAATTGGTACTACTTCTTCTTTTTCTTGTCAAGTCTTTTTAAGTCCGACAAACGAATAGCAATGTAAACCACCCCAGAAGCGATTATGGTCAAGGCGAAAGCAACGGCTGCTCGAACATTTATATCTAGTAAACTAGGCATTTTTATTCCTTCTTTTAGCGTTCTTTTTTAAACGCAAAGCTAACACCAAACTTAATATACCCAAAACTATGTCAATCGTCAATACCAGCCAATTGGCCGGTAACCCTAACTGGGAAAAATTTGGTACGATAAACACCGCCCCGAACCACCCAGCCGCCAAATTAACAAATAAGTCTGATAAAACTCCATACAAGTCTTTTTGTACTGTCATACTATACGAAATATTTTCGATATTTTTTGGCTTGACCAGAGGATAAACCATAGGAGATAATGTTTTATGGGGCCGTTGTACCACAGAGAGGCATCGCGGTGATATTTCTGGGCAGCGCCGGCGGATTTGGCTGAACTTGCCCCATGTTCATGAACAATGGTGATGCCGGGATGAAAAACGATTTTTAGTCCTGCCTGACGAATCCGGCGGCAGTAATCTAAATCTTCGTAATACATGAACACTTTTTCGGTAAATTTGCCTATTTTGGCAATTGTAGATTTTGGGAAAAACATGCAGGCGCCGGAGATTGAGTTCACGGTTATTGGTTCATGGTTAGTTGGTACGTATTTTTGAGTGAGACCTTTTTGGCCCAGCCAATATTCGCGGATGGAGGCGATAACAGACGGCTCGAGAAAAACTGATCCTTGGGGTGTGCCGTCGGGGTCGGTAAATTTGGGGCCTATAACTCCCAAACCCGGAGTCCGGCAGGCAAAGTTCAGAGCTTTAGTAAAAAAATCGGCCGGGAGGCGAGTGTCCGGGTTGAGAATCAAGATGTAATCTCCCGTGGCCTGCTGCAATCCCTGGTTCCAAGCCCGGGGCAAACCGATATTGGCCGAGTTTTGAATAGAAACAAATTTGGGTTTAATTTCGGAATTGTTGTCAATAATAATTAGTTCCAAATTGGGATATTTAGTGGCCCTGATCGATTTAACACATCTCTCTAACGAATCGGCTACGTTCCAGTTGACAGTTATGACACTAACTTTTTCCATATGGCCCAAAGGGTGGGAACTAGATAACCCGGGTGACGCAAGATACGGCCTAGGAGGGCAGTCAGGTGAGCAGGCCATGTACCTATCGGCATGTTTCTCCACATGGCCAACAAGTAATTTCTATCTTTGAAGTATTGAAGATGGCGAGGAGAAAAGGCCTTGTTAAAAGCTGTTTCCGGAGTGTGGGACACGCGGCAGGCAGGAACCCAGAGAATTTTGTAGCCGGCTGCGTGAGCCCGGAGTCCCAAATCGAGATCTTCTGAATATCCTGGTGAAAATATGGGGTCAAAACCACCCAGCTTGTTCCATAAATCTTTTCTGATGGCGCTGCTGCCGCCGGATGGCCAAAGGGAGTCATGCAATTTATTATCCAGCTTGCCATTGGTGAATTCGAGCATGCCACCTTCGGTCCACCGACCGTCGGCCCAGGAACGGCCTTTTTCGTTGAAGGTGACGGCAAAAACTTGGGGATCTGCAAAATGCGGCAGAGTTTTGGTGATGAGAGATTTATCCGGTTTTACGTCTTGGTTAAGCAGAAAAACTATATCGCCCGAGGCAACGGCAAAACCGTCGTTAACTGTAATGGGAAAACCCTGGTTTTGCGGGTGACGGACGAGTTTGATGGTCGGGTATTTTGTGGTCAAAAACTGGACTGAGTCGTCCGTAGAGGCATCATCGATTATTACTACTTCATCCGCACCCAGAGCTAAAACTTTCGGCAAATTATTTGCCAAGTGTTTTTGGCCGTTATAGACGGGAATGACAACAGAACTCTTCATATCTTTTGCCTTTGTTCCATAACTATATATGAACCGAATCGAGAGAGGGGGTAGAAATTATCCGTTATATATTTTTTCAATATCGCTATGCTGTCCGGAGACATGTTGGAAAATTTCATTTCCGGATTATAAACGATCAGTACGTTAGATGTTGCTCTTAACTGTGCTACTGTCATGGTTTGGTAATCAGGAGAATAAAATGCATAAGGAGTGTCGTTTTTAGTAGGATTTCCCCTCCTGGTAATAAAGTACAATTCTGGCATCCAGGGAAAACTAAAAAGCGGCCGTTGAGGGTCTTGTCTGTCCACAAACTCGATTAAATCGTTAAAGTCGGATGTATCAACTTCACTACTAACTATTGTATCCAAACGGGGAGATGTATACGTCGAATATGTTCCCGGGAAAATACCGTAAGATTGCCATTTGTAAAATTGTTGGGTCATAAAATTGAGGTTAATGAGGTCCTTACTAAAAAATAAGACAAAGGCCAGAACTGTGACTACCTGCCCCCACGGTCTTTGCCCCCACATACCGCCGGCTAAATAACCCAAAATAAGAGTTGCCGCCCATAAGGGAAACAGTAAGTGATACCAATCCGATCTTCCTAATGCAGCCCGAAAAATAATAATACCGAATAATGAAATAGCAAAAGCTAATTTATCTTCATTTGTGCCTTGGCGAGTATAGGTTTTATAAAAAGCAAAGACCGCGCCACTAATGAGTATTATGCGAGTAAGATCCCACAACCAAACAGAGGATGTAAAAAATTCGACTGCTGAACCCCATTTGAAGAGGGGAAGTGTTTCTGTCTTATCAATAGGCAGGTTAAAGTATCCAGATGAAAATCCATGGGAATAATACGTTATCTGATTTACGAAGGGAGTCAGAGATTTGGTATACCCCAGAAATATAATTATCGGTGTGGCCACCATTAGAATCCCTAGGCCTAATCTGGAGACTGTTTTGAGCAAGTTTTGGACGCGAGAAGAAAGAACAAGGGATATTAATATTGAAGCAAACGCCGACAGTCCTACCTCAACACTTGTAAATATTGATATTCCTAAAGCCGCTCCAGTAATTATCAACCAAGAAAGCTTGTTCTCTTGCCAATATAAATATAGTCCCAAGATCGCCAATAAACCACTGGCCATCCTTATTTCCACATTATTTTTAACTAGGGTAAAACTAAAAGCGATTATCAGTCCTGTCACTAATGCTCGCAGAATTTTGGAGGGTGTTAGGTTACAAATGACTAGATAAAAAACCCAAAATCCTAATATTTGTAGTAAGTGAAAATATAACCTGACATTGGCTACACTCGCCCCTACGACTTTACTAAATAAACCAAGTAACCAAATCAAAAGCGGGGGGTGGTAAACCCAGACATCCCGATAAAGGATTTCTCCATGTATAATTCTGTTTAGCCATCCTAACCAAAATCCCTCTTCCACAGAGTCGATTGTTCCCAGATAATACATTGGATTAAAAGCAATTAAAAAAATGGCGGCGAGAGGATAAACGTGTTTAGAGAGAGTTTCTGTCCTCAAAATGTTGATATTTCTAGTTAACCAGCTAGCAATTAAAACCGTTAAAGTAATCACTAACAATTTGTCCAATGAGCTAGGGAAGAAAAGATTAGCGATTAGTAATATATGAAAAGGATGAGCCAAGAGTCTTGAGATTTTATCATGGGAATAGTAATAAATTAATGGGACAATTACTAATGCTGAAAAGGGAAGAATTAGAGAATAGTTAAACTGACGGACGATTAATAAAGTGCTCACACTTAAGAATATCGAGTTAAGAAATACTCGGGTTGTATATGTGCGGCTTTGGTTGGGTGAAAAGCTATTTAAAACCCAAAATAGTACTTGAAACGCCAAGAACCCAATGACTATTGTTAGGGACGAGTAACCGAGAAAATGGACTTGCAGATAAAAGAAGAAGGAGATAATAAAATACCCTGTGTCAAGCCAGATATTTGGTTTTTTTCTGAATTTAAGATTGAACCACAAGAGGACGCCCGCAATTAATATAAATAATGCGTAATTTAAAATATCGTAGGTCTTTTCTGACGCCAGTTGAGAAGAAAAGGAGGGAATTGAGTAGGAATACTCTCCAAATAAACTAAGGCGGGTTTTTGCCTGCAAAACACTGGATATAACCTGAGCCAAGGTTGATGAGAAAAATAGATTAGACAAAAATGACAGAATCATTTGCCGGTGCGGTTTTGAACCGTAATATCGCCGAATTGGGCGAAATGATTAAAAGTAGAATATTTTTTCTCCTCGTCCAGATAATTGTTAATTATATCCTCCGGCAGACCTTGGGTGGGTTCAATGAGCATAAAATACTTTTTTACTCCGATTGGGGGGCGGGACAAATTATCCCCCAGTGACCCGGCCTGGCTGCGGCCGTGCCAATACGGCAGGTATTCATATTTTGTTTGGCCATACCAATTAAAGAGATAAGACCAGGTAGTATTGATAAACAATGGAACGGTAGCCGTGTTCAGTGAGAACGGCTGGCCTTCGGCCTCTCTGTAGATATAGTCGACAGCCGCCAGTTCTTGACTGATAATCATGTCTTTTTGAATGGAAAAGAGATTTTGCCTGGCAGAAATATGACCAGATAAATAAAGAAGATTAGAGATGAGAAAAATAGAAATTAGAATAAAACTGGCTCCCCGAAGTAGGAAAAGAACAAGAATAAATAAGCCGGCTGTGATGTACGGAGAGCTGATGCCACCAAAAGCTAAGACCGGGATCCAGGAAAATAGACCAAAAACTACAATTGGCCACCAGCGAGGACGGGGTCGGCGAAGCAGAAATGCGGCTATCAGTAAAACACCGATTGCTACACCCAATTGGGGAAGTTGGGGCAGGAGATTGAGGCTAAACAGCCGGCCAAACAGTTCGACGGCGGTGTTTGCCTCTCTGGAGAAATCGGCAGCGTAACCGGTGCGGGAGAGCAAATGAACGAGGCCGCTACGGCTGGGGAAACCGAATTTTATTTCGGAAATAAGCATCGACGAGGTGGCCAAAAGAGCCGAGAAAATAAATTTGCTTAAGCTGTCTTTGGTAATGCTGATTTTTTTGAACAGGGCGAAGATCAGTACTTCCGGCAAATGATAGGCCATAAAAATGTTGGCCTGGATGCTTAAACCCAGGCCCAGCCCCGCCACTGCGGGGCCCCACTTCTTCCCCTGCAGCCATTGCCATAAACCTAAATAAAACAGAGGAACAGTGAGAACCGCCAGTGAAGTGTTGCTCAAATAGGTGGCGTATTGGGTCTGTTCATAGGACACGGCGTAAAGAAGAGCCAACCAGGGCGAACGGGTGATAAAGTAAACCAAGAAAACTCCCAGTGAAGTGACAAAGGCCAGCCAATAGGCAGCTATCAAAGGGCTGCCGTGACCCAGCCAGTAACCGGGGGCGATGACGTAGTAATAAAGAACACCATGGAAAAAATCCCGGGTGGAGGTGGGTGGACCCTGAATTTTTAAATCTCCCCGGAGAAGATCGCCGACGGTGTAGGCGTCCCGGGCCTGATCAAAGCTGAAAACTACATTGCCGGATTGGGAGTATTGAGCCCGCAGAAAAAAAGCCAGCAAAAAAATTATGACGAGGAGGAAGTATTGGCGCATATCAGGTAGACGGAAGTAGCGGCAAAAATGGATCGAGCCAGAGATACGAACTGGTCAGCGGGCATGAGAGTAAATTGGGAAGCCAGGGAAAAACTGCTGCCAAACAGCCCAAAGAAAAGTGTTTGTTCTCCCAAAATGACGATGACGGCGTAACAAGCCAGAAGAACTAGAGATGGCAGCAGGAGTTTCTTGGTGGTTAAAACGACGATGAGCGAAGGAACGACCCAAGTAAACCATTGAACGTGATAATGAACCACCGAAAAAAAGAGCAGTAGAGCAGAAGTGATCCAGCCGGCCAGGGACATGGCTTTTGGCTTATAAAAATTCCACCACAGCAGAAGAACCAACCCCAATAAAAAGATGGAAATATACTGGCCGCCGGAGACGGATATTTTGGCAAACCAGAGTTTCTCCGTCTGATTGGCCAGCAGGGCATATTGTTTAAAAGCCGGCGAAGACAAATAAGGGGAAATAATGGCCAGATATGTTAGGAAGGAAACAAGAGCAAACTTAAGTCCTAAAAACGGAGCCAGCAGCAGCGGGAACGGCTTAAATCCGGCGGCAATACCTATGCAAATAGCGGCCCAAAGCGATCGACCCCGGGCAACCAACAGCAGGGCCAGCAACAAAAATACTGCAATATATATATCAAACTGGGCCAGCATGTAGCTTGAGTAAATGGTGACGGGGTTAAAAATCCACAAAGCTGCGGCTAAAAGACGACGTCGGGGATCGACTAATTTGAGAAGGATAACTAATCCGATCGCGTCGGCTACCAGATAAGGAAACTTGAGCAAATACAGCAACCAGGGCAAGTTGGGATCGGGGCGGACGTGGTCGAAATATAAGATGAGGGTATTAAGAGTCTGCCACGGGTAGAAAGGGCTAAGAAGCCACATAAATAGAGCGTGAGTTAAGTACGCTAGAGGAGGGTAAATAAATAAACCATCGTCCATGAACACTTCCAAAATTCTGTCGGTCCTGGGTAAGTGACTAATGTAGTCGTAGAAACCAAACAACTGCCCTTTTTGAGTAATTAAATACGCAGCCAGGTTGTAGGCCCGGAAATCGGCGTGCATGGTGATGGGAATGAGTACTAAGCGAATGGCTAAACCGATGATGGCTAAAATCGCGATTTTTTTGGTCATATTAATTTTGAAAACTCGGAATTAAATACCGCGGTTGAAAACAGTTTACTCCTTGCCTGGGCCTGACTGGCCATTTTATTAAGTTTTATTTCGTCTTTTGATAGTGAGACCGTGTATTTCACTAGTTGATCGATTGAGTTCCACAAATATCCTGATTGACCAGGGACGACTGTTTCCAGATGGCCGCCGGAATTGGTGACAAGAGGAATTGCACCGGCCGCCATAGCTTCCACTGTGGTAATGCCAAAGTGTTCCATTCTTTCCGGATGAGCAATGGGGTTGACTCCGAAACCTGTAGCCGACCAAAAAAATTTGGCTGTTCCCAGAAGCTGTTTAATTTTTTCCAAAGAAGGGTTGGGGATAATTTCGATAGGCAGTTTTCGAATCAAGTCTCGATAGTTTTTCAAAAGTTCTAAATCTTTGGATCCACCCGCTAAAACCAGTCGCCAATCTGGCAGGAGTGGAAGAAGACGAGAAAAAGCTTTGATTAAAATGTCCTGACGCTTGGAGTGCAGTCCGTGGGCCAACCGGCCGATGCCCACAATCAAATTTTGCTTGGGCAAGGGCTGGAAAAGTTCAACGGCTACAGGGGGATAAACGACGTGGGAATTGATACGATAAACCCGGTCGACTACCGATTTGGTAAATTTGGAATTACAGGCTACAGTATAGAAACGAATCTTCACTTGGTTAGCTAGCGTGCCGCAACCCTGCCAATGAGCAGGAATCTGCATATGGATGATAGTTTTTTTAGCCAACGACACAGGTATACTCCCGTCGCTGACCCAAAAGACCAAGTCGTATTGAGCTGAAGTGAACAACCTATCTATAAGCGATGTTTTTATAGGGGAAAAGTCTAAAAAACGAGGTTTAGCGAGATGAACGGCGAACCTATTGAATAATTTTTTGGTCATGTCTTGCGGCCACCAAAAATCTACTTCATAGCCGAGATCCTCAAGAAGCTTCGCGACTGAGGCACTATATTTTTCCCCACCACCAAGGGTATCAAGATATGGATCGTAGATAGCCGCTTTCATACTTTCAATCTTTCAGCTTGTTGGGTTATTCGCATTACTTTCCCGAGCCATCCCAATTTGCTTTCAAGGGAAAATGTATACAATTTACGTAGCGAGTCCATGATTTCACTTAGTCTATCAGAGCTGTTTATTTTTTTTAATTCCACATACTTTAAATCCAACTCTTCAAGATAGATTTTTAGTTCTTTGTCTATTTCAAATTGGAGTGGTGCGTCATCTGGGGATGAAAACAGTTTCCATAACTTTTGATTGATCGGAACATAGAAGAGGAGATCGTACGGTCTTGCGTTAAGATAAGACTTAATTATTTTTTTAACCGTGGTTACTTTGTCATCTTGCCTTATTTTGTCCTTTGTCACTCCATGCCTTCTAGATAAGCCGCAGATCGTGAACGGAATAAGATCAATAACCGTCCTATCACATATGGCAAACTGCCTTCTTTCTTGAACTAGCGATTCTGCAGCAATTTGAGTTCCTAAAACCCAATAAAGAGTTCCGATGCCTGATCCTTCATTTAGCAGAAATGGTGAGTTGCGTGCTGTTTCAGGGACAAGATCACAATGGGCCCCAATAATTTTTAGGTAGCCATTAAGGAGATTCGCCAATCCTGTTTTTCCAACTTCTTTTGCACCAATAATACCTATTTTGCAAGCTGTGTTAGGTTTTACTTTACCGTTATTTCTCATTTTTTGGCTGACTGCATTTCCCAGAGGCGGGCGTAGATAACGAAAGAATTAAAAACCTGGAACAGGCCGTCGATGACGCCTTCCACTCCATCACGCCAGGCAGACAATTTAACAAAGCGCAACCAGAATTCGGTAAACATTACCCTGACGAGGCGCCACCAGACTATCGGTGGATGATTGGCGGCATATCGCAGTTGAGCTTCGTGGGCCGTAAAATCCAGGGTTTTATCCAGCATGGAAGACAGGTCGCGGTGGGAATAGTGGATTAGTTCATG
>ERZ1292625.752-Hain-H41-01um-R1-752-length-44441-cov-47_pt1 | contig 23659 bp, 31 predicted proteins | sample MGYA00564400_ERZ1292625 | MGnify/ENA primary metagenome ERZ1292625 (study PRJEB36523, sample SAMEA6512639) | groundwater metagenome | collected 2019-01-08 | study: AquaDiva: Metagenomics assemblies of 32 groundwater samples | reverse complement strand
TGGGCGGGCACGAGCGACGCGACCCTTGCCGGCTTTGCCGCCCTCTTGGGCGGGCAAGCCGCCATTGAGAGCGCGGTCGTCACCAAGGCGACCGACACCGCCGGCGGCGTTGACGACGCCGACCGTGTGATCACGGTCACGAGCGCCAGCGCGAGCCCGACCGCCAACGCCTTCACCAATGCGACCGCCCCCGGCGGCGTCACCGCGCGCACCATGGCCGTTGCCGAGACGGTGCCGGGCGTGGCGAGCGCCGCCAAAGCCGCCGCGTGGACGTCGGCGCGGTGGCACAAAGGCGCCAGCGCCGGTGGCATCGCGGTGCTTGAGGTATTCCGCGCGTAAGCGCCACGGCTGAGACGAGCGGCGCCACCGGCGCCAGAGGGATAGAGCCCATGCACACGACCCAAGAAGCCGCTTTGGCCCGCTACGCCGCGCAGCACAAGGCGCAAGTTGACGCCTACTGCGCCCGCGCCGTGGCAGAGGGGCGCTTTGACGACGCCGCCGGGCTCGCGATTGCCAAGCAACTGAGCCACGTTTCGCGCGAGCTCGTCAAGCAACAATTCCCTGAGTTGCGCTTTCGCGACTTGATCCCGCCCGTGGCTGACAACGGTTCGATCGCGCCCGGTGCCGCAACGTATGAGTGGCACTACATGGAAAAGGTCGGCGAGGCTGAGATCTCGGCGTCGCTCGGCGGCACGAGCAACCGCGTTGACGTGGGGATCAACGGCGATCCCAACGTGGCCAACTTGCGCCACATTCGCGCGAGCTATGAGATCGGCGATGACGAGCTTGAGGCGGCAGCGCTTGCCGGCGTCGCGCTGAGCATGGAAAAGCCCATGTTGGCCCGTGAAGCCATTGAGCGCAAGAAGGATTTGATCGCTTTCAAGGGCGATAGCGCCCACGGGCTCAAGGGGCTCTTGACCGACGCCAATGTGCCCGAGGTCAACTCGGCTGCGGCGTTTAGCGCCATGAGCGCCGCCGACCTCTACACTTGGCTCATTGACCACACCGACAGCATTTGGGTCGACTCGGCGCAGATCTTTGCCGCCGATACCCTGATCTTGCCGCCGGCGCAATTCAAGATCCTCAAGGCTAAGCGCTTTAGCACCGCGAGCGATTCGAGCGTGCTCAAGCTCTTTTTGGAGAGCTCGCAATTCATCAAGTCGGTCGACTACTCGCGGCACTTGATCGGCGCCAGCGACACCGCTACCGATCTCGCGCTCGTGTACGCCAAGCGCCCTGAGGTCGTGGGCTACATTGAGAGCGTGCTCTACATGGAATCGGCGCCGACCCGCAACGGGTTCAGCACGAGCGTTGAGGGCCGCGGTCGCTTTGGCGGCGTGGCGTGGCGCATTCCTAATGCGGCCAAGAAGATCGGCGACATTTGATCCACGGGCACCGCGAGAGCGGCTCTAGGTCAAAGCGAGCCCGGCGCCGCGCCCCGTAGCCGGGCATGGCGCCGGGCTCTTGCTTTTGAGGTTGATCAATGGCGGTCACCGTCGCCGACATTCAAGCGATACCGCAGTTCGCGACCCGCACCGCGGGCGAGATCCAATTCTGGCTTGACCGCGCGAGCCGGCACCTCGACCTTGCGCTCTTTGGCGTTGACGCCGACCTTGCCGTCACCTATTGGACCGCCCACGCCTTGACGGTCGCCGGCGCCGCCACCGCTGGCGCGGCGGGCCCGGTGACCGGCAAGACGGTCGGGCCCGTGAGCGTGCAATACGCCACGCTGACGGCAAGCGGGCGGCTCGGCGATTGGGCGCAGAGCGCTTGGGGCGGCTATCTCGGGCAGCTTGCCCGCGGGCTCGTCAACGGGCTTGATCCCGTAGCATGAGCGCCGCCGTCACCGACAACGATAAGGCCTTTCGCGCGTTGCGCGCCGAGATCGCCAAGCTCGCAAAGACCACGATCACGGTCGGCGTGCACGGTGACGAGCGCGAGCGCGACGGCGAGATCGACAACGTGCAACTCGCGGCGGTGCATGAGTTTGGCTCGCCGGCGCAAGGCATACCGGCGCGCTCGTTTTTGCGCGCCGCGGTTGACGAGCACGTCGGGCAGTTGCGCGACGTGGGCGGCGAGCTCGCTGAGCGCGTGGCCACGGCGACCTTGACCGCCCGGCAAGCGGGCGCACAATTCGGCGCCTTTGCTGTGGGCTTGATCCAAGCGCGCATGAGCAACGGGATCAAGCCGCCGCTCTCGCCAAAGACGCTCGTGAAGCGGGCGCAGCGCACAAAGCGCGGGCGCTCGGCGCTTGCGGCGATCGATCGGCTCGGCGCCAAGTTGCGCCGCGGTAAGACGTTGACGGGCAAGCAAGCGGCGCGGCTCGGCAAGGCGCGGGCGCTCGTCACAAACGCCACGCCGCTCATTGACACCGGGCAGTTGCGGCAGAGTATCGCATACAAGGTCAAGCAATGATTGCCGATCTTGACCTTGCCGCCGTTGTCGACAGCCTATCTCAGCCGGTGACGCTGCGCCGCTACGCCGTGCCCACGTTGACCGCCGGGCGCGCCGCCTACGCCGCGCCCACGCTGAGCACCATTGCCGCCGTTGTCGTGCCGCTCAGCGGGCGCGAGCTTGACCGTTTGCCAGAGGGCTTGCGGCAGCGGGCCCGCTTCGCCGCTTACACGACGGCGACCGTGGCGACCGTGGGCCAAGAGGCGGGCGGCAAGGCTGACGAGCTCGCCTTTGAGGGCGAGATTTACGTTTGCGAGCTTGAGCAAGGCTACCGGCAAGTCGGCGGCTTCGCCCGGCTCGTGCTCGTCAAGGTTGAGCCGTGATTGACTGGCCCGCCATTGAGACGGCGATCGTCAGCGTCACCGCTGCAGCGCTCGGCTTGCCGGCGTCAAGCGTGTGGTGGGCGGCGCCCGACGTCGCGGTGCCGGCGCGCCCGTGCGCGGCGCTCGACTGGCTCAGCCGTGACCGCGACTTGGGCAACCCGGCGCGCAACGAACAACGCTTGCCGGCGACGCCCGGCACCGCGCAAATCGTGCATTGGCGTGGGCACACGTTGACGGTCGACTATCTCGCCGAGCTACCCGGCGCAACGGCGACGGCGGGCACGAGCGCCACCGCCGCGATCGGCAAGCTCGCCCGCGCCTTGCACACGTCGGGCCCGCGCGCTACCCTACGCGCGGCGGGGCTCGCGCTCACTGAGGTCGGCGACCCGCGAGACGTGGGCGCATTCGTGGGCACACGCTTTGAGACGCGAGCGGTGCTTGAGATTGAATTTACCACGGCTGACGCCACCGCTGACGCGGTCGGGCAGATTGCCACGGTGACCGGGCCCACGGGCCCATGAGGCGGCGACCATGCCAAACGCACCCCTGAGCGAGATCGTTGACGTTGACGTTGAAATCTCGGCGAGCAAGGCGGCAAAGCTCAGCTTTGGCGTGCCGTTGATCCTTGACGGTGACAATGTGCTCAACACGCTCGGCACCGTGCCGATCGCGGCGGTGGCGCACGAGTACGCCAGCATTAAAGACCTTGAGCTTGACGGCTTCAAGACGTGGCACAAGGCGCACAAGCTCGCCCGCTTGATCTTCGCGCAGATTGACCGCCCAAAGACGATCAAGGTCGCCGGCTGGAAAAGCGACACCGCGACGATCAAAGACGCGCTCACGGGCGTTGAGGCGGTCGATACCGCGTGGTATGCCTTGCTCGTCACGACCCGCGCTGACGATAGCGGCGGCGCCACGGCGATCAAAGACGCCGCTGAATGGTGCGATACCATTGCGGAAAAGCCGCACTTGCTCGTGTATGAGACGGGCCGGGTAGAGGATAGGATCGACGCAGCTAACCTGTTCAGCGAGCTCAAAGGGCTTGCTCGCCGCCAAGTCGCGGGCATTTGGCACGGAGCCCGCCCGCAACGCATCAAGCTCACGCTGAGCCGCTCGCTCGTCACCGGCAACACCGTGAGCCTCAAGCTCAACGGCGTGACGCATTCCGTCCTCTTTGCCGCGGACAGTGACGCCACGCTCGCGGCGCTCGCCACGGCGATTGCCACGAATCCGGCGGTGGCTCGGGCGGTCAAGATCTCGGGCGGCGCGGTGGCGACTGACGACCGTTCAATCGTGGTCACCGGCGCTCATGGGCTCGTTGACCTCGTTGTCAGCGACTACTCGTGCACCGGCGGCGTGGCGCAAGCCAATCTTAGCGTGGGCGAAAATGACTTGCCGATCCGCGCCTTGACCATGGATGCGGCGCTTGTCGCCGCAAACTCAACGGTCGGCGGCATCAACGGCACGGGCTTTGCTGGGATCGTCTTTGGCGGCGACAGCGATACCACGCTCGCCGCCATTGCCACGGCATTTGCCGGTCTCGCCGGCGTGGGCGCAGCGGTGTCGGTGTCGGTCGCCGCCGCGGCTGACAACGATCGCGTCATTGAGGTCTATGGCACGAGCAAGACCGGCAAGCTCAACGTGACCTCGTTGCGCACGACCGGCGGCGCGAGCCAACCGAATTGGACGGTCACCGCGGTCAAGTCGAGCGCCTATGCGCCCATTGACGCGGCGTGGCTCGGGCGTTGCGTTGCCGCCACGCCGGGCTTGCTCTCGTGGGCTGACAAGGCGCTCAGCGGCGCCGAGACGGACTCGCTCAGCACGAGCGAGCGCGCGGCAATCGTCAACCTTAACGGCAACTTCTACGCCACGTTTGGGGAAGACGTGAACATGACGCGCAAAGCCATGACGGCAGAGGGCGTCACGATCCGCAATCGCATTCTCGTTGACTGGCTCAAGCTCACGATTCAAGCCGCCGTTGTCAGCGTGCTCGCGACTGAAGATTTTGTGCCGTACACCGACGCCGGGATCGCCAAGATTGGCGGCGCGGTTGAGGGCGTGCTCTTGGGCGCCAAAATCGCCGGCGCGCTGGCGAGCTTCAGCGTCACCGTGCCGACCCGCGCCAGCGTGCCGCCCGGCGACGTGGCGAGCGCCACGCTCAACGGCGTGACCTTTACGGCGCTGAGCGCTGGCGAGATCCAGAGCGTGAGCATCGCCGGCAAGCTCGTCACCGACTAACCCGCGGCTCAGCCGCAACTTGAGGCGCCACCATGGCAAGCACCTATTCGCCCAATGACGTGACGTTGACGCTCGGCGGCTACTTGATCGACGGCTTTGCGCCCGACGACCTCGTCGCGGTCGAGGTCGCCGGCGATACCGTCAAGCACGTTCGCGGCGCAACCGGGCACGTTGCCCGCGTCATTGACCGCGCGCCGCAACTCGTCAAGTGCACGATCTCGCTCATGCAAACGTCAGCCGCCAATGGCACGCTCGGGCTCTTGCATGACGCGCAGCGGGTGCCGGGCAGCTTGCCGTTGCCGTTTGTGCTCAAGAACCTCAACGGCGGCGAGGGCGTGACGATCCCGGCGGCGAGTATCATGCGCAAGCCCGGGCCCGACTTTGGCAATGACGCCAAGGTGCGGCAATGGATCGTTGAGGGTCAGGGCGAGATCACGAGCGCCGGCGCCCCGTAGCATGGGCGCCCCGGCAAAGAGGGTGCAACCGTGCTTGAGAGCAAGCCATTTGAGATTGACGGCATAACGTACCACGTCGGGCACTTGCCGGCGCGCGACGCCTTGCGCGTGGCCATGCGCCTCGCACAACTTGGCGGGCACACCTTCGGCTCGCTCGTGGGCGTGAGCGCCAACGATCCCGAGACGGTGCTCGCCTTGCTCGTGCGCGGCTTTGCTGACGCCTATCAAGCCGGCGATGTCGACGCGGTCGTGCTCAAGCTCTTGAGCCCGGCGCACACGCTCGGCGCTGACGGGCGGGCGCTCAAGCTCGGCGAGCCAGCGACGTTTGACGCCTATTTTGCCGGGCGGCTCGGGCACGCGACAAAGGTGCTCGCCGCGGCAGCACGGCACAACTTCGCGGATTTTTTCGGCGCCTTGACGACAGAGCTCGCCGGCTTGATCGTCAAGGCGGCGCCACAAAAGCCGGCACCGCCCGCGACGCCGACGCCATAGTGCGGGCGTGGCTCTGGCGCCCGGTGCTCGCCCGCGTGGCGACACTGACTGAGGTTGAGACGTATTGGACCTTGAGCGACTTGCTTGAGGCGCATGACGAATTGGAGAGCGCCGGGTTATGAGCGTGCTGCGCGACCTCGTTATCAAGCTCGGCTTTCGCGCTGACTTTGGCCCGCTTGACCGCGCTGACGCCGGGCTCGGCAGGGTCAAGGGCAAGGCTGAGGGCGGCGCCGCCGCGCTGCGCCAACTCGGCGGCGCAATGGCGGCGCTCGGCGTGGGCGCCGTAGCGCTTGAGGCGGTGCAAAAGTCGCTTGAGTTCGGCAAACAAATTGGCCAGATCCAAACGCTCTTGCCGGGCGCTACAAACCGCGTCAACGAGCTCACGGCGGGCATTCAAGATCTCAGCGTCAAGAGCGGCAAGAGCACTGAGGATCTCAGCGCCGGCGTGTATGAGGTGATCTCGTCATTCGGCGACACAAGCGAGACGCTACGCAACACTGAGATCGCCGCCACCGCGGCGACCGCTGGCGCGACGACGACCCTTGACGCGCTCAACTTGCTCTCGGCGGTCACGCTCGCCTACGGCGACACAAGCGCCAAGGCGAACGAAAAGGTTAGCGATCTCGCGTTCACCGCCGTCAAGCTCGGCAAGGTCACATTCCCTGAACTCAGCGCCAGCATTGGCGCGGTCACGCCGCTCGCAAAGCAACTCGGGATCACGCAAGAAGAGCTATTTGCGACCTTCGGCACGCTCGCCGGCGTCACCGGCTCGGCGGCAGAGGTATCGACGCAATACCGGGCGATCATGATCGCCATGCTCAAGCCCACGAGCGAGATGCAAGGCGCGCTCAATAAGCTCGGCATCAAGCACGTTGACGCCGCGATCAAGGCGAGCACCTTACAAGACGTGCTCAAGCGGCTCGTGGGCACTACTGACGGATCGACAGAGGCGGTCGCGGCGCTCTTTGGGCGCACTGAGTCACTCGGCGCCACGCTGGCGCTGACGGGCTCGCTGAGCGGGCGCTTTGAGACGAGTCTCAAGGCGAGCAAAGAAGCCGCCGGCGCAACCGCAGAGGCTTACGCCGCCGGCACCGGCAACGCCAACGCCTACGGAACGGCGATCGCAAAGGCTGACGCCAAAATTGCAAAGAGCGTCGTGGCGTTTGGCGCTAGCTTGCAAGAGCCGTTTCTGGCGACAAAGACGCTCATGGCCGAGACTGCAGACCTCGCCGTCAAAGATCTCGTGCCCGCCTTTGGCGCGCTCGCCCGCGGCATTGACGGCGTGGGCGCCGCCGGCGACGACGCATTGAGCGTTATTGGCCCGCTCTTTGACGCGGTAAAGGGGCTCGCCGCCGTGGGCGTGCTCGTCAAGAGCGCTGGCGTTGCGGTCGCCGAGACGGCGGCGTTTGACGTTGCGGCGCTTGCACAAATCGCAAAGACCGGCAGCGGCAGCACTGAAGTTGACGCAATGCGTCAAAGATTCAAGTCACGCATTGGCGCCATTGCTTCGCAAGCGAGCATTAGCGTTGAGCAAATCGGCGAGAGCATTGACGACCCGCGCCGCGGTCGCGCCACCGCGGAGGGGCGCCAGCGTGCGCGCCGGGCTGAGTCGCTTGAGGCGGCGAGCGCCGCGGGCGCCAAGCTCGCCGGCGCGCAGATCTCGCAATCCCTGAGCATCAGCGGCGACATTGTCGTCAACGTGCCGCTCGGTGCCCGCGGCGAGCTTGACGCGCAAGACGTGGCTGACGCGGTCGGCAAGAAGTTGAGCGGCAACATGCGGCAGTTTGCGCTTGACGTGCCAAACGCGGCGGTGCCGCAATGAAAAAGCTATTCATTGCCTTTGACCGCGACGACGTTGAGCTTGACGTTGAGACGGATCTTGAGCACACGCTCACGGCGACGGCGACAAAGTACCCGGTTGAGACGGGCGAAAAGGTGAGCGATCACATAACGGTTGAGCCCGTGGCGTTTAGCGTTGACGGCGTTGTCAGCGACGGCACGCCACCGGGCCCAAACTTGACGCCAGAGGGGCCAGATCGCCACCGCGCCGTCTTTGCACGGTTGCAGCGGGCGCTCAATACGCGCGAGCTCTGCGCGGTCGTGAGCGACCTTCAGCGCTTTGAGAGCATGGCAATCGTCAAGGTCGCCGCGAGCCAAAGCACCGGCACCGCGAGCGCCGTGACTTTCAAGCTCGCCTTTGAGCAAGTACGCCTTGCCACCGCCAAGACGGCGACATACAAGCCCGCGCTCAAGCACGGCGCCAAGCGAGCCAAGGTCAAGGCGCCGCCGGTGACGGCGACCGCGGCGCGCAGCGTCACCGTCAACGGAAAACTCGTGGGCTCGCTCAAAGCCAACGGGCAAGTCGTGCCGCAATCGCTCGTTGAAGAGCAAACGCAAACGCTCGTGCCGCCATGACTTTCGACATTCCAATCACTTGCGACCCTGACGGCGCGCCTCAAGACGTGGCGACCGTGCTTGACGGCGTGCCATTCGTCTTGCGGCTGCAATGGTGCGCTCGCGCTGACGTGTGGCGGCTGACGGTGCTTGACGCCGCCGAGACTGTATTGCTTGGCGGGCTCACGTTGCGCAATAACGTGGCGCTCTTACTACCGTTCAAGGCTGACGCTCGCTTGCCGCAGGGTGAGCTTTTGGCGGTCGCCGCCCATGACGCGCACCGCGACGCGGGCAAGGGCGAGCTCGGCGGGCGGGTGGCGCTGAGCTATGTTGGCGCGTGGGCGTGAGCAATGCCGCAACTCTTTGATCGGATTGTCTTGCTTGAATGCGCCGGGCTTCAATGGCGCGACTTGCGGGTGACGTTTGCCGTCTCGCGCACGAGCACGAGCAAGCCAAACAAGGCCGAGATCAAGGTTTGGAATTTGAGCGAGACGAGCCGCGTTGCGGTCGCCGCCAAGGGCGCGGCGTTGCGGCTCAGCGCCGGCTACGCCAACGCCACCGGCGGCAACGTGGGCGTCGTCTTTGCCGGGCAGGTTGACTTTGCGCAGAGCGCCCGCGACGGGCCCGACATTGTGACCACGATTTACGCCGCTGACGGGCGCACCGCCTGGGCGCGCGCGGCGAGCAAGTCATGGTCGGCGGGCACGCCGCATGCCGACCTCGTGGCGTACCTTGCAAATGAAATGGGCCTTGCGCTGGCCCCAACGTCGCTCGCCAACGTCAAGGGCTCGGCGCGCGGGCCTTTCGCCTTGTACGGCTATGCGCACCGCGACCTCGACACCTTGCTCGCCGGGCTCGGCTTGCAATGGTCGATCCAAGAGGGCGTCTTGCAAATCGTGGCACCTGACGCCGCCGTGCAAGGCGTGGCAATCGTGCTCTCGCCGGAGAGCGGGCTCATTGGCTCGCCAGAGGTCGCCGAGCCAAAGAAGGCCAAAGGCAAGACGCGCCCGGCGCTCAAGTGCAAGGCGCTCTTGCAACCCGAGCTTGCGCCCGGGCGGCGCGTGCGGCTGCAGGCTCGCGACCATGCCGGCGATTATCGCATTGACCGCGCCGACCATGCCGGCGATAGCTATGAGGGCGATTTTGTGACGGCGTTGCACCTAAGCGCGGTGGCCCAATGACAGAGGAATTTGACGACGCCGAGCTCGTTGACGCGGCGATCCGTGCCCGGCTCTTTGACGTGCTCACGACCCTGCCCGGGCAAGTGCAGAGCTACGATCGCGCCACGCAAACGGTCGACGTGCAACCGTTGCCCGCGAGCTATCAAGACGGCGAGCCGGTGGCGTGGCCAATCTTGCGGGCGGTGCCGGTGGCATTCCCGCGGGCGGGCGGCGCCGCTATCACTTGGCCAATCGTCGCCGGTGACTTTGTGCTCTTGCACTTTACGAGCCGCTCGCTTGACCGCTGGCTCGCCACCGGCGACGGCGGCGACCCTCAAAGCCCGCGGGCGCAGCACCTTGCCGACGCGGTGGCGGTGCCGGGCGTGTGGCCCGGCACGAGCCGGCTTGCGGGCTTGCCGAGCACGCCGCGGCTTGAGCTACGGGCGCCCACGGGCGGCAAGATCGCGCTCGGCGATGGCGCGACTGAGGCGGCGGTGCTCGGCGCCACGCTGCGCGCCGAGCTCGCAACGGTGCTCTCGCTCTTGGCGAATCACACTCACGCGGTCGCCGGCGCGGTCGCCACGGCGCCAGCGCTGAGCGGCGGCGTGCCGATCGCGACCGTGCCCGGCTATGGCGTCTCAACGGCGGTGCTCGCCGCTGACGTGCTCGTCAAGTAGCGGTTTGGCGCGGCGGCAAGTGAATGCGCCCGTTTTCGTCGCGGCGTAGCAGCAAGTCTAGTTGAGCCGTCGCCGCCGCGAGCTCGGCTTTGAGCCGCTCATTGTCGCGGCTCAGCCATGCCCGATCGTCAATGGCTTGCAATCCGCAAACACGGCAAACGTCGTCGTCAAAAATGCAATTGCAATTCCGCGGCATGGTCACCCTCTCTTTGTGAACGGCACTCTCGCCGCCTTTGGGCGCCAGCGCTTGCATGCTGGCGCCCTTGGCTTGGCTTTGTGCTTATTGACCCTCGTTCAAAAATCGTTGCTCATTGCGCAAGAATTCAACGTACTTAGTGAATGCCGCGCGAGCTTTGGCGAGTTTGGCTACGGCACGGTCGTATTCGTCACCGGCGACCGTGGCGCGGTCAAGCGCGGCGGTGAAGCCCGAGCCGCAAATCGCCATGTTGCGGAATGCTACTTGCGCTTGATCGCGCTCAATTTCGGCGACGTCGAGCGCTTGCGTCAGCGCGTCAATCTCTTGCTTGTATTGCTTTGCCGTTTTCATTGTGACCCCTCTCGTTGCGGCTCTCGGCGCGATTGCCACCGCTGAACATAGGTTAGGCGCAACCGGCTAAGTTGTCAAATGGAGTTTGCGCAAATAGCGCAAAGTTGCGCGCAAGCTCGCCGTGCACGCTTGGCGCCGCGTGTGCTACCCTTGCGCGCGAGCCGGCGACGGCGAGAGGGTGCACCCGTGGCGATCTTGCGCGACCTTGCAATGAGCGACGCCGGCGACCTCTTGATCGTGGGCGGCAAAGCCGCGGCGCTCGTGGCTGACGCTGACGCGATACGCCAGCAAATTGAGATCCGATTGCGGCTCTTTGCGGGCGAGCACTTTGCCGATCCGGCGCTTGGCGTTGACTACGCCGGCAAAGTGTTTGCGATCGGCGCTGACGCCGGGCGGGCAGAGGCCGAATTCAAGCGCGCGATCTTGAGCGTGCCGGGCGTCGCCGACTTGCTCGCGTTTGAGCTACAATCGGCGGGCGGCGTTGCCACGGTGACCTTCACCGCCACGAGCAACGCCGGCGAGCTCATAACAGGGGCGATCAATGCCGGCGATTCTTGACGCCAGCGGGCTGCAGATTCAAACGCTCGCCGAGATACAGGGCGAGATTGAGGCCGAGATCCGCGCCGCGACCGGCATTGAGACGCTCGTTTTTCCCGGCGACTCTTTGCTAGGGCAACTCGCGGGCGTCATGGCCCGGCGCGAGTTTGACTTGCAAGAGCTCGCCGCGAGCGTCTTCGACGCCTTTGTCTTGGCCAATGCGCCCGACGTGCCGCTCAAGGCGCTTGTGCAACTCGGCGGCTTGACCGCCAACGCCGCGACGCAAAGCACCGTCACCGCCACGCTTTGCGGCGTCGCTGCAACGGTCGTGCCCGTGGGCACGGTGCTAAGCGTCGCCGGCAGCGCCGACCGCTTTGCGACCGCTGCCGCCGGCACCCTCGTTGCACTGCCCGCGTGGGCGGGTGCATTCGCCTACGTTGTCGGCGACCGCGTGACGAGCGACGGCTCGGCGTGGCATTGCCAGATCGCCGGGCTCTCGGGCGGCGTGGCGCCAAACGGCGCGGTCGACTCATTCGTTGACGGTGCCGTGACGTGGCGCCGTCTTGGCGCTGGCGTCGCCGCGGTCGACGCGCTCGCCAAAGCCCAAGAGCCGGGCGCAATCCCGGCGCCAGCGTTTGCGCTGACGGGCATTGTCACCGCCGTCGCCGGGCTCGCCAGCGTAAATAACATGCTCTCGGCGGCGCTTGGCCAAGCGGCCGAGACACCTGACGAGTTGCGGTTGCGCTACGTTGAGAGCTATCACCTGCCGGGCAAGAGCACGCTCAACGCGCTCGTGGCGCAATTGCTCGACCTTGACGAGATCGCCGCCGCTCGCGTCATTGAGAATGCCACCGCGATCATTGGCGGCAACGGGATCGCCGGCTTTGCGCCGCACTCGTTTGCCGTGATCGTTGACGGCACGGCGACCGCTGCGCAGATTGGCGCGCTCGTGTGGGCCAACTCGCCGCTCGGCATTGAGACGTGGGCGGGCGCGCCCGGCAACGTGCCGGTCGTGGTCACTGACGCGCAAGGTGATCCGCAAACGGTCAACTATGCGCCAAGCGCCAAGATCGCGATCGACGTCAACGTCACCATCACGATCGGCGCCGTGACGGGCCCGAGCACCGCCGTTGACGCGGCGATCGGCGCGGTGCTCGTGGCGGGCAAGATTGGCGCACCCGCCTTGCATTGGGCGCTCGTGTGCGCCGCCGCTGACGCCGCGGTCGCCGCCGGCTACACCGTCACCGGGATCACGCTGACGCTGCGCCGTGGCGCTGCAGCCTTCGCCGCGGCAAACGTGGCCATGGCGTACTATGAGCAAACGCGCAAAGGTGCGGTAGCGGTGACGTTTGTATGAGCGCGCTTGCGGTCGCCCTCTGGCTCTGGCTCGGCGCGCCCAACGCGCATGACGCTTGCGTGCGCTCGGCGGTGCTCTTTGCCGCCGAGCGCGCCAAGCGCCCGGCGCATTGGAGCGTCGAGCGCACCTGGGAGCTTTGCTGGCGCACGCCGGGCGCGTGCGCGGTTGAGGGTTGCCCGTGAGCGCCACGCCCGTTGACCACGCCGCGCTTGCGGTCGCCGGGCTTGCGGCGCAATTCTCGCCGCTGCCCGTCATGGCGGGAATTGCTCGCGCCATTGGCAACCGCGCTAACGCGCTTGAGAGCCTTTGGCTCGACTTGCGCGACAAGCGCACGCTTGCCGCTGCAGAGGGCGTCAACCTCGACACCTTTGGCCCGCTCGTGGGCGCCAAGCGCAAGGCGGCGCAGAGCGACGCGAGCTACCGCGGCGCGCTCGCGGCGGCGATGTTGCGCAATCGCTCAAAGGGCACGGCTGACGAGTTGATCGCGATTTGCACGGCGGTCGTGGGCGCGACGGCGGTGCACGTTTTTGGCGCCTTCCCGGCGGCGTTTGTGATCAACTTGCAAGTGGCGGCGCCGTTGACGGCTGAGCAAGAGGTTGAACTCGTGGCGTTTGTGCTCGCGAGCAAGAGCGTTGCGATCGGCGTGCAAGGGATCGCGTGGTACACCGGGCCCGTCTTTGGCTTCTTGGGCTATCCCGATCCGCCGTTCAAGGGCTATGGTGACGGCGCCGGCTCGGGCGGCAAATGGGCGCACTACATTTGGCCATGAGCCGCGAGAGAGGGATCGATGGCAGGGATTGCAGCACGTCCGGTTGACGGCTTAGGCTCGCCAGAGACGTTGCCGTGGGCAAAAGCGGGCACGACCCTTGAGCCGTCGCTCGCGCAAGAGGCGAGCGGTTGGTTGCCGGACCCGGCGCCAGCGCCCGACTATCGGCTTGAGAATTGGCACCGAAACAAACTCAGCGGGTGGCTTGAGCGGCTCGGCGCAAGCGCCCTCTTTGTGGGCTCGCCGGTCAAGCAATGCGCCATTGGCGGCGACGCTGACGCCGGCGATCATCGCCGGTTGACGATCAACGCGCACCCGGCGATTGACTACATAACGGTCGGCGGCGACACAAATACAACGATCTCACAAGCCTTCGTGGCGTTGATCAACGCCAGCGCCGCCGGCGCTGACGTGATCGCGCTCAACCCGGGCGCGGGCGGCTTCGACTTGATCGGGCGCAAGCCCGGCACCGACTTCACCGCCGTTGCCGCCGTGATCGCTGACGTGGGCGTGGCCAACGCAACTTTCGTGGTCAACGGCGTCGCCGGCGCCCCGTTTGCGGTGCGGCTCGCTGAAGATTGGCCCGCCGATCTCGACTTCAATTTTGCGCCAAATCAAGCACTTGACACCGCCGCAAAGACCTTTCACTTCCGCCAAGCAAAGGCGGCATTCCGCGCCGGCGAATTCACCGGCAATGCTTGGGATAACAGCAACACCGGCGCGCACTCGGCGGCGTTTGGCAAAAATACCGTTGGGCTCGGCGCCTTCTCGTTTGCCGCCGGCGAGGGCTCGCAAGCGCTGAGCACTCGCGGCGTGGCCCTTGGCGGTGGCGTCGCCGGCGCCACCGCTGGTGCCACCGGCACCGTTGCTATTGGCTACGCCGCCGCGGCTGACGGCGAGCGCGCAACAGCACTCGGCGACGCCACGGCGAGCGCTCGCGGCGCGGTTGCGCTTGGCGGCGTCTTGGGCGCCGGTGACTCTGGCGCCAATGCGAGTGGTGAAAAGTCGGTTGCCGTTGGCGCCAATGCGTCGGCGATAGCGGCGAGCGCCACGGCGGTCGGCAACGGCGCCACGGCAACCGCCACTGAGTCGACGGCGATCGGCGCCGCAGCGCTCGCAACCGCCGTTGACGCGGTTGCGCTCGGCTCGAACGCGCAAGCGAGCAAGGCGGGTGCGCTCGCCATGGCTGGCGCGCTGGCGCAAGGAATCAACGCGGTCGCCATGGGCCAAAGCGCCGGCGGCACCGCGAGCGTTGGCGCGGTCAACGTCGCGGGCACGCTCGCCGCCATGGGCGGCAATCCGCAGGGCGAGAGCGACATTGCGATCGGGCAGGGTACAGAGACGCTTGCGCCCGCCGGCGAAAAGGGCGCCGTTGCCATCGGTCGCGGCGACGGCTCAGCCAAGGTGAGCGCCAGCGGCAAGGGCGCGCTCGCCACGGGCGGGCCCGCCGGCACGAGCGCCGACTATAATGTCGAGGCATACGGCGACGGCGCGCGGGCGCACGGCTCAAGCGTGCGCGCAGAAGCCGCCTACACCGCGGCGACTGGACAAGGCGCGCTTGCCGAGACACGCGGCGAGCGGGCGCATTCCGCGGTGGCGGTGCTCGTCACTGGCGATCCCGTCACCGGCGGTGCTCAGCACGGCGATTGCCATTTTGTCGCTGACGTTGACGGCGCGACTGACACCGTGCTTGATCCGGCAAACTCAAACCCCGCCGATACCGTGATCGTGCGCGGCGCGGCATTCGTTGAGATCGACGTCGTGGCGCTATGGCTCAGCGGTGGCGGTGGCGCAACGGGCGACTCGGCGGCGTGGCGCATCATGGGGCTCTTGCGGCGCGACGCCGGCAACCTTGCGATCGTCACGAATTTGACGTGCATCAAAGACACCGCCGGCGTCTTCACGGTCAACCTCGTTGACGCATCGCTCATTGACGCTGACGCCGCGGTGACGATCCCGCCATACGCCGAGACAACGGGCGGACAATTCACGCTCAAAGCCGAGATTGACGGCAGCTACCTCAAGCTCATTGGCGCCGGCACTGTAAATCAACTCTCGCGCTTCTCAGCCGTCATGCGCTATACGCGCGTACAGAATAGGTGATTCGTGCGCAAACTCATTGCCTTTGCCGTCGCGCTCGTCTCGCTCGCCAGCATGGCGGCGCTCGCGCAGAGCGCCAGCGCCGCCGCGCCGCCGAGCGTTGAGGGTGCGGCGCTTACATGGGGCGCCGCTGGCGCGTTTTTGATCGGCGCCGTGACGATTGCGACAACGGCGATCGGTACCGCCGTTTGGATCGTCAATACGATCCGCACCATTGACACGAATCAGCGAGTCTTTGCCGCCGAGACGGCGGCAAGAATCGCAGAGCACGAGCGCCGCATTGGCGCACTTGAGGCTTGAGATGGCGACCATGACGGCGGCCCAGTGGAATGCCGAGCGGCACAAGCGGCAGCACTTTGAGGCGCTCGCGGCGCTCGGGTGGCTCACGATCCCGCCCGGCGCTGACGAGGTCGACGCCGTCAAGGCGGCGCAAGCGGCGCTCGGCGTCACCGCCGACGGCAAGCTCGGCGACGGCACGATCGCCGCCTTGCGCGCCAAGCACGGCGCCGCGCAGAACCTTTGCGGCTTGCCGGCGCCGCACGGCTACGCCGAGATCCGGCGCGTGTACGGCGACCCGCAAGAGACGCGGGGCGCGGGCGGGCGGCTCACCGTCTCGGCGGCGTGGCGCGGCGCCAACATTGCCACGGCGACGCTGCACAATGGCCAACGGTTTCCGTGCCATAAGGCGGTCGCGGTTGAATTTGTCACCGTGTTTGCGCTGGCGTGCAAACTCTCGGGCTATAATCCGCGGTGCGCCGGCGTCTTTGTGCCGCGGTGCATCAACTGGCTTCCTGAAAACGACCCGTCAATTCATACGTTTGCGGTGGCGTTCGACGTCAACCCAAGCGAGAACGGGCGCGGCAACGCCAACTCGGCATTGCACAAAAACCGCTTATTCGTGGCGATCTTTGAGGTTTGCGGGTGGCATTGGGGCGGCGACTTCAAGACGCCCGACGCAATGCACTTTCAGCGGTGCACGGGGGCTTGAGCTATGGACGAGATTCTAAAACAACTTCAGCCGCTTATCGGCACATTGATCGGGCTCGTGCTGACGTGGGCGCTCGGCGAAGCGGTGCGCTATCTGCGCGCCAAGGGCGCCGCCGCGGCGGCTGACGGCGACGTGGCGCGGGCAACGGCGCTTGAGCTCGCGGCGCACGCCGCGGTTGCCGCCGCAGAAGAGCTTGCAAAGGCGGCTGAAAAGCGCGGCGAGAGCAAGATGAATGGCGCCAGCAAGCAAGCGCTCGCTCAAAGCCTCATGCCCGCGGGCGTTGACGCCACGACCGCGCAACGGGTTGTGCTCGCGGCGGTGGCGCGCACTTTTGGCACGGGCGCCACCGGCACGCAAACGGTCGGTCGGGCGCCGAGCATGGCGATTGCGCCGAGCCCGGCGAGCGCAAAGACGGGCGGCGCGGCGGCGCTGACGCTGGCGCTCGCGGTGGCGACCGGGTTGAGCGGGTGCGGTGCCGCGGCGATTGCGTGGCCAGCGGCGTGTTCCGCGTCAAAATCCGGCGTTGTCTCGTGCACTTGTAAGCGGCAAGTGCTCAAAGTGACCCGTGACGCCACCGGCGCGATCAAGCGGGTGCGGCACTTGTGCGACGGCGTTGAGCTACCGTTTGACTCGCGCTCGCAAGGCGGTGACCTCAATGACGAATGACGAGATCGCACACGCTGCGGCAGAGCTCGGCATTGAGGCGGTGACCGCCGCGATCGCCGCCTACGGTGGCCCGCTGCCGCTCATTCACGTCGCTCGCGCGGTCGCCATGGCCACGGTCGACGCCATTGCCGCCGGGCGCTTGCCCATGCCGGCGGTGACCGTGACGAGCGGCGCCATTGAGATCGTTGACGAGGTCGGCGACACTTAGCGCACTGAGCACCCTCTCAGCGTCGCGGGCCCGGCAGGTTGCACGGGCCCGCGGCGTTTTTGCACAAACTTGACATTTGCTCGCCGCTCGCCTAGCGTATAGTGGCGCGGCGAGATTGCCGCCGAGAGGGTGCCATGGTCAAAGTCAATTCACCGTCAGCGGTGACGCGCGAGAGCGCTGGCGCGCGGCGTAGCCGTGTGAGCGCGCTCGTGTACGAATTTCCCGAGTGCACGGTCATGGTGCGCGAGATTGAGCCGGGTGTGCTCGTGGCGACCGCCGAGCGCGACGGCACAGGATTGCGCACGCCCAACAAAGCTGAGCGGCGCAAGGTGCTCGTGGCGTGTGCCCGGGCTGACTTTGGCGTTGAGTGCGACGCTGACGGCAAATTCTCACTGATCTTCTAGCTCGCAACCGCGGCGCGAGCCGCTCAAAGAGGTGCGCCATGAGCGCATTAGATCAACTCAACGGTGCAAGTGCCGCTATTAATAGCGCAAACTGGTTAAAGCTCGACAAGGGCGATTGCGCCGAGCTTCAGGTTTTGGAGATCGGCGCGCCCTATACGAAGGAATGGGACGAGGGCAAGCCGAGTCAGCACATGCGCCTTGACGTACACTGCTTCAACGCGCACCGCGACGGCGCGCCCGAAGTGATCGACGCCGGGCTCGCCTACGATCCGCAATGCGGGTGGCTCGTTGAGCTCAAAGACCTCGCAACCGTGCTCGCCAAAGAGAGCGGCGACGCCGACGCGATCCTCAAGCAACGCATTTTCGTGCGGCGCAAAGACCGCAAAGGCGCCAAGGGCTTTTATTATGGCTGGCTTGAGATCAGCACGCTCGGGCCCGCCGACGCCTTTGGCTCGCCAGAGCCGCACGTCAACGAGCGCGGCGAGCCGCTCTTTGCCGGCGTGACGGTGCGCCGCGCGCCGCAGAACGACGGCGCGCCCGGCACGACTGGGCAAGCGCCGCTCAAGCCCGCCTTGCCCCCCGCGCGCCCCGCGGTGGCACCGGCTGCAGCACCGGCGCCCGTGCGCCCGCCCGTGGCGTCAGCGCCCGCCGCGCCGCCCGTTCGCCCCGCCGCAGCGCCACCGCCACCGCCAGCGCGCCCGGGCCCGCCCGCGGCCCGCCCGGCGCCACCGCCACCGCCTTTCAATCTCGCCGCGGTCAAGGCCGAGATTGACAAGGCCGACGCGGTCGGGCTCGTCAACCTCTGGCGCAAGCACAAAGACAACGCGGGCGCTCAGCGTGACGAGCTCGCCGAAGCCTACAAGGCGGCAGCGTACTACGCCGGCACCGACGCGCTCGCCACGATCGTTGACTCGCCAAGCGCGCAAACGGCATGGGCGCTTTGCGTGCGGTTGCTCGGCGACTTCCCTGTTGAGCTCGATGACTGGCTCAAGGCGCCCTACTCGGCGCGGTGCGCTGAACTCAACCTCGTTGACGACATCCCATTCTAGCACGCCACCGCTGAGCGACGCCGCCGGCTCTTGCCGGCGGCGTCGCCGGCGACCTTGACCGGCTCGGCGCAACGCAGAGCCGGTCAAAGACACCGACCGTCACACTGAGAGGGTAAAGACCATGGCAACGATCCCGTCACACTACATCGCCGTTGACTGCGAAACAACAGGCTTCATTGACAAATCGGGCGTTGACATTGCCCGCGTGTGCGAGATTGCGCTCGTTGAGGTCAAAGACGGTGCCATTGTCGCCGAGTTTGACACTCTCATTGATCCTCAACGGCAACTCAGCGAAGGCGCTAGCAAAGTCAACGGGCTCTCGTGGCCAAGCTCGTTTGAGGGCGCGCCCGTGTTCGCCGACGTCTTGCCAGAGGTCGGCGCGTGGCTTGACGCCGGCTTGCCCGTGCTCGCGCAATACGCGCCGTTTGACAAAGGCTTTGTTGAGCACGAATTCAAGTTGCATGACACGGTGGCGCCGGCGGCGGCATGGGTCGACGTCAAGGCGCTGAGCCAAGAGCGCTTACCCGGGCTCAAGAGCTACTCGCAAGTGTCGGTCGCGGTGCACCTTGGCATTGACGCCTTGGGCGCGCACCGGGCGCGGCGCGACGTGGCGATCCTCATTGAGATTGTTGAGCGGTTGCGCGCGATTGAGCCACCCGCCCGCAAGCCGCTGCCGCCACCGCCACCGCGGGCAAAGCCCGCTGAGCCCGCTGAGCCCGCTGAGCCCGCTGAGCCCGCTGAGCCCGCCGGTGCACTCACGGCGCTCGCCGACGTGGCGGCGCCACCGGCAGCGCTTGCCGCGGGCAAATGGGCGCTGGCGCTGCCGCCCGAGCCGCCGACAAGCATTGGCGGCAAGCTCTTTGACGCCACCGCCTTTACCGGCAGCGCAAAGGGCGCGCTCGCGCACTTTGCCGTTGCCGCTCGTGCAATCGTCGCCGCCGTGGGCGAGACGCCAAGCGTTGACTCGGCTGACGACGCTGACGCGGCGCTCGCGGCGCTCGGCATTGTGCGCACGGTCGCCAAGAGTGCAGAGGCGGCGCGCAAGACGCTTCTTGAGCCGCTCGGCAAGCCCAAGAGCGATGTTGAGAGGTATGCGCGAGACGAGATCGCAAAGCCGCTTGCCGCGGTTGAGGCGGCGATCCTTGCCGCTCGTGAGCGCTGGCTTTTGGCCGACCGCCTTGAGCGCGAAGCGACTGCCGAGCGGTTGCGCGCCGAGCAAGAGGCGGCAGCGCAAGCCGCCGGGCAAGCGGCGTTTGACGCTCGCCAAGCGCAAGCCGTCGCGCTCGCCGCGGCGGGTGACGCTGACGCTGCAGCGGCGGCGCTCGCGGTCGCGGCTGACGAGAGCGAAGCGGTTTACACCGCAGCGGCGCCCACGGCTGACGCCTACGCCGTGAGCGACGGGCACACGCGCACGAGCACGGCGACCGCCGTTGAGGTGCTCGACTTTGACGTTGAGGTTGTGGCGCCGGCACAAGTGCCGGATGAATTTTGCTACCGGGCGGTCGATCACGAAAAGCTCATTGAGTTTGTGCGCGCAAGCGGCGGCAAGGTGCCGGTAGCGGGCGTGACCATTATCCCGCGCATTCGCCAAGCGGTGCGCCGCCGCAACTGAAAGAGAGGGTGCAAATGCCAGAGTTTCGCGTCATTGGGCTCAAGGGCTCTGATTTTTACGTTGACCCCACGGTGCACGATAGCGCCCGCGCCGGGCTCGCGGCGGTCAAGGCCGAGCTTGAGGCGGTGCCGCAGAGCGCCGACCCCGAGTTCGTTGAGCTCGTGCAAGTCATTGGGCGCTATGCGGTGCGCCGCGAGATTGCGCTCGTTGAGGTCGCCGGCGGCGCGGCTGAGCCATTGCTCGCGGTGGCGCCAGAGGGCGCCATTGAGCCGCCCGCCGAGCCCGCCACGGGCCGCAAGCGGCGCCAGCGCGCCAGCGCCGCGGCAGAGCCGGTTGACGCGCCAGAGCCGGCGCCAGCGCTGCAGCCGTTCGTCTCGCAAACCGAATGCTTGGCGTGCCGCGAGCCACACATGCCGGCGAGTTCGTTTTGCGCCGCGTGTGACGCCTTGCCCAAGTGCGGCGGGTGCTCGTTGCCCAAAGTGGCTGACGAGGGCGGGTTTGCGTGCGCCACGAGCGGTTGCGAGCATAACGGGCAGCGAGAGTTGCCGCTGCCCGAGCCCGAGCCAGAGTTGCCGCCCGTCGCCGAGAGCGAGCGCTTCTTGACCGCGCGAGAGCCGGTGACGCCACCGCCCGACGCCGAGACGCTCAAGGCTCGCCGCGGCGACCTCAAGCGCGCCGTGTTCGCTTGGCTTGACGTGCAACCCAAGCGCCGCGCCAGCGCCGCGGCAATCGTGGCATGGCTTTGCGAGACAAACGGCGGCTTCGCGGCGCTCGGCGCCGCGCATGTGCACGAGCTCGTGCGCGACGTGACCGGCGGCGCCGAGCTCGCGCACGTTGAGGGGCTCGTGTGCCGGCGCCCCGTGTGCTCGGCATGCGGCGCCCATGCGGTGCCGGGCGGGCTTGCGCCCACGAGCAACGCCACGCTTTGCGCGCCGTGTCTGGCGACTGTCAAAGCGGCGCCCGCGCCGGTGGCAGAGCCGCCCGTATGGACGGCGCAACCCCGACTTGACGCTTGCGGCTCGTGCGGCGCGCCCGTCACCGCCGGCGGTGGCGTGCTCGGCGGCAAGCCCGCTTGCAAAGAGTGCTTGGCGACAAACGCGAGCAAGCCCAAGTTTTGCCCGCATTGCGCCGTCACCGCGAGCAAGCCGCATGCTGAGCACGGGCCCGCGTGCCCGTTGCGCTTGGCGTTGACGGCGGCGACCTCTGCGCCGCCCGCGGTCACTGAGCAAGCGAGCGCGGACCTTGCCGCGGTCGTGGGCGAGCCGCCGGCGTGGCGCGTCGACGTCACCGGGCCCGCCCGCGAGACGGTGACCGTTGAGGTTGAGGGCAAGAGCTATTGGCAAAAGTACGCGGGCCCGCGCACCGCGAGCCGTGAAGCCGATTGGCTCAACGCGCAACTGACGGCGGGCGCCAGCGTCGCCGACAAGCTCAGCCGCTTTCAAGCGGGAGTGCCCGCGCAATGAGGCTCTTTGACTACCAGACAAGGGCGATCGTTGACGTTGCGGCGGCGCACCGTGCCGGCAATGCGGGCGTGTTCTTGCAAATGCCCACGGGCAGCGGCAAGACCGTGACATTCTTGGCGATTGTGGCAGAGGTCGTGCGGCTCGGCGGCAACGTCTTGATCGTGGTGCAACGTGACGAGCTTGTGCGGCAAACGTGCGACAAGCTCAAGGCGTTTGGCGTGCGCTTTGGCATTGTCGCGGGCTCGTTTGCTCAGCATGACGCTTGGGCGCCGGTGCAAGTGGCCATGGTGCAAACGCTCTCGCGGCGCCAAGCGGCGCTTGCGCGGGCGCCGCACTACATCGTCTTTGACGAGGCGCACCTAAGCGCCGCCGCGAGCTATCAAGCGGTCGTGCGGCGCTACCCTCTGGCGCGCCGGTTGCTCACGAGCGCCACGCCTAAGCGCCTTGACGGGCAAGGCTTTGAGCAAACGGCAAGCGCCATGGTGCGCGGGCCGAGCGTTGCCGACCTCGTGGCGCTCAACGCCATTGAGCCCGCGCAAGGGCTCGTGCCATTCACGACATACAGCGTGCCGCTCATTGACTTTGCGGCGCTCAAGCGCCAGCGCGACGGCGAATTTGACCGCGAGAGCATGGCCCGCGCCTATGAGCGGCAATCGCTCGTGGGCGACATCGTCGGGCAGTATCGCAAGCGGGCAGAGGGGCGCAGCGGGATCGTATTCTGCGCCAGCGTCGCGCACTCAAAGGCGACCGTTGACGAGTTTGCGCGCGGCGGCTACCGCGCCGAGCACCTTGACGGCGAGACGCCCGGTGACGAGCGGGCGGCGATCCTTGAGCGGCTCACGAGCGGCGAGACGCGCGTCGTGTGCAACTATGGCGTCTTGACTGAGGGCTTCGATTGCCCGCGCGTCAGCTATCTCGGCATTGCCCGGGCGACGCAGAGCTTGGCGCTTTGGTTCCAAATGGCGGGCCGCGCTTTGCGCCCGGCGCCGTGGCACGGCAAGGTCGACGCCGTCATTTGCGACCATGGCGGCAACGCGCTACGGCACGGCAATTTGGATTGGGCGATCCCGTGGCAACTTGAGGGCGAGCGTGCTCAACGCGCGAGCCGCAACGCCGTGGCAGAGGTGCGCGCCAAGACGTGCAAGGCGTGCGCGGCGGTGGCGCCAGCGTTCGCCATGACGTGCCCGGTATGCGGCGCCGAGTTTCACGCCGCCGCCGCAAAAGCGCCCAAGACCGTCGACGGCGACCTTGAGGCGGTGGCGAGCGGCGCGGCGCCGGCGGCGGCGCCACCGGCGCGGCGCGGCTTTGACCGCTCGGCGGCAATCGCTGACGTGGCGGCGTGGGCTCACGCAAGGCGGGCGGCATGAGCCAAACGCCAGAGCAAGCGCTACAAACGCGCATTGAGATTGAGATCGGGCGTGACCCGCGCGTGCTCGTGACGCGGCGCAACGTGGGCCTTTACATCGCGCCCGCCGGCAACGTCACCGAAGCGCTCTTTGTGCTGCGCAACGCCGGGTGGCGCGGCGCGGCAATTCAAGGCATTGGCACGCCGGGCGAAGCCGATTTGCAGGGCATTATCGGCGGGCAGCTTTGCCCGTGCTGCGGCGCGCCCGTGCACCCCAAGCCCTACGCGATTGAAGTCAAGAGCGAGCGCGGCGTGCAAAGCGACAAGCAACGCAACTGGCAAAGCAATGTCTGGCAACGCCGCGGCGGGCTCTTTGTGCTCGCCAAGCCCGGCGTCAACGTGCGCGAAGCGCTCGGCATTTGAG
>ERZ1292625.1727-Hain-H41-01um-R1-1727-length-23669-cov-10_pt1 | contig 23669 bp, 39 predicted proteins | sample MGYA00564400_ERZ1292625 | MGnify/ENA primary metagenome ERZ1292625 (study PRJEB36523, sample SAMEA6512639) | groundwater metagenome | collected 2019-01-08 | study: AquaDiva: Metagenomics assemblies of 32 groundwater samples | reverse complement strand
TAATTGGCTGAAGGTGGAGGTGCTGTTCGATCCTCCTAATCGCGACATCCTGCTTACGGTTTTTCCTGTTGAGCCTGGTAATGCCTTCTTCAGTGGCGCCAACACGACAGAAGATGCTCTTGACTGATTGGCGGATGAAGAGTCCAAGGACGACCAGGAGTATCGTATTGATAGGGCTAAGATTGAGATGGTCAAACACAGCGAAAAGATCTCCCACATACAACCCCTTCCTTACGACGACTTCGGCTTTAAGGTACGTTCCGGCTTCTGCTTTTGCGCCACCGTGAAGCCCGGTCGTTGTTGGCAATCGAACAGCTGGTGCTTGTAGCATTCACCATGTGTCAGCCGAGCCGAGCAATATGGGCAGATGTAGCGCTTCACACCCATATCAAATCCACTCTGATTTGTTTTCTCTCATCATTTTGATAAGTCCCGCGTACCGAGCCGGCGTTTGCCTTGCGGCGTCACTATCTAGCATTTCTTCAGCGGCATGATCCCAATCCTCTCGATGGATGGCATCCCAAAACCGTACGAACCTCGCAAATCCACTATGCCCCAACTGATAGGACATGGAAATAAGCACAAGTTGCCGAGGCCTCGTCAGTTCATCGAAGATCGAACAGAGTCTCATGGCATCCTCGATCGCGCCACCAATGTCCATCTTGAGCAGCATGAAGGCCAGGTCCAGCGTGAGGCCCTTCCTGTCTAGGCAATGACCGTATCCAATGGTGAGCAGTCCCGTCGTGTCTTTGTACGGATAGAACACGCCATCCTTCATGGGGCCAGTACCCTCTTGCCGCATGATCATCTGCTCAACGTCGGTCATTTTGTTGTCGCCTCTCCTCCCTCACGCTTTCCCATCCACACGCCCAGCATACCCACGGATCGTCAGGCTGCTCCTTGGTTAGGAGTTTTCCACATCTGTAGCATGTCATTGTCCAGGGCATCAATGACCCTCTACGGCACGGCAATCCTCGTCGTCGCGTTTGGCAATCGTGGCGAGACCAGCGGAAGTTGTGCCACACCAAACGGTATCACTGATCGCGGGAGGCTGATCCCTGTAATCGTGGTCTCCGCGCACACGGTCGGAGAATAGTTCAGCGACATATTGCCTGACCCATCAGTATGTTTCCCCCTAAAGCAATACAATCTCCCAGGTAACAGATTCAGCGTCAGGAAATTCTGCCCGAGATTCGAGACCGTAACATTGAAGTTCACACAATCCGTCTGCCCGACCTCAGCTAAGCAGTATTCAAGATTTGTCGAGACAGGGCCAGCCGTACTGGCCTCTGTGATCCACGAAGCTCGAATGCTGCGAGTGAAGACCTCTAGCCTCAACCCCTCCAAATCTGATAGTGGGGTATTGCTTGATGCAAGCGTTGTGGTTTTCGTAACCGTATTAGAAAACGCAGCCGAGAGATTGCCTGACGAGTCTAGCGCCTTGATTTTTAAGTAGTAAGTGGAATTGAATACAAGCGACAGCTGTAGGCTCGTTGTCCCTACTGGATTACCCGCAGGGGCAAAGTTCACATTGTCGCTAGACTGGTACACCTGGTAGCTTACGGCATCGGTCGTAGCGTCCCAACTCAACGAGATCGCGTTCCCTAATACGGTCCCGATCAGGTTCGCCACATTCCCAGGAGGTGTGGTGTCGGATGTACTCGATGCGACAGTAAGAGTGACCACGGTGCTACTCGTGGCGGGATGGATATCATCGAATATATCCTGTACGGCAGACCTGAGATAGAGGGGGGTCGTACTGCCGTTTGTTAGCCCTGTTTTCGTCGCCGAGGCTGTGAGTGCATTGATCGCCATGGTGTTGGCCATGAGGTCATACGACGTATCAACTGTGTCGTATTTCACAAATCCAGGCTTATTGAGATCACAGCTAAAGCCCCACTGCGTCGTTCCCGCAGGCCTATCCGTCGTAGGCTGGCAGCTCGACAGCGTGGGAGGAGTTGTGTCAAGTGGGCCAACGATATCCGTCAGACCGTCACACCCATACCCTGTTAGAGTTGTGTTCCTCACACCAGCGGCATCAATTGGGACAAAGCACACGCCGTCATAGCCATTCAGCCAACCGCCAGCGTGCGTGTACCGCCCAGCCGGAAAATCACTGATCGCATGAATCACTGAGGAAATCGCCCCGCGTGTATTGCTGAAAATGTTGACCTCGATTTGTGTCGGCGTGACCGGCCCATACGTAAGATTGGCTCCAGTCGCATCTGCTACGGCGGCTGTGATTGTTGGCGGTGTCGCCGGAGGTGTGCCACTGGTTGTGATGGAAGCGGTACCGGAATTAGGCCCAGTCAATCCCACACCATCGGTGCAAAATGCAGCATAGGTGTAGCTAGTTCCAACGGCTGGCGTGCTGTCTATGTACGTTGTTTGAGGGAAGGACACACTGCCAATACCTGGCCCAGCCGTAGCGACTGCACAACTGGAGCCGGTACAGCGCCGTATCGTTGTGTTGACGATACCGCTTGCTGGGCTGCCTGGATCAATACAGTTCGCCCATGTGAGTGTCACTTGACCAGGCACTACAGGAGCGGGGTCAGACCCACCGCTAGGTACCAAAGACATCACTGACGTGGCCCAGCCAAACGCCCCCGTTTGCGTCCAGTTCATCGCCTCTGACCCAGCTGGGGTCTTAGGTATCACGCTTGACACGCCTGCACCCTCAGCCACTCCAGCAGGCTGTAGGATTCTATTGGTACGCACCGTTTGCCCAGCACCCACCGTGAGACCTGTATCAGCCCGCCCCATAGCACAATCGAGGATGGCAGCATTATCTGCAATCGTCGTAATAGTAGCAGTGGGTGTACTGGTTTCACCCGAACTACCAGCATGTGAGTCAATAGGGGTAGACTGGTTCACACCGGTTAAGAGCACCGCAGTTGCACCGATAGCTGATTGATTTGCCCCTGACCAATTGATGACGAGATTACCAGTCGTGACCGTAGGTGCAACGAGATTCCACAGTTCTGTACGGTTAGGGTTTGCCCCAGAGATAGCCTTATCATCAGCTCGCACAAATGTGAGTGCCTGCGTACCATTAAAGGTCATGTCAGTAACCGGAAATGCTGTGGTAGCCGTACCACTTCTACGCACCTGCACACACACCGCCATGTCTCTGTCAGTACCCGCCGGGACCGTCACAGGCATCGTAATCTGAGACACATTGAGCGTGTCGGTTGAATCAGTCTGCGAGACAAACGCAATCGCCGCCCAGCTAGATGTGGGGAGCAACAATGCTGCGAGAAGCAAGAGTGTGTGTATCGTCATTGTGCCACCAGACTCGAAGGAGCCGTGGGAGGCGTGGTATCCCCTACAGGAAGAGTGCCTCCGCATCCGATCCTGGCGTCACGGCTCACGGCATAATCATCGTAGTAGAGCGTACCGACGCCATGCTGTATATAAATTTGGGTAAATTGTATTCTAGAGTTTGGGCCGTTTTTCTGTGTGAGTACCGCATTACGCAATAAGAGGTTGGTTCTGTTCAGATCAGCCACCCCATTGACCCATGATTGCACGATGCCGTCGGCCACACCGGGGGTATTCATGGTGATACGCCCTTCAAGACACACCCATTGGTTCTGTGGGATGGTGACGCTGGCGAATATGTTAAAGCTAGGGGGATCTGGTGTTGTCACGGCCATCATCATGGCCTCGCTTGATAAAGCCATCTCCCACCAAAAATTCGGATAGCTAGCGTCTTGACCAAACTTAAACATTTTCGTTCCAACTGAATCAGCCTGAAAGTTCACTTGGTACGTCCACACACGAAAATAGGCGGTGTCGCTTACGGCGTTAAGGTTGCGATCTAGATAGCATCCTCCCGCGCCAGGATTAATGCCTACCCTTCCCGTAAACACGAGTTTGAGCGATTTCGTTCCGCTGTGTGCGCGGTCCGTGCTCAACGCAGGGTTGCTTTGACACGACTCTGACCAGCGCGCCCAGAAGGTTGCATCGCTCACATCGAAATCCTCAACCCAATCAACGGTAGCATGTGCTGGAACGGCGATCCCGCACAAAAGCAGGCACAGCAACACTACTCCAAGCTTGAATCGACGCATCATCTCCCCACTCCCATGAACATCAAACTTCCAACTGGTGGACCACTTGCATCTTTGAGTGTGACAACTAACCCAGTCCCTTCAGCTAAAGCCGAATTTGTGTGCGCCCACTGTAATGTTTGTGTGCCAGTTGTTGAGAGGTTTCTTGTCGCGACATCACAGCCCGCATGAGCAGACGCATTATTTTCTCGATAGCGGTTGGTGTACGACCCAGGCGACGACCACGCCAGCGCCGCGTTCCCCCCTACATACGTGGCGGCCCCAATAGCCATTTCATCATTTTGCGTCGTAGCTCCGGTGGCCCCCGCGCTTACATCAGTGGTGCCGCCCACGTCAATATCGTTGTTCGAATCAACCTGATCCTCCATGAGAGATGTGGCCAACCCTGAGATCTCCAATAGCCCCAGCACCACATCTACCCCCGCCGACGAACCGGTCAATGAGACAGTCGTTGTAAATGTCCCCGAAGCGTTGACGTTTGGCGCATGGGCAATGAATGCATAGCCACGGTCAGCAATTCGTGTGGCCACACCTGAACGTGTGGTGTACGTATTCCCGGATTGGTTATCCGTGACACCTGTGATCGTATAATCCAGATCACCATTGAAGATACATCCCACCATCACGACCGCATTACCCGGCGTGGGCGTACTCGCAAACGAGATCGCAAAGGACGTCGCAGCGGACGCATCAATTGTGACCATTGTGGCAGCTTGTTGGATCGCGCTAGCCGCCCACACGGGAAACGCCGTCAAGCAGACGAGTAGGGGAATGAGGCCACCGAGTATCACACGCAATATCATGGTACAATCACCGGCTCGATTGGGCGCACCACAGGGAGCTTATCGCTAGGCTTGATTCGTGTATTGATGGATTTCAGACCGTTGAGCTTTTCAAGCGTGGATACTGACCATTCAGTCAATTGGTCATCGGTGTAATTCCATGGCAGTACGACAGACCGCTGTGCAACGACCTCAGTGAGGCCACTAAAGTTTACCACGATATTCACGGTATCCGCCTGTTTCGAGACCGCCACCACTGTAGCATCATCGTAGACAGCCCACGCTGGCGCTGCACAAAGTACGCATAAAAATACCAACATTGCCTTAAACATGAATCCTCCTTATGGGCCAGCCACTACAGATATGACACCTGATGTTTGCACCGCCGACCCGGTGACGAGGCAAATCACACGATTGGTGCCGTTCGTTTTCGCGATGGTGTTCCCGCCCGTCCCCATGACAATCCCACCATTCGCGGCAAAGGCCCCACCCGTTCCGGCTGTGATGCCACCGGCCAGACCAGATGTTACGGACGCACACCCATCGGTGTCGTCATCAACCAGCGCGATGGTGTTAGCTGCCGCTGTGGGAAACACCACAAAGGAGCACACATGATAATAGTTCGAGGCACCTGCGAGGCTTGGTGTCAATTCAGTTGTCGTCGCCGTCGCAATGCTGAATGGGATAAACGTCTTCGCAGTGCTCGCACACAGGTCTGATTGAGCAAGATTATCAATCAACTGCAAAGAGGTAATCTCAGTGGTCTGATTCGCCGCAGAGGCGTCTCCCCCACCAGCCGCCCCAGCTCCACCCCCAAGCCCCATCATCGACCAGACATTGACCGTCGCGCCGGTACCTAAGATCGACGCGGTTTTGGCATGATAGAAATCGTAGTCTTCTGTAATCCCGGTGCACTTCTTGGCGTCTTCACTGGTCCCACTCAATGTCATGGTACAAATGAGAAACTCCTCGGTCGCGGTACTCTTATAGTCACCCCAAATCGTCACAGTGACCGACTGTGCACCGGACGATCCAACGATCTTAGCGAAGAACGTTTTTCCCCCCACTGGGAGTATAGTGGTGGCGCTCGACGTGTCCGTGGTCACGTCGGTCATGAGCGCATACGAGCGGGCTTTCCCGCCGACCGTGCGCACGTAACCTAATTCTTCGTTCTGATTTTCCCCGATATGTTCTCCACCAGTCTGATCGGCGTTCGATATCTTGGCTGCGCCAGCATCGTTACTCTGGAGCTTCGTTTTTGTGCCATCGCTGTTGGTGAGGTCGATGTCTACGGCGTGTGCAAGCCCGACAGCAAAGAGCAGGGCGAAACACGCCACCCCAATAGTGCGAATGAGAGTCAGCATGGTCGCCCCTCCTGAGTTAGATCGGTGATTTATCGCTGATGCGCGCCCTGACCGCCACGGACACTGGAGCCGATGGCGATCCCTTGGTGGCGGACAACAGTTGTGATTGCGATTGCCGCTTGGCATTTCTGCCCAGTTGCTCCAATTCCTCAATACTAAAGCTCTTCTGCCCCTCGACCATCCATTTCTTGCTGAACTCTGACTTATCCTGAATCTCGAACGTGCTGCCAGGTTCGCGCAGTAAGAGGCCGTAGTATCCCCGCTGAATCGCCGTGACTTTCATGCTTGCCATGATTCCTCCATGTAGCGGAGGGCCAGCCGAAGCCAGCCCCCCCAAGATGATTAGGCGCTTGCGCCCTTGAGCACCACGAAGTTGATGATGATCGCCCCAGTTTCGGCTGTTCCTGCGGCGACGTTGCCGTTATGCACCCGAATGGTGAACGTCCCTGCCGCCACTCCAATGATACTGACGGTCGTGCCTCCACCGTTCGCGCCAGATCGCACGGAGACCGCCACCACGTCATTGATCTCTACTTTGCTGTTCGTCACAATAAAATCCGCCGTAGCTTCAGCAGCAAGAGAGGCCGTGTTCGTGGTAATCGCCCCACTGACCTTATTCAGCGTGACGCCGGTCGTCCGGTTCGTCGCCTGCGTGACGCTGCCGCCGTCCCCCACCTTCGAGCCAAACCCCACACTGGACGTAATGGGGCCGGTAAAATGCTTCCCGCCCCTATGTATGATGGCACCTGCAATCGGCATACTCGTATCCTTTCGTTCGTGGGGTGCCGCCAGAACGACGACACCCCATCCCGTTCAATTACGCGTGAATGAATGTAAACCCTTTCGGGTACGACACTTGACCCACATCCACCATTTTTTGTGGCTGCAAATACGCCGAGACGGTGATCGCCGGCGTGGTCCCTGCCAGCGTGTAGCGCACGCCGAGGTAGCGTTCACTGACCGATAAACCAGTGACCGGAATGGGAATCATGAACGTGTAGCCCGCGACCAACAGATCAGCGTCCTGCGCTGGTGCAGTCGGTGTACCGGACTCAAACACCATGCGCCCGATCAGCTTTCTCGCCGTGGTCTGTGCCGCGTCTGAGGCGTACTCTAGATCGAAGGTGTAATCTTCGTCACCGTTTGCCTGGTCTGCCTCCACTTCGACGTTGAACACCACACACATAGGCTCCCCGTTGCCGATCGAGCGATCAGTCGTGAGATCCACAATGTTGGTGGCCAGAGCCGTCGCTGTCAGGGCCTGCAAAGCGGAGAACTGTAAGGATTTATCGAGGATCATGGTCGTCTTCCTTTCAGTGAAAGAATCAGTTTGCTATAGTTAGCCTACCTATCAAACTACGCGCGCCTCCGTCTCGACCAGCGCATCCAATCTCCTCACAGGGATACCCCGGAAGGTGGAGGTGGCCACGCCATCGACGTTCTCGTACTTGAGTCCGCCTCCAGCAATGACATCGTTTCGGCGCTGAATGTCCAGCATCGAGAACACCGTCCGGTTCATGTAGAACACCGGTCGGCACATGCCGATATGGGGAAGGCAGTGAATCGCAACGATCATTTTTTCGATGAGATCCGCATTCGAGGACTGCGCAACGAGGTTGCTGATGTCAATGTTGGCGATCCGCACGACGTAGCGCCAATCAGGAAGCGCCAAGCCGTTGTCCCAGGTCCAGAGGTCTTTCAGTGCGCGGTAGGGGAGTCCCGCCGCGTCCAATACATCATCTTCTCCGAGGTCTTGATGCTTGATCCCTGCGCCCGTACTGCCCTTCGGAAAGATCAAATGCGCGGTTTCAGAACCCCAGCCGGTCAGGTAAATACTAGAGTTGTCCGAACCTATCCCGCCCGCATCGATGATGTTGCCACCGTTCCCAGCCGAGAGCAGGCTGTACCGCACGGAGAACCCGGAGAACTCAGATGGGGTCAATCCGCCGTTGCCATAGATCAACGTCGAGGTCATGCGCTGGTTCATGGCTTCCATGTGTCGGCTGTTCCGGCTCACACGCCACGCTGCGGAATTGCCGTTGAGATTGGCGAGCTTGCAATCGATCGTGCCACGAGCCACGAGTTCCGCGCATTGCTCCACGATCTGCGCCGTTTTGCCTGTACCAGACGCCGTACCTTGATTGATCTGGCGGTAGTAGACGGCGGGAAGGCCTGTCTCCTGTGTGATCTGGTGCCCAGTCGGCAAATTGCCTTCAACCGCAGGGGCATCCGATATGATCTCGTTAGTCTGAGATAAGAGCTTGATGACACGCGCCACTGAGCCGTCAGGATCGAGCGACTTGGCGAAATCAAGAATGGTCGGTTGTGTGGTATTGAGTACTGGCATGATGGGTCTCCTTTATGAGACCCTAGAGAGGCGAGATGTTCAGCGAGGCCGGGCGAGGCTGAAACGCGAGTGTAGGGCTATTGGTTAAGTAAGCTGCTTCTGTTCGTGTAACCACTCTTCCCAAGCTGAGATCACGCCCTTGATGAGGCGTATCAGCTTTTCATGTAACGTGATGGTGGCTCGACTCATGGGTTCATGCCTGGATACATCACTTGGCCGTCAGTCTTGGGAGTGCCTGTGCCGCCACTATTGCCGTTGACGAGCTTGTCGTTACTGATCGCTCGACCAATACGCGCAAACATCTTGACCAGCATCGGGTGATTGCCCCAGCCGGTCACATTCAGCGTTTCACGATCCTCTGGGGTGAGGAAGCGATCGGCTGCGCGCTTCACTTCTTCGACCGTCACGAGATACTGCTCTCCACCAAATTCTTTGTCGGCCTTGACATCCTCAACCCATTGCGTCGTCGCCATGGTCTTGAAGGATTCAAGCGCAACTTCTGACTGCTTCGCCCTATCCGCCTTCACTTCCGCATCCGCGAGATCCAAGGCTTTTTGTGCCACTTCGGGAGCGAGCTTATGTTCCTTCGCAAAGGATGTGAGCCGCTCTACAGCACTGGCCTCGATCTGTGCATCTTTCGGGAGCGCGAGCGTATACGCCACTTCGGCTGGTATGGCCGGAGTGGATTCCTTGACAACTGCCTTAGCCGCTGCCGCCGCAGCTGCGTCCGCTGCCGCCTGATTCGCATCAGGAGCAACGGACTCAGCCGGAGGTGTCGAGCCGGAGGAGGACGGCGCGACGGGCACAGCGGGGGTGACTGGTTCAATGACTGTACTAGGGTTACTCATGATTCGTCCTCCTCAGTTTCGGCAGTTTGCTGTTTCGTGTCCTCGGGCTTCGTAGCTGTATACGCCTGCTCAAATGCTCGCTTTTCCATTCTCATCTTCGCGTACGCCCCTGGCTCTATCACTTCCACATCGGCGAAAATCTTGAGGCCGACCGCACGCCGACCCAAGAACCGATGAGTCCCATCTGAGTTCCCTGGCAGGTACACATCGTCATAGAGGCCGCATTCATCGAGTATGTCGCACAGCACGGCGCGCCCGTGTGGACTAGCAAGCGTGGCCTCAAGGTTGGCTGTGCGTTGCTGCTCTCGTAGTTTCTCATACTGCTTCGCCTTCCTGACCTGTTTGACATCTGCTGCATTGGCAACTAAGGCACGATCAGACATTAGTACTTAGGTTTGCGTTTCTTAGCCATACCCCCTCCAATTTCTTGATGACCAAGTTGGCTTTCCGCGTCACCCATGATCTCTGTCTCGCACGCTGCATCATCTTCTTAAACCCTCGTCGCGCCCCAGCATTGCGCCCGTTACGTGCTCGTGGGTCCATTACGCCCCCGCCAGCAGTCTGGACAACCCGTTGTCTGTACTTAAATCCGAACGACTCAGCAGCTCGGCGGACTTCGCCAGTTCCGGAATCGCCGCCGCAGCCTGTTGCTGTGCCGCCTTGTCTGCCTTCTGTTGGCGCAAGGTTGCCGCCTGTTCAGCCGTGAGGATGATCTTCGGTGAGACCCCCATCATGTCGCCGTACTCGTCGATCGCTTCGTCAATGTTGATCTTGTCCAAGGCTTGAGGGAACGCCCCCGCCGCATTGCCGACGAACGAGAAGAAGCGTTCAGTCCCCGCGACACCCACCAGCTTCTGGGCTTTCGCCATCACCGATTCATAGACATATTTGAGTGGCATCCGTCGCACTTCTTCGGGAGGTTCAGGAAACAGGCCGATACCGGGCATGATCTCCAACTGAATGAGCGTGAGCGGATCTAGCACTTCATCCTTCACGCTTTCATACATCGGACCGAGCATCAGCAACTTCTCTTCGTACCGTTGCGCGAGCTCCGCTTCATTGAGTGGCTGAATCCCTTGCTTGTTCGTAATTGCTAGCATCACATCAACAAAAAATGCACGATCAATTCGGATCTCTTTCTCTTGGATATCCTCTCTCACATCGCCAATGTTGACGTTCGTTTCATGAATGGGAGACAGGCCGCTCTTGCCGTCGCGTTCATCGACCAGCGTGATATCACCGGAGATCAACGACACCCTCTGATTGCGCATCGAGGGCGGGCCTTTGAGAGCAGGGTTCAACTGCTTATCAATCGCCTTGCTTTTCTGTTTCTCCTCGTGCTGGACCTGTTTCGTGGACCCGAGCGCATCCATGCCTGGGCAGGCCGTGCCATAGACATCCTCACCTGTCACTTCCCATCGTGGCGCGAGAATGCGAAAGCTGTTCAATCCAGATTCACGGAGAAACAACTCCCCGCCGCCCATGGAATGTTGCGTGCTCGCCGTTTCAAACGCACAGCTTGAGAACTTCTTAAACTTGGCATCCAGCATCTTCGGGTTGTAGTCCACGTTGGGATAGATGAGGTGGCCGACCATGATGGCCTGTTCATAGTTCCCCCTGTCCCAGGCGTGCTTAATGCTCGGGCTGAAGTTCGCCCAATCAGCCGCGCCAGATGCAGACAGTTTGCCGTACTCCATCACGATCTGCCGCACGGTTAACTGATACTCACGATAGAACGTGTCCACTACGTTGCGGTTATTGCAGGCGAGCCAATAGGACCCGACTGGGAAGTTGTAACAGCGCATCCCGTCCTGCTCATCCTCGAAGACGCCCATAGCGGCAGTAGAAAACACACCAATATCTCCGTACAGTGTCGGCAGAGCCTTATACAGGTTGCTCTTGTTGTCGAGCGTGCGCATATTCCTGTTGAGATGTGAGAGCCAATCCTTCACCGCTCCAACCTCATCGAGGTCAGGATCTCCCGTTGACAGTTTGCGCCAAGGCCTGGCCGGTGAGCTGATCCCCGCGTGCATGCCAGAACGGAGGGTGCGTGCTGCAAGCATGCCATGTTCATTGATGATCTTGCTGTGCCGCTTGTCCCCCCGGTTCTGGTCTTGCGCGAAGAATCGTGTCCGTCGTGGCGCGAAATGTTCACCGAGTTCCCGCCAATGTGGTTCGTACGACAGGCGCGTCAGCTTGAGCTGGTTAATGAGTTTCGTCTGTCTTTGTCTGCGAGTTTCGTTCGTTCTCATATAGCTACTAGCCACCCAAAAGGCTATTGCCCCGCCCCGCACCCGACCCAGCCAGCCCACCCGGACCTGTCAGAATCGTGGAGCTACGCCCAAGATTTTGGAATTCCCTACGGCGTCTGTCAGCCATCAGTCTCGCCTGGCGCTGCTTCTCTTCTTCAGTTTGTCCGATAGCGGCCGCAGGCTCAACTGTCGCATCAGGCTTCGTGGCTACAGGGGCCAACATGGCCACGAACTTGGCCCCTTGCTTGACGCCGTAACGGACGGCCTCACCCACGCCACCAGTAGCGACACCAGCGGCCACACGTCCGATTATCTGCGCGGTTCCCCCCAACGTCACCCCCAGGGATAGTGGTGTGTCACTTATGACACGCAAGGCTATACCACGAACGGAGGGGGTGACGTTGCACGCTTTGCACGGATTGCGCAAAATTATTTACGTGATGGTAAGGCGGAGCTTGACAACTTCTTCGTGGGGTATGAGTTGGCGTGTGATTGTTTTGACCGGGATAATCCTTCCTTCTTCGATCCAGTAGTAGATCGTTCGGCGGCTTACGCTCAAGAGTTTGGCTGTTTGGTTGATCGTATAGCCGTCACATTGGGCGGTCATGACTGTGCCACCTCCACGCTGCCGAATGACGCCAACTCATCTTGACGCTTTCGAATATCGTCATTGAGGATACGCTCAGTTTCTTTGAGCCACGCCAAGGCCCCAGGCGTGAGATAGTAGCGATCGTCCTTGAACGTCAACGTGATCATCGGTCCAACCTCTTCATCGCCTCAATCGCCTCGTCAATGATCGGATTCGGCATGAGTTCAGGTATCTCACCAGGCTCCAATTTCCGCCATTGTTGTTCCGGCATGGGGTGCTTCCATGTTTTCTTAGGTGCTAAGTCCAGCCTCTTCGCATAGATCAGGTCAACCAACTCGTAGCCCAGCCGTTCCATGATCGCCCCCACATCGGTACGATTCAAGCATGTGAGTGCGAGCCTGATCTGATCGTTGGCCTTCGTGTGTTCATACGTCACTTGCGTGCCCTCTGCCCGTAACTGCTCCTCTTTGTACCGTATCAGCTTGACACCCACTCTCCCATGCCGGTGCGCCTTTGCCACAAACAACACGTCCTGAACCCCTTGCAGGCTGCGCTGGTAGTGCATGTTGTGTCTGATAAAGTTGACGCTGTAGCCGATCAGTTCCCCGCTGAGCCGTGCTGTGTAGCACCGCAGCATGCCTAGCGCCTCACACTGGTTGTAGGCCTCGATGTCAGGATCTAGCTCAATGTCTGGGAAATGTGATATTTCAAGGTAATGTTCTTTGAGCAGTGGAAGTATCTCTCCCCAAAGGTCAGTCGATCTCTCTCTAGCAAGCACCAACATAGCCCACCTGTTCCTTTCTGTGCCGACGCGCTGCACCGGAAATGCGCTGGCATGATAAGCAGAATCGTGAACCGATATGGTCAATCAGCATGTTAGTCCTCTCCTGTTAAGGCTCGTTGCCTCGGATGCCACCCATCGTGATCGTCAGGATCAATGCGTGCGTGGCTAGCCTTACGATCAATCCAATCTATCCCGGTCCTTGGTGCCACTGGCTGCGCGAATGTTAACACGAAGGCGTCCCACAAGTCCGGGCTGTCGCCGCCCAGCTTAATCGATACCTGATCCTTCTCCTCCATAACCATTTTGCCACCCGTATACCAATATTCTGAGGCTGTGGCCTCGCGCTGGATCTCAGGCATGAACGGGAGTGCACCACCGTTCTTCACCCACTCAGACCCCAGCATGTGCATTTCAACGCGACGGTTCTTGTATCGTTTATCGAGTGCCGAAGAACCAAACGTGACACCGATCGCATTGAATCCAGCCGCTACCACGCCATCGAGAATCCCAGATCCCCACCCGCCCGTATCATCGATGAAGCAGATATCAGCGTGCCACTTTTCAAACGCTTGACAGATACGAGCCACCACCGTTCCGGTCCAGTTCTTCTGTGTCCGGTCAGGACGCATCACGGTAGGCATGAAGGCCGCTTGTCCTTGCCGAGGAAACAACACTGTACGTGCCCCTCCAAACCGACCAGGATCGACACCAAGTATCTTGGCCTCGTGGTTGTACATCGTCTCATGCAGGTGCTTTCCCATGGATTTCGAGACTTCATCTGGAGACAGGAACGTGTTGAAAGAGCCAGACGGAAACTGACCTAATACGTTGACCTTGACCCAATCATGCTCACGACCGTAGGAGGCAATCTGTTGACGCGCCCAGTCTATGGAAATCCGTTTACTTCGCTTCGGATCATCAGGATCGCCAGTTATTTCGATGACCTTCCACAGGTGCCTATCGGTCGTGGCAGCTTTATAGAGAGGTCCGTTGAGATCTGTAGGATTACCAGCTTGAATGATTTTGTGCTCGCCACCATCGTTCGTGGCTAATGTCGCGTCCGCCGCATTCATAATGCTTTGAAACATACCGCCAGACTCATCCAGCGTGACCAACGTATTTTTGGCGTGAAGACCCTTCAGTGTTTTGGCCTGTTGATTGGCGTCCGCCGTGCGTGCCCACGACCGAGGCGAGAGCCACCAGGTTTCCTCGTGATCGATGCAGTAATAGCTCGTCTGTGTCCATCGGTACTTCGCCGTCAGATACTCAGACTTGCCGTGCCACAAGGCCAGTTCGGTCCAAAAATTATCCATGAGGTTATCCCATGAGATGGAACAGACCGCCATTTTGGGATGAGCCCGCGTCGCAAGGAACAGGAGATTGGCCCAGACCATGACAGCCGTTTTCCCCGGCCCTACGCAGGCCTGAAGCGCAATGCGCTGAATGGAGGGCTCCCCGAAGGCAGTCAGGAACTCAGCCTGTGCCGGTTCAGGGGTCACACCGAATTGAGAGGTGACGAAGTAGACGGGATCATCGATCCAATGCCGGATCTCGCCCACCAATTCGTCAATCGGTGCTACGAGGTCACCCATGCGGCACCTGTGGCGAGATGATGGATGCGCCATCCCAGCCCCACGATACAAAAAATATGCGTGGGGAATCTGGCTCTGGCCTGCACCACGGACACCCCATGCCATGCGATGGCTCGCGATGAAACTTGGTATGGTCTCGTGGCGCGATGTTAGTCATTGATCACCGTTGGATCTCTCTTGTAGACCAACTCAAGAATATGTTCAACGGTCAGCACGCCCTTGACTTCAACTTTCTCTGAATAGTACCCCAGCGCCTTGCCGAGGTATTCATGCCGTGCCTTCCGTGATGTGAACTTGATTTTCTTCGTGTACCCGGTTGGTACGGCATCCTCAGTACCATCATTCTTCACCACCTTTGTGAAGTCCTCGGTGACTTCAAAACCCTCGATACAATCCGCTTCACTATCCCCGAGCTTGGTAATGTCCACGTTGCCGAACTCATCGAACACTTTTCGTATGTCTCCGCGGTACAGCCTCAATCCATCCTCGATCCATTGCTCCCGGGTGAACTGTACCTTTTCAATCACAGGAGTCATCATCTCATCCACCCTTGCAAGAACCTTGCTAGCAGCCATAAGTCTAGAGGCGGCTTCGTGAATCGTCTTCTTCGTCATCTTTTTCGGCTTGTACGCCGCTCGATAGGCGTCAGCCTGGCTCTTCCCCTTGACAATCTCCTGGCAAAATCGCTCTTGCTTCGGGGTGATCTTACTCACGGCTTGCACGTTCATGTGATATCCAAAATTCGCTTCAAGTCTTGAGGTGAAATTGTGTTCCTGTCCAGGACCACGAACAGTTCGTGCTGTAACTTCTTAGCCTGATCCTGTGCGTCTTTTGCTTGACGCTTGAGACCTTTGAACGTGTACACATCTGCTGCCATCTCAGCTTGCCTCAGTCCTGCTTGCGCCTTAATTGCTGCAAATATATCGAGCCTAAACTCTTCCTTGCTCATAGCCGGACCGCTCGCAGGACGAGTGAGAATATCTCGGCTGGCGTAGGCCGTATTCGATACATGCCACTTGCAGACAGGCACACGATCTTGTTGACCAATTCGTGATCGAATCACCACGCTACAGCCTGGCTCTGAGCACTGCTGTAGTAACCATTCAGGAGGATTGACCCCCAATGCTAAGGCGCGACATGAGCACGGATTATTTTGACAGGTATTGCAGTACATATTTCCTTTCACTCGTACCCATGATCTTGAGGTTTACCGTATGTTCGGCCCCATAACCCGCGTCCAATCGGGTCGTTCTTTGGTGGAGGAGGTGGAGGACGCTGCCCTGTCTTTCCGTTACTCATTGGCGCTTCGATCTTGTTTAGCCAGTTCAAAATGAACTTCCTTGTTTTCTGTCTCCCAGGCTTTCCAAGTAACCACACGTCCATCTTTGCGAATTCGACCGTGAAATTTACATGCATGTAGGCCGGACTTTTTCTTAACTCATCGAGAAATTCATCATCGGTGAGTCGGCGCGACCGCGCCTTCTTCTCTTCTTTGTCTTCTGCCTTCTGACTTATGTCTTCTGACTTCTGTGGCGTGATGTCCACGTGATGTCCCAGTGATGTCCCAGTGACGCTTAACAGCGTAAGCCCGCATTCCTCTAGGGTTTTATTTGTCTTGCATTGATTGCACTTCTTGCAGCACGCCACTAAATTATCATCAGATTCAGTTCCGCCTCTAGATTTCGGTAGCACATGATCAACAGTTCTTGCTCGACGTGTGCAGTACCGGCACTGATAAGAATCACGTTCCAATATCCTGATACGAATTGATGCCCACCGAAGAGGATCGCCGCCGCCGTTATCCCGTAAACGTGCCTGTCGCTCACGTCCGAACTCACGAACGCGCTCCTCTCTTCTCATCCTTCTAGATGTCACTGTGATGAATCCGTCCGGTGATCTTTTTATGTTAGCCACCTTACGGTCATCCAACTCATCCAGGACAGCTCGAAACTCTGAAGCTGTCTTACCTATCTCAGACGCCCACCCTTTCATGTCGTGCGTTTTAACCCCTCTTGTTTTTGAGTCCCACAGGATGCCCAACATATCAGCCCATGCCCCACGTGCCGCTAAGCTCAAACATCGTGTATCTCGAAACCAGTCAGCGGGGTAAAACTGAAACCATGGAAGTCTTGCCATCACCACCTCAACAAAAAACCCCAGCGGAAGGGGCTATTGCTTTCCGTCTCTCCGATATTGCAACACGGTGCTTTTCATAATGTCGTTTCCTCTGAGCGATAAACTTTTCCCTGTTAATCATTTGCGCGGCTCCAATAAGAAGGGGCCTGTAATGCGGATCAGCGCACTACAAGCCCCTAATGGTCTTGCGGCCATTGATAACCGCTTGAACCTCGTGCCCTGCTGATCCAGGGCGTAAATTGTCCTGCACCATACCCACTTGCTCACCCCTTGTCAATAGAGCCGAATGGCCCTACGTCATTAGTCGCAATTACCCGGCGTTCGCGTCACCAAGAACTGTGATAAGGCCTTCCTCGATCCAGGCTTGGAGGGTGCGCTGATGGGCGAGCGCAAAGAGTTCATGGAGCTCGGCTCTGTTCAGTTTGCCCTGCCGGCCGTCGAGATGATCGTGGTGAAACTGGCAGAGTCTCACACTGAAAATATCAGACGCCTTCACCCCCCTTCCTTTGCCATGCTGACCAAAATTGGAGTGACAAGAGACGGTGTTCCGTCTGCTCCCACAGATCACGCACGGCTTACCATCGGCGCTGTCAGTGAGTTTCTTGCTTCTAACATACTGCATTCACGTCTCTCCTTTCCCGCGATCACCGCTTGATCGGGAGCAGGGCGTGCTTGTGCATCCCCTTGAACCACTCCACGACTTCTGGATCGTTCCGTAGGCTATCGATGGCACACCGATCGAACTCGTGCTTCTTCGCCGATATCATCTCGTCGTAGTGGACAATGAGGCTCCCAAGCTTCACGAGTAACCTTATGCTTGGTTTAAGTACGTCAGACATGCGTACCCCTTAAACTATCAATGGTTGTGTTCGCCGCGGCAAGCTGCTTTTGCAATTCAAGCTCCAGACTGTCATCATGCTTGTGCTTCCAGCGAGCTTTAGTCTGATACTCGTCCCGCTCCTGCCTCACCAAGTCCAGCGCAGCTAGAAGCGTACTTGCTCGTATGGCTTCATTAAATAGCTCCTCCCGTTGCGAGGCGTCGTGGGCCAGGAGGCGCGCCCTATCAACGACATCTCCCCTTGTGTAGAAGTGTCCTTCATTGATTATTGTTTCTACCTGCTCTCTCGTTAACCCTTGCTCGTTCATGGCGTGTTCTCCTTGGCCCGCTTGCGGCAATACGCCAGGTACTTTGGCTTCCCGTAACGCTCATCGCCGCCATCATAATTGTTCTCAAACTCGTCCGCCGCCTCCTCCCACGTCTCTCTCGCCACTTGGTGCAGGGCGGCAGTAATGATGGCGGTACACTGCGCGGTATTGGCAATCGATAACGCGGTCAAGTCGAGTTCTTCCACGATCTTACAGAATACTGTCATCGCCGCCTTCTCATCTCCCATTGCGCCCTCCTTCCGGCTGCTTCCTCCAACATTCGCGCTTGGCATCATCCCACTGCGTATTTAATCCGTGCTGTATCTTTGCGGACATTTTAATTGTGCCGTTCAGTGGCGGATAGAGCCAGTAATCCATGGCCCGCATCGCCTCCTCCATGCGGGCGAGACAGGGGTCTTCCACTAGCATCACGCGCAGCTTAGCTTCAGGATAATCCTTCAGCATGGCGTCGAAACTCGCCTTATTAATGCGGATATGGCTCAATGCAATGTCCCACTGGTCGATAGCTCTCCCCGGCGTACAGGTGATACCTATATCAGGTGATTGACAGTATGTTGTCCCAACAAGCAGGCGCGTGCCGTTGATGGTAAGATCTTGTGATTCTGCCCCCACCGGCGCAGCCATCAGTAGCAAGCACGCAATCATAATAAGTTGTATCATCCCCTCTCCTTTCCCGCGATCATACAGACAACGACGCCCAGCAACACTATGCTGATGAGCGATACAGGTTTCATTTGTTCAACCTGTTTCCCTTCTCATCGATGTCATCAAACACATCTGTTCCGTCAACCGTGCATTTGGTATTCGAGTGCCACTCAATCGTGACATTCCCGTAGGCTGCAATCACTGCCTCGGCCCTGAGCGTGTCGCCCTCGGCCTTGAGCGTGTCGCCCTCGGCCCAGAGCGTGTTGCCCTTCGCCCAGAGCGTGTTGCCCTTGGCCCTGAGCGTGTCGCCCTTGGCCCAGAGCGTGTCGCCCTCGGCCCAGAGCGTGTTGCCCTTAGCCCTGAGCGTGTCGCCCTCGGCCTTGAGCGTGTCGCCCTCGGCCCAGAGCGTGTTGCCCTTCGCCCAGAGCGTGTTGCCCTTGGCCCTGAGCGTGTCGCCCTTGGCCCAGAGCGTGTCGCCCTCGGCCCAGAGCGTGTCGCCCTTCGCCCAGAGCGTGTTGCCCTTGGCCCTGAGCATTAACCGCAACTTCCAGATAAATCCAATCGAGATAGTTTTCATGGCGTCCTCCTACTCACAATCGGCGAAGTCTGACAGGCCATTGTCCTTGTCCCATACCAGCCAGCAGCTAGATGGCGGGAGGCCAAAATAGTTCCCGCCAAATATGATTTGATAGCGGCTTATTTCCATGAGCCAATCAAAGAGCCACCGGGCAGGCGGCTGATCGTCCCATCCTGAAATCCCAAAGTCTTGAGCAATGGCGAGCTTACCGCGTGATTTATTTTTACCCCTCGCCTCGCCAATTCCATAGGGAGGATCTGTCAGACAAAGATCAACCCTTTCCAGATACGGCAATATCTCTCTGGCATCGCCAAGGTAGAGCGTGCAGCTTTTATCCTGAAAATAGGGCTTCGGTAAACTCATGCTTCGATGTACTCCACCGGCTTCCCAAGTCCTTTCGCTATGAGGATTTCCGCCTGCACGCCCTTCGACTCTTTCCAGCCGTCCATCATGGCCACCACGACTTTCTCGCAGGCCTGGATGAACTCACGGTCGAAGCGTTCCCAGTAATCCCAGCATCTCGGCAAGGCGCACTGCAAGGCGATCTGGTGCGTGTGCGCGATCGGAGAATAGACCACATGGCCTTCGTGCATGAGCCGACCGGCAATCCCACACACCTGCTTCCAGCGTGCGTCCATCACGCTTAAATCTGTGTGACTATACGGACTGGCTAAGTAAATCACTTCCATCCCCTCCCTACGCCCCCCACCGGGCGGATCATGCAGTCACGTAGTACCCGTCGAATCCGTGCCCTGTCCACTCGATCAGCCTAAATGTAAACACGTCACCGTAGAGCTGCGCAGCCCATTTCAGGTGGGTCATTGCATCGCGACGGTTCTTCGTCCAGCGGCCCTTGACCTCGTGAGCTTCAGGCCTGGCTTCAGCCCCCAGGGGCAGTATCACTAAGAAATCAAATCTGTACCGCTTTCCGTGCGACAACTTGAGGCTCATCGGCTCATACGCCCACCGCCTAATTTCTCCGGCCTTTTGCAAGAGGTCTAGGTGTGCAGCGTATTGAGATTCTAACTTGCTGCGGTATGGCGCATAGCGATTGATGGTGGGTGGGGAGCAAGAGCGTTCCAGGCTCTCACTGGTTCGTCGCGCAGGCGATACAGTGGGCTTGCGCCCCACACCCTCGCCCCCCACCTTTCCCATCCGCCCTTCGGCGGCCTTCAAATCACTTTCTTGCCACACTCTATATTTCATTTTTCAACCTACGGCTACCGGCAATCCTCCTCCGCATATATTTTCCAGGGTGAGCTTTCTGGCATTCATGGTTCATTCCTTTCGCTGCAACTAGGACGATCCCTAGTCTGAAAATGGTAAAAATAAGGCCTTAGTCGGCCAGCTTCCTGTTGGGATGGCGTCGCATAGCCTCTGCCTTGTCGAGTGCCTCGTCAAGGTGCGCGTCTCCGGTTCTTTGGATTGGGAGATTCACTGGATAGCCAGCCGCAATCGCGAGTCCCGCTCGGATCGTTTCCATCGAATCCGATATTGTCATGCCGCACGATACGTCCTTAGCGACTTCCTGCTGGATCGCTACCCAAAGATCGATGAGTAGGTCGGCCGTGATATCTTGCGCGCGCAAGGTGAAGGTGGGCTCTCCCAAGGCCCTGGCCTTCGTGAAGCAGTCGCGGTCTCGGTCTGGCGCTGGCATCGGGATCTCGACGGGGTTTACTCCTACGAACGCCATCACCCCAGACTTCAGGCTCCCGATAGGAGGATTGTTTGTCAATGCCGACATATCTGGGAAATCAACCTTTTCGACGGTGAAATCATCTTCTTGGTCACACATCAGAATCTGTGGGTCAACCCAGCCATGCCCGAATGGAGTTCTGTAAACCTTGCCACCATCCAGGGCGTAGCTATAATCCGTGAGTTGAGAATTATTCCACGGCCAGGGCCATCCATCGGACGGCACGATTCCATCCTTCCTCAATGAGAGGAAGGTAGACACCTCTGACCTGAACGTGTCCTCAGTTGTGGCTGCGAGTACTGCGGGAGCGATCCCATCAGGATATCCATCCCATGCAATACTGCCGATCCATTCGGCTCCCTTCCCGCGCCCGATGTAGAAATCTGCCCGTGTGCCCATGATGCCATCCTCCTGGATCATTGTTTACCTTCTCCCTACCCGCTTCTTCGCTACGGCAGCGTTATCCTGTAATCGCTGCCGCTCCTCTGGCATGTAGTCGTAGGCCAGAGCCCTGTTCATCACGTCAGCAAACTCGCGAGCTGATTGCACGTTCTCTAGTTGGAAACAGGTCTCCTCAATCGAGGGGACTTTGGGTGCAGGGGCATCCTGGCTTTGCTGGCGGTCCGCAGCTACGCCGCTAACCACATCATCAGGCCTGTGTGTAGCCAGGCCGTCCCCCTGCACCGATTCCCGCTTGGCGATTTCCGCTTTGAGCGCATCGTACATTTCTTCATTCTTCTTCAAGAAGTTGGCCTTTTTCGGGTCTGTTATCGACCGCATGGCCCCATCCAAATACATCTGGAGGCTCCGCGTTTTGACCTGGCTGAATGGCTTACCAGCATCAGGACCGTAGTTCTGCACGCACAGTTCGTTCGATGGCACTGAGGATTTTGGTTGTGTTGCGTGGCCGTTGTCGTTCGACTGTGAGGGTTGACCGTCGCCAGCTTGCGCCATCTCCTCATTGGTATAAATCCCGCTCAACTCGGCAGGAAACGCCTTACGGAGTGCGAGCGCTTCCGCACATTTTCCAATCATGAGATAGGGCATCTTCTTCCACATAAAGCCCTGCGCCTCACCAGGGAAATACTCACCCCATGCCGCCGTGGCAGCGAATGAGACCTTATCCCCATCCACCATTTTGTAAACGGTCACAGTGGCAGTGAGTGGATTGCCGCGCTTGGCGACCATGTGCAGGTATTGAGGAATCCCCTCGTCGAATAGGTAATCATCGCTCCCCGCGAGCTTTCCGGTTCGATCAGCAATGAGCCGGTAGCCATCAATCGCCGTTTGAATCGTGCCCTTGTCTTTACGTTTCACAAAATGAATCTGCCGTGAGAGCGGGTCAAGTCCGGTCCGTTTCGCTTGGTACAGGAAGAGCTGTAATTCGTCGTTCGTGGCCCCAACCGCGATTGTTCGCTTGATCAGCTCCACTTGCTCATGTGTCCAACTCACACTTGGCACACTTCCATGTTCGATTGTCGCTAGTTCATTCATGCTCCTTGCCTCCATTTGTAAATACTCAATGCGTTGAGAAATGCGGCATAATCCGCCGTATGTTTTGCGATTGAGTGCACTTTGAGCTCGCCAGTGACGGGCTTGATATGGATGAGTTGCGCCCGCTTCGCCGTCCGGTAGTGTTCCAATTTCCAATAGGCTTGGAGTTGCACCTTGTTGATTCTCAAGATGGATGCCGTGAATTTCAGATCGATCAAGATCTCTTCGCCCTTGATGATCACCAGGGCGTCAGGCGTCCCACTGTATCCGTGCTGCGTGTTCTCCGACCGCTCCTCTACCGCCACCACTTGCACGGCGTTATCGTCGCACCACTTCACAAAGGCCTGATAGGCCGGCACGTCCTCAGGCTCAACCTCTGGCGCGGCGTGTACGCCATCGAGTGAGGCTAGGTAAGTGAGACATAATTTATGCAATCTCTCGCCGCGCTCTGCCGCTCGATCAAGACTCGCTTGCGGAACTCCGCTATAGGAATCCTCAAGGATTCTCAATATGGTACTGACTCGGGGAAGTGCGTTCATGATCGTTGCGAGTACATGTATTCGTCGGTGATCTCGACGCACGGATTTCCGTCCATCATTCCCGTAGAAGCCAACTTGCGGAACGATACCCAGTCAAACACGAACAAATCAGGACACTGCGCCAATAGAAGTGTCATTCGTTCGTCCCTTGCAGATATTTTAGAATCAGAGAGAACCAGCTTGACCCCGTAAACCTTCTTCGTACTCCGCCCTTGAGTTGTGCCTGCCTGGGTGACAATGTTCTTGGGTGGAGCCTGGACAACTGGCGCAACTTTGAGAACGGCGTCCACCCCGCGTTCTTCAGCCTTAGCGATGATCTTTTCATTTTTCTTGTCGATAGCAGCCTGAAGCCGGTCCTGTTCCACCCGCGCAAGCCTATCCTGCTCACGGTCCCACGTGCTCATCAGGCCTTGCAGTCTGGTTTCATGGCCCTGACATTCTTTCATGAAGTCATCAAACGGTTTTTTCGCATCCTCCCAGTCTTGCTTGAGCGGTCTGCACTTCTCCTCCTTTTGTTTCTCGGCCTGTTTCCGGAACCCTCTCAGGGCATCCCATAGGTCAGCCGCTTGCTGCCTATCTGTAGCAGTTTTGACAGCCAGCGCCTTTGCGTCGGCCATCGCCTTCGTAGGTTCATATGCCTCATTGATCTCCATGAATCCCGCCGATGTGGTCATAACGCCTCCTCCTTGTGATTAATTCCTCTGCCGAAACTCAGTCGCCAACTGTTCCATGTCGTAGGCCACCTTGAGGATCTCGCATTGATAGTGCTCCTCTAGCGCCT
>ERZ1292625.1726-Hain-H41-01um-R1-1726-length-23680-cov-5_pt1 | contig 23680 bp, 20 predicted proteins | sample MGYA00564400_ERZ1292625 | MGnify/ENA primary metagenome ERZ1292625 (study PRJEB36523, sample SAMEA6512639) | groundwater metagenome | collected 2019-01-08 | study: AquaDiva: Metagenomics assemblies of 32 groundwater samples | reverse complement strand
CACCAGTAGACGTCATAGCAGGATTTGCGCAATAATGTCGCACAAAAAGATTCATGAAATCCACTAACAATATTGGTCTTTCTTTTCTTTCTTGGCTCAAACAGATATCTCGGCTAGTGTATCTTCATCAATTTCAGTCACTTCACTAGCTAACGCTTTGATTTCTTCGTAAGACTCAGGATCAACATCAGGTTCAGAATTGTTGAATCTCTTGACCATCGCTAGATCGATCAAATCTTCGAGGTAGCTGGTGTATTCAGGATCATCGATGACTTTGTCAAATGCATTCTTCGTAAATTTCTTTTCAATGATCCGCTTTCCCGCAGCATCTTCAACCCAAAATAGCTTCCACGTATTTTCACCCTCAACACAGATCTTTTTGTCATTGATGACAGCTGGTCCATGTTCATTACAATATGTTTTGAGCATATCAAATAATTGCTGATGTTCTTTGAGTCCAACACCGAAGTGGATCTCAAACTCACAAGACCTGAAGGGTGGAGAGACCTTATTCTTTATCGTCTTAGCAGAGACGTTTATGCCTATCACATCGCCTTTGTCTCCTCCCCTCTTGATGTGTGCCCCTGATCCGAGTTTAAGCCTGACAGATGCGTGGAATGGAATTGCCATTCCTCCAGGAGTAGTCATCGGATCACCATACATCACGCCTATTTTCGTCCTAGTCTGATTGAGAATGATAAACGTGACTCGCTCAGCACCGATTAGACCAGTAATCTTTCGCATCCCCTTTGAGATTGAGCGAGCCTGAAGACCGATGGTGTTTTGATCATATTCACCATTCAGTTCAGCTCTAGGTGAGGTTGCAGCGACAGAGTCCCAGATGATTGTGACAGGGACATCTTTATTCATCCCCTTTGCCTTAAGGATCGTCTTTTCAGCTACATCAAAAACTTCCTCTGTACATGAAGTTTCGATGAAGACGAATTTCTTTTTGATATCGATTCCAAGGTTGTGTAAATTTTCAATCATCGTAGCATTTTCAGTGTCGATATAGACGACAATTCCACCGTTCTTCTGAGTACTTTTCGCGATCTGAAGAGCGATGTGTGATTTTCCTATCGATGGAGGACCAAATATTTCGATTATTCTTCCCTCTGGGAGTCCTCCATTTCTTCTGTTAGAGATGATGTAATCGAGTAACCTAGAACCAGTCGAAACCCAATTAGCTATATTTGTTGGTGCAATATCCGTTGTCAAATTATAAGCGATACGATTGCCAATGTCTTTGTTCAAAGATTTTATCAAATCAGTCGTAAAATCTGTGTCAGCTTTATTTTGCTCGTCTTTTGTGATCTTCTTCGCCATATTATGCTCCAAAACTTTTCTTATGCCAATAATACAGAATGCCGCTAGAGATGTTCTCTCTAAACGGCATTCGAAACAACAAACTTCTATTTTATTTTCTAGCCATTTTCTAAATCTTCAAACACATCATCTAACGATGCACTCTTTGTCGATTTAGTTGGTTGTGATTTCTTTTCTGTCACTAACTCTGAACCATCAGCTTTTGATGTTTCTCCAGGAGCACCAGACTTCAACCAATCGCCTATGATTTTTTCTAACTCGTCATACGTCTTGAGTGTGTAAAAATCATCAACATTAGGTGTCGTCTTCAACCATTCTGAAGCTTGCTTTGCGTCATCACACAGCTTCGTGACTTTTGGTTTAGGAGTTATCGTAGTCTTTGCAAACTCTTCAGCAGGACCCTTTGTGATAGAGACTTTGATATCACGTCCCTCTTTCGGATCAGTGATATCACCATAGTCAACATCCAACATAAGATTCAAAAGTGTCTGATAGACTTGCTTACCAAAGCTCCAAATCTGGACACCCTTATCTTCTTCTCCACGAACGATAACACCTGAAAATATGCGCATCTTAGGATAAAGTTTCTTCGCTATGTTATAAGAGTCTGACGTACCATCAGACTTCAATTTATTGATCAGTTCCTGAATGGGATCAGGATCACCTCGTGGTGGTACAAGTAAACCAGGATTAGACCCTATGTTATAGTAGAATTTTTTCTCAACGAATGGTTGTCCATCTGGGGTCGGGAGAGGTACTAATCTCACCGTATATTCACCAGGCTTTGGTTTCCACATTGCCGAATTTTTCTTACCTGTTCCATTTAACTGTTCAACTTTCCGTCGGATCATTTCGAGATCGAATGCCATATGTGCTCCTTTAAATGTTAGTTATTAACTAATCTTTTAATTCTACTTCTAATTTAATTGTTTGTTCAAGTAATATTTTTCTTGCTACTAATCTTTTTTTCTGTGACTCGCTTATCTTTCGTTTACTTTCTTCTGTGTGCTTTTTGCCATATCTTGGGTGACGATCGCCTTTAATACCAAACATTGCATTTTTTTCACCTCGTTTTGTGTCACTAATCTTGGCACGAGTTTCTTTAGATATAGGTGATCTATGCTTGGCGGATTCTTTCATTTTCTTCTTTGTTGATTCTGAGTGCTTTCTACCCAATGTTCCTTGACACATATTTTGTCTGATTTCATCAGTCATAAACCATCCAGGAGAACCTAGTCCTCCTGATGACATATTATATCCCATTTCATAGTCAGTCGTATGAAACAATTCTATATAATATTTTTCTTTGGTCATCATTTCATCTATTGATGAACATTCTTCTAGAATGAATCCAGTAAAAGATTCATCTCCATGCTTACGAATCGCCGCATGAAATCTAAATTTAGAACCTCTCTCAACATCTACTAAATGATTTCGCCAGCGTTCTGCTAAAGAACGCTTAGTCGTTCCAATATAACGTTTTTCATTTATATTATTCTTAAAGCAATATACAATCATCTATGTCTCAAAAGTTAACTTGCAATTCCGAAGTGACCTGAAAGTCTATCACAAATTTGTTAGAATGTTTAATAGAATTTTAGTAAGATTTTCTTCCACGAATATCTTTTGCACTCTTGCGAGGAGCTTCTTTTGGCTTCTCTTCCTCTTCCGGATTCCAGAGATCTGCTTCATCTAGGTCTTCGGCTCCGGTCGGGGCCCCGCGTCGAAGACCTGCACGCAACTCACATGCATCACAAGTCCATCTCTGTCGACCACCGGAGTACATTTGGGCACCAAGGAAAATCATGAATTTAGATCCATGTTCTGGACAATTAGCCATACCTTTATCGTCGTATATCCAATCATCATCACTTAACACTTCTCTTACGATCTGACGCAGTTCAGACATACGAATTTTCATATATTTCTCATTCACAGGTTTTGCATTACCAAACGTTCGACCCGCAACTTTTGTTGGTGATTTTCTTTTCTTCTTAGGGCGCTCAAAATTATCAGGTGACTTGCCAAGAGGCAAAACTACTCCTGCTACGCCACCAGCTCCACTCATCTCATCAGTCATTTTTTCTTCAATGACAAGCTTCAACAGGCTTCTTATGATAGAATCTTGGATATACGTTCTGTCAGTGTCCCACGTAGGCTTACTCTTATTTTTCTTATAGTCTTCTATGTCTTCATCAGTGAACGTTATCTGTTGTATCTGTGAAGCGGTCGTACTTCCAGATGAAGAAGGTGATCCACTGTTTCCGGTTTTGAATGGAGGACGTGGCAGATCGCCTAAACGACCCTTATCATTTGTTGTTGCGATTGCAGGTACAGCAATGCCCTGTCCAGAACGATTTGTTCCATCTTTAGCTGATCCTGGGGCACTGATATCGCTTTGTGACCAACTATGACTGATTTTTCTATTGGGAGACGCCATTGTAAATAAATATGGCGAGTTAGAACAAAACGATCTTTCGCTTAAGCTTCTTTGCATGTTTCAAAGTATTTTCAGTTCCACCTTTTCTATCGCTCGATGGAAATGCAAATACACCATCAATGGCATCTTCAGCGATAAGAAAATTGCGATCATAGTAAGTCTGCACGACTTCAAAGTATGAAGCATTCGAGTCAAGTTTTTTAGGCTCGTACTCAATGTACTCTAAACCACGTTTTTTCGCTGCGTCGACTGCCCACGTATCCACACCATCACAACCACCAGAGATCACGATAGTGTTCTCCGGCAATTCATTGACAAGTAATTCGACTTTTTCTTTATCTAAACGACGTCTAGATCCTACGATCGCAATTCTCAATTTCTTGCCCATGCTACTCTTTTTCTATTTGACAAGCCATTCGATCGGCTTGATGAATGATCACTGCTAGCAGCGGCTCCTGCATTGAGTATTTCTTATTTCCTTCATCAATAGGTCCATCATTCAAAAGTATCGCTAAGAACTCGTCTTCTGATAGTTTTATCCCGAAATGTTGCATGAGCCAGAGAGATCGATGATTATTGGGCATATATTGCATGTTCTTATTGACCTTATACATCTCTCCCAGCTTTTCTTTGTGCCAGTCAGACTCCTGTGGAAGGTAATATTCAGCTTCTACAGATCCAATCTTCCCCCAATCATGGAACAACGCGCTGAATATCAATGACTCCCTCGGAATATCAGCTTCATACGTCTTTACCAGCTTATTCGCCAGTGAAAGTACACGAAGACTATGATCGACTAGTCCACCCGGATATGCAGCATGAAATTCTTTTCTTGAAGACGCTGGACATAACGCCGCGCGCTCTTCAAAGAAATCAAGCATCTTTGTTATAGCATCAGCTCGATCACCCAACTTTGTACAAAGCAATCGAAAATTATCCCAATTCGTCTTAATTTGTTCTTCAGTTATTGCCACTTACCACCTCATTTGACATGTAAAAATGTATATGTTTGAAACGATCAATCTTAGAGCCTGCAGACGCTGCTATTTCTATCAACAGCTTGTCCATATTTGCATCACAATCAAAAAACATGGCATCATGTAACACAGACAACGGATTGATATTAACGCTTTTTGAACGAATTGTATCAACGATGTAATGAAATCCCGCCAAAGCGACGTCTACACCAGTTGATTGAATGTAATAGTTGTATACGACATGTCCATGCTCACCTTTGACAAGGAGTGGTCGACCGAACGCATTGAGTATGTATCCATCTTCTATCGATGAGATGAGACTAGCTGTCACATTCTTTATGTCAAAATAATCATCTATGAGCGCGATTGACTCATCTAAACGTGCACCAACGAGTCCAGTCTTTTCAGAGATCGTTCCACTCGTCGCCCCAAATAGTCTAGACATCGTCATAGACTTGACAGTGCTCCTTGGCAATTCATCTGCGAACAGTCTTGTTGCGAGATAAGCGTAGATATCCTCTGGTATGTCAGATGTTCGACCCGCCATTGATAACGCAATCCGTGCCTCTAGGCATCTGTAATCAATCATCACGATAGAGCCATCAATATAGCGTGAAGTCATGATATCACGATGTTTCTTTGCCAATGTCAATATCTGAGGACCGGACTTCACTGTCAATCTACCAGTTGCAGATGATCGTAGATATTTGATCGAGTCTGATAATCCATCATCTTTTGGAGCGAAAGATTTTAAGTTGGCGCGCAATGTTTCATGCTCTGTCTCTTCCAGATATTTGGACAGCCTAACAACGTTAACTGAACCCCTCTCAAGTGAATCAAGAAGTCCGGTGTTGCATTTGAATGTGCTAGAATAGTAGTCACACCACCTGGGATTCAAAGAGCTCCTGACCTCATCTAAGAGAGATTTTACCCATTCTAAATAACAGTCTTTGGGCATGTACTTTACCCATTTGATTTTTGATGTTTCCCATGACTGTGGATATAGCTCTTTTATGCTTTGATAATATTTTTCTGCTCTACCACTAGGAGTAGTACGCAATTCTTTGTTGGCTAGCGACAACAGTTCCTGAATATCAAAACAGTCAGGATGTTTGGCTCCAACGACCCATGATCCGATAGGAGGTGCCTGTGACATCATGTATGTCTGAGCATCAGTATCGAATACAAGATGTTTGTCTGAGCCTAGAATGTCACTTGATAGGCATATCTCCATATAGCAATTTTAAAGTGAGCAATGCACTTGTACATGTCATAGGATTACGTTAGATTAATTGTTTGTCATTCTTTCAAGGGTTCGCTTAAGCTGTTGACGACTGCAGCAGCCTTTCCAACGCCGACCAACAATGATTCATAACGACCATAGGTGTCCTGAGGATTTAGAGACATCTTCGTCACAAATTTCCCTGGTCCTATCGTGTGTGTTATCTTGAAAGCTCCGTAGACGGCGTCCATCGTCGTTCCAGTGTCAAGATCGACAAAAAATTGTTGAGCATATGAGAGAATGGGACAACCGAGCGTCTCCATGTCCAACTGTGCCGGCATGACCTTGAGAGGTAGGCCGCCTAGACCAAGTCCCTCGGGTGATAGAGGACTGTTTATCCCTGATCTGATCATGTTAACAGTCGTCAATCTCGCATCTTGCATCGAACGAAGACCGACCTGAATCACATTCGTGTTATGTGCACCATACGTGATGCTAGGCATCGTCGTCATTATGAAATCCTTTAACGTACGATACCCGCCCTTTATATTGATCGTTGAGATTCCCTCTTTTGCGCTTGAAATGTCCTGTTTTTCGATCAATCCGACGTTCATCGCATCCGTGATTATCTGGATCGCTGGTATCTTATGCGTATCCCGTGTGGTTTTATCGTCTATCATCCAGCCATCTATAGAAGACATTTTTGATGATAATGCTGACGTCGCTAACATAGACTGTACAGCGTATGGTGAAGCTGCTCTATCGAATATGTGTACACGAAGTATCGTGGTCGCGATTCCAGAAGATCGTACGCCATCGACGGCATTAACGATGGCAGGCACACATTCTATGTAAGAATCGACCTTGGGAACTACGAACTCCCCGTCGGGTAGCTTTTCATTCTTGATCATCTCTTCGATGGCAGACGCAAATTTTATGCTTTTTTGTTCGACTTTTCCAGTCTTCTTGTCCTTTTCTACGCCTTGTACACTGATACCATACCCGGCGCTGGTGATATCATCTAGGTAACAATTTTGAAGAAAGCCTATGAATTCATTGAGCGCAATGGCACGACCATCCTGGGCTTGCATCATCTTTTCAAAATCTTGGAAAAATTGTTTTGTGTCAATAGGGAACTCCCCTATCGTCTGTTTTCTCGCCTTACCAGCGTTCGCGTTAAACGCGTAATAGACGAATTGCACATCATCAAACTTTTGTGTCGATGCTAATGCCCCTTGTACAAAGATCGTCATCAATTTTCCAAACGTCACAGTACTGCTGTTTTTCTGACGGGGTATCGCCAGGGCGTCTGCTGGCGGTAGAACGAATGGATCTGGACTATTTTCTACGATTTTGCGTTTATTAGCGATGACGTCAGACACGCTCTTTTTCAACCTTCCCAGCGCTGAATTCGAAGAGGGGGCCGGAGCACGAGCACCTTCGACACGTTTCGTCGCTCTCTTTTTATTTGCCTCCGCGTCTTTCTCTTCCCTCTTTTTTTTATCATCGGCAGACTCTCCTTGAGGAGCAGTTGTCGTTTGTCGCTTTTGAGTGTCCGTAGGATTCAGATATTCCCCATACATGCCCTTGAGCAGTCCACCTAACTTTTGCATGTTGCTTTTAGTATCAGCGTCTTTAGAATTGTTTTGTTCAAGAGCACGGGTCAATTCATTGAACGCTCTTACGAAATCATTCGTTAAAACTAGCTGACCCGCACTGCTCTCTGCAGCGTCCAATATTTGAATTCCACGTATGTCAGTCGCTTTGGAGTTTTTGAATATCTGGTCTCGTAATGCTCCAATTTCTTTAGCTAGTCTCCCAACTTCTTTTTGTGCATTCTTAACGTTTTCATCAGCTGCAATTGTGGTGATATACATCTCGGTACCACCTTTCATCGCAAGTGACAGTGAAATCTTTGCTTGGCCCGATTCATCAAACTGTAATGCAGAGTTGACGATGATGAATTTTTCTGTGACACGCATCGTGTTCAATAGGTCAGCATAGACGTTGTTAACAGATGGTTTATCAGGATGACTCCAGCCATATTCGATCACGATTTCCGTCTTGCTATACAGATCAGGCTTCACAAAATTCGCAATCTCATGTAGTCTGGTACGATCATGCAAAGTGAGTTCCATCTTTGCAGTCTTATAGCTCATCATTCCCTTTGATGGTGCCACGTCAATTATCAGTTCATCAAGCGACATGAATGGTCTGAATGGATCTGCGATGTTCGCCGATCTCAATGAGTTGTTTTTGCTCATCGCAGAGTCAACATTGACCAACGTTTGAGGTGAAGTAAAAAGCTCCATCCCTGACTCAAAGGCCGTTGATACTGAGTCATCACCCTCCCTCACGTGAGTTGATAGTTTCATCATCAAGTGATCAGCCTGACCCTCTTTTATTTCTGCGGCTCCAGCGAGAAACTTTATCAATGACATGCCGTTGATTCTACCATCAGATGATATTCCGTCGCCTGGTGTCAATAATTGTATTGACAAATGAGGCACACATCTTGACATTTCGATGGCTGGTATTGCGTTCATGAATAGATTGACAGCAACAGCATTCTTTGTAGCCGGCATGTTTTTGACTGAATGTGCAAGAATCGCTGATATCGTTGGAGATGTTTTTGTAGGGCTATCAGGTGCCTTATTCACGCCCGTACCAGCCACAAGATCCGTCAAACCTACGTCAGGTACGACATTTTTTAGTTTAGGAACAGAGCCATTGAAGATGACAGTGACCTTCTTTGACAATTCTTCTTCTACACCAGAAGCTTTATTCTCTTCGATCGCTTTTGACAGATATGAAATCAAGTCAGGGGAGACCAACACACCACTAGTCGTGTTGATAAAAAGATCGTTCACAAATGTTTCAAACTCAGAGATTCCGTTGTTGGCGTTTTTTCCCTCTGTCGGAGGAGCATCAGCCGTCCCTGGGATCAATTCACGCAGCGCTGATATGCTATAATATCGTTGTAGTTGCGAAACAGCATCATTCAATGACCTATTCGCCGCACTTGCTGGTAAGGGTGATGTACCTGGAATCTGAACAGAACTTTTTTCGCCTATTGCCATGATATCTTAACCCACGAACTTGTATAGATCGTCAAGATTCGGTATCCTTATTCTCGTTCCAGCTGGAACTTGAAGTCCCCAACCAACATCACTAGCAGCAGCGATCGCCCACCATAGATCACCCGCTCCTAAATATCGACCAGCTAGCGTGTCTAGACGAGAACCGTCAGTCATGATCAACTCAGTATATCTTATGCTGCCACCCTTTATGGCTGATCTGATCGTTTGAACGGTCAACGACGTACCAAATTGTTTTGAAAGATCCAAGAGTGGAGTTCTAGAGTATCTACTGATAGCCATGATTAATTATCCACCTTTCTTAGGCTCGATATTTTGGTGTAGACGATCAAAATTGATCTCTGATTTACCTTCTTCATCATATACATCACCCGAGATGTCGTTTATGATAGAACCGACGTTGTAAACAGGCGCCCGGTTAAATCCGTCAGCATCTAGACCTGGCGCAATATCATGTGTGGGCGCAAATCCAAAATCAATCTTAAATGCTTTGGGAGCTCTAGAACCAAAACGACCCGTATCCCAAGTGACGTTTGAAATCCAGTCAAAGCTTATATTTGTTATAAATCCTGCCAGACCCTTTCCCTGGGTCGTCTTAAAGGATTTTACAATGCTGTTATTTGTAGTTCCGTCTGAGGTTTCACCCTCAAAGAAGCTTTTGATCGCCGCTGCCTCTGTGCTATCTATAAGATATCCTTCACCCGAACTAATCTCAAGTTGATTTAGCACCTCAGAGTTGATAGGTTTGAGATAATTCCATGACGCGACATATGTTACGTCTGGATATTTGTCTATCTTGACATCATAAACTAATCTCGTAGCTACTTCTCCTGTACCTCCCATACCTATTGTTCGTTGATACGCTTCTGTTTCTTTGCGTTGTATTACGACAACCTCTCCAGACGTAGAATATTCGCTAGGTGCTTTATCACTACCCCCAATTCCTATCATACTAGCAGCGCCCCCAAGAAGTCCTGATGGACGTCCCTTTCTAAAAATTCCAGGTTGGAGTCTTACTTTCATTCCGTTTGGGTAACCCTTGGTGGCGTCGTCAGAGCTTTCAAGATCTTTATACGCTTTTGTGATTTTTTCTTTGAGACCATCAACGTCAAATTGTGAAAAAGCTTTCACGCCAGTTAGACTAAAATCATCATCACCCAATCCAAATAGACGAGCTAGTCCAAATCTGGAATAATTTGATTTGATAACGTCTCCAATCCTTAATCTTATCATCGGAGACGCTGAGATTGTTTGAGAAAATGGTTGTGTGAATCGAGTTTTTTCCTTCGCAATAGCTCTACCAGACGACCATTGTGGATAAAGCATTGTCATCAATTTGTTTATCTTAACCCACATGTGATCAAAATCATTCTCATTAGTAGCAACTGCGTAAAAAGAAACAGTAAGAGTTCTTTCGGTGTTCTTATAAATTCGAACAGGATCAATTCTCCCATACCCAGCACTAGCTTCATAATTTGCCGTATACGCATCATTCAATGAGTCAATGAACGCGTGGAATGATATTATTTCATTTGTACGTAAATCATGAAAATAGAATGGAACATATTCAGCGTCTAATACCCGCTCGATCGATGCAACGTCATCCGGTTCTAAACGTGAAACAAGCTCAGCATCAATTGCGCTAGCAACACCTAGCATCTTTCGTCTATTATTGCCAAACACGAAATCAGCCTTTATGACATTTTCAGGCATGATATACTTTGATTTTGACGTATTGTTTGCCCAGGCTAGACCCAAGTGACCCGTCTTCATCCTAGATTTGAAAACATGAGCTGCAGGATTCTTTTCACCATTGACTCTATCGATCGTTGAGATGATTGTTTCATCCTCTGCAAAACCACTCTCTTCCAACATCAAAACATTGTCGCCTATACCCGTCAATACGTTTATAAGGCCGATGATCTTTGAGCTCTTTATAACGTCGACTAGTCCCATGATACCTTGAGCCACGTCAGTGGGACTTCCACCCACTTCTACGATCGAGTTTGCGATAGTGTTACCGCTACGAATGATAGCACGTACTGTTATCGCATAGTATCCCGGAGCTGTCAAGATACGATTAAAAGATGCTCCGTCGAATGAAAAAAATGCGTCTGTTCCGCGAGCAAATGATGATGCAAATGGAAATTTCGTCTCGCGAATTCCAAGCGTTGATGGACTCATGAATGATGAAAGAAAGCCGCCTGAATCAGTGGACGCGATATTCTTACCAAGAGGTAGCGGTAAAGCCTTTGTCGTGTTACTAGTTGATAGAATCATTTCGAACAAAAATCCAAAGACCTCTAGCACTATCTTTAATGCGATGATTAATGCGGTACCCAGGATTGTCATGCCAACAGGTAAGAATCCGCCGAATGGTTCATATGCACTGTTCAAGTTACCGTAAGAGACGTCTCCAAACATGCCCTCAGCTTGACCAGCGATCTCTGTGTTAACTTCTACTTTACCTTGAGGTGCTCCAAAAGCGTTTTTTGCGTACATGCCACGAGCATCGATACGTGTGGCTGCTAACTGTGCAGCGCCAGGAATCAATGTGGCAGTCTCACCAATAGCATCTGGATCACCATCAACAAATTCACCAGTCGCCCTAAGCATCAATGAGAGACCAACTTTTTGAAGATCCGTTATGCTTGGAACATTGGCGCCTCTATCGAATCGTCCCAATTCCTGTTGTGTACTGGCTATCTGTGTTCCAGCGACTGAAATGAATGGTGTCGTGTTGCTTGGATCAAAACGATTCGCTCGCTTTAAGATGTTACTCACTTGCTTTGTGACAGGCGAGTCGTCACCACCAGCGATGATCGTAGCTCCATCTCTATTCAAGCCATTCGCTGGCAACTCAATCAATAGTCTATTACCATCTTTACCCTGACCAGCTTGTTTTCCCTTTTTGACCAGATCACTGAGAGTTTCAAATTTACCGCTGTTTGAATACATACCCAACGTTTCAATGCCACTGTTCGATAATTTCGCATCAGATGCGTAAGGGTTATCTGATCCAGCACCATCTGAAACGATGGGTGCGGGTAGACCATCTGGTGTCGTGATACTGCTATCAACTGATCCGGGTGAGACGGTGAAAACGTTTTTCTCTTTAGTCTTCTTACTGAGATAGTTTCCTATCGTGTCTTTGATCTCTTCAAGAAGATCATCACCCTCGACGACAGTCTCGTCAGGACCAGTATGCGTCGTCAAGTATCCAGTCTTAAGGACGTCTTCTTTCTCAGCCATTATTTTCTGCCTGTGCTCTCTTTGATGACTCGATCGATGTCCGTGAAATCTAATTCGTCCTTGACTACCTTACCACTACGCTTTATCAGCTCCTCTTTCATCTTTTTCGAAGCATCTGCATCTGACAGAACTTTTCCGAGAGGCGTGAAGACGTTTGAAGTGAAGCTATCCATGAATTTCTTCAATGCAGCTTCAATCTTTGGTCTCTCACTGTCAGGAGTGCCTTTTATCAACTTTTGATACGCGGGATCATCCATCAATTTCTTGTATAAGTCAGGAATCTCTATCATCTTTATGCAACCTTTCCCGTACCCTGTATCATCTGTGTCTCAAGCAACGTCGTAGCGACCGTATCAGCGTCCATCGTGACATTAAGCGTGATATTCACTGCATATCCTTGCTTATCAATCGTTAGCTTTTTGGCCGCACTCATGATTGTTCCGTCGACCTTGTCCATCTTAGCCGCAAGATTGATCGTGCTAGTGTTAGAAGCGATAAACGCTTCAGTCGTCTCAGCTAGCTGTTTACTTAATTTGATAGCACTGTCACCGGTCGTTGTGCTAGCCTTAGGAGCAGAAGCGATAGCTGCTACTCCTGCTGGACCCTCCATTTTCATTGCTTGAGGACCTAGAGATGCCATCTTTTGTGGTGCGGCCTTAGACGAAATAGACGTTTCGTTTGTCCAACTATCAGGAACAAGGCTTCCGATCAATGAACCCTTAACCAACTGTTTGACTCCGTCACCCATCTTTGCTAGCAGCGCAGAAAATGAATTGCCTATGCCCTTGAAGAGGACATCAGTGAACCAAGTCTTTAATTCTTCCCACTTTGCTTTGATCGCGTCCGTTGAGGTTGCCTTTTCTTCAGCCGTTCCAAATAATGATGTGAATCCATTTACCAAGAGTCCGATGAAGTCATAGACTTTTTTGAATGATTCTTGGATTGATACAAACAGATCACTCACAAAACTCCAAGCATCACCTATTCGTGTCAAAAACTCGCCGATCAACTTAAACGGTGCTGCCAAAATAGGACCAACTCCCGGTATCTTAGCTAGAGCATCTCCGATGCCCTTCCAAATTGAACCCAAAATTTTGAATACTTTTGAACCTATCTTAAACAAGATCTTTGGTATTGAAGAAGCAAGACTTGTGATCGTCCGCGCAAACATCAACGGAATCTGTGGAAGATACTTTGTCAAAAAGGTTAACAAGTATCCACCCAATTTTTCAACAAAAATCGATGCTGCAGCTTGAATAGATGCCTCGTCTCCACTGAAAATTGAAGAAATCAAGCTACCTAGTGAACCCATCAACTCGAATCCTTTTCCTATCGTTTCTTTAAGTCCCGCTGCAAAAGACGGTCCGACTAGTCCACCCATAAGATCAAACGCTTTCCTGAACACATTGGCCAGAACTTCTGCTATCGTCTGTTCCACACTCCCACCCAATAGTCCAAACGTTATCGTGTCTAGGATGCCGGCAACACCAGCTCCAACAATAGCCTCTGACTGGCTGAACCCTGCTCCCAACAATTTGGCGCTGAAATCCTTTATTCCTTTATCAATACCAACAGATGCGACTCCAAATGCAGCGATAGCTGCTGCCGCGAGTACGTACGGATTGAATAACGCAGATCCAATCATGCTGGCTGCTGGTCCAAGACTCTCAGCGATGAAAGTCCATGTCGCCTGTTGCAATAACATGGAACCGAGCAAAGACAATCCCGCTTTCAAAACAGCAGGTCCAAACAATATTCCGCCTATGGCGAGTGCGATCTTCGGATTGTCCATCAACACTTTGCTGATCTTGTTCGTCACTATATGAAATAGTTCAATTCCAGCCTCCAGAATGTCCTTTATGAGAACTTCGTCAGTGAATAGGCCTCTTAATGCGTCTATCATTGGTCCGAACAATTCTTTCATCATAGAAGGTCCCTCATTTCCAACAGTCGAGGCGATCTTGTCTGTCATTCCCAATAGGTCTTGCTTTATGAATCTTGTAAGGTCTTTGATGCCCTTATGAATCAATTCTACGATTCCAGCGCCGATATATGAAAATGCTTTAAGCATTGCTTTCAAGCCTTCATTTTTCAAAAATCCATCTAAACCATCTTCGCCGACAAGCAATTCTTTCATACGCGTGATAAATTTACCAAACGCTTGTTCGGGCTTTTTTCCACCGAGCTCGAAGAAAAATTGTTCAAATATTCCCGTTACGCTTTCTACTTTCTTTCCTATGTCTGCAAAGAAATCAGTTGTCGTTCCAAACAAAGCTTTGACACCTGGAAATATGTCAACGAACAATGCTCCAACGGCATTGCCCACTTTAAAGACTGCCCAAAGCGTCTTTTGAATCTGGGACATCAAGACAGTCCACTCTTTAGTCCTTGTGATTCCTCTGAACACGCTGTTTGAGAACATCTCCCATAGACTCGTGACCTTTTCCAATGATACGACGACCCTATCAATCGATTTGGCCAATTGTTGTGTCGCTTGTTCTTGGGTCAATTGTTGCTTTCCAGCTCCTTTCGCACCATTCTTGATATCGTCATATGAAAGTCCAAGGTTCTTTTGGCTGAAGACCTGATCAGCGATCCCCTCTTCAATTCCCGCTGTTTGTGCTAATAGGGCACGTTCCTGCCTAGACATTCCCTCAAATGATCTACCAGCCTCCTTGAAAGACTTTCTGATCATGTCTACACGCTTGCCAGGATCTTGCTCCATCATCATCTTCGTGGCATCGATGTTCATGCCAAACGCCTGACCCAATTTTGCAGCATTTTCAGCAGCTGATTCAAAATCATCGAACTGTTTGACAACACCCAACAATTTCTTGAAATCGACACCCAATTTTCTTGAGAACACTGAAAGTGATGACATCGACTCTTTGCCCACGGAGCCAAAGTTCGACATATCACTCATCATCTCACTTATGTCACCAGATATCAATTTCTGTGACAAACCAAAGCGTTTCCCCATCTTCAGAGAGTAATTCGAAATCTCTCGAAGTTGTTCCGTCATGTCCTTACCAGATGCTATTGCCCTTTGTCCCACGGCACCCATCTGCTCATTAGTCAGGCCTAGGCCACGTTGATATGCAAGAACGTATCCAGAATTCTTTGCCATGTTCTCACTCAACACACTAAATGCGGCGCCCATTCCCCTGGCAAGCTCCGTGAAGTGTTTGAGAACGTCAGCATTATTCTCCATCGTGTTAAACAATTGTCCGACTGATAATCCGGTGTTTGCCACCTCACCATTCAGACCTTTGAAAGAGTCCATGATGGCAGCTCCTTCATTTGAAGCTAGATCGCCGAAAGTCCGACGCATGTCTTCAGTGGCTTCAACGACGGCCTTTATACGCTCCCACCATTCAAAGGAAGCTTCTATCAATCCACTAAAGATCTTGAATGGGATAGCGATGATCGATTTACCGATCTGATAGAAGCCAACTGTCAGTGATTTCACTAGATCGATCGCTGACTTGAGTGAACCTATGAGTGTACGAAATCCGACCTGCATTCCAAGGAATACGGATGATCCTATCTTTCCCCATTTGACGAATTGTCTACCAGCATCTTTTGTGGCACCTGTCATGCCAGTGACAGCTTTTTCCGACTTTTCCAGACCCTCCACTATTTCATCAGTAGAGTCAACGAAATCTAGTCCCGTCTTGTCAGCTTCTTTGGACAGCTCTTCAAGGGCATCACGAGTTTCTCTGATCTTTGCTAGCGTTTCATCAAATGAAGCACCCTTCAAGGCAGACAAAAGACCATTTGCCAAAGCGACTTGCTTGGACAGTTCTTTACTTTGCGATTCTAAGATGCCCTGGCGAGCCCTAAGAACCTCATTTATCTCTTGATTGATTTTAAGATTATCAGCCACTTATCTCACCCAGATGTCTACATGATAAGTATGACAGAAATCAACTATCGCTACGTAAAGCGTCGCAATCTTGAAGGAGACTCTGTCCTAGCCATTCCTTGCAACGCTCTAGCTTCTTGTGTGTTTTGATGAGCAGCACGAGAATTCTGCTTATTTGAACCCTCAAACTCTTTGTTTATTCTCCTGATGAACCATTCACGATATCGGATAGGTAGTTGATAGACATCAGCGTATGTGAAGCCCCCGTAATACATCAACAAAAAACACGCCTCTAGGAATATTGTCTTATCTTCCGGTGTCAGGCCAAAAGAAGGACGCCCCCATGGGCATTTGAACCTCCTCATTATGACCACAGACACGGCAGTCGATATATCCCTTCATCTCAATTCCAGGCTCATTTTTGTCCATATACTTTCGTAATGTGAGACTGTCTCTTGCTGGCATGTTTCTGATAAATTTGCTTATCTCATTCTTTTCTACCCTACCGTCGACTGATACTATCGAGTAGGCTAGACGAGTTGTCACAAGCGTATCAACCTGTGCTCCAGCTTTCTTCTTACGCTCCTGTGTGACTGAGATGTCTTCTTCATCAGCACCTGTTAGGAACTTGAATTGGATCAGCTTCTGTGAGACAGGCAGACGCAGCTCGAACAGATTTTCACCCTCTCGGACTGGCTCAATCGCAAGTCTCTTCACTGGAAGTTCGACTAGATTAAACTCCTGCGTGCTCTTTTCAGAACATGCCGGACATTCGACTTCCACCCTGTAGTCAGCACCGTAACCAGTGATTCGTAATGCGACCATGACAGCGTTTCTATCACCAGAAAGCATCTTCTTCACGTCGATGGTCTTGTCTACGATGCATGATTTCAACAACTCAGTAATGACTGTGCCATTCTTTATGAGTGCCCTGGACGTCAGAATGTCCTCTTCCCTTGCGGTCATCGCCTTGATATCGATCGTCGTTCTCTGATGAAGAGGAGAATCGCTGGGATAGACCTTACCTGAAGATGGTAAGGGCACGGTGTCAACAGGTATTTCATATCCTAAGTCACGCTTCAATTGCTCTGCTGATTGTGCAACCTGTGATTTGATTGCATCACCACCGAATATCTCATTACGAACTTCTCGTGTATCACTCATGTAAATTCCTCTTGATGGGAAAAAGACTATGAAACTTACATAAGATATGCAGACACGTAAATTTTCATCCATAATTAGTGACATGCGCAGATTATTAAAAGAGTTTGTCAAGGGTGTGCTTCTCAATGAAGCTGAGAATGATTCCAAATACCTCGAAAAGATAAACTTTCGAAAGCTTCATCAACAGACACCAGACGCAGATCCTAAGGAGCTACAAAAAAGCGCGCGGAGGGGACCAACGTTCTCTGCGATAACGATCAATTTCATTCATCAGCTTAGCGCTGTTTCATTGCCTCATCATAATAGGAAGGAGTTTGTAAAATGGCTTGCAAACTTGCTTGAAAAAGGCGAGGACAACTGGTCACAACAAAATCGAGCCTTTTATCCTATAGATGTTCAATATGTCTCTGACTGGATAAACGGCGCGAACATTCAAATCGGTGACTTACCAGATACTTTTTGGGAAGCTGATTCTCTTGCAACTACATGGCACCAATCATTGCAAGATAAAGACTTTGATAAAGCAATCGAAAAAACTGGAGATGAAAAAGTTGCTTATGAATTTTCTGACGGTTTCAAAATTCTCAAATTAAGCCCTAGAGAATGTAAATCAGAGGGTTTCGCAATGGGTCACTGCGTGGGTTCTTACGCTGAGAACATTCGTACCGGAGAGATGTCAATATTCTCTCTTCGAGATCCAGAGAACAAACCTCGCGTGACAATGAATGTGATAAACTCTGGAAATCAGCTCGATCAAATTAAGGGACCAAAGAATGCAGTCCCACTTCCTGATGATGCGAAAAAAATTAAAGAATGGTTGAAGACAGCCGGCCTTGATGTCTCTGAGTCTAACGATTATTTCAACATCCTTTCAATTGAAGAGAAGAGACAGCTCTTTATGGAACCACATGATAATCCAAGCAAGCTTAAACTTGCTGGCTTGATAATGGACCGTGACTTTGCAGGGAACGATGAACTTACGTTTAAATTCAATATGGGTGTCGCACAAGGTGTAGTTTTCAAAGCACCTATGCATGAAAAGATTAAAGTTAAGCTTGACATCGCTAGATCATTATTCAAAGACGGACTTTATATACAGCTCCGTACGGTCCGGGATGATATGCGGGCTATCCAAAAAGCCATTATGCCTTTGGGACAAGCAGCAGCCGCTATCAATGTAGCAATTGGTGCTACATTTGAGTACTATCGTTCATCGACAATGTTATGTTCTGCATTAAAGACGGGGGTTGACGTCAAGATGATTATAGGTTCAATCGAAAAAGAGGTTGGCATGCCATTAGAAGATTTCTTGTTCGGAGAAGGCAGGACAGTAGTAAATTACTGAATACAGACCCACAGCGGTGATGCATGTGCCATGTCACAGTCTATGTTATACTCTTCGCATAGATAGACATGTAATCGTTCATGGATAATGACCTCTGAATGTCCACACTCAGCTATCACGTAGATCTCATCCCACACGCAGCCATAGACTTCAATGTCATATGGACAATAACCATATGCGTCCTTGACGAACTCTACGTTGACTTCTGGTAGAGTGAAGCCAAGACATGCCTCTGCTTTCTCTGTCTCATCGTAGATGTATTTTGCTGACGATCTAGGTTCACAGTTCCACTTGATCATCGCACCGTGGACGTTGGAGTCTGGTTTGAAACCGTAATTGCAAGAGAAAAAAATAGAACATGCTAAAAATATCGATCGTGATTTCATATCAAATCTAATTCAAATCTCTTGTTCTTACATCCCCATATTTTGACAACACCAGCTTCTTTAGCTACATCAGCCTCTGACATATTTCGTTTAGAATCAGCTCTGAATTTAAATCTATCATAACGATGATCGTTATCTGTCCACCAGAATCTTGGTGATGAATTTATGTCAGACGTATCTTTAAATCCTGTCATCATGTAACCATGACCATCGCCCAATCTAGTATCAACGTATGTCATCAATTTCTTATATCCCTTTTGTCTAGACCACTTCTTTGCTATCTCTGTCAATTTTCCCAATGCTCCTGAAACTTGTGTACTTAAAAGCGTGCAGAATCTCGCTATTTCGATGGCGCCTGTTTCGACATATTTCTTATGCCCGGGTTTTCTTAGCGAGAGGCAAGCAACAAGAATTTCTCCATCGTATAGTCCAAACGCAACTTTAGAATTCGTATCACCATCAAGATGATTTTCTTCAAAAAACAGTCTACGATAAAGGATAGAATTCAACTCAACAACTCTACACTTTCGTGCCATGATTTTCTTATCGCACAGTCCCAACCTGCTTCTTATCATCGATTCGACTATTGGACGTTTGAATTTCCATTCGTCTGAAAAAACATGAAGCAATCTCACTCCCTTTTTTCGACATAACTCAGACTTATTTTCGTGATAGTTTTTTTCTTTAATCCAGCGCTCTGAATGCCAGAATATTCCATTAAACTCTACTGCAAATTTATGCACAGGGCTGAATATATCAAGCTCTTGTGGAGCAATTACATCTCTGTCTTCAAGCGTCGTGTCAACTTCTAACTGTTTCATGAATTCATATATTTCCAACTGACCAACCGAGCTCTTGGGATGACACATGAAACATATGGGCGTGTCTCTTATCATTGCCAAACTTTTGTTTTGAGTCTCTCCACATGTTTTACACCTAAGTAGTAGTCGATCGTATTTGTTTTTGTATTCTAAGTTTGTTAATAATTCAAAATTGTTGCTTTTCTCAACGCGTGATAAAATTTCGTCTGATGACAATGAACGATGATGTGGTCTAGTTTTGTATAGCGCTACTAGTCTCTCTGAAACTTTCTTTATGCGTTCATCTGAGTCTTTCGTCAGACCTTCGTTCCAGGACTTGATCTCGCCAGATGCATATCGAACTATCTTCGTTTCTGACATCTTTCTTATACTTTCATTCGTCTCTTTTGTCTGACCAGATCGAGGATGCACAAAATCAGGAGTAGAATATAATTCATTCAAAGATACACTGATTTTTTCTGACATATCTTTGACTCTAATGTCCGTACTCTTTGTCAGACCATCATTCCAGACTTTATATTCTCCAGCTGCATAGCCAGCAACCCGTGAGGCTGAAGATTTTGCGTACGCTTCCGGGCCATGCGCTATTACGGCATTATGACCACGAACATATTTGTTGTGGCCCTTTTCCCACCCATACCATGTTGGTCGTTGACAGTTCGTCTTACCACACAGACATTTAGGCAAGACGCCGGATAGCCTGTGCTCAATATAAACAGCCTCAGGTTCTAATGCGTGTATTTTTTCGATATGTTTATTTAGTCTTGCTTCCCAATTAAACCCGATTTGACAGACAGGACATAATATCATATAATCTCCCTAGAGATATATACAACATCATGCTGAATCTGTTTAACTCGATTAGAGGTGTTATTGCGGCTCTAATACTGCATTACGATATTATCTGACCGCAGAGAAAGAGATATCTCAACGTTGTCGCTGGATCCATAATCTAGATCACCGTAATTAGCGCTCACGATCCATGCACCTTTTATATCATAAAGCGAAACGACTGTACCGATGGGATCCAACATCTTAAGCTGACAATCTCTCTTATAGAAGTCAGCGTAGCCAGAACGTCCTGAAACTGATTCATAGTGAAGGCGAATCCACTCCATTACTTGCTGTGCTCCAGAGGGAGCGATTGGGTCATGCAGTGTCAAATCAATCGTGCCAAACTTTGTCTTACCAGCAACATACCGAGTAGTGTTGATCCAGTGAATCTCAACTTCTTCAGTCTCAAATGAAGGTCTTGTCGCAGTCTTTATTAAAAAAGCATCGATGCCTTCAATAAGAAAGACAAATCGGAACTGCCGTAATGGTTCAAATTTATTCGCAAGTAGATCGACAACTTCAAGTGTTTCGGCCATCTTTAAGTCCTAATGAAATGAAGAACGCTTGATATAACTATTATCACTCAACGATTTTTATCATCGTCAGATCGTTAATCTTCTTCCTTATACACATCACGTAGAGCATCAATAATCTTTTCACGCATGCTATTCAATATTTCTTTGAGCTCTTCTAAATCTTTTTCTGGAAGATAATCACTGGACGTAGGAAACGTCTGCTGATATTGCTTTGACATTCCTCTCAACGAAAACTCTGTCTGAAGACCCGTCTTTAATCCTCGTAGCAAGGCTTCTGACTCTGGCGTTAATCTATGCAAACCAACCAACATATTTGCTGCGCTGTCTAGACGAGTCCACACTTCAAATCCACCCATTCCAGTTCCATTTCCTGCGGCAAGAATAGTCAGCTCTATATCAGTTGATAATCCCTTCATCACTGATTTGACGCCCTCAAGCGCTCTTTTTATAGCGAATTTCTTGACTGTGTCACCGTAAGAAGCCTCTTCTTCTACTTTTTCGACATCTAGTGTGTAAGGATCTATTCCAGCACCAAGTTGTTGGGCAGCTAACTTTCCAGCTTCATCAGTCGTGTCTGCTTCAATCTGTATCGGACTACCTACTCTTTGCATTTTCTTGGTCTGATACACGTTCCACTTTGCCTCATCTAATCGACGAAGTTCTTCTTGGATGATTGAGCGAAGTCTTTTGATAGAGATTTTCATTGTCTAAGCTCGTTTAAGTCCAATTTCCATCTACAAGTGTGTCACGTATCTTCCTCAGATCGTCTAAGACATCATTGATGGCCAGGTCTAATCCAAAGATATCATTCGACTGTGTGATATCAGTGATCAAATTATGCACTGCCCCCATCACATCACCAACTTCTCCCATCAATGACAGGAACACGGGACCTAACGATTTTTTATGTTCATCTGCCAACAAGATTGTACCGTTTAATTCATCAATGACACTATCGAGCGATGCTTCTGCATATGCCACAGTAGGTTGAGCCTGAGGATTTGTTATATTTGACGTCAATATCGACAGCATTCTGATCGCGCTAACGATTGATCCCTCGGCAGCGCGCTGAAGGGATCCATCACTCCAGTCACTCTTCAAATCTTCAGCCTTCTCAACATCTAGAGTGTAGGGATCTGTCCCGTCATTGAACTGTCTTGCAGCTAATTTTCCTGCTTCGTCAGTCGTGCTGGCGTCGATCTTTATCGGATCGCCAAGTCTCTGACCTCGTTTTGTCTTCCAGACGTTCCATGATGCTTCGTTAAGCCCACGTTTGAGTGTCTCTTGGATGATTGAACGAAGTTGTCTAATGGATATCTTCATTTATACATATCCTATTCTCGTAAACGTCGTGCCCTTTACCCACACCCATTCTAGATCATCGAATGCATGACGCAACTCTTGATCAGCGCCTGGCCTATTCGACGGAATATTCCCAAGATCATACATGGCTCGCTTGATCGACACTAGAGCACGAATGATGATATCTTTATCTGCATCATCAAATTGATCTTGCATCATTCCTAATGCTGTTCCAGCGTCGTTTAAGTTAAATGCTATGTCGCGTAGGTCCTGCGGAGTGGGTGCCGTATACAGTCTAGCGATAGCATCGCTCACAACTTTATGCATATCTTTAAACGCTGACCTTGCTAGATGCGCACCAGCTGATGGCTTTGCGTTCTGCTTGTCTTCAATCTTTTCTACGTCAAGCGTGTAAGGATCTGTCCCGGCTCCAAATTGCCCTGCAGCTAGCTTCCCAGCTTCATCAGTAGAATTCGCGTCTATCTGGATCGGATCACCAAAACGTTGCATCTTCTTAGTCTTATAGACGTTCCACTTAGCTTCGTGAACTCGTTGCAACTCTTCTTGGATGATTTGACGCAATGACGATAGCTTGATTCGCATATTTAATATGTATAGTTTGCATCATCAAAAGTGAAATCTCTATCATGAAAATGTTAGCGTTAAACGACTAACCATGAAGATGCGTGCTTAGACCATCCTTAGACGTCTAGGCTCTGTTCTGATGACAGTGCTAAACAAACACACAGATACCTTCATGGCAAAACCCTAGATTTTCTGGAGCAAAGATCAAAAATTCGGATTATCCTGTGATTCTGATGCAACTTCACGAGCTTTTTCTTCGATCCAGTATTGATCATCACTCGTGAGCTCATCAACGATCTGACGACCCATCGGATCTATGACCGAGACTATCTGAATCTCTTCATGTTCAGAGGGCTCTGGAGCATCAAACGACATTCCATGACGAGTCTTCACGAGCGGGTGACGTTCAGAACGTGCTGGGGTATACTCTGCCTCAACTTCAACGTCCAGGTCTTGCCCACCATGGACTATGCTGGTCGTGAACAGAAGCTTATTTTCATTCAAACGGCTTAATTCTTCCCTTATGA
>ERZ1292625.775-Hain-H41-01um-R1-775-length-43704-cov-156_pt2 | contig 23751 bp, 19 predicted proteins | sample MGYA00564400_ERZ1292625 | MGnify/ENA primary metagenome ERZ1292625 (study PRJEB36523, sample SAMEA6512639) | groundwater metagenome | collected 2019-01-08 | study: AquaDiva: Metagenomics assemblies of 32 groundwater samples | reverse complement strand
TCAGCTTGTATTCGAGCTATCCTATCCTGTATCTCGGATCGATTTCTACCTCTTCCTATCTTCGGTTGTAATTCTTGTAAACTAGGCCCATTAGATGGATCAAAACCCGGAACATTAAATTCTGATTTTCTAATAATTCTTGGGCGAGAAGTTATTCCCGGTAAAGCCCTATCTCTTCTATCTTTAAGTGCCTGACTCGTTAAAGAACCTGTAGATCTAGGTTGAAAATTAACTCCTAATGAAGCCCCTTCTGGTCTATATCGTGCCCTTCCCCTATAACTACCTTTAACTCTAGGAAATTCAGGTCTACTAAATTTATCTTCGTTATTCCTATCGTCAACTATGTGTTGATCTGCTTCCAATCTTTGTTGAATCCTCTCATTCTCAGCTTGAATTTTAGCTATATTAGATTGTACATTAGATCTAGTTCGACCCCTAACATCGCCTATAGTTGTAGGAAGTGTAGATTCGTATGATTCACCCTTATTACCATAAAACTGTCCCCTATTTCCATAAAATTGATTCTCCCTATCCCCATGCGATGGATTAAATGGTATGGGTTTTTTCTCTATAGGAAGTTCTGTGTGATAAAATTGATCCCTACCCCCATACAAATCTTCTCTATTTTCTCGAAGAGATTCTCTATTTCCATGTAACAAATTAATTTGTTCTTCAGCTTCTCTTCTAGCTTTATTTGCCAAAATAATAGCTTTTCTTTCCTCATCACTTATTTGAGAACCTTTCTTTTTTACCGGCCCACTTGTATAAGTTGTATTATATTCTCCACCCTTATCTACCGTCTCCGTACTCTCATCAATTCTATATTTCTCATTATATGCTTTTCTATCAGACACATACAGCAAATGTTCATCGGGAGTACTTGGCTTTTTAATCTTCCCTCCCTTAGCAAATTTCCCTACTTTTTTCCCACTATTTATAGCTTGTAGCAATGCCTCATTTTTCTTGGTAGCCCTCCTGTTAACAACAAATTCTCCCGGAGTTAATGCCGTCAATTCACTATCTGTACCAAATCCCGGTACATTCCTCAAACGGCCTCCGACCTGCCCCCCAGAACTCAACCCGCCGATCTTAGTATCGCCCAATAGGGCCTTAGCCGAACTTGAAGGTTGTTTGATCCTGCCACCCAAAAACGCTTTACCAAAAGAAAAAGCTGTCCTAGTACTGGAGAAAGCAGCGTAAGCAGCTAAATACGGAAGAAGATTTTTTAACGTATCGGTTACTTGAATTAACGCATTAGCAAAAACTAATCCACTCTCGGCCAGTTTCTTGAAGGTCCCGCTATCAGTCAAAGAACGTATCAAATTAGCAAAAGATTCCTTGGTTTTATTGATTTTAAACGATAGGGTCTCCTGAGATATAGACACATCCTTGTTAATATCACCTTGAGATTTCAAAGATTCATTAAGGATTTGTTGTTGCAGAGCGTAGTTCTTAACGGCGGGAATCAATCGTCCAATCTGATAAACTCCACCAATTTCCTCCAAAATACTATTTTTTCTAATACTCCCCTCAGGTAAGGCCGAGAGGGCTAATCCTATCTTCTGAATAGCTTGATAAGGACCGATAAACTTACCATTTAAATCTTCTAACTCGACCCCTAATTCCTTTAAGGTGTCCAAAGTTTCAGAACGTTGTAGCCTAGTGAAAATAGTCTTGAGACCGTTCGCTATGGTATCCGCCGATTCTCGCGTAGTGGCCCGAATGGAGGTGAAAACGGCTTCTAACTCATTCAGATTACCCCCGGCAGCTTGAAACACAGCCCCCGTTCTACGCACCGCTGTGATGATATCTTCGGACTCGACAGCATACTTCTTAGCGACCCTATTTATTGAATCGAACGATCTTTCGAGAAACCCTATAGCAGCGGCGGAACCCTTGGCTTCTTTACTAAACACGGCCAAAGTCGTAATGATACCTTCAGCAGTGTTAGCCATATCTCCAAAGGTCCCGATTAGATCGGTCTTAGCCAATAGTTTAAGTGAGGCCGTGGTTTCCTTAACATTAAAACCAGCTTGAGAGAAAATCCTACCGAATTTGACGAGTTCGTTCGAGGAAGCCCCGAACTCTACAGCTATCGCCCCGACTTCTTTACCCAACCTTTTAACACTATTTATTGAGGTTTCAGTAGCTTGAGCGACCTTAGCCAATTCCTTTTCGAAATTAATAGCATCCCCGATACCACTTTTAACGGCCCTAGCCAGCCCCAAGAATGTACCAGTAGCAATACTAATACCGGCAAACCGACGGGTCGCATTTGCGAGGATATTTCCTATCTCCGAATAAAAAGAAGCCGTTTTTTGACTAGCAATTCTCAACCGATCCATATCTCGGGTAATTTCTTGCAGGGCTCTTGAATCGGTAACTACATTGATTCTAGTAGTAATATTACCAAAAGTTTTCTTAAGATAATTCGCCATTTGCACAGCGTTAGTGGGGGCTTGCAATAAAAGTTGTGCTGTTAGCGAGAATCGATCCATAATAGCATCCCTTAAATAATAATGTGGTATACATCTTGATATACTCAATTAGCCCAAAAAAGACTGGTCGGTCAGCCAACGAAGAGGCGGTCCAAAAGCCGCCCATATACAAAGAAAAAATACACACAGTAGAATCGCAATAAACGCATCCTACGGAGGGGCGAATGGGCCGACCTAGTAAGAGAAGCCCACTAACTTATGATATTTTTTATTTGTTTCATCCTATAGTTAATAAATCTAGATGAATTCGGTTAGAATGTGTAATATAATACAGGTAAACTATTGCAGAGCGAACCTATAAAAATAATAATTACTAAAAAGACTTACTCAGGCGGTTGCTGCAATCAACCAATTTTGTAGGTCTTTTTTTATTGGAACATATAATTATGAAAAAATGTATCAAATGCGGAATTGAAAAAGAATTTGAAGATTTCCATAAGAATACAAAAGCAAAAGATGGGTTATGCCATAAATGTAAAAATTGTGTCAAAGAATATAAAAAAGAAAATAGAGAAAAAATAAATCAACGGAAAAAAGAATATAGAGAAGAAAACAAAGAACAAATTAAAGAATATCACAAAAAATATCAAAAAGAACATCAAAAAGAATATAGGCTAAATAATTCTGATAAATTAAAAGAATATTATGAAGAAAATAAAGAAGAAATTAGGCAATATAAAAAAGAATACTGGGAAAATAATAAAATAAAATTATCAGAACGGCGAAAAGAATATTACGAAAATAATAGAATAAAATTATTAGAACAACAAGAGGAATACAGGAAAGAAAATAAAGAAAAAATAAGCCAAATAAATAAAAAATATCGAGAAAAAAATAAAGAAAAAATAAGACAACAAAAAAAAGAATATAGATTAAACAATCCTGATAAAATGAAGGAATATAGGGAAGAAAATAGAGAAAAATTAAAACAACAAAGAAATGAATATCAGAAAGAAAAAATAAAAAATGATCCAATTTTTAGATTGCAAAAAAATTTAAGAAGTCTAAATCGTCGAGTTTTAAAATATGGTTATAAATCTGCTTCAACCCAAGAATTGTTAGGGTGTACTTGGGAAGAGGCTATAATTTATATCGAATCTCTTTTTTTACCGGGTATGACATGGGATAATTGGGCAAGAAAAGGTTGGCATTTAGATCATATTAAACCCTTAGCTGCGTTCACAGATTTAACCGACCCCGCACAACAAAGAGAATGCTGTCATTTCACAAATCTTAGACCATTATGGGCAGAAGAAAATTTGAAAAAATCTTCAATACATAATGGCATTAAACATTACAATAAAAAATACATATAGAAAAGATAATATCCTGCGAAGGACCGATTAACCCGATATAGTCGGAGAGGCCTCTAGGACAACCTCTACTACCTCTATAGGATTTTCTGATACTACTTCATTTGTTATCGGTTCTCCATCATCATTTAGAAATGGTCGAAAAATCATTTTAATTTTTCCATCCTCTCCCAATTCTTTGCCATCTTTAGTGATACGAACCTTGGCCCCATCCACATATTTGACATAGTAACCTTCGCTGTCTATTAAACGATTTTCTATATCAACTAAATGTCCTTCACTATTCACAAGATCGAAATTCTTGTTTGCGAATTTGTACTCTAAAAGAAATTTATTTTCCGGGAGATCTGCTTCGTAGTTAGGGCTTAACCCATAGAGCATCCCTGCTAACTTTGAAGCAGATTCTACCGCCCACGGTTTTGTTGCATCATTATCATAATCCTCCATTGTACCCCATACACGAGTAACTTTGTCAGCCTTTAGAACACAACAAATCACAAGGTAATTAAATTTTTCATTATCTGCTTGTCCTTCAGAACAGTTCGCCTCATACGAATTCCTATCAGAAACCAATTCTTGCAATTCATTCCTAGTCCGTCTAATATCAATCGCCACTTCCTTGGCCGTCTTTAAAGATATCCCGCCCCCTCCAATAATCCCCTCCAAATCTCTTATCTTCTCTAAGAGCCCCTTATACTTTGCCTCCTTTTTATCGTCCCATAGGCCCTGTTCAATAATAAAATCATTTAGTTTCTGCTTCAATATAGCCCCACCCTCTAGAGCTTTTCTGAATGCTTTGTTATAAACCAATTGAGCATCCCTATAATCCTTCACCCCCGGTTTTCGCACGTAATATACTGCATCATCCGACTTAACTTCTTGAAATTCCATATTAGTTGATCCCGCCATCTTAATTATCCTTCACAATCTGGCCAAACAGTTTTGACCATAGGTAACGTAAACTTAAACTTCTTAAGGGTTATTTCATATCCTGTGAAATCTATTTCTAAATTCCTCATTTGATTATTCCCCCTATCTAAAATGCTTGACCGAAGTTGATCATGCACGTCTGGGTGTGACCCCAAATAATCCCCCAATATTGATTCAAGATCCGAAAGGGCCCCGATCATAGTAGTGGTTATTTTTTTCTTTGCTTGTTCTAATAGCTTTTCTTTAGCCCGAATAGAACTTTGCTCATTTCTAATATCTTTAAAATTCTTCATTTAATAAATCGGCTTACCTTTCCTATTCATTCCTTTTTTTTATTGTTTCTTCATTTTGTCAATCGACATTTGATGAGACTTAAAAATCAATTCATTTTGAACATCTATAAAATCTAAATCACTAACTTTGCCCTTTTGTTCTATTACGGCATCCCTTTGTTTTACAACATTTCTAGTTTGCCCGTCATTCAACCCTTGAATAGATTCAATATCTGGTTGGGCCCTAGCCATAACAAAAATTTCTTTAGAATCTTTAATCTTCGGATTCTTTATAAGATCCTCTACTTGTCTACTATTCTTGTCCTTCTCGGTCTTCCTCTTTTGAAAAATGAACCAGCCGTCTAAACAATCATCATCTTCAATAACCTTTTCGTTAGGGCTCTCTGGGTGCTCATATACATTATCGTACATAGCGGTGTAGGAGCATAAAGTAAGCTGATCACGAGTAAAGTTGGTAGGATTCCTATTAAATAACTTACCCCCGTGGGCCTTGTTGGTATTCCAAATACATCTCCAAATATCGTAATGGGCGATTGCCCGTATTTGAGAATTATCTAGGGCCCGATTGAAATAAGACCTACTAATACTATCTATATCAAAATCGTAGTCTTTTATCAACTTTTTTTTATGATAAGTGGTGCGTAGAAGTAACCAATTTCGACGGGCCGTTTCAGCAGCGTGTCCACACGTTAAGTTGGAGAAGGTCGCCTTACGATTCAACAAAGAAAAAAGTATATTATGGTGGGCTTTCAGGGCCCTCTTGATACCGGCCAATTCCCTAGACTTAAAATAGTTCTCAAATGCTTCAACTTTCTTATCATCGATCCTCTTCTTCTCATCCTCGATTAACTTATCCTCATATGGCATCCATATATCTTGTTCTATTAATAACCCTTTAAGTTCCTCTTCAATATAAAGCCCATCCATATAGGCCCGATCATACACTTCTTCATATATTTCGTAAGAACGGTTTATGAGGGCGGGCCCCGGCTCCTTTGTAAATAGAATCAGACCGCCCAAGTCTAGCTTAGTACGGCCCGATATAATAGTGTATAATATTTTTTCTTTGTTCATCCGTCCTAAAATCCTAGGCAATAACGCCGAGTTTTCTTCTCTATATCCAAATCTTAAATTAAATTAAGACCAATAAGTCCCGCCACCATTAACCAAGAAGTCATTAAATGTGGAATAAGAATAATTTATAGTGGCATTTCCACCGCCCGTATCCCCGCCCGTATGACTAACCGATGTAAGACGATTCTTAGTGCCCAAATTAATAACGGTTCCTGCCAAATCTTTAATCACAATTTGTCTATTAGCAGAAGCAGTTCCGAATCCAGAAATTGCAATTAGATCGCCCTTAGTAGAATAAACTTCAAACTCTGAACTAACCTCAAATGGGAAAGTCGCATATCGATTATAAGGCCCAAATTGCCCAAGTTGGAATTGATCTTCACGTCCAAAGTCGGCAGAAACAGAAACGCTTTGAAGACCTGAAGCACCAACTACTGGCCCACTTTGAGAACAAACTTCGGGCGGTATAATAGAATTAGTCATATCAAACCTATGACGACGAACAATGCCCGAAACTGGAGAATCTGTACCATCTATCGGGAAACTCGTAGGACCACCCTGAGTTCCAAACAAAGTATTAGGGGAGGTGCCAATAACCCCGTAGGTAGAAGCACTCCAGAATTTGTTATTACCCTTTAAAGTAACAGCTTCGGTAGCATTTCCATCTACCGTATAATTATAATTTACGCTAGACAAACTCATGCCGGAACACATAAGAGTTTGATCACGAGTAACACCACTAATAGAACTTGTAGAATCCGGGAATATGCCGACATAAACATCGCAAATTGAATTCGTTGCAGCAACTAAATTAGTCTTACCAATTTCTCCTACAGACTGTAGATATAACAGTTTCTCTCCATCTATAATTTTTTCTATTGTTACTTCCACTTCGGCCAATTGTTCTTCATTAGAATACAACTGAACTTGACCCAATTCAAAAACCTGTTCTAGGGTAATATTAGTAGAAATACCAACACTTTGTACACCCTTCATAACTTCAAATTGAGGTGTATCAGTATTAATGTGGCCAGTTTTAGAGATGGCTACAACGTGACAAGCATAAAAAATTCTGTTATTAGCCATATTGGAGGGCCCCTATATTGTTATTTTTATTGGAATTTGCCCGAATGATACTTTTCAAAGTATCGCAAATCAGTTTGCCGTACTTTAATAAAGTACGATATTTGTCTAAATATCTCTAACTTCGGTGCTACATTTTATTACACCAAAGAACAAATCCGGGTTTAATTGTGAAAATTGTGGATTTCCCGTTTTATGTATGAAACAATCTTTATATTCGAAGTTTCTTACTAGGGCCGGGTACATCCCGCTAGGTAGGGCCGACGCCCTTAAATAATTTCTACCGTCAAAAGGATAAACTCCTGAGCGAATAGCCTCGTTTGGGTCAAAAAGTGTGATACTTCGGTCATCCTGAGCCACGATTTGGTCCATTACATTCCGAACTTGCCAGTCGTTTGAGGCAACAATATAAAAAATAATATCATTATGAATCCATTGGCCACCACCCAATTGGTACGGGGAAGTGTTCTTGGGAGGCATTACGTCTATAGCTAGGGCCGGTAACTGGACCCTACTTTGACCCAAAATCGCCCATTCGCCCGATCCCCTAAAGTTGAATTGTTCATTATCAACCCTATTAGAAAATTGTTGAATATTACGAATCCAAGGAATTCCAATGGCTGGAACTACATTCAAATACTTATTCGAGTAGGATATCTTAACATTAGCGGATACAGCCAAAGGTGTCCCGAACACGACCCGACCATGTTTATAGTCGATATTATACCCAGAAGTTACCAACGAGCCATTAACGAATACCCCACTAACGGCCACCGGCGTACCTAAAGCGAGACCCGTCTCCCACACCCAATTTCCCCTATTACCCTGCCAAATTTGCCCATTGGTGAAGTTTGGATCAACCACAGAGGCTAATTTGGACTTATCTCCCCCATACATTCCAGAGCCCGGAATGGCCACATTAGAGAAACCACCTTTGTTAACGAAACCCCAATCATACATCATAGTGAAGTTTTCCAACAAGATGTTTGTTAAGGTCAAATCCTGAGTGTTTGAAAACCCAGCTAGGTCGGTAGTATTATTTGGCATTGGCAATAACGCCTAGTTTTCTTTCTAAAAAAACAAATTAACAAATAAAAAAAGGAATAGGTAAACCGGCTTACCTAAATACAGATTTATTCAAATAAAAAAGTCATTATTTTATGATTTCCCAAGCCGCCCCTATTATTTTATCTTTATTGGCCGAAATCGCCCGAGTAATAAAGTTGTCTCCTTTGGTGCCCGCATATAGTGGGTCCACCATAAATGGCTGTCCAAAGTTATACCCTTCTATCATAACGGCCCCACCGCTTCGACCTGCACTAGCATATTTTACCCCAAATCCATCTATGCATACGATTGTTGATCCGTAGGTGAGTAACCATTCTAACCAAGGTAACACCTCACCCCGTTCGGTGATCTGAACAGCTTCTGGAAGTTCTAGAACCTCTAAGTAGGATAAAGGTTGAATATCTATTTCAAACTGGGCCACTGTAGATTGATTTTCTATATATTTCGTTTTAAAAGCCCCGGAAACCGCCTCAGAAATAGCCATAGAAGGATCGAAATCTAACCCGAAATCCCATTTGAGTTTGCCGGAACGAAGTGATTCCATCTCTGGGCACTCGTAAATAGCGTTATATAATTCATACTTAATTAGGGAGCGTACTCTTGGTTGGTTTTTACGTATGCGGGCCCGAGCCTGATCTTTCAAAATGTTTTTTATTTTGTCTACTAATTGTTGGGTAGTTTCCTTAATTTTCATTCAGAATTTTTTACCCAAAATGAGGAAATATAGGTAATTGGATTAAGCTTGAAACTAATCACGTCGGGTTGTCCAACCAAATAATATCTCTGAATAGTATATCCCGATATTTCATTTACGGGCATCATAAATTTGGCCCGAACTAATTTGGGGAAATATGTGTGTCTGCATATAAATTCATAGGACCCTTGAGGTATATTTATGCCCGATTTGTTGTGAAAATCTTTATTAACTATATAAGATCTACCCGGTATTACTTCTGTCATTTCTACAGCTTTGTACCCCTTCCCGTCGCAGTAAGGGCATGGCATTCCATCGGAAAATGGGGCGGGGCCCCCTACTTTATATATACTGACCGAGCGGGAAACAGTGCCGAATGTGTCTAGATAACAATTGGGGCAATCTTCTCGGGTTTCAGGATAGTACAGCTTTATAGATTCTTCAAGTTCATCTCGAACCATCTGATTAAAAGCAGTAAAATATCCATCATAAATTGACATTTAAATTCCTAATCCATCATAAATTCCCATGAATCACCAATGTTCTTTAGTAATAATTCCCAGATCTACCTTCACCACGGGACCAACTAGTTAAAAAACTTCCGGGTGAATATGGGCTTAATACGGCCAATCCGGGCCCACCTTGGGCATCTCCTAGTAATTGAAATTGATATAAAAGATCAGTATAAGTTTGGCAAACAGTCTTCATAAGGCCCATCAAATTAGTCCCGGCTCCCCTATTATCAAACGTAGACGGCCCATCTTTAATTAGAACCGACCCGCTTCCCTTATCCCTAGCCTCGCCCTTAGAAATGATGCAGGCAGCCTTATAAACGGTCAAAATAGAAAAATCATAATCATTAGTGGTAACTGGATCGGGAGATATACTTAATTCAGACACACTCACTGTATATACGGTTGTAAAATGGGCACTTTGGTAAACAGAATAGGCAGCGTAAACCAATACTTGTCTCAAACGAGAATCGCTATAAGTGGTAGCATCCAAATCACCAATTTCGGCCCGGAGCATTATTACTAAATCTTCATTCCAAGCCATAATTTCGCCCTATCTAGCCACATAATTAACGTCTAATTTTCCGTGGGCGATTACAACTTCGCTCGAAGTAATATCTCTAAGTGCCCAAAAATAAGTATCTATAAAAGCACTAACAGCTTGAGTTATTGTAATAGTTATTGTATTAGCCGTTCTATCAATATCTGCATTTAAAATAACTAAAACATCATTTTTATTTGTATTTTCTACTATAAATTTAAGTGTTTTAGAAGTTAAATCTAGGGTCCCTGCCGCATCATCAATGTAAATAATTACTGGAACTTCTTCCATAAATAAAATATTTATTTGTTGGGCACTAGTCCTTTCATCAGATTCATACGAAAAAGGTAATACATTAACTAATTGGGTCGTAGACCAATGCCCCGGACAACCTATTACCTGAACACCAGAAGTACCCGACTCGGGAAATACCTCTAAGGTATCTCCATTAGTTTCCGCCTGAGTTAAATCAAAATAGTAATATCCATCTTCGGCCTCCGTCGGATTGGTGTCTGTGAGAGCAACCCTAGAACCAAAATCTACAGAAATTTTAGATGTTATATTTAAGGCATCCCCAGTAACAGGAACACCCGTAGATCTATTAAATGCAAATACTCTCCATTTTTGACCAGCTAGATTTTTTCGCATAATATAATCCTGAAATATAAATTATACTAATTGAAGAACGCCGTTAGTTGCATCAAAGTCAATAGTAAAAGTTTCGCCATCAGCTAGTGTTACAGCGGAACCATAATCGTACCAACCAATAAGTGGATCAAGTGGAGAGGTTGGGGCATCATTATAAATAACGATATATCTAAATGTTGCAATAGCTCCTCCAGTAGCAGTAATAACCATGTCGGGCAAAACTAATTTATAAGTACCGCTAGTCTGAGCAGATGATGTTACACCAATAACGCGAGCAGCGGTAGGTGTAGTTACAACATTAGTATAAGCTATTTCTGTTATTTCAGATAATAATATCATACCTGCTGTGGGAGCAGTATTTGTCAAAGCAATAGTTAACGCATCGGCTCCTAAATTATGAACTTTTTCAGCTAAATGCTCTACGAATGAATTAATTTTATTGAACGTTGCCATATTTAGGCCCCTAACATGTGATGATAATAATAATGATTAATACTGTAAGTTTGGTTAGAATAAGATAGAGTGGACGATTGACCATTTAACAAAAATGAGGAATTTAACGCCGTTATAACTCGGCCAACTTTCCCGGACATTCCCTGCCCATTCAATACATAATTTCCAACTCCACTAATAATTACTCTATGGGCCCTAAAAGTTGAAGATTGTGCATTTAAATTGAATATTACCGAGGAAATCCCTATTTTTCTTCCGTATGTTAATATAGAACTTTGCCCATTTATAAAATAAGAGTTAAAATCTGAAGATAGTTTTCTTCCATACTTAAGCCCAGAAAGTTGGCCATTTAAGGAAAATAAACCATTAACGGATAATATTTTTCTACTAACCTTTAAGTTTAAATTCTGACCATTTACCGAATATGAACTAAAAGATGTAAGTAGCTTACGAGTTCTAGAAAAATCACTAGATTGCCCATTTAACACAAAATTTCCTACAGATATAACTAATTTATAACCAAATCTTAAATTTGAAGATTGTCCATTGAGAGAAAATGATCCAAATGCAAAAACTAATTTTCGACCCACCTTCAAACTAGAAGATTGTCCATTTAGAACAAACGAGTCCACAACTGTCAATAATTTTCTAGTGCGAGATAGGGTAGAATTCTGTCCATTTAAAGTAAAAACCCCATTAACTAATGAAAGTTTATATCCTTTTTTCAATGTGGCGGATTGTCCAGTTAAAGCAAAAGTTCCTACACTAGTCGTTAACTTATATCCCTTCTTTATATTTGCCGACTGTCCATTAAATACAAATCCACCAAAAACACTTAATAATTTGCGAATACGAGATAGTGTAGATGTCTGCCCACTAAAAGAGAAATTGGCAGATGATGCAGTTAATTTGAAACCCTTCTTTAATGTCGCAGATTGACCCGTTAAAGCAAAATTACCAACAGATGCCGTTATATCACGAGCAATGGGTCCAAAATTACCTAAAAAATACCCAAAATAAGAGCTATAGCCAGCAGCCATAAGATAATGCTCCTATTTTAAAGATGGGATTTTCAATAAATTTATTGATTGTTCAGTCAAATTATTGAATCCCGGTAATAGAATCAGCGGTAGGGGTAGTTGTTAAAGTTTTAGTATAATGTGTAGTAGAACCATTAGTTCTTTTTATGGTTAGAGTAGTTCCACTAATAGAATTTTCTAACAATGCTAATATTATGGTACATAAAGTGTGCTCACCAGCAGTTGCTTCTACATTACTAACGTTTCTACTAAGAATTGCGTCAGCAATTTCGGTCCCGGCATCAGAATTCATAGACGCAGCCGTAATTACATTGGCAGCTAATCCATTAACCGTAGTTACATTAGTTGCTGTAGTTACAGTTCCAGCAGTTATATTAGTGGTACTAGCTAATGTAGCAGCGGGGAATGTGGCCCCACCAGAAGATGCAAAATAAGTATCATATACCAAAGCTGGCACAACCATAAATTCATGGAAAACGGGACAATGGTTAGCCGCATCCGTAATTGTTAAAAACATTCTACCCAAACGATTTACGTTCGCTGCTGAAAGCTCAATCTGCATTAATCCGGCATTGTTACCAGTTATATAATTTAAATCATTTGATGTAGCAGATGTGGCACCAGTAATATTGTTAAGAATAACTGTGGGTGCACTACCATCATCAGTATCAGCAGTTAATGTAATTCGTTCATTCGTTATTGTAAGTGCGGTTTCTAAAGTAACTCCATCTCCCTTATCAAAAAATGGACCCACCGTAATAATTACCGCCGTATTTGTTCTTAAAAAACGCATATAAAATTCTCTCTATTTAATTTCATTCTTTTCTCTGTCGATATTGATTCATAAAAACTGGAACAGATGATGAATTAATTGTATATGTTATAAACCAATCACCGATACCTAAATAATTTGAAGAATGAGTTATTCTAAAATATCGATAACTTGCACTCAAACTACCATAAGTAATTGGGATTCCATCGGAATGTCCGGATAGAGTTACGATATTAGTCCAGTCCGTATTATTAGCTGATCCTTGGAGAATAGCGCCATTAGTAAAACTCGGTCCCCACCCACCAAAGTCCGAATCAATTGAGCAAACTGTAACCGACGTTACTGTTCCAGTTGCCCCAAGATCAATCTTAACCCAACCATTATTTCCATCACTAGACCCCCATACACTTGTTTCACCAGTACGTGTGTTGTCACGCAGTCCATCACCAGATGAATCACTGTGCCCTGTGTAGCCACCGTATGTCGCGGAGGTTTCGTAAGTACTAGCCCAAGTTGTCATTTAACACCTTATAAAGACATAACAAATCTAATTGCAACTATAATTACCATTGCCACTACCATAATCCACCCAACCTGCTGAACCCAAGAAGGTATTGAAATTCCGAATTGTTGTAAGGCCACATATAATAGAGCACATACGGCAGCTATAATTACTATAGCTATTGCTACTTGCCCCAAACTTAATGAAGAAAGAACTATAGTTGAAAGAGTAAACATAATAAATCCAATTGTTAAAACATAATAATCTCATATACATATACCCAAAAATCAAAATCAAAGACTCAACAAAGAAAAAGTATAGGACATCTCTGAGTGGGTCGGGCCATTCACTCTAAACTGGGTGACACAAAAGCCGAGTAGACAATCTACGTCTATTAGTGTTAGTTATAGTTAATGTAGCCGATTGCCCATTGAGTACAAAACTTCCATAAGATATCAATAATTTTCTTCCAGATTTTAAATTAACGGTTTGTCCATTTAATAAGAAACTCCCATTAACTAAAGTGATTTTATACCCTTTTCTTAATATTGTAGATTGTCCAGTTAAGGTAAAAGATCCATTATTTAAAACTAATTTTCGCCCAACCTTTAAATTTACTGTTTGCCCAGTTAATATAAATGAGGCCTGTCCAGCAAATATCTTTCCGGGATAAACCAAATTAGCAAACTGACCATTAAGTATAAAACTGCCATTGGATAAAACTAATTTGCGAGCAGTCCTTAATGTGGCGGATTGTCCCGTTAGGGCAAAAGATCCTGCCGATAACGTAAGTTTATATCCATGTCTTAAATTAATAGATTGACCCGTTAATACAAAACTACCAACCGAGGCAGATAATTTATTGGTGGAAATTAAATTCGCAGATTGTCCATTGAGAACAAAATTTCCATTATTTAAAGATAATTTACGGGCAATCCTTAAACTGGCAGATTGGCCCGTTAATGTAAAAGATCCAACTGATACTGTTAATTTTTTCCCGAGTCTTAGATTAGTTGATTGACCCGTTAATATAAAGCTTCCACTAGATTCAACCTGTTTTCTAGCAATTCTTAGGATAGTAGATATACCAGATAGAGCAAAAGATCCTGTGGCTCCAACTATTTTATATCCTTTTCTAAATATTGTAGCCTGACCATTAAGCGAGAATGACCCATTTGAAGCTACTAACTTATATCCTTTTTTAAGTCCCGCAGACTGTCCATTTAAACTAAAACTAGCGTTAGAAGCAATTAATTTAAGTCCACGATGAAACATCGCAGATATACCACCAAGAGAAAAATATCCAGTAGAAGCAATTATAGTAGAATTATCAGAGCCAAAATTGCCTAATAAATAACCAAAATAAGCTTTATAACCAATAGAATAGGGGACTAAATAAGATAGTTTTCTCTTATAAGAAATTCCCCTCTCTCGGGCCAAAAGGTTCATTTCATTTTGACAAAGGGCCCTATTATAGAACCTGATATCATCAATTTGGGCCAATATCTGGTTTGCGTCAGCCCCATATCCTAAATACCAAGTACCGTTAATGTTCTCAATACTAGTAGTATATGGAGTATCAACATAACCATTTGGACCCGAATATGTCCATATTTTATCCTCCGAAGAAGAGACGGACATACCAAAAAAGGCCCATTTATTAAGGAACTCAAAATTTCCTAAATCAGTTCCTCCACTACCCTCTGTACCATTCCATAAAGGATCGGGGCATAAATCATCAATATTAACAACTAAAGATACAACATTAGCTTCGTTCAAATAACATAAAGAATTTCCCGAAGCCGTAGCGGCCACCTTAGCCCAACAAGTAAAAGAAAAATTGTCAGTATTAGGCTGCCCAATCAATTCATAAGTCAGGGCCGGACCTATATTTGGGCAATCTATAGAAGAATATCCACCACTTAAAACCCAAGCATTAGCGGCACTCAAATCTGATAATACAGCAGAATCTCCCCTACCCACAAGATTTGGTAGGTTTTCACCAGTTGGGCCCGTCTGAGAAGGACAGAAAGCTGCGAAACACCCATCCCATAATTTTGGATATCTTAGTTGATTACGGGCCCGAGCTAACTTGTAATTGAACATCCACCACCCCTAAATAGATGGAGTATATGGGCGAAGTTTAAGAGTATTAGCACTACTTATAAAAGATTGACCAGTTCCATCATTTTTAACCAAGGCACGAATAGGCCCCGGAGGGATTAAAATATCCAAGATAATTCTTTGTGCAGTTGTAACGGCCCTAAGAGGAAAAAACCCATCTGGGGTTCTCAGGGGGGTTACAGAAGCAGACCCATCCTCAAAATTTGTCCCATCAATTTCTCTCAATAACCACACTATAACACCCGTATTCGCCGTAGGAGCCGTTCCAAATTCAACTACTAGCTCTAATTCTCCCGATATAAAACCTGCGGAGGTGAGAGTTACGGAGGTAGCGTGAACAGCGGAAGCATTATTGGCTAAACTATTTAATTCGGTAGTTAGTAGGGATTGAGAAGTTCCGCGAGTATTAAGTATATTTGTCATTTATAGAATCGTTTCTTCAATAATTATTTAAATCTCAGATGTGCAAATAAAAAATATCATAAAGGGAAGCACAAATCACATCCTACGGAGGGGTGGATAGCCCGACCCACTCAGAGATGCCCACAACATTAATTAAGTGAATCAATTCTAATAAGTGAATCTCTCTATATGTTAATACTCTCTCCTGTATTTTTTTCTTGTATATAGGTTTTAACCTCCAAGGTTCAGAGATATACAATCCCACTTCACATCTGCTTCAACATATTCAAATCCTACCCTGTCTATAATTCCGGCCCCCGTAGATAACGTAACTGTAGCTAAATCACCCCTAAATCTATAATTAGTATCCCAAACAGGCACCCTACTTCCGGTCCCATCCTGTCTTAATATGAACACCAATATGGCCCCATCCACACTGTTAGTAGGATTACTTATTGTACCATTACCCGCCAACGTAATCTTCTTTTTATTGGAGAGAGCCGCATCCACAGCCATTGTGGCCCCATAAATAATAGTCTCAGGGAAAATATGAACTGATTGTGTATTAGTCCCAGCATAATCCGAATCCGCATTATTCCTTACATCAATCTTCCCACTAGTACTTTTTAAGCGTGGGCCGGACGCACCTATTATGGGCGTTATTAGGGTGGGCGATGTAGCAAATACAGCTACGCCCGTTCCAGTTTCATCACTAAGGGCCGCTAATAGTTGAGCCGACGTGAAAGATCCTAGTATGGTAGCATTTCCCGTAGATGTTATGTGCCCGGTCAAATTAGCGTTCGTGGTTACGGTGGCCGCATTGCCTGTTATATTTGTTTGATCGCCCGTATTAGTCCCGCTGTGGGTCCCGTTCGTAATAGTGGCAGAAGCACTTACAGTCAAAACTGATCCATCTACAATTGTAAGGGTAGATCCAGTAGCGGGCTGCGTTAATGTAACCTTATTTATTGTGGTAGCTGAGGCGACACCCAAAGTAGGAGTTACTAAAGTTGGCGATGTGGCAAACACCAGTGATCCAGAACCAGTTTCATCACTAATAATGCCAGCTAATTGAGCCGATGTAGTAGGAGCAAATTGAGATAAAGGATTGATGACTTTACCAACCATAGCATCATATACTGAAGAAATATCAATTATTGGGTCCGTCGTGCCCGTTACGGTAATTCTATTGGCGGTCCCCGCTACAGATAGAATAGATCCCCCTTCAACTAATTCCCAAACACCATCACCAACCCTCGTTAAAATTCCATCTCCGGTGAGAGCGGCTATAGCTATTAGGTCCGAGTCTAAGCCCTCCCACGAGACACTATCTAAGCCTATATTTTCCCTAAGATGTTTTTTTTGTAGGGCCGTAGTTTGCATAGGGCCCAATAGATTATAGTTTAAATTCGTAGCCATTAATTGGTGGTCCGGATCTATGAAGTCTCATTATTTACAATTAGAATTTTATCATTACTTAAAATTTAAATACAGTAGCTCTGTAAGTACCACTAGCTGGGTCCATAGCAGTAACTAAATTATTGTTACTTGCCCTAACTGTTACTGTGTCAGCGGCACTTACCCAACAATCATATGTTATGTTGTTAGATATAGATCCATTAGGTGGATTAACTATAGCTGAATCACCATCGGCGGAACCAGTTACTGTAATAGTTAAGTCTTCAAATGATCCTGCGGCAATAGAAGCAAAATTTAATATTGCCGTATTAGATATAATTTTCGATATAGCTGTGCCACCACTTCCAATAGTTGGGGTAGTAAGTGCGGGACTTGTTAATGTTTTATTGGTTAAAGTTTGGGCGGTACTAACATCAACAATCGTCACCCCCTCAACGCTAATTAGACCCGAAGATACTCGTGCAATTGTCGTATCAGTTGCATGACCTAGTTGGATTACCCCCGTCGTTTCCATCTGTCCTGTGACCGTCAATGCACCTGTTGCGACTGCACCTGTCGTCGTTATCGGCACCGCCGTACCGGATGCACGTAGACCGACATTGACTAATCCCGTGATGAGATCTGTTGTATTCGCTGGTTGTACGACTGGAGTAGCACCCCAGAAACCCAATTTCTGCGTAGCAATTGTGCATATGCTTCTGCCGGTTCCATCGGCTGGTTTCCAATCATCCCAGATTGCTGAGTCACCTGAGTATACAAGGTATCGTCTTTGACCTGTTTCAATAAGGTTTCCACCATCGAGATACCATTGGTACGATCCAGTTGCCGTTATCAGATTGAAATACGGGGCCGCTCCCGTAGCATTCGCATTGAATTCGACTGCTCCGTTATCTAGCGATAGAATCAAAGGATTGCCCGCTGGCTTAGGCATTGGCATCCATGTTCCACCTGTTGTTCCAGCGACTGTGCAAATCCAACCCATAGGGAGTGTTGCATCTGCTCCAGAATTCCAAATTACGTCGCCACGCTCCCATGTGCCTGTTGTCGGAAAGTCTGTACCATAGGTTATGTTTTGGCCTTTTAGCTGGATCGACTGCCAACTCGCATTGTCCGATTGTCCTACTGTGCCAACGCAGAGCGACATCTTGTCTACGCTGTAGTTTGTGACTCCTCCGATAGTTGTCAGTCCGATGTCTGCACTACCTGCCGATTGTGGTGTGAAAGTCAAAGTGACTAAACACCAGCCGCCACTCAGCCGAATCGGATAAAATTGTGTTTGGTTCGCATCTATACCACATCCAGTGATTCGTGGCGACAGATACCAACTATCCGACGATGTTGTACTACTATTTATTTTCGCCATGAATGAAAGAGTGTGCGGTATCCCTAATTGAACAGCCGCGAAAGCAATGGTTTGGTAAAGCGTGGTATCTGTCGCTGCGGTAACCGCTACCGTCAGCATCTTCCCACCGTAAGGTGAGTCTTCGAAAGTTGGTGTTGTGCCTGTAGCGGACAGGAACCAGTTGTAAATTCCATTCTCAAATGATGGATTTATAAATAAGTTTCCACCGCAGAACGATGTTTCGATGTTCGACTCTAGGAACGTCTCAGCAACGAATGCGTCTTGTGCCCATATTGCTCTATTCGACACATTGTGAATTTTGATGCGACCTTGATCACTGATTGGATGAGAATTAGTTCCATCCCATGAGAGTAGCGTGTGGATAGTCAGAGCACTGAACGCATCTACTTCAACTATATCTGCTAGGTTCAGGACCCCAGACGTGAGTTGGTACATGTCCATTATCACAAGCTGAGTTGTAGTGATCCCTAATTTATACGCAGCATGATACTGAGCACCTGAAACGAAGATAACGCCGCAATCGTTGATTTTAATGGCATAACCATCACTTACGTTTACTTCAACGTGAACATTATCTATTCTAGCACTGCCTACCCCGTCAATTAGGATTGGAGTTTTGTTTACGCTACCATTCCCCTCGATCAGTAGCTCGTTGATCGACAACCCAAGCGTCGGGCCTGCTATAGTTGGATTTGTAAGGCTGTACCCATAAACAGCGAAAATCGGATCGGTAGATGTACCTGTACTTCCCTCTTGTGTGATATCGTTGAGCGAGTTGAAATTCCCAGCGAGAGCAAAGAATCGCTCTATTGCTCCAATACTTAGTATTCGTTCAAACGTGCACGACTGAGCATAGTAGTCGAGGATGAATCCATCTGTCGTATCCAGTTTTATGTCCCTAAAACTCGACAATCCAAGATAAGATCTGTTAGTCGATGTCGCCGTGACAAGATCGCAGAATGCAAATGCCCCCTCGACTTCAATCTCGGAAATATGGACATTGTTGACTTTGCTGCTAGATCCACCAGTCAACGCAAAGCAGATATTTGCACCTACCCACGACGCACCTTTTCTAATCCTCGTACCATCTCCTTTGATCATCACTCCGGACTTGATCACGAGAGGAGCATTAATGTGGTACTCACCAGCATGCAATTTCAACATTCGATTTCCATCAGTGCCCGGACTGTCATTAGTCGCTTGGCAGGCGGTTATGGCAGCCTGCATTCGGGTAGTGCAATCCAATGCTGCTTCGCCTACGTCGGTTCGTTTGATTCCCCAACGAGACGCAATTACTTCAGATCTATCAACAGCCTCAAAATAATCGTCGGCACCCGGCCCAAAGAAGTAAAATCCAGCGTCGTTTGCAATACTGTTAGCAGACCTACCTGCTTTACGATAGATAAGATCCTGTCCACCGCCGTCGCCAATCGCGTAATACCCTAATAGATTGACTAATTTTCCATTTGGTAAATCTACCATTGCAACCATTTCAGCTACTGTTGCCATCTCAAATCGCTCAATCTGTGGAACAACATCCGTTCCTGTCCTAGTTGCTGGCAAGGAAGCCTTGTACGTCGTGCCGTACTCTTGTAGTCCGTAACCGACAGTGACTTGAGCACCGTACAATTGCACGCCCGAAGTAGTATCGCCAGCAAAGGTAGCCGTTCCGTCAGCCGAGCAAATATAAATCCCAACGAAACCTCCACCGCTACCATTAGTTAATTCAGTGATCCAGCAACGGTAATATCCATTGCCGAGATCTTCAATTCCGGAAGCTAGCGGAGCAGCACCAAATACACTACCTACCGTCCCCGCACTGACGTTAAAATACCGACCACTAGCCGCCCCATAGCCATAAATCATTATGTGGTTGTAGCCAGCCGCTTTGGCAATAATCGACGTGGTATGCGGCATGCCTACTGTTGATCCGCTAATCGATCTTTGTACAGGATGGTAAGTATTGGTTGCAGTAGGTATGCACTTGTCCGCAGTTCCATAAGGGGATGACCCGACATTAAGATCAAAGGTTAGTTCACTCCCCGCCCAGTTAGCATGACTAAATGCTTCCGTGTTGTCAGGAACTAAGTTGTATGCTTTAGTCTCGGCTGTAATCGCATTGAATCGGGATACCATGTATTCGTTTGTGTTCGGCAAGAATTCAGCAAACAACGGCTGAACCATGATGCCTGCCGCTGCCGTCATGCTTCGTTCAAGTTCGAATGTTCCGGCTGCTCTTGTAGCCGAGTCAGATACGGTTATGGAAGTCGTTGAAGCGAATGCGGTGATGTATGCAACTTGTCCGGATTGTGCTCCAGTTAGCCATTTGAGTTCTCGTCCGATATCCGTTGCTGCAAAGATAGCTGAACTAGCGGTTACGGTTGTGGTCGATTGGCTAACAGTAATCCCGCTGACTGTTGAAACGTAAATCAGAGTCAATTGCAATGGTGTTGCCGCATTGAACGATACCGGCATTTGGTACGAACCATTTGCACGACTCACGAATGGTGCCGGGCTAGACCATGGTGCACGCCCAAACAGTTCAGGTAGTTCTGGAGTACCCACTTTTACCGCATGAAAAACAGTACCACCGAATGAATTGACATAAGCATCCGGAATGAAAATTGAGCATCCGAAGTACAGCTTGTCAGTCGTAAAGAAGCCATCGACAATGATCTTTGGAAATGAAGACGATACGATTCGACGTGTCTTAGTTCGAATTTCATTTGTCAGCCCACCACGCTTTTCACCTACTGAAATTGCGTCAACAACTCCGCTACTCGCTGTTGCTGCGGATCTCATATTTTCGAGGGCCGTAAAGTGTTGTGCATCAACTGTTCCACGGGTGTAACGATGGGCAATTGTGTGAGGATAATTAGTGATGCCTGACGAATCAGTGCAATTTATCCAACTAAAATCAAATACTGAATTGTGCGATGCGTTTTCGTCATCATAAAGATAAGCCCCAAATGCGTTATGACAATTGTAATAACCAATATTCCTTGTTTTTTCTGAATTTGAACCCCCAAAATTATATGTCATTCTTGTGTCAGCAGTTTTATATTCAGGAAAACTACTTCCAACATCCTCTGTAATTCCAAATGTTAGATCACTCCAGTCAATAGAAACAATACCAGCATCGCAATCAACTAATCTCCATTCATTTACGCCGTCAGCATTCGTGGCTGTTGCCCTCCCATTTGCAACAGCGGTAAATGCACCATCAACATCTACATTTGCAGAATCTGGTGAAATAATAGAAGTAATAATCGCTGTTCTCACCCCAGCATCCGCACCAGTTCTCCAAGTCAATTTTTGACCCACCATTGATTCTGTGAAAAACATCGGTCCCGGCCAAACCGTAAGTGAACCAGTACATGTGGCAACATTAGCTGTCACAGACACATCCGCCCATCTTTGATTCTTTGTTTTCTGCATCAAATATCCAGATACATTACCTTTTATATATCCAGCAGATTTTATGAAAGCATTAGAAATAGAATGCTCCATTGACATACCACGTAAATCGAATGCAAGCAAGTTAGCACTAGAATTTTTGATAACGCATTCCCAAGTAGTTGAAGCAGCATACCATCGGTATCCGTAGAATTGACAACCAGTGAGTGAGTGGAACATGGTATCGCAGTAGGTAGCACGATAGTTTTCAATCATCCATTCTACAGCTTGATTCGATTCGATTCGAATACCATCCTTGCACCAAGCGAAAAATAGATTTTTAACCGTGTGAAAGTCATCATTGCCGAATTGGTAATCTGGACCACCTTCGAGGATACCCGCCGAAAATTCATGGGCAAGGTTGGTGTCCACAAAATGCCCTAATGGGTCACCAATCAAAATGTTTTCAATTGTGATACCACGTTGTGTAGCTGTTCCGGGAACATAAGACACACGAATAGCCGCAAGTAATCTCGTGGATTCACTTACGCTGCGTGGTGCTTTGAATCCAACGTTACTAATTTTCGCAAACTCACATCCAGATAGATGAATAATTGACGCAGTATTACTAACTGTCCCGATCCATTTAAAGCCAGTACCGTTCCAGACTGGACTTCGTCCAACTAGATCTAGACCAACTGCCGATAGTCGTAGTTCAGCGGATACCGCATACCAGCCGGACATTATTACTCTGCATGCCGTAAAATTAGCCCCACCGTAAAATGAACTAAACATCGCATTGAATGCAGGAGCACAGTCAATTGTATCTGCATCTAATGTTACAACACTAGAACTAAGCATCGTCTTAGCTCCCCACCATTCCGGATACACGTCTCCTTGCTTCATGGGATAGATTAAGACTGTGCCGGATGCACTTCGATCAAAGATGGGCTTGGCATCGGCAATGATGGTGTCATTGAACGTAATAACCTGTCCAGATGAAGGTTTTATGGTCGCCCCTATATCAAAAACACACGGTTGGGTCAAAGTTATAGACGTAGAAATCCTATAGGTGCCCTTAGAAAACTTGACAACACCACCAGCAGCCACAGCAGCAGCCAAAGCTAATACTAGAGCAGGCCTATCATTAGTAGTGCCATCACCCACTGCCCCATAAGTATTAATATCGAACTCAAATTGAGAGGCTTTATCGCCGGTAACACTAGGTATATAAGTCATTAGCTATCTTCCTCATAATACTTTTAAAAAGTATTGCAAAATGTTTTCCGCACTTTTGAAAAAGCGATCTTTGTATCGCTTTTTCAATCTTTTTTATTGTTGTATATTGCTTATTTATATTTATAAATTAGGCAATTATCCAGTTCGCACCATCAGACACTAATGAATAATTATCCCATTGATTCAGAGTAATGGCCCCACTAGCATTACCACTAATAGTTTGTGAAGAGGTGGTAGCTAAAGTAATAACCCCGGTGCCCGAATTAACTACTACGTGAATTCGGCCCTCACAACCTACAGCAGTTTCAAGAGTTATGGTGAAAGTGTTAGAAGTACAATTAATGTGATAGTCAGAAATAGTAGTTGTATAATTAGCAGTTTTAGCAG
>ERZ1292625.1721-Hain-H41-01um-R1-1721-length-23774-cov-10_pt1 | contig 23774 bp, 26 predicted proteins | sample MGYA00564400_ERZ1292625 | MGnify/ENA primary metagenome ERZ1292625 (study PRJEB36523, sample SAMEA6512639) | groundwater metagenome | collected 2019-01-08 | study: AquaDiva: Metagenomics assemblies of 32 groundwater samples | reverse complement strand
CACAATCAAGCATGTAAACTGGTCAGCAGTTGCTAACTTTAGATTTATTCTGGAGCCGAGAGGCGGGATCGAACCGCCGACCTCATCCTTCGCTTACACCTTCTCTTTATGTATACAGAAGGGCTAGACTGTATATCCTCCGACATAACGTCGGAGCCCTTGTCAGTCGTTCGGGCCTCAATTTTAATTGATGCCACGGTCTTAACTCCTCGAAGTCTTTAACCGTTATTCGGGATTCAAATGTGCATTACTGCACATAGGGGCAAGGAAAGCTTCCTACCATGGATGTGCTCTACCAACTGAGCTATCTCGGCTTTATTCTTTTTTAAGAGAACAAGAAAAATACTATAGCAATTTTAGCTTCTTTTGCAAAAAATATTTCTTATCACTTTATCCCTTCTTCTTTGCGGAAATGCTTGTAGAGAGAACCTGTAAAAATTAAAATAACAAATCCGACAAAAAGAATTAAGAAGGGTCTTTCATTAAGAAACGGGATTTCATCTATAAGACGTTCAAAGCCATACAAAACAGATACAAACCCGAAAGTGGCAAGTAGTGAGAAAAGGAGAGGATAACGAGACAACACTCCCTTGCTTTGAAGCTCCATATAATCGTTTACTTTTTGAGTCAGTTTTTCTACTTTCTTTATTGGGTCATTATCAATCATATTTATTTTGTTTGTGCGGACTAGCCTGCCCCGTAGTGAGCTTCGCTCTACTACTTGGGGTGGACGATGTTACCTGCCCGCCATCAGCTTGAGCCTCAGGCGAAAGCAGGCGGGGAACTGAAATTAGTAAAGCGGGACACGTTTATATTCCATCATTAACCAATTAGGGGTTTCTGAAGATTTGGGTTATCAGGATTAATATCTTCCAGTTTAGTAACAGGTATAAGGTCTGCTACCGACTCCTGCCTTTTCCAATTCTGGAGAATATCCCAAACTACTCGTTCGCTAATATAATCAAGCACAACTGAGCCGTTCTCCACCTGATGCTGATATTCAGGGTACAAAACATTTTGCGAGTCTTTAATAAACCTCTCTGCAAAGTCCTCAGTTCCATTATAAACATCTATCACCCATTCCGAATTTAGAGTACGAGTATTAACCTCCTTCTCCATTTCTATATTCATGGTTCTAAATAGCGGATGAACATATACCGAGTCAGAGGGAATTGAAAATTCCACAACTAGCAAACCTGCTTTATTTGTGCCTCTTTCTTCGGCTGGATTAGATGGCGGTTGATAAGGAGCACCCACTGAAAGCGAGCTGAGTCCTGTAACCCCAAGATAACTCCCAGCCCCATAAGGAGATATGTGCAACTTGAATAACGAAATTCGGGGTAATTTATACTGAACAAAATGCTGGTAGTTTACTAGAGTGAAATTAGCACATAGTTCGGCAAACTCATCTTTAAGAGTATCGTATAGTTTCTCTTCTTCAAGAAATCTTTTTAATGATAATTGGATTTCATTTATTTTTCTCTGAAAAGACTCAGCTATGGCTGGATTGGTCAAAGGATTTTCATCTGTAGAATTAAGAATTGATTCTAATTCCCCATAACTGACCATGCGAAAATATCTAACAGGTCTGCTCTTACTATCTATATCTGCAGTTTCTAACCTTTCTTTTTTTCTTCTTTCTGGGAATAATTGAGAAGATATTGCAATTTTTTCTTCAAGTGGAGTATCTGAAGCAACTAACTTTGCTACCAAAACTTCTCTACTTTCTCTCAGTGTAGGTGTCTTCTCTTGCATATCAAAATTATACCAGTTCTCCGTCCCTAATTCTGTAGTGGATTTGATGGCTTAAACACTACTTCAAAACTATGCGCGACCGACCGGATTTGAACCGGCAACCTCTCGCGTGCACTTCCCCATTATTTTCATAATGGCATGGACTATATCTTCACCATAAGATTTCTACATTTGCCAGTTTAAAACCGACACAAGTGTTCCCTTAGGTGTCCCGGTATCTAGTCTCTACGGCGCCCCCACACTATGTTTTTTTATGTATGAGGTTCCCACGGTATTCGCATATTCAACAATAAATAGTTGAACTTAGCCTCCACCGTTATCCCGGAAAGTTTCAATTCCACTTTCGAAGGAAAAGCTGCACGTCTACAGGCGAGTGCTCTAACCAGTTGAGCTACGGTCGCAATCGCTTATACCTCTCAAAGACTCTCTTTTTACGCTCTAACAAAAGCCGTTCTGAAGTACAAGTATAGCGATTATACATAAAATCATACAGTTTTAAAGACCCATAAACACTATAGGTGAGTCGATAATAATCCCCCATTCCTTTTCTTAAAACTCCTTTACTAATTCCAAACTGCTCACTTTTTTTTCTAAGAGCATACAAAAAATCAAGTGAGCAAGATGTAAAAACACATCTAATAACTAATAACTTAGTGGCTCTTTCTTTATGAACCTGCCCCACCCAAACATTACCATCCCCATCAAAATATCCTCTGAGAAAATCAGAAAAAAATTTATTTGGGACATTCGGCACCACCAGATTTTTAGTTTTGTTTTCAGTGAACCCAAGATTTCGTAAGTCATCACACATTTCCATACTCCCAATTTGCAGACGGTATGTTGCTTTATTGTTACCATGTCTATCACGCTTACTGATCTTATGTTCTGCTTCAATTGTTTTTTTAATACTTTGGATTAAATTTTTATCCGTTATTTCAATACACCAAAAATGTGCCCCTCTTTTATTTAAAGTTATATATCCATCCGCCGCAAAAAAACCAAGAACATAGGCCATGTTGTGAGTCCATTTTTTAAAAAACTTTTTATTAACTTTTTTATATATTGGCACACAATTATTATATCTCGTGACAGGAGATTATACTAACCATTTATACACTAAACAAAAAACTTTGTTTTTACAAAACCTAATCGAGTGCCGGTGAAAGGGATCGAACCTTTTTTTGAGGCTTATGAGTCCTCCGTTCTACCATTGAACTACACCGGCGCTAATAAACTTACAATTAACAACTAACAAAGGAAAAGTAACATAAAAAATATTTTTACTCAATTGCTCTTCAAATTGCTAAAACTGAAATTTCTGATAATATAATCAACCACAATATCGCGGGGTAGAGTAATAGTAATTCGCGAGGCTCATAACCTTGAGATGGCCGTGCAAGTCGGCCCCCCGCAACTAGATTACAACCACCCGCCAAAAGCAAAGCTTTTGGCGGGTGGTTGCTTTAAAAAATTAAATGTATTGAAACTCATTGAAAACATCTTCATAAAGTTTCAACACGTGACGCATCTCTCTTTCGGATAATTCAAAATTAGAGCCCTCGTGAGCTATTGAGTTTCTAATGCGATGCGCTTCCCAGGCCTTATCAATTGTTTGAAAATCACTTCTATCAACTTTCTTCAAACGCTCTCCGAGAGTGTCTCCTAAATCATCAAATTGATCATAAACCAATTTATCAAGCATAATATCTGCTTCAAGTATTGCTAAACGCCATTCGTTTGCGCTTTCTGAAGTCGCGTGCGCCTGAACCTGCTGCCATTTATGGAAGCCGGGAGATTCATTTTGCAAACTTCCTTCCGCTTTGTGGTGAAAATTATGCAAAGCTTTTTGTAACTCTCTGTTCTCTATAGTTCTTATTTGATATAGGCGAAACAAACAGTAACCAATACCCACTATTAAAATCATGGAAACAAAACTTGAAGCAAAAGAAAATGTCTCATAGAAATTCAAAAACTTAATAATGACATCTTCTTTATTGGCCTTTTCACTACCATCAACAAAAATAGTATAAAGACCCCAAAGTATAGAATCCCAAGGAATTATAGGAACAGAATAATAAGAGCCATCCATCCCATTAGAAATAAAATACAGAGAAAAGTCCGTATTTTATCTTATTATTTTTATTTATAAGTTCGACCATATTTTTTCTAAAGACAGGTATTAATAATTTCTAACGGGGCAAGTATCTATACATTCTCCTCTCCAAGGAACTTTTTGCCAAGTTCAAAAAGTGCAAACTCAGAAAGTGTCGGCCCGGTAAACTGAATTCCCAAAGGTAATTTCTTATCATCTACTTTGGAAAAACCAGATGGTAGAGATAATGCGGGAAGTCCTGTAATATTTGCCGGGGTGGTGAAAATATCTGCCAAATACATAGTCACGGGGTCATTTATTTTTTCACCAATTTTAAAAGCAGGGGTTGGAGCGGTAGGGGTAGCAATGAAATCGACTTCTTCGAACACTTTTGCAAAATCTTTTTTTATTTCTTCGCGCACCAATATGGCTTTTTCATAATAGGCATCGTAATATCCGGCCGAAAGAACATAGGTGCCAAGTAAAATTCTTCTCTTCACTTCATCACCAAAGAGGGCCCGGGTATTGGTATAATCTTCCATCAAGTCATTCCCTTCCATTCTTTTACCATAACGCACTCCATCATAACGAGAGAGATTGGTGGAACTTTCTGCTCCCATAATTATGTAATAGACAGGCAGAGAATATTTTATCATTGGCAATTCAACTTCCTTTACTTCATAGCCCAAACTTTCAAGTTTTTTTAATGATAATTTAAAATTTTCCAAAACATCTTTATCTATACCTTCATTTAAGAAATGCCAGGGGACGCCAATTTTATTATTTTTAGTTTTTGATTCTTTTATTTCAATTGTTGTACTGTCAAGTTCGTCACGTCCAGAAATTATTTTATAAATCAATTCCGCGTCCCCCACCGTTTTAGTCATTGGTCCTATTTGGTCCAAGGAAGAGCCCATGGCAATAATCCCATAGCGCGAAATGGCTCCATAGGTTGGCTTCAAGCCAACTATTCCGCAAAAACTTGCTGGTTGTCTTACAGAACCCCCTGTATCTGTCCCCAAGGCAGCCAGAGTCATATTTGAAGCCAAAGCAGAGGCGCTACCGCCGGAAGAACCACCTGGAACGCGGCTTTCATCAAAGGGATTTTTAGTCACTCCAAAACCAGAATTTTCGGTGGAGCCCCCCATGGCAAATTCATCCATATTAGTGCGACCTAAAAAAATAGCTCCTCCATCTTTCAATCTTTTTATAGCGGTTGCATCGTAAGTTGCCCTATACCCCTCCAAGATGCGCGACGCGGCAGAAACTTTTTTACCTTTTATCAAAATATTATCTTTAATCGCTAAAGGTATACCCAAAAGCGCGCCGTCATTACCCATATCACGAGAGGTGTCAGCCGCTTTAGCGGAATCAAGACAATCATCAAACACTTCTAAATAAGCATTCAGCGATTCGTTTCTGTTTTTAATTTCATTTATACAAGCATTTACAATATCGACAGAAGAAATTTCTTTTTTCTCCAAAAGTTTTTTGGCTTCAATTACATACAATTCATTGAGTTTTTTGGACATATTTTTAAAGAATTTTTTTCACAACGATATAATCTCCTTTCAATTTTGGTGATTCCTTCAAAATATCATTTGCAACAATATTGTAATTATTAGAAATGACATCTTCTCGCATTATATTTTTGAGTTCTGATTTTTCTTTTGAAACGCCCCTATCTGATATTTCTACTTCTGATAATTGCCCAACGTAAGAAAGAATGCCCTCCATGTCTTTGGCGAGTTTCTCTTCTTCTTTCTCACTAATAGTAATGCGTGAGAGAGAGCTTAGCTTTTTAATATCATCTTTAGAAATCACTTTGTTATTGTAACATTTTTAAAAATTCATCTTCTTTGACAATTTTGACATTGAATCTAACGGCTTCATCGTATTTGGAGCCAGGATTATCACCCACTATGACAAAATCTGTTTTTGAGGAAACGGAATTTGATATTTCTCCACCCCGGCGTCGAATTAATTCTTTAGCTTCATCACGCGCAATTTTCGAAAGAGTGCCTGTCAAAACTACTGTTTTCCCAGAAAAAATCCCGTTTTGTGACACTTTTTTCCCTGATTCTTTTTTCACCACAATCACTTTTAACAATTTATCTAATTGTCTTTTATTTTCAGAATTTTTAAACCAATTCACTATTGATTTGGCTACGATTTTCCCCACCCCATAAATTTTCATTATTTCTTCTCCATTACTTTTCCCTAAATTTTCAATGGTTCTAAAATGAGAAGCTAAATCATAGGCCGTCTCTTCCCCAACATGGGGAATTGATAAACCGATAATTAAACGCGCCAATTCAACAACTTTTCCCTTTTCAATTGACTCGATTAAATTATCGGCTGACTTTTTGGCAAAGCGGGGTAAAGTTAATAAATCACCTTTTTTCAAAGTAAAGATATCATCAAAACTCGTTATCATTTCATTCTCTAAAAGCAAATCTATTATTTTGGGGCCCAATCCATCAATATCAAAAGAGTGTTTACCGGCAAAGTGATAAAGTTTTCTTTTCCATTGGGCAAAAGAATTTTTCTCTACACAACGCCACGCCGCTTGTCCAGAAATCCTTTCGATTGAACCGTCTCCTCCGCAGGCGGGAATCTTTTTAGGCCAATTAAAAATTTTCTCCTTGCCAGTTCTCATTTCCGCCAAAACTTTCACCACGTCTGGTATAACATCACCCGCCTTTTGCAAAATAACAGTGTCCCCTATTCTTATATCCAACCTTTTTATTTCATCTTCATTGTGAAGAGTGGCGCGCGAAACAACTGAACCATAGACCAAAACTGGTTTTAAATGGGCAACTGGCGTAACAACACCGGTACGGCCTACTTGAAAAACAATATCTTCAACTATTGTGGTTACTTGTTCGGCGGGAAATTTAAAAGCAATGGCAAAACGGGGGGCTTTGCCGGTGTAACCAAGAATTTCTTGCAATTCTCTCTCATTTACTTTAACCACCACTCCATCAATTTGATAATCTTCTAAATCGGCGCGTCTTTTTCCTGCCTGCCGCGACGCTTTGCTTTGCGGCGCAGGCAGGTGCCACATTTCCCAATAAGAAATGACGTCTTCTATTGTCTTGGCATGACTAAAATATTTATTAACTTTAAACCCCAAATCTCCAAGTAATTTTAACTCTTCGTATTGAGAATCGGGAATTTGTGAACTTTGTGCAATATCATAAACAAAGGCATCTAATTTTCGCGTTGCTGTTATTTTTGCATCTAATTGTCTAATTGAACCAGCGGCAACATTTCTTGGATTAGCAAATTCTTCTTCGTCATGTTTTTTCCTTTCTTTATTTAGTTTCTCTAAAACACTTTTCTTCATAAAAACTTCGCCCTCAACAACAATGTTTACTGGTTTTTTTAAAGTAAGCGGAACTGATTCTATTGTCTTGACGTTATGGGTCACATCTTCACCAACACTACCGTCCCCCCTGGTTGCGGCGACAATCAATTTACCCCCCCTATAAGTGAAAACTATTTTCAAACCATCAATTTTAAGTTCCATTGTGTAAGTTGGATTTTTATCTATTCCTTCGGCTTTCAAAAATCTTTTGACCCTAGCGTCAAATTCTCTTAAATCATCCGTAGAAAAAGCGTCATTAAATGACCATTGTTTTACCTCATGTCTAACTTTTTTCAAATCTTTTAATGGTTCTCCTGCCACCCTTTGGGTTGGTGAGTCGGGTGTTATAAGAGAAGGGTTCTTCTCTTCAAGGTCGAAAAGTTCTTTTTTAAGCGAATCCAAAGCATCCTCTGTTATGGAAAGTTTGTCTAAAACATGATGCTCATAACGATAACGATTTATAACCTCGCGCAACTTAGCGATACGATTCTTAAGCTCGTTCGTAATCTTCTGATCAGACATCCCATTAGAAATAAAACGTGCTCAAATATGCACGTTTTATCAATTTTAGTGATTTTAATTCGACCATGATTTTAGCGTTTAAATGCCATATTAACCTGAGCACGTTTTCTAACGGGACAGGTTCCTCCTATATTACCCAAGAAAGCTGACAGCTGGAAGCTACAAGCTATAAACTATTGCAGGGTGGCCTTGATGGCGCGTTCTACTCTTCTGTCACTATTACTACAGGTGTTATAACCATGAGAAGTTATTTCCGTTATGGTTGGAGGTTGAGCCGCACCGGGCAACCTAGTAACAACAACCTCTGCGCACAAACCAGAAGCTGGAACATCAAGTTTAAAATAAGTTTGATGAATAAAACCGCCCTGCACATCACCCTGTCTAAAATCCAAAACAGGGCCACCGCCACAATCAATCATGGGCAAAGAACCCGCGTTTATAAGATATCTGTTACTGCCAACTTCATCTCCACTCGATTCATTGTAAACGCTAAAAGCGCTGCCACTGCCATCGTGTCCATTGGGGTTATAGTGATAGTTCCAATAAAGGGCGCATTCTAGACCAGTGTCAGCCGCATAAAAAGCAAATTGGCTATCTTTGCCCGTTGAAGAAAGAATTATTTCAATCAGAGCAATTCTATGAATTGTCGCTCCTATTGCCAAAAACAAACTCCCAACCATTATGGCCATCAAAAGCGCGAATCCTGTGTTTTTTTTACTTTTATTAGTCATTCTAACAAATTCTAATAACCCCAATTAAATAATCTTTCCCTGAGAGTGAAGCTTCTATCCAAATAAACAGTTCTCCAACTCACCTTCACGGAAACTTCTGCTTCGCGACCAGGTACAATTTCTGTAATAGTGACAGATCGTTCAAAGAGGGTTATCGGAGAAAATCCGCCAAAACCATAGCGTTTAAGACTATTGTTGGCACTTCCAGAAATAGTAATGAGTGAAAACGGCTGACAACTATCAGCATCGGGACAAATTATATATGAATTGGTATTGTCTGGGTCATTTAAAGCGTCGAAAGTGCAAACTTCTGATGGATCTATATTCGCAACCTCGTTAGTCATACACTTTTCCAAACCAACAAGCCAATTGGGACCGGTGCTACTTGGATTTAGTTTCAAAATATTCACATCTCTTTTGTTTCTAATAAACTCCATGCCTTCTTGGGCCAAGTAAGAAGCGGTTATTTGATCCTTACCGACATTTGCATTAAAAACACTTCGGGAAGTCAAAGAAAGTGGTTCTACAACCGCAACAAGCAAAATAGATATGGCTATTAACGCTTCAACTAAAGTAAACCCCGCACTGAAAAATGGCATGGTGGCTTTTGTTTTTTCACACATATTTCTTGGAAACAAAAATTCTCTCTTAAACCAAGAAATAGATTTACGGTAAGCAGCCACACAAAAAACAATGCCATTTTCTAGTGACTGGGTAAATCCTCGCTCACCAAGTCGGCTCGAGGCGGGTTGGAGGGTAGACCTACATATTTTTTGTGAAATATTTTTCTCCATATTTAAATATCAAGTTTTCTCTGCGAAGCTAATGTCTGCAAATTAAAATCAACTCTCCTTGGATTATTTCCAGAGGCCTGACTAACAAAGGCGTATCCTTTAATAATTATTCTGACTAGAGGTTGCGCCCCTCCAAAAATTTGGGCTCCCGTTACAAAAAACTTCATATCTTCTATAACTATTTCTGGAGCTGTGATACGAGCGATTAAGTGCGCGCCTTCAATGGTTTTCTTGGTGTAAATTGCGTTATTTTCTATCCAATAGCTCCATTGGTCAACGTCGGATGAGGTATTTCCTTTTTCTGATTCAAATATAATTTGAGGGCCGCCATTATTGATATCGGCGCAGTCTTGAGTAACGACAGTATCCCAAGAACCAGTCCAAGTATCCAGGAGGGTGTTGCATCTATAAGCGCTTCCGGTTCTAATACTGCGCGCCATGTTTTCAAGAGCAAAATTAATATTATTAATGGCTGATTGTTGGGCTTGAGCTTTTTTATTTAAATCTACAATGGAAAGCAGAGCGCCTGAAGCTATTAATAAAACAATGGAAAACAAACCGAAAGCCATAACAAGCTCAATTAGGGTAAACCCACTTGACCTGCAGTTGGCAAGTTTGTTTGTGAAACTATTATTTTGCAAATTTTTCTTCATATAATTCCGCTTGTGGCATCACAAGCTGTTTGCGACTTAACCGATATTTGCCCAGCCAATGTAACTAGCACACACCTCTTGTCTGTTTCACTGCTAATGTTTTTCAAAACTATTTTTATAGCATCGGCCGTTATTTTATTTTGGGCTGAGTCGCGAAATTCTGGTTCGGGATTCGGTCTTAAAAAAGAAATCGAGGTCTTTCTTAACGAATCAAGGGAATTTGCCACAGCGCAAGTCCAAGTAGTACCAGAAAGGGTGCAAATATCGAAAACTTGATTCCTATTGTTTATGCCTATAATATTTATGGCTTCCCCCTCTTGATAGCTGTATTTGTTACCACCAGCTGTGTTTGTGTCAACAAATAAAATAAACCTTTGGGAATCATCTAAATCAAAATAAATACCATAACCAACTTGCGTACTACCACCTATTTGCGCAATTTTAGAACTTAGACCAAAAACTTGAGCCTGCCTTGCTGTCAGCGCTATTTCATAACCCAAGTTAGTAAGTAAAATAGTTGAATTAAATTTACTATTTTCATAAAGAACAACCGAGCTTACCAAAGTCATAACTGAAACAGTGACCATGAGCTCTACTAGAGTAAACCCCGCACTGAAAAATGGCATGGTGGCTTTTGTTTTTTCACACATATTTCTTGGAAACAAAAATTCTCTCTTAAACCAAGAAATAGATTTACGGTAAGCAGCCACACAAAAAACAATGCCATTTTCTAGTAGCTGGGTAAACCCGCCTAAAATTTTCGATTTTGTGTTTTTTGTCATTTATTTTAAATTCCAAGGAGTAAATGCAGGGAGAATAAATCTATTGGGTAAAGGAAAACTAAAATCGTGGAAATTATTAAGAATGGCGCAAATGGAATCTCACTTTTCATTGTAATAGGAGTCCTGCCTTGCCACAAGGAAAAACCATGCGTAATTTTCTGAAAAGATAGATAGAGAATGGCCCACAAAGCGCCAATCCAAAAAGCAATTACTACGGCAGAAATACCTTCCGCCAAATTAAGCAAAAAACCTATTCCTACAACCAATTTGCCGTCGCCAAGCCCAATCCAACGACCTTCGGAATATTTCCAAAGTCCATAGAAGGGCAAGAATAAAATTGGTCCTGCTCCCAAGTTTATTATTCTGAAAATCAAACTTAATTGTTCCGTATCAAAAAATCTATACAGTCCAACCAGAAATGAAAGTGTTATAAAAATAAATACAAAAGTATCGGGAATTATTTTGTGCCGTAAATCATAAACTGTAATTGAAAGTAAAATACAACCGATAAGAATATATGCCATTAAAAGAAGGAAGTTTTGTATAAATCCAATTGAATAAAGATAAGTTAAAGAAGCAAAGATTAGTCCTGTGATTAGTTCAACTAGAAAATACTGATACGAAATTTTACTGTGACAAGCGCGGCACTTGCCTTTTAAAAAAAGAAAGCTGAAAACTGGCATGAGTTCATGCCATTTTAAGGTGGCGCTACAGGAAAAACACTTTGACCTACCTGTAGAGATGGGTAAACCGGTGCCAAAACGCAAAATTACGACGTTTAAGAAACTGCCAACAAATAGTCCCAGAGCAAAAGAAAAAAACAAAATTAATGTAAATTCCCCAATCATTATTGATAATGATATATCACAAATAGGGTGTGGGCCCTCAAAGGAGGTCTAACAAAAAATCCCTAAAATGTGGGGATTTGTTGTTTTTTTATATGTAAAAACAAAACTAATATGAGGTTGTTGGGAGTCCACAAGTAGCATCCGTTCCTGTTGTAATAGAAAAAGAGGGAGTGGCGGTTGACTGACCTGTTGAGTCAACACATTGATAATTTATTACTGGGCTTGTTTTTAAAGGGACTTCTATTGCCCAGCCATTTACTCCGGAATGACAAGCTGCGGTGGGGGGAGTAACAAGAGTATTTGCTGTTCCATTCGATACAGTAACAGAAGCTGCTCCAGCGGCTTGTTTTGCAGCGGCAATAGCGTTTAAAACGGTCGTATTTGTGCAAACAGTAGCGTAACTATTCGTATCATCATAAATAATTTCCGCTTGGGCACGCATGTTGGCTAAGTTTGACTTAATAGCGGCGTTCGCGCCTTTATCACGAGCGGTGTTAAGCGAAGCTAATACAACTGATGAGAGGATTCCGATGATAGCGATGACCACCAAGAGCTCTATGAGAGTGAATCCTCTTGTTGGTAAAATCATGAAGAAATCATAACAGATTAATTATATTAACAACAACAGAATTACCCGCAGACATAATCATCGCCTTGCAAATAATTTAAGGTCGTTATAGATTGACCTGTATTGTCAACGCAATGAACAGCTCCTGATGGATTTTTAACAGGCACTTCAATTGCCCATTCCACGACGTTTTCATGGCAAGTGGCTGTAGTAGCATTCCCCGCCGTGCCATTAAAAGTGTTGGTCAATGAACTTACCCCAACTGCTTGTTTAGCCGCATTTATAGCATTAACAATATTTGCATTAATGCAAAGATTGTCATAACTACCCGTGCTGTCATAAAATATTGCCGCTTGAGAACGTATGCCGGACAAATTTTCTTTAACAGCTGCGTCAGATGCTTTACTGCGAGCTTGATTGAGAGAGGCCAAAACAATGGTAGAGAGTATGCCAATAATAGCAATAACCACCAACAGTTCAATCAATGTAAACCCTTTGTTTTTTTTTATCATACGGGTTTTAGAGAAGAATCAAAACGCAAAACAATGCTTACTGACAAACGGCAGAAACAGGTCTTGCCGCTAAGATAACGGCTTTACTAGTATCATCAACACACCAAAATTGAGCAGGATCTGTTTTTAAAGGAACCGCTATGGCATATTCAATGGCAGTTATTTGACAAGTAGCATCTCCCCCACTTCTCAAAACAGCATCAGCAATAGCCAGATTTATACTGGGTTGTTCCAATATTGTTCCGGCAGTAGCTAATCCGTTGCAAGTGTCTGTTGCTATATTTGTTCCTGTGTTGTTGTAAGTATTGCCCATGTCATCATATTTAGCCGCCGCAGAAGCGCGCAAACCTTCTAGGTTTGATTTTATGTTTGCATCAGCCCCTTTATCACGAGCGGTGTTAAGCGATGCCAAAACTATTGAGGAAAGTATTCCTATTATAGCTATAACTACTAGTAATTCTATCAGTGTGAATCCTTTTTTCATATAAAATAAAAGATTTTATTTACTATTTTAATATAGATAATATAGCACTTTAAAAACAAAAAATCCCCAAACCTATGGGGATTTCTTGTCCTTTAAAATCTGGAGACAAAAACTATCCGCAAAGAACATCCCCCGCTGTAATAAGGGAGAAATCCGTAGTAGTTGTAGATTGTCCAGTATTATCAACGCATTGGAAAGGAGTGCCAGTTCCTTTCAAGGGAACTTCAATTGCCCAAGCTGTTGTACCGTCGTGGCAAGTAGCCCGACCACCAGCACCGGAAGCTGTGTTATCAAGCGTGGGTAAAGTAACTCCAGCAGCTTGTTTGGCAGCAGCCACAGCATTAAGAACAACTGCGGTGCCACAAAGTCCTGTGTATGTGTTAGCCCCAACACCGTCGTAGTGAATCTCTGCTTGTGCGCGTATATTAGCTAAGTTTGACTTAATAGCGGCGTTTGCTCCTTTATCACGAGCCGTGTTAAGAGAAGCCAATACAACTGATGAGAGAATTCCGATGATGGCGATAACCACCAAAAGTTCAATCAATGTAAAACCTTTTTGTTTATTCATATTTTACTTAAAATTATTAATATTTATTCTTTTTCCTATCATGTCGTCTTTAGACTTTTGTGTATCGACCCCGCAACCCCATTATAGCGGGGTGCCTTCATTAACAACATGTGTAGTAATTATATATCAAAAGCCATATTTAAAGAAAACAGTTGTGGATTACTCTTAAATATATAATCGGGCTAGAAAATACCTGAAAATTGAATTTATTTCGAATTTCTTACTGTATGTTACCCGTAATATTGTAAATTGGTATCAAAACAGCGGCTAGAAGGGTTCCAACTCCAAGACCAAGTAGGACTATCATGGCTGGTTCAATTAAATCGACCAAGGTGTCAACGGCAGTAGACACTTCTCTTTCGTAGAATTTAGCCAGAGTTTTCAAAATAGAATCCAATTCACCGGACTCTTCTCCAACCTTGACCATTTGCACAACTACCCCCGGAATTTCTTGACTCCTTGGCAGAGAATCCGATAAGGAAGACCCCGCCCTAACACGAGAAGCCGCTTCCTTTAAAATATCTTGATAAATCCTATTGTCCACGACATCTGACGTTATTTCCATTGCCCTAACTATAGGAATACCGCTTGCGAGCATTGTAGAGAGATTGTCTGTGATACGAGCAAGATACAATTTTCTATACAAGTCGCCTATATAAGGAATGGATAATTTAAAAAATGAAAGTGATAAACTACCTTTAGAAGTATTGGCAAAGCGATAAAAAACAAATCCTCCCAAAACAAGCAGGGCGGCAAGAAAAATGCCGTAATCTATAAGAAAGCTACTTAAACCTATAACAATCTTCGTGTAAATTGGTATTTCTTGGCCAGATTCAACTAAAATCTGACTTATTTTTGGAATAACTAAGGTGAGCATTAAAATCATAACGGACAAAAACGTGAAAATAACAAAGGCGGGGTAAATTAAAGCGTTTTTGGCTTTACTGGTAAGTTCATAATTTCTATCCAAATAATCAGCCAAGTATTGAAAAACCTCATTCATTTTGCCAGACTCTTCACCCGACTTAATCATATTGGTATAAAACGGGGTAAAAACATCTGGGTGCTTTGAAAGCGCTTTAGAAATCGGGCTTCCCGCTTGTATGTCATCCGTAATTTCGGCTAATCTTTTGCCTAAAGCTGGATTTGCGGCTTCGCTTGAAAGCATACGAAAAGTGCGAAGGGCTGAAACCTGCGCATCGAACAAAGTGGCAATTTGCCTTGAGAGAATAACCACGTCTTTGTTTGAAATATGCTCAAACAAAGCAAAGTCGGTATCAAAAAGCTTTTTACCGCCAACTTCGCGAATTGAAGAAACAACCAAACTTCTTCTTTGCAAAGAAGAGATGGCGACATCAACATTAAGGGCATCAATTGAACCTTCATTTTCTCGCCCATTACTGTCAACTGCTTTGTAATTAAATAACATGGTTGATTTTATTAACGAGTCGGCGAGTTTTTAAAATCACCACCCCGCCCCACTTTCAGGGATATTAAATTACTACTTATTCGATTTTGATAATTTTGATTAGTCATATTTATACAATTTGTTGTTTCTGTAAAAGTGGGGCGGGGTTGTGAAAATTATAGTCATTACATTCCTTAATTTTCTACAATAATCTATCCAAAATACGAGGATTTAAGGAGTGCATATAGGCGTTTTCTGCTGTAATCTCACCCCTTCTAACCAAATCCGAAAGCGAACGATTTAAGTCTATCATTCCCTGGTCCATTCCTGTCTCAATTACAGTGTTAATCTCGTGGCTTCGGCGTTCTCTTATCAAATTAGCCACGGCGTTGTTATTTATCAAAAGTTCATAAGCTGGGATCAAACCGCCAGAAATTCTAGAAATGAGACGCTGTGAAAAAATGCCAGTCAAACTAGAAGATAGTTGCAGACGAATTTGGTCTTGCTGTTCTGCGGGAAAGGAATCAATTACGCGGTCAATTGTTTGCGCCGCATTGTTGGTGTGAAGGGTGGAGAAAATCAAATGGCCGGTTTCGGCAGCGGTGACAGCTGTCCCTATGGTCTCCGACCCGCGCATTTCACCAATCATAGCAACGTCAATATCTTGGCGAAACATAGAGTGTAAAGCGGTCCCAAAGTCATCCGTGTCCACACGAACCTCCCTTTGATCAATTATGCATTTTTTCGGTTCATAAATATATTCAATTGGGTCTTCTATGGTCAAAATGTGGTCTGCTCTTTCATTATTAATAAGTTCAATCAAAGAGGCTAAAGTGGTGGTCTTACCTTGCCCAACGGGACCCACCACTAAGAAAAATCCTTGTTTTTTTCTGGCAAAAGTTTCCAGAACCGGGGGTAAATTCAATTCCTCAATGGAGCGGATTCTTTGTGGAATAAGACGCAGAGCAATACTAATTGAACCGCGCTGGAAAAAAGCGTTGCCACGAAAACGAGTTCTGTCCTGATGCTGATAAGCAAAATCACACTCTTTGTTTTGCAGAAACTTCTCCCTCACTTCTTTGCTAACCATAATGCCAAAAAAGCCAAGCGTGTCTTCTTTTGTAAGTAAACTTTTTTTGACGAGGGGCACTAGAAAACCGGCAACTCTGATTGTTGGGTATCTTCCTTCGGTTAAATGCAAATCAGAGGCGTTTTCATTGGCAACAATTTTTACCAAGTCATCCAATTCTCTTCCATAATCCATATTTGCCATAATTTACCCCGTTAGATAATTATTAATTTAGAAAACTTAATAAACAAAGTTGTCTTCCTTTGACTTTGTAGAATGTAGGTGTTTTTCATAATATCTAACAGGGTAAATAAAATTATTTAAAAAATTTACTTTTTTCGATTCAAAATCTCTCTCACTTGTTCCAGAACTTCTGATGGTATGGTACTGGCCTTTACAATATAGCCATCTATGCCAAGTTTTTTGGCTTCCTCTATATCTGAAGATTGTCCCTGATTAGAAAGGACAATGTAGACGGCCTTCGGCGCCAAATTTTCTTTTTTTATTGCTGCCAAAAACTCTAAACCAGAAAGCCCAGGCATAATAATATCAAAGAGAACAGCGTCTGGACTAAAACCATTCTTTATCTTCTCGATTGCCTCTTCCCCAGAAAAAGCGGACATAATGTCAAAGGAGGCGCTTTTAAATTTCAAGGTATACATATCAACCAAAAATTTATCGTCATCTACCAGAAGAATTTTTTTACTAATTTCAGCCATAATTTACCCCGTTAGATAATCATTAATTTAGCAAACAAATAAAATAACTTGTTCTTATCCTTATTTTGTGAAATGAAAATGTTTTTCATAAAATCTAACGGGGTGAATTCAAAACTTCTTATTATTATAACGCAAAAGGGAGAAATCCTTATGATAAAGTGTTCACTTCTTCAAACGGAATCAATCCCTTGGAGCACTTTATAATGGCATCTTCCTGCAAAGAAAGCATTCCCCTTCCTCTCATAATACCTCTCATTTCTGGTTCATTTGCCTTTCTCAAAATAGCTTCTTCAATTTGCCCATTGATTTCAAACATTTCAAAGACCGCCATGCGGCCACGAACACCGTTTGGGCACTCGGGAGTTGGTTGTATGCCATAAAGATTATCCCTTGGCATAATTTCATTCCGTATCTTTTCTGGCAAAGTAGCAAAGCGATCTTCCACAAAAGCTTTGAGAGATCCTTCGATTGGCAGGGGTTTGCCGCTTTGGGGACAAAGGGTGCGCACCAATCTTTGCGCCATAACCAAAACAATGGTCGGGGCTATCAAGTAAGGGTCAATGCCCATATCTATAAGACGCGGTATAACGCCAAGGGCATTGTTGGTGTGAATTGTGGATAAAACCAAATGCCCCGTCAGAGCGGCCTGCACGGCAAGCGCGGCTGTTTCTTTGTCTCTAATCTCACCCACCATTATGATATCCGGGTCTTGGCGCAAAGTGGTGCGTAGTCCTGTTGCAAAAGTGTAATTAATCTCGGGACGAATTTGCGACTGACTCATTCCTTCTATATTAAACTCCACCGGGTCTTCCAAAGATAAAACATTTTTTGTTTCTCTATCAATTTCATTTAACATTGCATAAAGGGTGGTAGATTTACCGGCGCCAGTCGGACCAGAAATTAAAATGATGCCATATGGTTTTTCAATGGAGCGACGAACTATTGCCAAATGCTCTGCTGAAAGACCGGCATTTTCTAAAAGACGAACTCCCTTTTCTTTGTCCAAAATACGCATCACCACTTTTTCGCCGTAGTAAGTGGGAAAAGTTGAAACACGAAAATCCACTCCACGACCATCGATTTTTGCAGAAAAGCGACCGTCTTGTGGTTTTCTGTGTTCATCCAATTTCATATTGGAAAGAATCTTAATGCGAGCAACCACACTTCTATGAACATTTATAGGTAAAACCAAACTTGTGTGCAATTCTCCATCAATACGAAATCGGACCCTAGTTCTCTCCGCCATTGGCTCAATGTGAATGTCGGATGCCTGACCTTCTATGGCGTAACGTAAAATGGTTGCCACAATTTTTGTAACCGGCGCATCTTCAATTATGCGCGCTTCACCGGCCTTTTTACTTTTGGTTAAATCTTGAGTAGATTCTTTATTTAAATCAGTGTCTTCTCCGCTTAATTCTCCGGACAATTCCGAAAGCGCTTTAGTAACCTCACCGGAAAGGCCCTTGTACATATCAATAACCTCCTTGAAATCTTCATTTGAAATTAAAAATAATTTAAAAGGTAAATTTATTTTTGATGAGATAAAATTCAGGGCATCGCGAGCCTCAATATTGTCTGGGTCAATAATGCCGACCTCTAAAACTCCATCTGAAACGCTTATTGGTACAAATTTATAGTGAGAGGCTGATTCCTCCGGAATATATTTCAATATTTCAAATGGTATGTCCTTTCCTTCCACGCTCCTTACCGGAATCTTCAAATACTGCCCCTTCGCTTCCAAAAAATCTTCATTAGAAACACCTCTATCCTTCAAAACCTCTTCCAAAGAAGTTCTTGATTCTCTCACTTCACGTTCAACATTAGCCGCCTCCCTGTCGGTTATAATATTTTTACGAACTAAAATTGAAAGCAGTGGATTAGCCATAGTTTACTCTGCCCATTATACAACAACCCACTTGCCATAAAGCCAAAGTCAATTGGTGAGTGTCCCAACGCCTATGTTAATTTGCGGAGACGATGGCGCTACAACTCCTTCAAAAGGCGCAAATGGATTGTCTCTTCCTTTATCTCCTTCGCTTAAAACAAGTTCTGTGCTGAAATTATTTAATTTTTTAAAAATTGGGTCGTTGAAAACACTTTGGTCAAGTTTAATCTTTTTAAGTTCCAAAAGTAGTGGCAAAACTTCTCCTCCGACGCTTCCGCCACTACCAGAAACGCTAATTGGTGTCGTGGGGTCTGCTGAGGTGTTCTCAGCAAAAAAATAATTGTAGCCAAAATAAAGGCCAGATAAAATTGCTACGAAGATAACTATATTTTTGATTTCTGATTTTATAAAATCCATAACTTTATTTTAATTTTCATACTTACCGCAACCAATATGTTTTAATAGTGATGTCATAATCATAAACCTCTCCCGCGGTGCTTCCTACGGTAAGGTTTATCACATCAGCTAAACGCAGAGAACTCTCTAGACTTCTCAAAAATTGTTTGAAAACATCGTATCTTGCGGAAACGCTGAAGCCCAAGGTAACGGAACCGATTGTTTCATTTCCCCCTATAGCGATTTCCCTTTCTCCTTCAGAATCTTTAGATTTACTATCGCTTTTGTCTCCTGAAAAACGCAAACCCTTAAGAACAAGCCCGTAAGGTCTTGCTATATCGTTTATACCGATAACAAGACGTATATTGTCTATAGAATCTGGCAACAATCTCTCCAATCTAGCTCTGTCTTCTTGGTCTAAATTGTTCCTGGCCTCAAGTAATTTATTTTTTTCACGCACAAATTCATCAGAATTATTTATGGCAATGTCATATTGCTCTATCTCTTTTTGAATGCTTTTTATCCCCGGCTTTGCTGGGTCTTCGCTTCTATACAAGGGGTCAATCACGGTAAAAAACAATCCTGCGGAAACCACTATGAGTATGACTTGAAAAATAATTTTATTCATAGACCTTCTGAATCTATTACACTCCTAAATCTAAGTAGTTGCGGGTCAATAATTGCCGAGACAGAAAAATTTATATTGCCATTGGTATCAAGACTTAAATCAGAAATTATAGGTTCACGAAAACCTTTTGTTCTATTGAAAACGTCGGATTGAAGCGCGACACTAGTGTAATTTCTGGCATTACCTTTTGCTTTAAACTGCACTCCACTTACGATACTTGGAAGCTCTGACCCTTCAACCGCTCCCCCTTGACCATCATTTTCTGGAAGAAACAAACTCATATCAAGGAAGCGAACATATTTTATGGTTGCGTCTTCCAAAATATCAAAAAGAGCTGAAGTGGCTATATGTTGATTAAGTAACTTTCCAGACTCTTCTATGCGACTGCCCAATCGCTTTAAATCTCTAACTGTGTCCAAATCAAAACCTTTTCTAGCTTTTTCAAGGGCCTCTTTTTTGCTCTCCAGGGACTTCATCAAAAAATTCTTATATAAATAAGAGCCCGCAGACAAAGCCACGGCGCCAAAGAATACAACTATGCAAATTATTGTTACAACCGAAACACCCCTGTTTTCGTAACTATAACCGGTCTGGATTATCGGTTTTTTGGGTATAAAAGAGGTCTGGGATTGACTATCCATTGTTTTATTATATCAAGAAGAACAAAATTTGTTATAACAATAAGCGTGAATAACTCGGGAAGTTAATTTTTAATTCTGCTGACTCAATTTGCGCAACGCCAATCCAACGGCAACCGCAAATTCTGGTCCGACCGCTTTCAAGGTCGGAGCCAAAAAGGCGGGAGTTAAAGTTTTGGAAAATGGATCTCCAGCAACAACTTCTGCTTGAAAATGAACTTTGGCAGCTTCGGCAAAACCACGCATCACTGCCCCACCCCCTGAAAGCACCACTTTTGTAATAGTGTGATTGTTTTTCTTTTCAAAAGAAAGCAAAACTTGATTGCTTTCATTAAAAATATAGTCCAAGGAAAGCGCCACTGTTTCGTTTATGGCTCTATTGGCTGGGTTTGTAGAAAGACCTATGGTTCTTTTCAATTCTTCCGCTTGGGAAACTGGCACACCAAGTGATTTGGCAATTGAGAGAGTAATATCTTGTGAACCACGATTTATAATATGAGAATCTTTGATAACGCCGTGTTCCATCAAGTAAAGCTTGGTGCTACCTGCTCCCATATCCATAATCATTACTGGTTCAATTCCTTGATCTAAGACAGAACGCGCGGTACTAAAAAGTTCTATTTCAAAAATAGGGTCTTCTAGACCCATTTCCGCGCTAATTGTTTTATTCTTATTCAGCGCGTCGTTTAAAATTGCAACCAATAACACATCTATCTTTTTGGCGCTTTCGGCTTTTGCATTTGCCGGTTTGATTTCACCCGGAGAAGAAAATCTGTCCTCCTTTTTAGGAATTATCCACCAATCGAGAGAAACTTCAGTAATAGGCACGGGAATATAGCGCCTAGCTTCAAGTGGAATCATTTCCGCCATTTTTTTCTCACCAATGTCTGGCATTTCCACAAAGGAAATCAAACTGGAAGAAAGTGGTATGGAAATAGCGGTATTTTTACTTGTAACTTTAGCTTCGCGGAACAAGTCGTTAAGCGCTTCCTTGATTCTGTCTATTGGTAAATTTGTAGCTCTCCCCAATTCAATACCAGCGTATGGTCCAAGAGAAATCTCTCCGTAAGTTTCAAGCACAGCCCGACCGTTTTTTTTCCGGAGTTGCACCACTTTAATGGCCGAGGCGCCAATGTCAACCCCGACCACGCTTTCGTTCCTATTCGTTAGATTTTGAAAAATATTTTTGAATGAAAAATCCATCCCGTAGTGAAAAATGGCATAGCTTCTTTTAGAAGCAAGACGTCAGTTTTATATTAAAATTTTTTGTAATCGACCACTCTCTCATAATCCAATTTAATCACATTGTGCTTCTAATGCCATTTTCTACTAGCAGGATCCATTTTTACTCTAAGATATGCCAGAATATAGTTAAAGTATAACACGAATCACTATATGAACCGCTTATTTTATTGGATAAAAAACACACTGGAATCAGCTCTTTCTTTAATATTTCCCATTTCAAAGGTCGAAAGCAAACTCAAAAGTATTAAAGCAGAAGAATTGAAAAGTCGCTTCCCCAACGAATGGTTATCGAGTGACAAGAAAACTATTGCCATTTTCCCTTATAAAAATCCATTTATTCGCCAATCTGTTTGGCTTCTTAAATATAGAAAAAATGAAGATGCTTTAAATATTTTTGCTCAAATTTTGGGAGAGTCAATTATTGCTACTTGCGAAGAAATACTGCCTTTTTGCTCCCACCCTAGAATTATCCTGATACCGATACCTACTACAAAAAAACGAAGTCTGGAACGCGGACACAATCACACGCTAATACTTGCCTACAAAACAGTTGAGATATACGGGCGCGATTTCTTTGAAATCGCGCCCGATGTTTTAATTTTTGCTAAGGAAACGAAACGCCAGACATCCTGCAAAAACAAAAAAGAGCGGGAGGAAAATATGAAAAACGCTTTTGCCATTTCCAAAAACAAACCTAATCCAAATTTTTCCGGCAGGATGGTTGTTCTAATTGATGATGTGACAACAACTGGCGCCACGTTTCGTGATGCTCGCCGCGCCATAAATTCTTTGGGTGCTATAAAACCTAAACAAATCTACTTTTTTGCTCTAGCGCATTAAATTGTATTTGCGGGGAGAGCGAGATTCGGTCGCAAACAAGTCTTCTTTTCATATTTTTAGCCAAAAGTGAAGGTAAACGCTTTCAGTCCTGGACTTTGGATTCGGAGTTCCAGCGTATGAGTTTCTGATTGACTGCCTTGAATTATTTTATAGAGTCGCGCTTCTTTTATTTTCACAATCGTCTTGCCATCGGACGTTGCAACAATGTCCGATCCGGCTTCGGACAAAAGAGGTTTTCCATCAAGAAGCACCTCAACAATAGTTTCAGTGCCCGCTTCTGCAACAAAGAAAACATCCTTTGCGGTATATCGGTATACGATGCTGGCGCCGGGTGAAATGCTTTGGGCAAATTCCGGCGTTATATTCCAACCATCATTAGGGACCAACAGGTTTTTCTGCTGGTCGTTGCGCGCCGATCCGAAATATGTTTCGGGACTTTTCGCTCCGTTCTTAATAAAAACTTCTTTTGTAATTGGCTGGCTAACATCTCCACCTTCTCCCAAGACAGTCATCCGTTCCGAAAGCGCCGCCTGGATTTTTTGCTCCGTTTCCTCATACCCTCCCTCGCCAATGTGGTCGTACACGACATAGCCGTCAATATCAATCAGATACTTGCGTGGCCAGAAACGATTTTGATACGCGTTCCATGTTGAAAAATCATTATCAAGAACCACTGGAAACTTAATTCCCGTCCTCTTTGTTGCCTCAAGAACGTTCTCGTAAATTTTTTCAAACTCAAATTCTGGAGTGTGCAGTCCGATAATAACGAGACCCTTGTCTTTATATTTTTCGTACCAGGCGTTCAAATATGGTGTAGTCCGCTGGCAATTTATACAAGAATATGTCCAAATATCCAAAAGTACGACCTTCTTGCCGGTAAACTCACCGATGGTTATCGGTTTCCCGCCAGTGTTAATAAACCCATCTGGAGTTGTAATCTCCTTTGCAACTGGATAGCGCTTGGCCTTATCTTCTTTGTTCATCGTTGTTTTTACCTCTACTTTATCTGCGATTGAGCCCCTCGAAACTTTTTGTGAATTGAGATAAAATATGCCGAAGGTAACAGCGGTAACAAGTACGGCACTGATGATTATTTTATGCGTGCTCATCTTTTCGGGTTATGCAACAACTTCATTTTTTACACTTCGACTCTGCTCAGTGTCTTTGACTGCGGTTGAGGCTAGGTAAGAAAGAAACCCCGGGATGAGTGGCAGAATGCAGGGACTTAAGAACGAACCCACCCCGGCGAGAAATGAAACGCCAAAGT
>ERZ1292625.1720-Hain-H41-01um-R1-1720-length-23798-cov-8_pt1 | contig 23798 bp, 27 predicted proteins | sample MGYA00564400_ERZ1292625 | MGnify/ENA primary metagenome ERZ1292625 (study PRJEB36523, sample SAMEA6512639) | groundwater metagenome | collected 2019-01-08 | study: AquaDiva: Metagenomics assemblies of 32 groundwater samples | reverse complement strand
CAGCAGTATATCCGCCCAGAAGCACCGCCAGTTCGGATTCAAATTCCGAACGGGAGCGCATGTGCTTGTCCTCGCTTGGAAGTTTGAGTGTGTAGCCCCCGGCTCGTCCGCGCGAGACGATTGAGACTTTGTGTACAGGGTCAGCGTGTGGGATGGTGGCGGCGATAATAGCATGGCCAGCTTCATGATAAGCCGTGATTTTCTTTTCCTTAACGCTTAGAACATGAGATCGGCGTTCGGGGCCGAGCATTACTTTTTCAATAGACTGGAACAAATCCTCTTGGATTATTTCTGTGCGTCCCTTGCGCGCGGCCAGAATCGCCGACTCGTTTATAAGGTTTGCCAGGTCGGCACCGGAAAACCCAGGCGTTCGCTCGGCAACCACGCGCAGGTTGACCTTGTCTGAAAGCGGCTTATCTTCCGCATGGATTTTGAGAATTGCTTCACGGTCGTTTAGCGACGGCTCATCTAATATGATGCGTCGGTCAAAGCGTCCCGGGCGCAGAAGTGCCGGGTCTAAAATATCCGGTCGGTTTGTAGCGGCCATTACAATGACGGCATTGTTGGTTTCAAAGCCGTCCATTTCAACCAAGATTTGGTTTAAAGTTTGTTCTCGTTCGTCATGTCCGCCGCCAAAGCCGGCTCCGCGATGGCGGCCGACGGCGTCTATTTCATCCACGAAAATAATCGCCGGCGCGGCGGCCTTTGCCTGTTCAAATGTGTCGCGCACGCGGTTGGCGCCGACGCCTACGAACATTTCTACGAATTCGGAACCGGAAACGTAGAAGAATGGAACGCCGGCTTCATTCGCTACGGCTTTGGCCAGAAGCGTCTTGCCGGTTCCGGGACCGCCCACCAGGAGCACGCCTCGCGGGATGCGGGCGCCAAGTTTGTGGAACTTTTTTGGTTCGCGGAGGAATTCTACAATTTCTTTAACTTCCTCTTTTGCCTCAATAAGACCGGCAACGTCACGGAACATGGTGCGCTTCTTGCCTTCCGGTCCGCCGTTAACCAGTTTGGCTTTCGTGCGCCCAAAGTTCATGGCCTGCATGGAGCCTTTCTGCGCCTGCCGGAAAAAGAACCAGAAGATTGCGCCTACGAAAATAAACGGCAGAATATTCGGGAGCACGGTGGTTAGGAACACGTGCCAACCACTTGGTTCGCGGATATCAATTTTAACGGCGGCGAGTTTGTCTTTGTTCGCCCCGGCGCTAATCAGGGTTTCAAAAACTGAAACCCCAGGTTCTTTCCGAGAAATAAGCTCCTTCTTTTCGTCCGTAACAATTTTAAGCTGCTCCTCTTCAACCGTAATTTCTTTAATTTGTCCCGCATTCAACTTCTCAACGATGGTTGAGAGGGGAGCGCGTTCGGGTTCGCTAAAACCTCCGCTTACTAGAGATATAACAAGCGATAAGCCGAGGAGAGCGAGGAATACAATTCCGATTGAGCGAAATAGAACCTTCATAAGCACTTTATGTTTTTGACACCTTAATCTTTATTCTAGCATACCCTAAGTTTAAGCCTCCAATTTCAGAACAAGCTTGTGATCCTTCGCATCTATACTGACGATAGACACACTGCAAGTTGAGTCTACCGGGGCAACTTCGTTTGGATTTTTATCTCCGAAGTCGGTCGTGGGGATGATACCGACGATTTCATCGGAGAGCTGGACGAAAACTCCGTTCGGACGGATTTTCAGAACCTTGCCGGATGTTTTCTGGCCAACGACATAAGTCTGTTCAACTGTGAGCCATGGGTCGGGAGACAGCGCCTTAATGGAAAGTGATACGCGGCTTCCATCTAAGCTTATTATTTTTGCCTGTACGGAATCGCCCTGATGCAACACTTCGCGAGGATTCTCAATATAGCGCCAGGCAATCTCAGAGGAGTGAATTAAGCCGTCCAGGGAATCGGATATTTTAACGAATGCGCCGAAGTCCGTGACTTCCGTGATCGTTCCGGTGACAACTTGACCCACGGCGAGCTTTGAGATTTCTTCCCGCGCGGCTTCCTCTTGGATTGCGCGTTCGGAGACGATGAGCTTAACCTGTTCTTCGGAAAAATCCAGAATTTTTACCCGGAACTGTTGGCCCTTAAATTTTTGAAGTACCTGCACGATTTTCGTGGTGTCGCCGCCTTCCACGCGGGGATAGTGCTCGGCCGACAACTGGGAGAGGGGTAAGAACCCTTGCACACCCTCAACTTCAACAATAAGACCGCCCTTGTTTATATTAAGGATGGTTGTGGTGATAACCTGGTCGCCGTCCTTTATTTCCTTGATGCGCTGCCAGGCGGTGGTGAGCTGGGCGGCCTTGAGAGAAAGCTCGCGGTATCCGTCCGAATTCTCAAGATCCAGCAGCATCGTGGTTACGCTGTCGCCGAGCTTAAGAGCGCGCATACGATCCGGGCTGTCATAGAACTCACCCGGGTATACGATGCCGATACCGGCCGACCCGAGGTCAACTAGAACGTTGGCCTTTGAAATACTGATTACTACGCCCGCTACGATCTGTCCTACTTTTGGAAGTGAGAACTCCTCTTTTAAAAGGAGCTCTTTCATTGATTTTGCTGATACTGTAGTCATGTAAATGAATGAAGGTACAGTTAATTGGTACCGCAATACTTTACAGAATTTTGATAAAAAATGCAACCCCGGAGGCGTTAAAAGACGGTTGCGAAATGCTTTGTTTTTTGCTAAGATGTGAGTATGACAATCTCCTGGTTTGGGCACAGCTGTTTCAGAATTGAAGCCAAAGAAGGCTCTATTCTAATTGACCCTTTTGATAAGAAAATCGGCCTGAAGGCGCCCAAGATAAAAGACGACGTGGTGCTGGTAACTCATGAGCATTACGACCACAACAATCTTGAGGGCGTAACTGGTGAGGAATTGGTTGTTAACGGACCCGGAGAATACGAACGAAAGGGCATGGCCGTACAAGGGATTTCGTCGTACCATGACAATATGCAGGGAAGCGAGCGTGGCTTTAATACTATTTATCGGATAACCGCCGAAGATGTAGTCTTGTGCCACCTTGGAGATCTAGGCCAGGCTCGCCTGACCGACGAACAGGTGGAACACATTGGAGACGTGGATGTTTTATTTGTCCCGGTGGGCGGACACTTCACGATTGGAACTAAAGAGGCGATGGAAGTCATCAGCCAGATTGAGCCCAAAGTTGTAGTGCCTATGCACTATAAAATTCCAGGATTAGCCATTAGCGAACTGGACGGTCCCGAAAAGTTCATTAAGGAAATCGGCTTGTCCCCGGAAAAAGTTGATTCTTTAAAGATTGCCAGGAAAACACTGCCGATTGATGAAATGAAACTGGTAGTATTCCAAGTTTAAAAATCGCCATGTCGCTTATTCACGATATTCACAACCAGCCCCACCACATTCGCAGAACAATGTTTACTTTGTCTCTCGTGGTGTTAATATCCGGCGTCGGAGTAATTTGGCTTAACTCTTTCCAAAAAAATATGTATGCTCTCTTGAACCCTCCGGCCGAAACAGTTGAAGACGGGTCTTCTTTGGCCGAGGGAAAGAAAGCCTCCGCGTCACCCTTTGCGCTGATCGGCGATGCGTTTAAAAGTTTGCGCGCAAGCATCGCGGATATATTTAATTCTAATAGCACCTTGCCGACCGTAACACCGGAGGCAAGCCGTCCGCCGGTAGCGCTACCCATATCCGCACCCAGGTAATCTGTAAAATTCTGTATGGCAAAATCAGCACCGGCTATTCCGCTGACAATAAAACCCGCGCTTCAGCGCGAAATCACTCACGAGGTTCAACGCTCGTATCTTGAGTATGCCATGTCGGTTATCGTATCGCGCGCTCTTCCGGATGTGCGCGACGGCCTAAAGCCGGTTCATCGCCGCATTCTTTGGGGCATGTGGGAAAGCGGCAATGTTGCCGGCGCTAAGCTTAGAAAGTCGGCAAACACCGTCGGTGAAGTTATGGGCCGATACCATCCTCACGGCGACTCGGCAATTTACGATTCTTTGGTGCGCATGGCGCAGGACTTTTCTTTGCGCTATCCGTTAGTGCAGGGCCAGGGCAACTTTGGTTCCATGGACGGCGACAGTCCGGCCGCGATGCGTTACACCGAAGCCAGATTGGCTCGCATCAGCGACGAGATGCTTGGTGATATAGAAAAAAACACCGTCAATTTTCGTCCAAACTACGACGGTTCGCGTAGGGAACCCTCGGTTTTGCCGACCAAGATCCCAAACCTCCTAATTAACGGCTCTATGGGTATTGCCGTGGGTATGGCGACCAATATACCGCCCCATAATTTGGGCGAGGTGCTGGACGCTCTGGCTCATATCATTGATAACCCCGACGCCGACGTAAAAGAGCTGATGCAGTTTATTCAAGGTCCGGATTTCCCGACCGGGGGAGTTATTTATAACGAGAAGGATATTGCGACCGCCTATGCCACTGGTCGGGGCCCCGTAATAACCCGCGGTAAAGCAGATATAGAGGAAGGCAAGCGCGGTTTTCAGATTGTTATTACCGAGGTGCCTTATCAGGTAAACAAGGCCGAGCTTATCCAAAAAATCGCCGAACTGGTAAAAGATAAGAAAATTGACGGCATCAAAGACATCCGCGATGAATCAACCAAAGAAATCCGCGTCATTATTGAATTAAAGCAAGACTCATTCCCGAAGAAAGTTTTAAATCAGATATTCAAATACACTGAACTTCAAAAAACTTTTCATTTCAACATGCTGGCCCTGGTGGATGGCATACAGCCTCAAATACTGGGATTGAAGCAGATGTTGGAGCGCTTTATAGATCACCGCAAAGAGGTTGTTGCTCGCCGCGCGGCGTTTGATTTGGCAAAAGCCAAAGCTCGCGCACATATATTGGAAGGCCTCAAAAAGGCGTTGGATCACATAGATGAAATAATTGCGATAATTAAAAAGTCCGAATCTCGTGATGACGCATTCCATAATTTAATCAAGAAGTTTAAGTTTTCCGATCTCCAAGCAAATGCGATCTTAGATATGCGCCTCCAGGCATTAGCCGGATTGGAGCGAAAGAAAATTGCCGACGAGTTGAAAGAGAAGAAAGAACTTATCGCATTTTTAGAAGACTTACTGGCTCATCCAAAGAAAATTCTGGCGGTGGTAAAAGATGAATTTAAAGAAATCCGCGAAAAGTACGCCGACCCGCGCCGAACGAGGGTAGTAAAAACCGCTCTGCGCGAAATCGGGGAAGACGAACTGGTGCCGGAAGAAAACGCGCTCTTTATGATGACTCAAGGCGGATACATTAAACGTCTCCCGCCGGAAGATCTTAAGGCGCAGAAGCGCGGTGGAAAAGGTTTAATGGGTATGGCTACTAAAGAAGAAGATGTAGTTACCAACTTTTTCCTGGCCAATACGCACGATAATCTATTTTTCTTCACAAACTCCGGTAAAGTTTACCAGACCAAAGGCTACGATGTTCCGGAAGCTTCTCGCCAGTCCAAAGGTCGGGCGATTGTAAACTTCCTCCAAGTCTTGCCAACGGATCGCATTACCGCCGTGGTCCCGATTCCTAAAGATAAAAAGGGAACATTCCTGTTTATGGCAACCGTAAACGGAGTCATTAAAAAAGTTGCGATTGATTCATTTGCGCAGGTGCGCCGAAGCGGCATGATTGCCATCGGATTAAAAGGGGATGACGAACTCCGTTGGGTAATGCAGACTTCCGGCAAAGACCAGATTATTCTCACTACTTCCGGTGGGAGTGCGATTCGCTTCGGAGAAAGTGATGTGCGTCCGATGGGTCGCGTGGCGGCGGGAGTTATTGGTATCCGTCTTGAAAAGGGTGAAAAGATGATCGGCGCAGATGCTGTTCCAGCCGGCGCAGACAAAGGCCTCTATTTAATGGCTGTTATGGAAAAGGGTTACGGAAAACGCACTGCGCTCTCACAGTACAAAAATCAAAAACGTGGCGGCAAGGGAATCATGACTGCCAAAATTACCGCCAAGACCGGTGATCTTGTATCTGCCCATATAACCTCCGAGGACAACAAAGAACTCATAGCGATTTCAAAGAAGGGTCAAATAATTCGCACTTCAGTCACCAGTGTTTCAGTTCTCGGCCGCGCCACTCAAGGTGTGCGCGTTATGAAGATGGCTCCCGGCGATGCCGTGGCAAGTGTGGTGCTGGTATAGTGCTGTCTCCGTTGATAACTCTTTTATCCAGAAAATCTTCGGTGTGGTAAAATAAAAGCATGGAGAGTGCTCAACAGAACTTCCCCGGGAAGGGGATGATGGATCCGGCGTCAATCATCGGGCGTCTTGAATTGCGCCCCGGAATGCGGGTAGCCGACTTTGGTTGCGGCTCCGGTCACTTTACCGTGCTTGTTGCCAAACTTATCGGCGAAGAGGGTAAGGTAATGGCGATTGATGTACAGAATATTGCTCTGGACAGTGTCCGTGCAAAAGTTAAAGATCTCAAGCTTCAAAACGTGGAAACTGTACGCGCCGATCTTGAGGTTTTGGGTGCCACTAAGCTTGCGGACGGTTCCCAAGACCTAGTTTTACTGGCGAACGTAATATTTCAGTCTCAAAAAAAGGATGCGATTATACGCGAGGCAAAACGCGTACTGAAAACCGGCGGCAGGCTAGTCCTTATTGAATGGAAAAAGGGGGCCGGCGGGTTCGGTCCGCCAGACGAATTACGAATGACTGATGAAGCGATAAACTCCCTTGTTGCACAAGAGGGCTTTGAGCATGGAAAAGACATTGATGTCGGGCAGTATCACCATATTTTAATATTCGCCAAAGACTAAATCATGAATCTTAGCTTTTTAACCTCCGCAAATCGCCTCGTGTATATATTGGTAGCTGGGATTGCAATACTGGTTTTTTTGACGATTATTTTGGTTCTGCGAAGTTTCGGTGGTTCCGGTGAACCGGTAACTTTGCAGTTTTGGGGCGTCTTTGACACGCGCGCATCTTTTGAGAGGACGATTCGTGAGTTTCAGGGCCTGTATCCGAACGTAAAAATTCAATACACCCAGCTGAACTACGAAGACTACGAACGAACGCTCATAGACAAACTTGCGGCAGGGCAGGGGCCGGATATTCTTATGATTCATAACACCTGGCTACCCAAGCACGGCGACAAACTTATGCCGTTGGATGAATCATGGCGCGACGTCAATGATAACCCCTTAATGACGATACGCGACTTTAAGACAACGTTTGTAGACGTGGCCGCGCAGGATCTGGTCTTTAACGGCCGTATTTACAGTCTCCCGCTTTATGTGGACACATTGGCGCTTTATTACAATAAAGATCTTTTAAACGGTGCTAGCCTGACTCGTCCGCCGGTGACTTGGGATGACTTCAATACTTCGGTTGAAAAGCTGACGCGCTTAGATTCTTCGGGCAACATCGTACAGTCCGGCGCGGCTATCGGTACGGCTCGGAACATCAACCGTTCCACCGATATTCTTATGTCGTTGATGATCCAGAGCGGTACCCAGATGACCAATCCGGAAAACACCAGCGCCACCTTTACGCGCTCGGTGGACAATCAGCGTATCGGAGAAATTGCGCTTCAATATTATACCGACTTTACCAAACCCGAGAAGCGCACTTATTCTTGGAACGACGCACAGCACTACTCAATTGACGCCTTTGCCGAGGGCACCACCGCGATGATGTTCAACTATTCGCACCAGATTTCTCTTTTAAGAGCTAAATCGCCAAGATTAAACTTTAGCGTAGCTCCTATTCCTCAATTAAGTTCCAGCGATCCGCGCACATTTCCAAATTACTGGACACCCGCGGTTTCGGTTTCCTCCCTTCATCCGAAAGAATCGTGGCAGTTTATTTCCTTCCTGGCTTCTAAGGATCAAGCCGCGATTTATCTCGGTGAAACCAACCGGCCATCCGCTCGGCGCGATTTGATAGATCTTCAGCGTTCCGACCCGGAGTTTGGAGTATTTGCCGAACAGGCGCTTGCCGCTAAGTCGTGGTTTCAGGTGGATAACGTTGCGATTGAGGGGATATTTGCGGATATGATTGAGGACGTTAACTTCGGGCGTTTGCAAGTTCGCGACGCTCTTAAAAATGCCGAGTCGCGGATAAACGTCCTCATGCAGAACCGCTAAATTATGTGGCGAATCCTCGCAATTATTGCACTTAGTGTTGTTCTGCTCGGGCAGGCTAGCCCGGCCTTGGCCGCCCCGCGTTGGTGGCCGCTTGTGCCGTGCGGATTGAATCAAATCCCTAAAGATAAAACGGAAGCCGATGGCTACACGCTTCCATGCAATCAATGCGACATTTTAAGGCTGATAAAAAACCTGATTGACTTCTTTCTGTTCGGGGTAACGCCGGTTCTGGCAACCCTCTTCTTTATATATGCCGGTCTCAAGATTGTCGTCGGGGGAGCGATGCCAGCCCAACTGGCGGCCGGGCAAAAAATATTCTGGGACACGATCAAAGCGCTTGCTGGTATCTTGATTGTATGGCTGGCGATTAATACTGTTTTAAAGTCAGTAGGAAATCCGGAAATATTACCGACAGAGTGGTGGAAACTTGAATGTACCTACACTCCTCCATCTTCAACACCGAAGCCGAGCGGTTCTGTTACTCCCGCACCGACCGGCGGACAGGTTCCGGCGGATGTTAAATCGGCCGCTTCTGAACTCTTAGGATCGGGCGTTTCATTCAGCACAAGTGCCGATTGCGGGAGCCCTTACCATGCCAGCCAGAATATTCGAGACATGGCTAACGGGACTCTGCCCGCGGTGTGTTCCGTCTCGTGTAACTGTGCGCCGAATGGAACCGTGGTTAATGCTGGATTATTGAGGGGATTAACAACATTGAAAAATGCCGGATTTGGTTTCACGGTGACATCTTTTTTGACCGGAAAACACAGCGGCGGTTCGTCTCATTATTCCGGCAGGGCAGTTGATATTGTTCCGGTGGGTGACAAAACCAGATGGCAACAGGCAAAAGATAAGCTGAATAGTATCGGCGGCAGTGCTATTTGCGAGAATACTGCCGGTGCATCAGTTGAATGTTCCGTAGCCGGGGTGGATCATATCCACTGGACATATCCATAGCGCAATATCAAGCCCTGGATTATCATTAATATAATGAAGATAAGCCCATTGAAAGCCTTTTCAGTTTTAACCCTCGCTTTCGCATTGTTTTTCGGCTTGTCGGTGCTTTTTAGTGAACCGGTCTTAGCCGCCGGTTGCAAACTAACTGATGCATTGTGGAGTGCAGAATCAGCGACGACGGGTGTGCCGATTCGCATGTATATTCGTGGTGAAGGGTGTAATGGATACACCGTGAGCATACATGCTTACACATCTAGCGGGGGACAAGAGATAATACCAGGCGGTCTCACCGCTGTTTTCGGGAATGATACAAATGCAGATGCAACTTACACCTTTAACCCTTACGGTCTTACCATTGCCAACCTTATTCACTATATTGCGTCAGCTAATAATACGCAGGTGCAATCCAAGAGCATTCAATTGAGAATTGGAACTATTTCGCCCACACCACCCCCGACAGCTACGCCTTCCGGTACTCCAGGCCAGACTATAAAATATGAATTTGATATCCCTAATCCGATTAAGGCGAATGACTTTATAGGACTTATTACCGAGATCTCACGTTGGATTACCGCCATAGCAATTCCAATCGCGGTAATCACTATCGTCTACGCCGGTATTTTATGGCTTACTGCCGGAGCGTATCCTAAGAATGTGGATAAAGCTAAACAGGTTCTGCGCTACGCCCTTATTGGTTTGGCAATTATTATCATCGGCCGAGGATTTATAACCCTGATTGAGAGTATAATTAACCTTGGCGGCAGCTCGGGGGCACCTACAACGTCACAAAGCGGCATGCCGCCTCCAGGAAGCAGTACAACGCCGACCCCACCAGGAACAAGTGGTTCTGGATCCGTCGGTTCTTTGTGCCAAAATAGCCGAGACTGCGCATCGGAACTGCATTGTGGAAGCAGAAATGTTTGTCAGCGAGCCGCCGGCAACTCGCAAGGCGAACTCTGTGCTGTGAGTTTGAATTGCGCAGCTGGGCTTGTATGCCAAGGCGCCGATTCCCAAAACAACAGACTAGGTACCTGCCGGCAGCCATAAATTTTATGAAACCTAAACTCTTCCAATCACTTTTAGTCCTGGCGGTTATCTTCTCGCTTTTTGTTCCTATTGTTGCCAACGCGGCACTTCCGACCCAGCCTTCTTCCGGAACCCCGAATCCGAGCAGTGTCAGTGGTTCGGCGGGGGATGCGCCAGGAGTTGATTTTACGATTCAGCAGATCAGAAATATTATCGTCGGTCTTGCATGCTGGACAACCCAAATCTCATTCTTCATAATCATCTTCTTTATCCTTTTTTACGGATTCCTGTTTTTCAAAAGCCAGGGCAATCCGGCCAAAGTGGATGAGGCGAAGAAGGCGCTTGGCTGGGGAATAATCGGCATAATTGTAATCCTCGGGGCTTACACAATTATCGCGACCGTAACGAATGCGCTGGGCGGGCAAGCGAACCCGATACCAATTGATTGCAGTAGTGTCGGACAATAATAAAAATGAATACTAAAGTTAAAATAAGAATTGTGTTCGGGCTGATTCTCCTCTCGCTTTTATTTGTCGTGCCGGCCTACGCGGAAACCTTGCCGCCCGGCCAGGCGATTACTATAGATGAAATAACCGACATTATAATCCTGATTGTTAATACTCTCCTTGGAATCGGTGGAATCGTTGCTGTTGGGTTTATTACCTGGGCGGGCATTACCTGGATGGCGGCCGGGGGAGACGAGGGTAAGGTTAAAGATGCGAAGGCGCGCCTGAAGGCTGGTCTTTGGGGTGCAGCAATTGTCTTGGGCGTGTTTGCCATAACCGCCACCATTGAGAATGTTGTAAACCGCCAGTTTTTTAACGGGGGAGGTTATTATCCGGGTGGCACCGCAGGTACCGGTGCTCCGTGCACATTGGGATCGGATTGCCGTTCCGGCTCGTGTGTGACCAGGCCGAATGGAATCGGCCGCTGGTGTTTATAACATCCTGGATTGAGTCATAATTCTAAGGTATTATTGCAATATGAATCTTCAACGTCGAAAGGGGGTGTGGTTGTGAAACAAATCATTAAGATCGCAGGCGTTACGCTTGCAATCGCCGCACTCTTGGCCCCGGCACTAGTATCTGCCGCGGTTCTGCCAAATCCTACCCCGCCGTTGTCTGGTCAGGGTGTAACGCTTTCAGAAATTGAGGCCCTCATTCAAAGAATCGCAGAGTTCTTGATTATCTTCGGCGTTATCATCGCGGTTATCTTCATCATCTGGGGCGGTATTATGTGGATGTATGCGGGAGGAAATGACGAGGATGTGGAAAAAGCGAAATCAAGAATTTGGAACGGTGTGTACGGCGCGGCAATTGTGCTCGGCGTAGGCGTTATTCTTCAGACGCTTTCTCGTCTTATCACTCGCAGTTTCTTCAACTAACCTTATTTAGTTGAGAATATAAAAGAGCCCATGTGGGCTCTTTTATATTCTCAAAAGCTTAATTTAGTGTTAGAGTAACTGCCGAACAAAAAGCTGGGGTGGCGAAATTGGCAGACGCGCTAGCCTTAGGAGCTAGTGGGAGTAATCCCGTGGAGGTTCAAGTCCTCTCCCCAGCACAACGCAAAGGGAGTAACTTCATTTATGGAAGTTACTCCCTTTGATTTTGACTAAGGCGGGAGAGACTTGAACGCCGGAGCGATGTGTCCGCAGAAGCGGACACCGCGAGGCGGTGGCTAGCCCGAGGCGAGTGACTGACGAGCCAAGAGGCGAAGCAAAGTCCTCTCCCCAGCACCAAACAATTGACAGACTGGTAATAATAGTTTATTATTGCGATCGGGAGGTGTGTTGATGGCAAAGTGTAGTAACTGTTTCGGGAAGGGTTCGTACAGGTGTGGCAACTGCCACGGCAAGGGAACCCTGAAACACGGGAGTACCTGCTCTTACTGTTACGGAAAGGGAAGGAGGAGATGCGATTACTGCAACGGTAGCGGGAAGCGCTAGAAGATCATCTCTACTACTCAAGGGGGCGCACACGTGTGCGCCCCCTGCTCTATTCTCGTATTGTAACCTTCTTGGTCCGGCGGCGTTCCATCTTTGGCAGGCGAATGGTGAGAATGCCGTTTTTTAGTGAAGCTTTAGCATCATCAGCGTCAACATCAACGGGTAGGATTATAGAGCGCGAGAACGGTCCCCAGTACAATTCCTGGTGGTAGTATTCCGTTGAACGGACTTTTTGAGCGGGTTCGCGAAATCCTTTTATCGTAATCATGTCGCTGGTTACGGAGATGTCCAGATTTTTTTCATCTACGCCCGCAACCGTTGAGCGCACGACAATATCATCTCCGCCGTCAAAAACATCAACCGTCAGTTGGCCTTCAACAGATTCTTCGTCGCGCTGACGCTTTATAGCCGCCAGATCCGCAGAAACATTTTTATTAAATAGATTCGCCATGGGTAAGTTAGATCGTACGCACTGATTGCGCGTACCGCTCTCTTATCTTATCAAATAAAACCGAAACCAGGAATGCCATAATGAGCAGTAGGGTAGTGGATAAAGCTAATGCTGTAATTTCCGATTGGTTGCCAGGTAATGATACGAATACATTGAATGCAAAGTGAAACAAGGTGGCTACGGCTAGCCCCATGATTATTAATGGTTTCGCGTGGTGTCGGTAAAACCAGGACATTGCCAAGAAATAACCAGCGATTGCGGACGAAAGCGTGTGTAACAGCGTTGCTCCCGTGAAACGCAGGGTCCAAACCGCTAAAGCTGCTTGGATGTGCTGAACCAGAGAGTAGTCCATAGTTAACCCCTGCTGTACGGTGCGCGCCAGATAAATCATATTTTCCATGGCGGCAAAGCCGAGAGCGGCGGTAATCAGGTAAATCATTGCATCAATCGGCTCGTCAAATGCCGGGCTGCGGATTGCGACTATATAAACCGCCAAGAATTTGAAAAGTTCCTCTACCCCCGCGCCCCACAAAAAGAATTCCGGGCTTCGGGTTCCGACGGCGCAGGCGCACAGGCTTTCCGCCGCTTGAACAAATAACAATTGAAGCAACAAAACCGCCGGGGCAATCATTATGCCCATTAGGAAGGTTTTCAGAATCATTGCCCTGGGTTCGGGATGAGAATCCTTGCGAAGATACAGATTAAGCCAAATTAGGCTTGGCAAAATACCGATGAGGGCGAGAATTACGTACAGATAATTCGGAGACATTGTTCGTCTCTCCAGTATACCACACCAATATTACGATGAGCTACGGGGCCACGTCTCAATCATGAGCAGTTTTTTATCCTTGAGCGGAAGTTTGGAGTAAATCTCCTCGGTAACGAATGGCATGAACGGGTGGAGAAGCTTAAGGGAATCGGTAAGGATAGATAACAGTGTCCATTGGGCGGATTTTTTAGCTTTTTCATCTTCGCCGGTGAGGCGTGCCTTCGTTGTCTCAATAATTTTATCGGCAAAGGTGTGCCAAATATAGTGGTATATTTTTTCCGCCGCCAAATAGAGGCGATACTCTTCCATGTCGCTCGTAATGTCTTTTGTCAGAGTATCTAATTCTTCCAGCGCGGCCAAATCTTCGCTTATCAATTCCGGCTTACTCATCGGCTCATTCGGCAGGTTCATGAGCACAAAGCGGGCGATGTTCCAGAGTTTATTAGCAAAGTGCTTATAGCCCTTAACCTTGCTCTCATCAAATTTTGAATCGTTTCCGATCGCGGTGCCCACGAGCAATCCCATACGAAGGGCATCTGCTCCGTATTTTCCAATAATATCTAAGGGATCAACACCGTTGTCTAAAGACTTGCTGAACTTTCTGCCCTTGGCATCGCGTACTAACCCGTGAATTAAAACAGTCTTAAACGGAACCTGGCCGAGGTGAAATCCGCTCATGAGGATCATCCGGGAAACCCAGAGATAGAGAATCTCGTAGGCGGGGGACATAAAGGAGGTCGGATGGAACGTTTTTAAGTCGTTTGTTTCGTTTGGCCAGCCTAGTGTTGAGAAAGTCCAAAGCGCGGAGGAAAACCAAGTGTCCAAAACGTCTGGATCTTGTTCCCACTTGCCCGCCGAAGCTTCAGCGGAGGAGGGGCCATCAACGCCGCAGTATATTTCTTCTCCCTTGCCCGCCGAAGCTTCAGCGGAGGAGGGACGGTACCAAATCGGTACGCGGTGCCCGAACCAAATCTGTCGGCTGATACACCAGTCATGGAGGTTATCAATCCAGTGGAAGTATGATTTTCTAAAGTTTTCCTGCGGCATGCTGACATCACCGCTTTCTACGGCGGTGCGCATGATGTTTTTTAATGTTGTTTCGGAACCGGAATCAATGCCGGTTATTTCCGAGTGGGGGATGGCGAACTTTTTATTCACATCAATAAACCACTGGAGTTTTGGCAATGGTTCAATGATCCCGCCGGTGCGTTCGGCGGTGGATACGTTTTGTTTTATACCTTCTTCTTTTTCAAGAAGCCCATTATCCTTAAGCCAGTCGGCAACCATTCCACGCGCTTCAGTGGTTTTTTTGTCTTTTAGTCCGCCCTCAACCATCATTCGAGCGTATTCGCTGATAACCTGAGGGCGGGGCAGATCGTTTTTATCGGCAATCTCCCAATCCATCTGGCTGTGAGCCGGCGTAACGCCAAGCGCTCCGGTGCCGAATTCCATATCAACACTTTTGTCCGCTACGATTTTGATATGGATTGGAACGTCATAAAATACGGCGTCGTATTCTTTGCCGATGTATTTTTGGTAGCGCGAATCGTCCGGATGAACCGCAACCGCGGTGTCGCCAACTTTTGTTTCAAGCCGCGTGGTCGCGATGGCGATAGGAAAATCTTTGGAGTATTTGAATGTATAGAGCTTGGTATCTCGTTCTTCGTAGGCGACTTCATCGTCCGAAATAACCGTTTGTCCTTTGGGGTCCCAGTTTACGATTCTTCTGCCGCGATAAATCAAATCGGCGTCGTACATGCGCTTGAACGCAGTCATAACCGCATTGTTTCGGGCCTCATCCATAGTGTAGGCATAGCGAGACCAATCCAGAGACGCGCCCATTTTGCGGACTTGAGATAAGATCGTATTTTCACTAGCCTTGGCGAATTCGGACACTCTGTGAACTAATTCTTCGCGTCCAATGTCATGGCGATTCTTACCTTCTTTTTTATGGATATCCTTTTCCACTTTAGCCTGGGTAGACATGGCGGCCGAATCGGTACCGGGAAGCCAGAGCGCTCTTTTTCCGCGCATGCGCTGGTAGCGGATAACCGCATCTTGAAGAGAATCTTCATAAGCATGCCCGACGTGCAGAACGCCCGTCACGTTCGGCGGGGGAAGGGTTATAGTAAACGGCTCCGTGCGATCGTCAGGCAAATTGTCGGGGTTAAAAAAACCGCTCTCTTCCCAGAGTTTGTAGATCCTCGGTTCGGTATCGGTCGGGTTGTAGTTCTTTTCTAGCTCTATTGGCATAGACGTAGTGTAGCGTATCGGGGCTTAAAGGGACAAGTTCGGTTCCATGCGGACGGATTTCCAAGTAGGCTTTTTATTTGATCCGATAAACTGAAAATACGCCGCCGCCGCGATCATAGCCGCGTTGTCGGTGGTGTATTTCATTTTCGGACACGAGTAATGGATTCCTAGTTCTGCGGTCATGTGTGCCAATCGCTCACGGAGCATTCTGCTGGCGGATACTCCACCCGAAAGCAAAAGCGCCTTAACCTTAAAATCTTTAGCTGCACGTTCCGCTTTGGCCACGATGACATCTATCGCCGCTTTTTGAAAAGATGCCGCGATATCGGCTTTTGTCTGCTCGTTTAACCTCTTTGTTTTCATGTCTCGGATTAAATACAGGACTGCCGTTTTAAGACCGGAATAACTAAAGTCATAATTTTTAGATGAAAGCATGGGGCGGGGGAGAGCAAACGCTTCTGCATTTCCTTTTTCCGCGAGCTTATCAATTGCTGGACCGCCTGGGTAGCCAAGCCCCAAAAGGCGCGCCGACTTATCAAACGCTTCGCCGATGGCATCGTCCAAAGTTTCACCAATGATTTTATAATTGCTTTGCCCTCTCGAAGCCTTTGGCGAAGTGGGGCCATGATCCTGCATGAGCACCAGTTCGGTGTGCCCGCCGGATACCACAACGTTTAATGCTGGAAATAGTTTTTTCATGGGTTTCTCAGGCTCTAGCCAATTTGAGTGAACATGCCCATCCATATGGTTTACCCCAATGAGCGGCTTGTTAAATTTCCAAGCTAGCGTTTTTGCGTATGTAATACCCACGATCAGAGCCGGGCCAAGGCCTGGCCCGCGCGTGACGGCAACGGCGTCTATGTCGCGCCCAATGTCAGTAATGCCCGCCTCGGTTAGCGCCGCACCCACCACGTGGTTTATATTTTTTACATGCTCGCGCGAGGCGAGGCTTGGCACCACGCCGCCGAATTTTGCATGCAGTTTTATTTGAGAAGAAATAACGTTTGAACGGATTTCTAATTGGGCGTCGTCTCCCTTGCCGGTACCCAAAAGTACCGCCGCCGCGGTCTCGTCGCACGAAGTTTCAATAGCAAGGATTGTTATTTTTTTATCTGACATTCATTTAAAAAGGCGGGGCTGTTCTTGCGAACAACCCCTTCGATCGGACCTAGGTCTTAGGCGCGGACAGAGTCTCCCTACCGCTTCCTACCCAGGCAACAGAGAAGAACTTCCCCTGACTGTGACTCACGACCGAACGGATTCTCGTGTCATTGGGGCCGAACTCCACCACGGTGTAGATCTGTGATAGCGGGTTGTAAAAGTCTGTGGCTTCGCCCGGCAAGACGATCCCCACCGGAGACTTGGTGCTACCCGCATAGCCCATGGTCTACCTCCCGAGTGGAAGATACCATTTTCCTTGATTTTCTTCAATTTATGATGTATGTTACTTTAGTTTCTTTGACAATTATGCACTTGTAAGGTGAATCTGGCTAGGCTATAGTATATGTAAATTGGCCCTATCGTCTATCGGTTAGGACGCCCGGTTTTCAACCAGGTAAGAGGGGTTCGACTCCCCTTAGGGCTGCATGAATCCGAGGAAAGATTATCAAAAAGCATTAGATCTTCGTCTACAAGGTAAGTCATACGGAGAAATCCGTAAATTGTTTGGTATTCCAAAGTCAACTCTTAGTGTTTGGTTTAAAAACCTTTCGTTGTCTGCGGGTGCAAAAAATATTCTAGAGTCAAAAAAAAGAAAGGGTTTTTTGTTGCTGGGAGAATTTAACAAAGAAAGAACTAAAAAAATCAAGCAAGAAAATATCAAAATTACAGAAGAGTATGGATTAAAAGTAAAAAGTATTTCGGAACGGGAGCTTATGTTGCTCGGCGCCGCGCTTTATTGGGCAGAGGGTTATAAAAATTTTGGGAAAAATGTCCGGCCCATTTTGAGTTTTTCAAATTCGGACCCTCTTATGATTAAAGTTTTTGTTCTTTTTCTGGAGCGTATTTTAAGAGTATCAAAAGATAAATTGAAAGGCGTTATTCTTGCGCACCCCCAAGTGAAAACTAAAGCAGCAATTGATTATTGGAGCGAGATATCCGGTATCTCTCAAAATAATATCCATATTTATAAAACCCTAAGTAGTGCAAGTCAAAGAAAGCGCCCCTCTAATCTGCTTCCCCATGGTACATTTCAAATGAGGATTAACCGTCGCCAAGAGTTATTTAAGATGCTGGGCCTTATCAAAGGAATTACGCATTTTTGTAGATAAATGGAATAAGATAAAACTATTAGTTAGGAGAAATACATTTATATTACCCAAGAAAGTTGAGGAGCTAAAACGAAGAGATAAATCTAAATCTTAAAACCACCTTTCGGCGGTTTTAAGTTACTTCGTTGAGAATGAGAAACTTTCCCATATACGACGGAAGTCGTTTTCTGAAAATCCACGGGCAGAAATTCGATATACTGTGCCGTTCCTCAAAAAGGCGATGTTTTGTCCGTCAGTGGTAGTCGTACTGCCTCGTTCGTTCGTTTGAAAGATAATTCCTTGTAATCCGACAATCGTAACCCGCTTACTAATGACTACGTCAGCCGAGTTACCATAAAAGTTTTCAAGCCAGCTGATCCAATCCTGGATATTGGAGAAGGCGAACTCGTCAGCTGTTATCGTTAAGTCTGCTGGCCCCTCTTCTGTTTGTTTGAAGACTATGGTTCCCAACCTTTCAAAACTTTGCTTACCCTTAGTTGTGGTGTATGTAATGTGCTGACCCTTTTCTTCATGAACTACGGGGAGTTTTTTAAAAGGGTATTCTACCTCCATGCCAAGGTTGTCACTCGAATAATCTGTCCAGGCATCAGATGCCTTTTTAAAGGATAAAAAACTGAAAACTAATATTACAATTAAACAGAGACCTATAAAAAGTACTGCGCCAGATTTTTGCATAATTAATTTTTTTATAATATTCATTTTTATGAAGTTGGGTGAGTCAGTACGGCGCGATTTTTGTGCCGTACTGACTCGGGAGTCTACTGGACGTGGTAGACGGTGAAGGACCAGGTGCTGGCGAGCATGCCGTAGAACTGGGCGTAGGTCATGGTGTGGTATCGAACGATGCCATCGTATCCCCAGTTGCTGTCGAGGAAGGTGATGGTGGTTGATGTTTTCTGTGCAACGATGGCGGTGTGCGCGGTTCCGCTCGAAAGGCGCATCTGGACGATCCACCCAACCGGAGCGTACTCAATGTACATGCAGGCGCCTGATGCGTGGTTGTTTGGGTCGTACTCCCACATGTAGTTGTTCGGTGAAGCCTGGTTCAAAGGAAGCCACACATGGTTTCCCGAGGCGGCGTAGACGACGTTCTGGATCCAAGCCTTGCACTGGCCGCCGTACGAACCGACCGCACTCGCGCCCTGGTTCAGGATGTACTGATCCCGTTGGGGCTGAGTCGAGCTGTGCCACCAGTTGCTTCCGTTTGCCTTGGCGGAAGGGGCGGTTCCGAAAGTGAGCCCCATACACACCAAGAAGATCAGGGTGAACCGTGAAACCAATTTCATTCTTCCGACTCCCTATTTTAAGAACTCTCCATCTTGGAAACGTGAATACTGTTGTCACTTCACGCCCCAGTTTACGACGGAGCGGGGTAATTATACCTGATTTTCTCCTTACCCCAAAATCTTAAAACCGCCTTTCGGCGGTTTTAGTGTTACTTCGTGGAGATTATTTGCTTAAAGACTTCGGGATGGTTGGCGGCAAGTTCGGAGAGAATCTTGCGATCCAGTTCAATGTTGGCTTTCTTGAGCTGGGCGATGAGCTTAGAGTAGGAGATTCCGTTCTCGCGGGCTCCGGCGCCGATCTTTACCTGCCAGGTGCGGCGGAACGTTCTCTTTTTCTTTTTGCGGTCGGCAAACTGGAAGCTCCAGGCGTGGAGCAACGCTTCTTTGGCTTGGCGGAGCTTGGATTTACGTGTCCACTTAAAGCCCTTAGTTTCTTTAAGGACTCGTTCGCGCCGTCTATGCTGTTGTACGCCTCGTTTTACGCGTGTCATGGAATTATATTAAAACTTGCCGGGGAGAGCGCCTCGGATTTGCTTTTCGCTGGATACCGGAACCGATTTGATTGTTTTCTTCAACCGTCCGCGGTTGCCGGAATCTTTCGCGTTAAAGTGGTTCTGGTTCGCGTAGCGCTTGGTGATTTTACCGGTTCCGGTAATCTTCACCCGCTTCATCAGAGATTTATTGTTTTTATTCGGCTGTGCCATCGTCTTTTTTAGGTTGCTGTTTTTGCTGGAGAGCCTTTTTATCAGGCTGGATCATAACAACCCATCCGTACGGCCCGCGCTTGGGTTCGCCTTGGGTGGTGAACGGCTGGGTCAGGGTGGTCAGAAAGCCTTTGAGCTTGGGTAGTCCGAGATGGGCCATGGCCTTTTCTCGTCCGCGCAATGTGAGCTCAACTTTTACCAGGTGTCCGTCTTCCAGGAACTCGTCGGCCTTTTTGGCCTTCACCAACATGTCGTGTGTGCCGGTTTTAAAACCGACCCGGATAGTCTTGGTTTCCTGCTCCTTGGGCCGGTGTCCTGATTTACGTTCCTGGCGCTCTTTCTGGTACCTATATTTACCATAATCCATGATTTTGGCAATAGGCGGCTGGGCATTCGGGCCCACCTCTACCAAGTCCATTTCGCGCTCAAGCGCGATTTTCATAGCTTCAGAGAGCTTCATGGTCCCCAGTTGCTGGCCAGTTTCGTCTATAACCGAAACCTCGGGGACGCGGATAAAATTGTTGATGCGAAGTCTCTTCTCCAAAGTTATGTGGTAAACGGAGGCAAGTGTACCATGAAGAACAGCCCCTGGGAAGGCCTTTCAGAAGGGAACTAATGTTCCCGGCGGGATCTAAGAGTGCCGTCTATTCCTATATATCTGCCGGCATGGAGCGAGATTAACGTAACCAGTACGAGGATATAAATTATGTGTTCGTCCACCAGGTACGAGTGATCGCCGACGTAGGGGAAATTAAGAACCGGAAAGTAATACAGAACCATCATCAATATTCCACCCCAAGCCGCCCAACGGGTCAGAAGGCCAAAAACCAGCCCCGCACCGATAAGAATCTGTCCCCAGACGTTTACAAAGTTTATCCAGCCGATATTTCCCGAAGAAGCAAACCAATGATACAGGCCGGAGAAGGTCTGGGCGTTGTTCAGGTAGCCGGCCGCCGACCAGTTATCGGCCAACACCTTAGAAATCCCGGCATAAAGAAATATTATGCCGATACTAACACGTAACAGAAACAGCGAAACTTTTTGAGGAGTATTCATTCCTTTATCCTATCACTTTCGGGCTACTTCTTTAAAGCGGAAACAGTTTATAACGTGGTCGTTGACCATGCCGGTGGCCTGCATGTGGGCGTACATGACAGTCGCGCCCAGAAATTTAAAACCGCGCTTTTTTAAATCCTTAGCCCACAGTTCAGCTTCATTGGTTTTAGCGGGCAGGTCGGACATGCTCTTTCGGTCTTTAACAATTGGCTTATTGTCCACGAATTGCCAGGCGTAATTTGAAAACGTGCCGAATTCTTTTCTGATTTCTAAAAATCTTTTGGCATTGTTAACCGCGGCTTCAATCTTGGCTCGGTTGCGGATTATATCGGGATTTTTAACCAAGCGAGCCACATCGCGAGCGGTGAAACGGGCGACTTTTTTAAAATCAAAACTAGCGAATGCTTTTTTGTAGCCTCCGCGCTTTCGCAATACGATCAACCAGCTCAAGCCGGCCTGGGCGCTCTCCAAAACCAGAAATTCAAAAATCTCGCGGTCATTAAAGAGGGGAACACCCCATTCTTTGTCGTGGTACCGCTCCATGAGCGTTCCACCCCGCGTGCCCCAATCGCATCGGTTTATTTTGGTGTCTGCCATGTTCTTATTATAAAAAAAGAAGGCCCCGCCTGCCACACGCGAGAACATGTAACAGACAGGGCCACTGGGTTGACCTCGAACTCTTGCTTACGCCGAGGCGCCACTCCTCTCGACGAGTACGTACGCGGCGGGGGAGAGTCCTGATCAACAGTCGGGATAACGGCTTTACTTAGGGCAGATTTTTAAATCCCCAAGCGCCAACCTGTACCTCCGTAGGGTTGGCACGGTCATACCGACAGACGGCAAAACTGAAGGCTTTAAAGATACCACAACGGCCGGAAAAGTCAATGGTCAGTGCAACTACTTGACGCATTTGTTAATAGGATTAATCTAACCCAATTCAAGGAGGAGGACATGAACACGAGGATGTGGGTACGCTTACTGTTCCTGTTGTTCCTGGTAGGCGCGATTGCGGATGCGGCGTTCGGACAGAGCTACGAGGAGGAGCCCAGTCGGGGGTTGCCGGAACCGTTCCGATGGGTGCTGGCCGCGCCTGTCTATGAGGAGGAGATGATCTTCGTGTCTCCGAAGAACCCGGACAACATGGCTCCGCACTACACCTTCGCCATCATCAGTGCTGGTGTGGTGCTGAAGGCGAGCCATTTGTGGGTTCCGAACCCGGCTCTTCTGGAACCCGCGCCCGACGGCGAGTACGTTGTTCGCTATCGGACCATGTTTCTGTCTCGGTTTGACCCGGCGTTGCATCAAGTTCCGAGCGAGCCGGCCAACAGGTCAGAGAGGGTTCGCCGGTGGCTCGCGTCGGAGGTCATCGCCGTTTCCGCCATGGTTTCGCCAGCCGCCATCGGCTGGTTCAAGGACAAGTACCTTGAAGAGATCATGGAACTGATCTCGCAGATTGACCTGGACAATTTCGGGGGTGCAGGTTCCAGAAAGAAAAAGAAGCCGCCAGCACCGGAGGAGCAGCCGGGACCGTCCACTCCGACCATGCCCTCACAGCCCGCGAAGGTGGTGCGCAGAAATGCCGCACCGGCCCTCGCGGGCCGTTTTAATCCAACGGTTTAATATAAAAAAGATATTCTTCATTTCCGCCCTTGGCGCCGACGATAGGGGATTTTGTTTCAGCAATAACTTCCGCTCCGATTTCATGGAGCTTTGTTTTTACGAGTTCCAAAACTTCAGTCATAAACTCTTCCGCAAGCTTTCCTTTATGGATCATGTGCGCAACGGCTTCATAGTGGGGCTTCACGAGGGCAATGATATGCCCGCCGTTTTTTAAATTCTTAAGCGCGTTGGGAATTACCTTTTCCAATTTCGTCCAGCTGGTGTCTATAGTGATTAAATCCATGCCTTCGGGCAGATCAACGTGCATGGCGTTGGTCCGTTCCATAACCACCACGCGTTCATCTATGCGGAGCTTATATTCCAAAACACCGTAGCCAGTTTCTACGGCGTACACTTTTGTTGCGCCGTTCTGTAAAAGACAATCCACAAATCCGCCCGCGCTGGAACCAAAATCCGCGCAAGTGAATCCTTGCACGGAAACGTTAAACGTTTTGAGCGCGTGTTCCAGCTTTTCTCCGGCACGTGAAGCGTAGGGCATATAGAGAAGGGTAGCAGAAGCAAATGAATTTTTAAAACAGAAAAGCCTCGCACAGAACGAAAGCGTGAAGCTTTTCTGCGCGAGGCGTGGGCTCGCTTGATGGTCAGGTTGCCCTCGTTTGGAGGCAGGGGAACGGACGGAACACGCCAGAGAGGTACATGAGCATTCCGAGTGTCCACACTGCCAGGCCGGGCCATGTTCCCCATGTCGCCACTGCTGGCCAACTCGCTCCGTAGAGGATGAGTCCTCCGATAGTGAGTATGGCCGTGATGCGCTTCTCGAGGCTGAACAGCAGACCGAAGAGCACTAGGCCAATCGTGATGATGGGCGCTAGTGGCGCGAGGATGTGCTTGAAGAACATGAACACGCACATTGCGACGGCCGCGATGGCGAGGCCGACTTCTACGATCGCGTACAGCTTGCTGAGGAACTTCATGGGAACACCTCCTGAACCAGGTTATAACACACTTTCTTATTAAAAACAATGTGAGGGGAATCGCCCTCGGTCTGGTTTGCACTTTAAATAATGTATGTGGGAATCCTGCTCCTCCAATCCTCGCGACCGCAGGCGGTTCCCGCTCGGATTTCCTCCGCAGCCTGGGTTCCTCGTCGAGTGCTAACAGCACTCGCTTCGGATACCCGTTCGATTCCTGGATCTCACAATAAGAAATCAAAACACCCTCCTTGCGGAGGGCGTTTTGATTTCTGAAATGGTGGTGTTATTTTAGCATTTGCTCGAACTTTTTTCGACCGAGAATGAATCGCCCCGCCACCGCCTCGCAGAGCCTCGGCAACCCCGAAAGAAAAAC
>ERZ1292625.1719-Hain-H41-01um-R1-1719-length-23802-cov-29_pt1 | contig 23802 bp, 36 predicted proteins | sample MGYA00564400_ERZ1292625 | MGnify/ENA primary metagenome ERZ1292625 (study PRJEB36523, sample SAMEA6512639) | groundwater metagenome | collected 2019-01-08 | study: AquaDiva: Metagenomics assemblies of 32 groundwater samples | reverse complement strand
TAAGATATCTTAAGACTGGAAAGGAAAAAGAGATTACTAAGTTTGAAAGAATTAATGGTTTTATGGATTATATTAAGATTGCAGAAAAGTATAATGTTTTTGAGATGTCCAGGGTTAAGTATGTGGGCTCTAATTTCTTGAAAGGTTTTGATGGTGCTTCTAAGGCGCGACAAGATCTAATGAAGATTAAAAATTTAGAAGAAATTGAGAAATTTGTTAGAAAGATTTAATTATGCTTTTACTTATAAAATAATATGAGGCAAAATAAAGATATTATGGAATTTGCAGGAGCTTGGAAGAATATAAGTAATGAAAGAATAGAAAAAATAAAAGCCCATATCAAAGCTTTAAGAAAAAAGAATACTAAAGAATGGAGCGAAAGGATTAAGAGGTTACATGGAAATTAAACTGTATAATACTCTTACTCACAAGAAAGAAGAATTCATTCCTATTAAGAAAGGGCAGGTTGGAATGTATTCTTGTGGACCTACAGTTTATTCTTATCAACATATTGGTAATTTTAGGAGTGCATTACTTGTTGATTTTCTTAAAAGAATTTTAGATTATAATGGATATAAAGTAAAACACATAACTAATTTTACAGATGTGGATGATAAGATAATAAAAGCAATTCAGAAAGAGAAACTTTCACTTAAGAAATTGACTTCTAAATATGAAGAAATATATCTAAAAGATTTGGAAAGTTTGAACATTCTTAAGCCTACAAAGATTTTGAAAGCTACAGAAAATATTGGTCAAATGGTTAATATAATCCAGAAATTGATTAAGAAAGGATATGCTTATACTACGAATGATGGAATTTATTTTTCAATTTCTAAGTTTAAAAATTATGGTGAGATTGCTGGATTGCACAAAATAACTAATACTAAAGAAAGAATAAAGAAAGATGAGTATGACAAGGACAATGCACATGATTTTGCATTATGGAAGTTTTACTCAAATGATGATGGGGAAGTTTTCTGGGATACTGCAATTGGAAATGGAAGACCTGGGTGGCATATTGAATGTTCTGCTATGAGTATGTCTGAGCTAGGAGAACAATTTGATATTCATACTGGAGGTATGGATTTAATTTTTCCACATCATACAAATGAAATTGCTCAGTCCGAAGCATCTACTGGAAAGAAATTTGTTAATTATTGGGTTCATGGTGGATTGTTGAATCTTCGTGAGGGAAAAATGTCAAAGTCCTTAGGAAATATTTACACTATTTCAGACTTACAGGAAGAAGGATTCTCTCCCGTAAACTATAGATACTTATGTTTACAGACTCATTATCGCAAACCACTTGAATTTTCACTTGAGTCTCTACAAGCTTCAAAGAATGCTTATGAGAAGATTAAACGCAAAATTATTAGATTAAGAAAGGAAAAGAATCCTGGAAATACTGATGTTGAGCATCATAAAAATCAGTTTTTAGAAGCAATAAATGACGATTTGAACATGCCTCGTGCTCTTGAAGTATTTTGGGATGTCATGGAAGAATCAGACATGAATACAAAGACAAGACTTGAAACACTTGAAGATTTTGATAGGGTTTTGGGATTAGGTATTAAAGATATGAAAGAAAAAAAGACAATTATTCCAAAAGATGTTCTTGATTTACTTGTAGCAAGACAAGAAGCAAGAAAGAAAAAAATGTTTGCTGAAGCAGATAAATTGCGTGATAAAATACTAGAAAAGGGATTCATTATTGAAGATTTAACCGAGGGAGGGCCTAGTTTGAGACATGTTTGATGATAAATCTATAGTTTTGTGATGTCGATAGTGTTTCACACAAACTACACCCTTTAGGGTGTGTTCAACACTTCGATCATCCAAAAATCGAGCACCAATTCAAACCAAACACTTTAGTGTGTGGTGGTGCATCGATTTTTTGATAATATTTTATATCTTTTCATTTTGTAACTTTCTGACTGATTGCAAAACTCTTATATCTGGTGAGAGGATGTAAACATGGTCATCTTTTGATCTTACCGCCCTGTAAATTCTTTGTAAGAACTCACGGTATGCTTTGTCCCTGTAAAACTCCCAGAAATGGTCTGGGTGTGTTTTTTGCAGTATCTTCCAAAATGTGTCTGAAATATTGGGGTTTGGATATTTTGTAAAAACAACTGAGTTGCACATGTTTCCAGGGAAGTCTATTCCTCTTGAACATTTTGTTGTAAATAGTTTATCATTTAAACCTTGCTTAAAGATTGCTATTGCTCTTCCAGTTTTATCTTCTCTTTGTTGTTCTATTAGTGATTCCTGGCTAGTCAATTGTGAAAGTTTGAATTTTACTTTTTCTTCATCTGTTGGTAGGTCTTGAAAAGCATTTACATGAATTAATGTGGGTCTTTTTGCTTTTTCTACTGAGAGATTTAATGCTTCTAAGTATTCCTTTCTTGAATGTTGTCCCTCAGAGAAATTCGAATATTTACAGTCTTTTTCCTTACCCGTCATCATTATTTCTATTGCTCCTTGCTGTAGCGTTTCTGCTTCTACTATTTTGAAGTTTGACATACCAAATATGTTTTTTATTACATTTTGGGAATGTAGTGTCCCAGACATGAATAACAGAACTTTACTTTTATCCAAAAGTTCTGCTATCTTTTGTGAGAGATTAGTGCTTACTAATTTAACATAAAGGCTTTCTTCTTCTTTCCTATAAGTCAAATAGACTTCTTCAGTCATTTCTTCTAAACTTCTTGCTAATTCAAGAGCCTTGTTTGAGTAGTTTTGATCATCTATTAGAATTTCAGATTCTAGTTCTTTGTTTTTTATCAGTAATTTAAATATTTTTCTTATTTTTGTATTATCTAGATTGTAGACTTCGTTTTCATCTACTCCTAATGCCCTTTTGTTTTGTTCTTCCAAATTTATTATTGTTAATATCTCTTTTATTGTTTCTCTTGATTCTGGAGATTCAGGAACTATTGATGTTAAACTATTTGCTAACCTTGTTAGATTTATGTCTTCCTGCTGAAATAGACTATCTAGAAATTCATCTGACTCATCAATTATTTCTATCTCTGTTGCTGGTTTTCTTCCTATTGATAGTTCTGCTTTGTATTTTGCACCGTTAAATACAATTACATCTGCGTTTTTATAGGCTAGATATTGATCATAGTAAGAGCAACCAGATTTTCTATGATAAAATGTATACTCCCTACCATCACATCCTTCGTATTTTATTTTTTTTGCATCTTTTAACTGGTTTAAATCATAACTGGAAGGGACTATTGGGCTCCAATAAGGGTTTGCTGGGGCTATTGAAAGTCTTCTAATGTGTTTATAGTCAGGGACATCTTGCCCAGATACAAAAGGATTGTTTCTAAAATGATCTGCAATTTTTAAGTAGTTTTTTTCAGAGATTTTTATGTTTTCTGGTAATTCTGGGTCTGCACAAGATACACCTTGATTTATTATTGAATCATGGTTTTCTCTTCCAGTCATAACTGCTATTTTCATTTTTTGACCATTTGATTTATAAAAGAACTTTTTTTCAGTGTAGTCATCTTCATACTGTCTTTGTAATGCTTTAACTGGAACAATTATAGAAGATTTTCCTAATTTTCTTGCCACATTTAGGGCTATTGCAGATTTTCCAGTACCACAAGCTCCATGTAGAAATATTATTCTGCTTCCTTCTTTTATTAGATTTAAGATTTCATTCACTACATCCTCTTGTGTCTTGTTGTTTGAAAACTTTAATGGTGGGATTTTACCTTTTTCATCATTTAAGTCCCAATTAATTGAAAAAATATCAGATCTGTTTTCTTCTTTTGTTTCTTTTAGGAAACTTAGGCTACTTGAATCTTTTAGATTACCTTTTTGTTCCAGAAGAAAGTCGTCTGGCAAGATTACTGTTTCCTTAGGTTTCCATGTTTTTACAACATTTGTTTGCAGACTTTGGAGTCTGTGTTGATCACCACTTTTTGACATAAGCTTTTTTGGAGTGATTGGGTTATAAAAGTGTTTGCTGTTTAAGATTAGAACTCAAGCACATCAAAAACAATTGGGTTACTAAAGGAGGTGTTTTTTGTAGGAGACAGAACACCACTATATTTTTCTTTAAGACTTAAATGAACCCTTCCACTAATTTGTTGTTCATCAAACAATTTTTGTAGAAACGCTCCTAATCTTTTGCGATCAGAATTGTATAAGACATAACCTTTTTCTTGAGAAGATGGAATAACTATTGAGCCATTTCCTTTGTAACCAGGATAATTTGTAATTGCTTTTCCTGTAAGAATTTCATCAATCCTTAATGCTCCTCTTCTCTTTATTAATTCATTTTTTCCAATAAAAACTTTTTGAGTAAATCTTGGATGTTGCAAGGGATATCTGGTTTTTTCTTCTCTTTGAACTAATGCTTCTTCAAATGCTGGAAAGAATCCTCCTTCTTTTTTAATCGTTTCCATTACATAACCTGCAGATATTTCTAGCAACTTTCTATACATCTCTGGATCTTCTCTAAATGTAGGGATTCTATTCACTTTTTCAAAAATTTTATCTACTAAACTTTTCATCTCGACAACAGAAGATAAGGGTTTTTAAACCTAATTTATTTGACCATAATGTGCGGGGATGCCAGAGTGGTCAAATGGGACACGTTAAGGCCGTGTTAGCTTAGTGCTTTCCTAGGTTCGAATCCTAGTTCCCGCATCTTATGTCTCGATGTCTCCTGAAAACCACATGCTTTAGCATGTGGTGACATCGTGAGCATCCAAAAATCGAGCACCAATTCAAACCACACACTAAAGTGTGTGGTGGTGCATCGATTTTTTGATTTTAATAGGATTCGAACGTCCTCACAAACAGATGTTCGTGGGAACTCCAATTCTTTGAATTGAAGTAATCCTAGTTCCCGCGTCTTTTGTTTCACACTATTTAGACTTTATGAACTAATTTTAAGGTGTATTAAGGTTTAAAAAGGGATATTTCTCTTATTTTATGTAAGGTCTATAACCTCACAAAATAACTTCTAAACTCTTTACTGAGATTATTATGTCAATAAAAAAACAACTTTCTTTAGTCGCATTATTGGGCTTTACTAGCTGTGCTGGCTCTCCAAAGAGTGATTTCTCTTATTATCCCTTACAATTAGACTCGCCTACGCGTGATCTTTCTTCAAACCCTCCTATGGGCAATAAGTCTTTATCTTATATTAGTAGCGGATCAACTAGCTTGCAGGTGAATCATTTAGGCATTAAATATAACTCTCAAATAAATGATTCGAGTCCAAGTTTTGCAGACCAGTTTGTTAATGAATCACTTGGATTACCTAAAGAGTTGGCTAGAGAAGATACATCTGCTGATATAGGCGTTGCTCAAATAGCTTCTCAAGATGATTCTCTTATTGTTCGTCCCATTTATTCTCCCTCATATAAGATTTCTTTGGATCGTCAATTAAAATTTACGCGAGCTGGAGATGACTCTTTTCGCGATAGAAATAGGATTTATTTTACTCCCGATTATTTTACAACTGATAATCAAAGAAGAACGGATGATCCAGAAATAATAGAGCATGAACAAGGTATTACTATATCTATTTTAACTAAATGGGCTTGGAGTTGGGATCTCTTTAAACCTGCCCGCAATGTAGCTGATGGAGTTCGTGTAAAATCTAATGAGGTTGTAAAGGGTGTGTTTGGTTCGCATGCTAAAATGGATTATAATGGTAAAAGACTTAATGTTGGGTATGAAGCAGTTGAGGTTGGTTCAGGTTTTCTTGAATTGGGAGCTTGGACTGATAATGATTTTGATAGACAAGGTGCCTACGTTGAACTTGTTTTTCCTATTGGAAGAAGATAAGAGATTACGAGACTTCCTTACAGTGAAGGCATCCTAAATCTTTTTTATAATTAAATTGTATTCATTAATGCAATTTTATTATTATTTTCATATAACTCTGCTATTTCTTCACCATAGTCAATTACAAATTCTATGTTTTCTGCATTTAGAGGTACTTTTAGATTTCCTACATCAATTATCTTTTTTGCACCTATTGAAATCGTGTTTAAATCGAAAGTTTCAATAAATTTATTATCTGCATAGATTCCTACAACTGCGTTGTTTGCAGATATTAATCCTCTATTTAGAACTTCTATATGAAAGTTTAGGTATCTACCGCTTTTTGTTGCATTAACTTTGTCAAATGTTAGATCTGGGAGAGATTCTACTCCGTACAGCTCGTTTATGCTATCAATTATTTCTTGATCTATTTCTTGATCACATTCTAATGTAGGGTATAATATACTTCTTCTATTGTTATTATGGTCAAAACCTAATGCATGTAATAATTCATGTATTGCTACATTAGCATTATTGCACGTTCCTTCTCTGTACAATGCTACTTTACCTTCTAATATTACGGAGTATAATGTTGAATTTAAGACTCTAGATGGTCCTCCTTCTCCAGCAACAAAATGATTTTCTTCTTCTGCTTCAGGAGAAATGTCGGAACATAAAATATTTAGAACAGAATTTGGTTTTGAAACTGGATTGAATATTAAAACTGTTTTTGCTTCTATTGTATCTAGTGCTTCTTTCGTCCTATTTGCTTTGTTTTCTGGGCAAGATTCCGAGATGTGGTAATTTATTGTTCTATCTGAATACCTCATGTTGTCATAGAACTGTTTGCTTGGTATAGTATTTGTTGTGGTTATTTGTTGAGAGTTTGTGTTTACTAAATTAATTGATTCTCTTGGGATGTTTTGATATAGATAATATGCTGAATATCCCACTGCAACTAATGACAAAATTAAAAATAATGTTCCTAGAAATCCACCATTTTTATTCATAGTCTTATTAATTTTTTAAGATATATAAATTATCTTTTTTCAACTACTCTTGAATTAGAGTGTCTAACTTTTTTATATTGTGATGTATGGTCTTTTTCAGATCTATGACCAAGAGCACATAAAACTACAGAAGTTAAACCATTTTTAGTTAAGTTTAGAACTTCATCAACTCCTTTTGGATCAAAGCCTTCCATTGGAGAAGCATCTATTTTTTTCATTGCAGCTGATTGTAGTAACATTCCTAGAGGTATGTAAGTTTGTCTCTTTGCCCATTCAACTATCTCTTCTTTTGATCTACCCTTTCTAAAACCTATCATCATATCCTCATATTCTTTTAGTGAATCTGTATGGATGTTTCTTGTTTTGGCTATATCATGGATGAATTCTTTTATGTATTCTTCAGAGACGTCTGTTTTAGCACATATTACTATTAAATGGGATGCTTCAGTTACTTGAGGTTGATCCCATGCTTTTTCTTTTATTTTGATTCTTAGTTCTTTGCTTTCTACAACTATGAATTTCCATGGTTGTAATCCAAATGATGATGGGGCTAGACGTATTACTTCAAGTAATTCATCTAAATCCTGTTCGGGTATTTTCTTTGATTCGTCAAATGATTTTGTTGCATAACGCCAGTTTAATGAGTCTATTATGTTTGAATTCATATTATTTTGTTAGACTTGGCTTATTTAAGAGTATTGGTCTATTTTTTCTTGAAATTTAGCGAACAAGAGTTTATGCAGAATCTTTTCCCGGTTTTGTTCTCAGGACCATCGTTGAAAACATGACCTAAATGGCCTCCACATTTTGTACAGACTACTTCTATTCTACTTATCCCTAAACTATTATCTTCTATGAATTTAACTGCTTCAGGTTTTGCATCATAGAAACTAGGCCAACCTGTTCCTGAATCAAACTTTACATTGGAATCAAATAACTCATTTCCACAAGCTACACAAGTATACATTCCTTTTTCTTTATTATCATAGAATTTTCCCGTAAATGGTTTTTCAGTTCCTTTTTCTCTTAAGATGTGATATTGTTCTTTTGTTAGTTTATTTTTCCAATCTTTTTCATTCATTAAATTGATTAGATTTTATTAATATTAAACTTTTGTTTTATCTGTTACTACTAGTTTATGACATTAATAGTAAGATTTAAATAGTGTAAAAACACCGATTTTTATGGAAAATGATAATGTTGGTTCAGAAAGAGAGCGTTATGTAGTTACACGTCCTACTCATGGAGAGGACTTTGATTTGATGAATCAACCGAAAACATTTTTATACTTGTTCGTAGAAGGTCTTTTTGGTGATTTTTTTGGATATCAGAGGAATATGTTTCAAAGAGATGCTGAAGCTATTAAAAGAGATGGTGAGGCTGCTAAGAGAGAAAATGAGAGATATTAAACTAACTAGACATAGACTTGATATATATGAAGATGTTAAAACTTTAACAGATGTTGTTGAATTGGCGTTAAATAGAGCTCTTAATAGGATGGATCTTCCTAGTGTTAAAAAACAACTAGCTTATTTCTCAGAATTTTATAGATCTAGATTGGATCAATTTGATAGAGATGGAATGGTCCCACCTCAAGATCTTAAAGTTGTTAGAGGTTATCTCTTTGGAGAGGGCTTTAAAAAAGGTTTATTTTCTAAGCTTGATGATCTTTTACTTGAATATCAGATTAGATTTGCATCTTCAGATAGACTAAAAGTAATACCCTAAACTTGCAACATTTTTGTTAAACAAAACATTTATATAATTAAACGAACTGGTATTTTTATGAAGAACTACTCTAAAATGACTCTATTTGTATTGTCTTTCTTGTTTTTATTTTCTATTTCTAATGTAAGTGCCTCTCATTTTTATAATACTTATACATATACTGATAGTTTAGTTTATACAGAGGATCATAAAGGCGAACATAGAGGCTTTGCTTTAGCATTCCCTGAAGATAAATATGGAATTGATTGTGGTTATAAGGATTGGACTTATAATGCCAGAAAATGCAAAAGAACAGCTCTTTATGATTATCAATATGTAGAATATTATGGGTATAATGCTCATAAAGATGCAAATAGTTACGATCGTGATAAAATCTTTAAAGAAGCTTTTAAGACTTATCAACAGAACTCAAAATATGAATATCAACTTGAATTGAAAAGAATTGAGGAAGAAAACAGAAATCGCTATAGAAATTATGGTGGGTATGGTCATGGATATTCTGGGCATAGATACTATACTTACGGTTGGTAATTTTTGTTCTGATTTATAGATAAACATAAAAAGAGTTGTTTCATTTTCTTGTTATGGGTAAGAGGCTTGGAAATGGTGCTGTTAGAGTTTCTTTAGTTCGTAGGGACTCTTGCGGACTTTATCCCGTAATTAATCTTCTGGAAATAGCTGGTAGAATACCATTTTTTGATGATCGCAGTTGTATTCCATTTAAACCACGAGAAAGAGACGAGTTTAGATATAATTATCGTAAGCCTGATTCTTCTAAATATTTTAGCGATCAAAAACAATAAAAAGTCACTTTGATTTTTAGTTTTATGAAATTAGTTAGTAGATTTAGGTTCTTTTTCGGGATTTTTATATTTATTTTAATTTTATTTAGTTATTTTTTAAGATTTGATATTGATAATGGCAGTAATTATGTTGTAAGAGATAGTTTATTAGGAGTCATAATATTTCATAGTTTTTTTGTATTAGTTTTATATTTGCTAATCGCTTTGTTTTTTGTGTTTACTGGACTAAAGAGGATAAAATTAATATGAGCTCTATTAAAGGTTTCAAAGAAGTTTTTTCTAAATTACATTATTTAGTTTTAATGCTTTCTTCTGCTTTGTTTTTTTATTTGTTCAGTGTAGTTTTAACTGACCTTTCTGAATTTAAATGGATATTTATGAATTACGATTCTTTCATTTTTCTTAAGTTATTAGTTCTTTATTTTGTTGGATTCCCTGTTACTATTGGTTTGTTTTCTGCTATAATTATGATTTTGACTGCTTTGCTCTTTGGTTCTTATATATCTCTTGCATCATATAAAACTAAGCAGGTTAAGAAGCTCCAAGATAAAACATCTATTGCTGGAAATATTGGAATATTTTTAGGGATTCTTGCTCCTGGATGTGTTGCTTGTGGTTTAGGTATTGCTTCTCTCTTCGGACTCGCTGGATTTGTGGTTGCATTACCTTTTCAAGGTACTGAAATTTCAGTTATTGCTTTTCTTTTACTTAGTTTTGCTAATTGGAGTATTGCTGGTAAGGTAAGTAAAAATACTTGTTCTATAAGGTTAAATAAACGGATTTAAGCAACTTCTTTTGAACCTAACAAAACCTTTATTAAAGATGTTATTCAGTTTTCTTTATGGATAGTAAGAAAGTGAAAGGGGGTTTTAATATGGAATCACAAAAAAGTGAAACAATTACAATAAGAAAAGATACGCTTTGGAAGTATTCAACATTTATTTTACTAGGTGTTGTTATTTTAGGAGTCGCATTTTATGTTTTACCTGGTAATAGTCCAACTGGAGCTGTAGTTCAGCAACCTGGACAAGTTTTACCTTCTGAGCCAACTGCTAAAATAGAAGTTGAGATTGACGGAGCTCCTGTAAAAGGAGAAGGAAATGCTCCTGTTACATTTGTAGAGTTTACAGATTATGAGTGTCCTTTCTGTCAAAGGCATTTTATGCAAACAGGAAGTGCAATTGATGCTCGTATTCAAGCTGGAGAAGTTAAACTTGTAACTATGGATTATCCGCTACCATTTCATACTCAAGCACAGAAAGCTTCTGAAGCTGCTCACTGCGCTAGAGATCAAGGTGGAGACTCTGCTTATTATGAAATGCATGACTTGCTTTTCGAAAGTGGAGTTGCTGGAGGAGAAACAGCATTTAAAGAATATGCTAATCAAATGAATCTTGATTCTGCTGATTTTGCCTCTTGTTTATCAAGTGGTAAGTTTGCTGATGAAGTTCAAAGCAATATGAATTATGGAGCTCAAATTGGAATACAAGGAACACCTGGATTCTTCATAAATGGAAGAATTATTAGTGGAGCATGTCCTGTTCAAACATTTGAATCTGCTATTGATGCAGAATTAGATGGAGATGACTGGGCCGTAACTAATTGCCAGTTTGTAAAACTCTAAATTTATTTTATTTTTATTTTATTTTTTCTTAAATATCTTGACTAGAAACCAACTAGTTAATGATATCATTATAATCATCGATAGAAACCATTCTATTACATATGGAAGACCAAATGTGAAATTTGCACAGTTATGATATACACAGTTTACATTTTTTTCATAGTCTGTCACCATTCTTGTAATTAGAAATATTAATATTATCTGTATTATGCTTATTATCCAGAAATCTTTTCTTTTAATGCCAATTAAGTGAATAGAGTATAAGCTTAGAGGAATATTAAAAATATGTTGAAAAGATATTATTTTTTCCTCAAATGGCGTGCTGTTTTTGAAAAAGTAGTCTGTTATTCCAAACAAACTATTTCCAGTAAACAAGTGATGAAAGAAATCTATATTCCATAAAATATATGGAAATCCTATTATTACTACTTGACTTGCTATTAATGAAGAATCTTTTTTTAGAATTCCTATTCCTAAAATGATTAAACATATGTAACTCATCCAGAGAAGCGGAGCAATTCCTGTATCAGCTTTTAAGATATTGCTTATAATCGCTGCTATTCCCCAAATAATGAAGAGCGATCCTATTAGATTTAGTGTTTTAGTGTTAGTTATAGCTTTTTTATTCATTTATTTTTTGTTTTCTATTTTTTACTATGTGGAAAATACCATATAATCCTATAAAGAACCAGATTATATTTGTTAAAAAAGATGGATATGCTTTCAACATAAGAGTATTTACACCTAGCATTAAAGAACCAATTATATTCATCCATTGGTACATTTTTGAACGGCTTGTAAGATTTTTATGGATTAATAAGAAATAAGCCAGTAGTAGTAGAAAAGCTCCTGCCCATCCTAATATGTTTATTATAAGCATAGAACATTTTGGTAAATTAAGTTAATAAATCTACTCTAGATAAGATACTTCTTATTTTCCAAATAAATTATTATAATTGTTTTCTATCTCTTTTTCTGCTTCTTTCAATGTAGTATTTTTTATTTCTGCTATTTTTTTGTAGCTGTAAACTACATTTGCTGGTTCGTTTGGCCATTCTTTTAATGGGTGTAAGTATGGGGAGTCTGTTTCACATAATAAATTTTTAATTGGAACTCTCTTTATTACATCTTGAAATTGTTGGCTGTAGTGAGAGTTTGCTGGAATACTTAATAGCCAACCGTTTTTTACTATTCTATCTACTAATGACATTTTTCCAGAGAAACAATGCATAACTACTTTTTTTGCATTTAGAGATTCTAGTAGTTCTATTGTATGCAATTCTGCTTTTCTTGAATGTATGATTACTGGTTTTTTTAATTTGATTGCTAAACTTACAAACTTTGTGAGATTGTTTTTTTGTTTATCTAGTGTTTTATGTAATTCTTCTTCATTTAAATCTAGACCAATTTCTCCTATTGCAATAATTAAATTCTTATTTTTATTTATGAATTCTATTTCTTCATCTATTTCTGATTCTGATAGTTTTAGTGCATCTATTGGGTAGATTCCTAGAGCTGGTTTTATTTCAGGATATTTTTTGGCTAAATTTAGGATTATTGTGTTTTGTTCATGGTCTGTGCCATTTACAATCATTATATCTACGCCCTTTGCTTTAGCATTTTTAATGGCCTTTTCTGCACTAATTCCTTTTTCAATTAGCTTATCTAAGTGGCAGTGAACGTCTATGAACATATTATTTTATTTATCCTTTAGATTATAAATTATTGCTATCTATTGAAGTAAATTTTTTAACCTATCATATATCTTCTCCAAAAATTCTTTTACTTTTTGAGCATACTCTTCATTTACAGTCTTACCATAATATTTAGTGCCATGTCTTATCTCACGTAGTTTATCTACAAAAATAACTTCTTCCTTAGTAAAACCTAGTTCTGTCAAGTAAGAAATAACTGCTTCGTGATTATAACTTTTATAACCATCTTTGCTTAACTTTGATTCTAGCAATTCTCTAATAATATCATAACATTCTTCTATAATATGTATCGTTGTTTCATTATTTAGAGGTAGATATTTTTCAAGAACTCTTTTTCTATTTTCAGCTCCTTCAACTAAACTTTTGGCTCGTGCTTCATCTTTTTCTTTTTCTTTACCAAACCAGATTTAAGAAATTCTTGGAATGATCTCATAGGCTTAATGCTCCATCCAATATGATTCCATTAATAATATTTTCTTTCAAGTTTTTATGAATATCTTCATTTTTTTTGAAGAAATGAATCTGGATTTCCCTTTGTAACTTAGCTTCAAAACCTTTCAGATTAATATCCTTTTCCATATAACCAATTACTGCTATATCTATATCGGATTCTTCAGTATCTTCACCGTAAGAATAGCTACCAAACAAAACTATTGCGGAACCTGGAAATTCAGTAGATAGTTTTTTGATTAGCCCACTTGCATACATTTCTTTTAAATTAAATATTCTTTTCAAACTAAAGATATCTTTATCTTCTCTATTTAGTTTTATAGATAATAAAATTCTTTTTTTTACATCTAATAACTCTATTCTGCTAAGATTTTTTACTGATTTAGATATTGCTGTTTGAGAGACTTTTAGTTTAGTGGATAAATCTTTACCATTAAAAATAGTTGTTGGATTTCTAAATAAAAACTCTAAGATATTATTTTCTAATTTAGTGAACTTTAGTTTATTCCAATCCATATTAGTTTATTATACTAAACTTTTGTTTATAAACCTTTTTATTGAACATTTCAATAAAATCGATTTATGAATAAAAATCCCCCCACCAAGAGTTGAACTTGGGTATACCGGGTTCTACATAACCTATAATTTCTAACGAAATTACTCTGATTGCGCTTCATACTATTTTCCCAAGGAAGGGAAAAGTCTGCGCTATCCTACAGCCGGTCACTCTACCGTTGAGTTATGGGAGGCTTATAAATAGGTGAAGATTATCGTTTTTAAATATACTGGCTATCCCATTTTAATTTTTTTCTTGGATAGAAAAACGACGCATTTTTGTAGATTTGATTATGTAAATCTACTATGTCTCTTTTTGTATTATTTCTTAGATTCCATACATTCCCTTTATCTTTCCATATTTTGAAATTGTTAAATCCATTTTCTATTAATATCTTATGTAAATCTTTAAGAAATCCTATCGAACCAGAACTAATCTTAAATATGTGGTTGTGACCACTAAAGATAATTGAACCATCTCCATCAAAAACACCTCTTAGATAGTCCCAAATATATGCTTCTTTTCGAAAAAATATTGTAGGAAGTCTAATATTTTCAGATTTTGCTCCAGAAGGAATTTCTAAAGATTTCATGAATGTAGTCACATCTTTAGAAGACATATAAATTTCATAATTGGGTCTGCTATTCTTAAAGCCCGTTTTTCTTAATCTAATTGATGCTTTGTAATTGAATAATAGCAAGATTAGTTTTAGTATCAAATCAACTTCCTCTTTTTCACTTGTATAAACCATTAACCTGTATTGACCTTTTTCTTTTTTGACTTGCATGTGTCCATCTGTAGAAACTAAACCTAGAAAATAGCTTAACTCTCTTGTTATTTCTTTTGGAGTTGTTGGTTTTTGAATTGATTTGCATTTATATCCTGCAGTAGACATCATTTTATTCCAAGTTCCAAAGTGCTTTCTTGATAGAAAATAAAGAGTTGCATTATCTCTTTTAACTGGTCTTCTTCCTAATTCTTTCTCTAGGTTTTTTAAATTTTCAATTATCTTTTCTTGATGTATATTCACATAATATAATGGAATTTAACTTTTTATATTTTCCTATGTTGGGCTAAAATTATGTCTTTTAAATGTTATCGGCTCTTAAAATTAAGTTAATCTTCAATTGCGAAAAGGTAAGAACGTGGATTGCTATTTCTTGATAGAACTCTTGTTTTTAAATATTTATCCTATTATTCTTTCTTTTTTACTTGACGTACTTCTTTAGAGTTATGGGTTGTTTTTGAGCCTATGAAAACTGCGCTGGCTATAACTAATATCAAAACTATATAAAACGAAGGAGTTGAATAATATTCTTTCATTATATTTATTGCATTTTCTTGTGTAAAGAAGAAAAGCAAGTCTAAAATGAAACCCACTATTATGAAGGTAATTCCTAATTTAAATCCTTCTTTTATATTTCTTTTTATCTTATTAAAATACCATAGACTTGCAAGACAAGTTAGTATTACGGTAGTTACAATTGTTATTATCCAGTAAGCTGTTGGAATGTTTTGAGGAGATGCTATATTTATTTTAGTTAATATAGTCAGTAAAATTCCCACGACTAATGTTGCAAAATATAGTGCTAATGAAATTAAAATTCCTCTTTTAAGATTCATGTTTTACTTAGGCGTTATGTATTTAAAAGTCTAACGATTACGATATTTACATGGCTCATTGGTTTAAGTCAGAACATTGGACTTGTTGGCGTCCATTTAGTTGGCAAGGTTGGATAGTTACATCTATTTATGCATTATCTGTTTTGTTTATTTTTTTTAAAATTGACGTTAATTCTCACTCTGTGAGCGATACTTTAATTAATATGACAATCCCATTTATTGTTTTAAGTTTGATTTTTATAATTATCTGTAAAAAGGCAAGTAGTAAAAGAAAGAGTTGAAAGTTTTTTTGATTTTGGAAGGAATGGTACTAATAATTAAAAGGAAATGATTTTTGATTAAATTGTGCCAGTGTGGCTGAGTGGTTAAAGCGCGAGTCTCGAAAACTTGTTTCCTTCTGGATGCCTAGGTTCGAATCCTAGCACTGGCGTTGAAAAAAAGTTTTTGAATTTATATTTACGACAACATAAATATAAATAAGCATTACTTTTCTTGCTTGGATGCAAAGTATAGTTCCTTGTTTATGGTTTGATTCTGAAGCAGAGTCAGCTGTTGAGTTTTATAAAGAGGTTTTCAAAGATGTCAAAACATTGAATGTTTCTAGATATCTTGTTGATACTCCGTCAAACAAACCTATGGGTAGTGTAATGACTATTGATTTTGAAATTAAAGGGCAGAAATTTATGGCTTTAAATGGTGGACCATACTTTAAATTTAATGAATCTGTAAGCTTCGTTATTTATTGTAAGGATCAAAACGAAATTGATTATTATTACAATAAACTTTCTTTTATTCCAGAAGCTGAAATTTGTGGTTGGCTTAAGGATAAATTTGGAGTTTCGTGGCAACTTGTTACTTTTGGTTTTGAAAAGTTTATGACTGGAAGAAATGCGGAAAGAGTTATGAATGAACTTCTGAAGATGAAAAGGCTGGATGTTAATAAGTTGCGAGAAATTCATGAAAGCAATTAAAAGTGTAAAAAATGGTGTTGTAAAGAGTTATTATGCTGATGGCACATTATCAAACGTTGTTAAGTATGTTGATGGTAAGAAACATGGATTATGTAAGGTTTATTTGAAAAATGGTCAACTTCGTGCTTTAGGTAGATTTTCTCAGGGTAAGATGAATGGCTTATGGAAATGGTGGCGTGAGGATGGTAAATTATGGCAAGCTGGAAATTTCAAGAATAATAAGAAAGATGGTTCTTGGAAGATTTATGATAAGAAAGGAAATTTGCAATTTTCATATAAATTCAAAGACAATAAGAAAATCTTATAGATGTTTCATTTATATAGTCTCGATTCCTGTAGTTGTTATGGCTAAACAGAAGTGTTTTGATTGTAAAAAGGAATTTGAATCTACATCTAATGCTAGGTTTCCCAGGAAGTATTGTTTAAAGTGTAGCGCTAAGAAGAAGAAGATGTGGGAAAATCAGTGGAAAGTTAAGTTTGAAGATTTAGATGATTGATTTATACAAAACATATAAAAAGGGTTTCTTCCTTTTTTTGATATGAGTAAGAAGTCGATCAGAATTATATATTGGATTACTACTGTTTTGTTTGTTGCTTTTATGGTATTTAGTGGAATTGGTGGGCTTGTTGGTTCTGAAGCTGGAGATGCTGTAATGGTTGGTTTGGGTTATCCTCTTTATTTGAACATGATATTGGGAATTGCTAAGATACTTGGTGGGGTTGCTTTAATTCAGACGAAATGGTATGTAATAAAAGAGTGGGCATATGCAGGTTTTACATTTGATATACTTGGGGCTGCAATGTCTTTTGCATTTGCTGGATTTGGATTTAGTGCTATAATTGTACCTTTGATTTCTTTAGTTGTAATGTTTATATCTTATAGTTCTTGGAAGAAGTTATATTAGTTTTTGGTTTAATAAGAAAACTTTAAAAAATTAGATCTTTTATTGCTAGCGTGAATGTAATATTTGAAATTGTTGATAAAAATGGGAAAAAAATTAGACTGACTGATAAGCAATATTCCCATCTAATTGAAGAGCATCCTTACATGCATAATTACTTGGAAGAAATAAAAGAAACATTGCAAAAACCAGATAAAATAACTTTTTACTCTTTTGATCAAGCTGTCAGATATTTTTATAGAGGTTACAAGTATTTTGATAAACCTAATCGGTATTTACTTGTTATAGTAAAATACTTAAATGGTGAAGGTTATGTTATATCATCTTATTTAGAAAGCAAAATAAAATGAATAAACTTAATACTTACGATGTATATTATGATGAAGAAGCTGATTTTTTAGAAGTATCTTTTGACCAACCTGCAATGTCTGGAACAACGGAAGAGGTTCAGACCGGAGTATTTGTAACGAGGGATATAAAAACAAATAATGTAACTAACGTTGGGATACTGTCATTTAAAAAAAGAGTGAATTTGCTTAAGATTGTCTTAACTTCTTTGAATAAAAAATTGCCTATAGAAATAAGTGTTCCATCTAGTTAATTTAAAATTCTTCAGTATTTATTTAATGTAAATTAAATAGATCTATTCTTTTTTGAGTATGCAGATTAGTTGATTTATTCTTTTTTGTCTTGTTTCTTTAGACTTTGCTTTTATTATATATCTAAGGTGCATTCTTTTCTGAGATTTTGATAGTTTATTGAATTCTTTTTTTAGGTTACTATTTTCTATTTCTTCTTTTACATCCTTGGGAGTGTTTGGGTTTTTTGGGATTCCATAATCTAATGTTGGTTTTAATAGTCCTTGATTATATCTTTTTAGACCTTCTTGTGACATTTTATTCTGTTTTATTAGTTCTTGAGCATATCTTAAAGTGTTATCACTCCATGTGCTTTTGTCTGTTCTTCTTCTGAAATGTCTTATATATTGGTTTTCATCTAATTTTTTTATAGTGGTATCTATCCACCCAAAGCATATAGCTTCTTTCATTGAATCTAGATGAGAAATTGTTCCTTTTCCAGTATGTTTTTTATTTATTATTAGAGCTACGCTATTTTCATTTAAGTGATTTTCTTTCAACCAGTTTCTCCACTTTTCTATTGATTCGCAATGAATATGTATTGTTTCTTTTTTCATAATTCAAGATTTGTCTGATTAAATTTATATACCTTGTTTTTTTGTTTTTACCATGAAAAGAATTTTTTTGGCTATAATAATAGTTATTTTTGGTATCATTGTTACTTCTTTCATTAGGCTATCTGTTCCCCAGAGTAGTGTTGTTTTAGATTCTAATTCTCAAGATGAAGCAATTAGTCTTGTAACTTTGAGCGAACACAATATAGAAAGTGACTGTTGGGTAGGCTATGATGGGAAAGTGTATGATGTCACTTCTTTTTTGTCAATGCATCCAGGTTCTGCAGAGGCTATAATTCCTTATTGTGGGACTTACGATGAATTTACAGAAGCATTTACTAAAAAACATGGAACTTCTAAAGTCTCAAATCTTATGAGGGTTGGAACTCTTATCGGAGACTTTGAAATTCAAGGAGAAATTTGAAATGCATTCTAAAGAAGTTGCTACTGTTATATTGAGGGTTTCTCTTGCACTTGTTTTTCTTTATTTCGGGATTCAACAGACTCTTGATCCTGGGACATGGTCTGGATTTGTTCCTGAATTTTTACAGCTATCAATTGTTTCTGCAAATAATATTGTTATTCTCAATGGTCTTATTGAAATAATCTTAGGGACTTTTCTAATTGTTGGTTTATATGTTAGATTTGCATCTATGGTTATGTCTTTGCATTTGTTTGGAATTGCTTTTTCTATTGGATTATCTCCTTTAGGAGTTCGTGATTTTGGACTCGCATTTGCAACACTTGCTCTATTCTTTTTTGGTGCTGATAGATATACTGTAGATTATAGATTTGGTAAAAAGGAAACTAGTATCTAAATATATTTAAACGAAGGATATTGATTTTCTTTATGGTTAAAGAAGGTTTATTGAAGATTAAATATTCGCCACCTTACCATCATTGGTTGAATAGAGCAAGCGTTTCTCCTTCACCAATGAATAGTTTACTTGGAGAGATATTTGACGCTGAGGGGATTTATACTTTATTTAGAACGGTAGGAAACACTGAGGCAGTTAAATTGCTTGAAGGTTATTATGGTGAGAGGAAAAAAAGTGAACCTTGGGTGGTACATAAAAGAAGAAATAGCGCAATCCTACACTCTGGTTTTGGTCCTGGTAGAAGGCCTTTGTATCTTGACAATCATTTAAAAGAGGTTTATTTAAATATCTTGGAAGAACGTATCAAAAAAGAATTTGGAGCGAATAATTATAGGGATTTTCCATTAGTTAACGGAGCTTTTAGTATGGATGCTCCTCCTGAAGCAATACTATGGCCTCACATACATGTGATAAAAGGTAGAGAAGCAACAAAGCGAAAATACTTTCAAGAATTGATTGATTCTCTTACTGATGTTAAAACTCATGCACAGTTAAGAAAGGAAGAAGAGCCTCAAAACTATAGAACGGGAGAAATAGATATATTACATAAATATGATGTAAATCCTTTAGTATTGGAAGATAGGGTTTGGGTTTGCAAAGGAACAGAATTAAAAAATATTGTCGATTTTTTGATGCCATTTACTTTTGATTCTGGAAGAAGTGAATCATGTTCCCACTGTGATGATGATTGAATTATTTAGCAAGATTTTGTATCTTTTCTACTAGTTCTGGTTGGATATAGTGATGTATTGTTACGGTAAAACTATTTTTCCATTCTTCTGTTTTTTTATCAAATCTTTTATGACCAAGTTTTTCGGCTATTTCAGTAAATAGTTGCTTTACTTCATCTCTAGTTGCGCTTTTATGAAGTTTTAGGAAGTCTTTTGCTCTTTTTGTTGCATAAAATGAACGAACTATATGCGGGTAGAATCTTTCTCCACAGTATTTTTCAAATGCACTCATAAAATCTGTATCTTTTAATGGTTGATTTTTCTCCTTTGTAAATACAAAATCAGAGTTCTTTATTGGGTTTATCTTTTCTCTTAATCTTTTTATGTAATCTTGAGGGAACTCTTCAACTATATTCATAGGCACACCAGATTTGGCTATATAATTAAATTGAACTTTGTTTTTGTTTATTTTAATATCTTTTTTCTTTAAAGTTGTAAGTCCTTTATGTCCATTTTCTTTGAAATAAATTTCATTTCCAACTCTCATGTAGGTCTTTAGTAATGTGTATACTGGGAGTGCGTAAATATCTTCTTTATTGCTTAAATTGTTTATTACTGCTTTTTGTAGTTTATTATGCAAGCTTTCAAATCTTTCTACTTTCTTATATTTGTTCTTTACTGCCTTATTTCTTTTTTCTAAAGTATATAGATAAGCATATTTTCCATTAGGGTTTTTGTAAATTAGATCCCAATGATCATGGGAATTTTGATCATGAATTGTCAGATCTTCTGCAAAGAGAGAGTATGCTTTGTCTAACTTCTTACCATCTGGGAGGATGTTTATTCTTGCTCCTTGAATTTTACTTTTATATAGTTGACCTTTTAAAAATTTAGCATTCTTTTGATCTATTAGTTCATTGAATTTGTTGTGTGATTTAAATAGAGAAATTACTTTTTGTGTGTTTGGGAATTCTTGTTTTAATATTTTCCAATTTCCTTTTGAGAATTCATATGTCTTAAGATCTTTTCCTATGCGGATTGTTCCTGTCTCTATCATCATCTTTATATTTTATCAGTGTTTGACTATATAATACTTGACTTTAAAAAGGACATTTTATTCATATTTATATGAATGAATTTATGAATTTAGGACTAAGTGTTGGTCTTGTAAAGGCATTTTCTGATGCTGGAATTACAAGTCCTACAGATGTTCAGGCAAAAGCAATCCCTCTTGTTTTAGATGGTAAAGATGTACTTGGAAGTTCTGCTACTGGATCTGGTAAGACGATCGCTTTTGGTGCTGGAATAATTGAGAAAATTAATGCTGGAGATGGAATACAATCTCTTATTTTGACACCCACTCGCGAACTTGCTGAACAAATCAGTAAAAATCTTGCTAAGTATTCAAAACATGTTGGGCTTCGTGTAGTTCAAATATTTGGAGGGGTTTCTATTGAGCCTCAAAAACATGCTTTACGAAGTGCAGATATTGTTGTAGGAACTCCTGGAAGAGTTCTAGATCATTTGAGAAATGCTTCTCTTAATCTGAGCAAAGTTAAGTTTTTAGTTTTAGATGAAGCAGATAGAATGTTAGATATGGGATTTATAGATGATGTTGTGACTATAATTGATCAATGCCCTAAAGAAAGACAGACTTTATTATTTTCAGCTACTATTTCTTCAGATATATCAAGAATTGCTAAACATTATATGAAGGAGCCTGTTTTTGTTGAATCTGAAAGTCAGGTTGATCCTTCAAAACTACATCAGATTTACTACGATACTCCGAATAATCTAAAATTTTCATTGCTAGTTCATTTATTGAAACAAGAAAAGAGTGGTCTTGTTATGGTTTTCTGCAATACTAGAAGAAATGCAGATTACGTAGTTCATAATTTAGAAAGAAATAAAATTGATGCTATTGCTATACATGGTGGACTTGCGCAAAATAAGAGAAGTAGAATTATGGAAGAGTTTCATTCTTCCAAGGCTTTGATTTTGGTTTGCACAGATGTTGCAGCTCGTGGTTTAGATGTAAATAATGTGTCTCATGTTTATAATTTTGATATTCCTAAGACAAGTATAGAATATATTCATAGGATTGGACGTACTGCTAGAGCTGGAAAAGAAGGTATTGCTATATCAATAGTTACACAGAGAGATTATGATAATTTTAGAAGAGTTTTGTCTGATCCTGCTCTAAATATAAAGCAAGAACAGATGCCGGAAGTTGAACCAATACCTGTTCGGTTTAAGGAAGTTGCTTCTGACAGAGATAATCGTGGACGTCTTACTTTTGGTGGCCGTGGGCGTTTTAGTGGCGCTCGTGAAAGAGGTAGAAGTTTTGGAAGAGATTCAAGAGGGGGTCGTTCTGGAGGGAGTAGATTTGGTGGAGATAGAGATTCAAATTCTGGAAGTTCTAAGAGTGGTCAAACTTTTGGTAGACCTGGTAGAAGAAAAGAAAGAATGTATTGAGGATTAGACTTAAATATATAATAAAATTCAGTTAAATATGTTTGATATTAAGTTTTTACGAGAGAATCCTGATGCTGTCAAAGAAAATATTAAAAAGAAATTTAAGAGTGATAGATTAAAATTAGTTGATGAGGTTCTTGTTAAAGATAAAAAGTGGCGTGAGTTAAAAGGGGAAGTTGATAATTTAAGGGCTTCTCGTAATAAGATATCTAAGGAAATTGCAGATGCTAAAAAATCTGGGAAAGATGCTAAGAAGTTGCTTAAGGAAGCTGGTGAAATTCCAGAAAAAATAGAACACTTAGAAAAGAAGATGTATGGATTTGAAGAAGAGATAGCGGTTATCTTGTCCAGGATTCCTAATATGATTCATGAATCTGTTGCTATTGGGAAGGATGATTCTGAAAATGTGCAAATGCGTAAAATTGGAAAACCCAAGGAGTTTAATTTTGAAGTAAAAAATCATTCAGAAATTGCTGAAGATCTAGGGGTTGCTGATTTTGATGCTTCTGCAAGGGCAAGTGGAAATGGATTTTACTATTTGCAAGGAGACTTAGCATTACTTAATCAAGCATTGATTAGATTTGTTATTGATAAATTAGTTTTAAAAGGATTTACTTATGTGGAGACTCCTTTAATGCTAAACTCTAGTGTAATGAAGAATGTTACTGATTTGAATGATATGAAAAATCAAATATATAAAATTGATGAAGAAGATTTATATTTAATAGGAACTAGTGAACATTCTCTTATTGGTAGATTTATAGATACTATATTGAATGAGAAAAGTTTGCCTATGAAATTTGCTTCTTATTCGATGTGTTTTAGAAAAGAGATTGGAAGTCATGGAATTGATGAAAAGGGATTATATAGGAGTCATCAATTCAATAAAGTAGAAATGGTTGTTGTTTGCAAGCCAGAAGATTCTATGAAATTTTTTGAAGAATTGCAGGGAATTACTGTCGAAATTTTTAAAGAACTTGATATCCCAATTAGGATTTTAGGAATTTGTTCCGGTGATTTGGGAGATTTGAAACATGTTCAGGTAGATATTGAAGCTTGGTCTCCGAGAAAAAATGCTTATTTTGAAGTTGGTTCTTGCTCGAATTTGACTGATGCTCAAGCTCGCAAGCTTAAGATTAGAGTTGATTCTGGAAAGGGTGAAAAATATATCCCTCATACATTGAATAACACTGCTATTGCAACTTCGCGTGCAATGGTTGCAATTCTTGAGAATTATCAACAAAAAGATGGTTCAGTTAAGATTCCTGAAGTTTTATTGTCTTATATGCATGGTAAGAAAGTTATTGGTAGGAAGTAATATGAAACTGTTTCTTACTGCAAATATTATTGGGCAAACCATGGTATATATTTCCTAGACTTTTATTAATAATATAATTTAATTTAT